>Ga0196960_10000376_pt1 | contig 16467 bp, 23 predicted proteins | sample S3v_5metaG_FD_183187 | JGI IMG/M metagenome (GOLD analysis project Ga0196960, IMG submission 183187) | Soil microbial communities from Anza Borrego desert, Southern California, United States - S3+v_5 | ecosystem: Environmental > Terrestrial > Soil > Desert | place: USA: California | collected... | reverse complement strand
CGGGTGGCGATGATCGCGGTGCCGTCGCTGAGCAGGGTCCACTCCCCGTCGCGCACTGGGTCGGCGTCGACGGGGAATTTGTCGCCGCGGCGGTTGATCGCCCACACGATGCGTCCGCCGCAGTGCTCGCAGCGGACGCAGGCCGCAGCGATGTCGAGGCGGATCCTCTCCGCCGACAGCATCCGGCGCGGCGGTGGGGGCGGGTCGTCGGGCACTTCGGCAGGCGGGCGTTCGACCTCGGGGTGCGCGCGGTTGGCGGCCACCGTGCGCACGGTGTGGGCCGGGGCGTGCAGGAGGGGGCGACCCACGCGGTTGACGCAGGGGTGCCCAGGCGGGGCAACGCAGTAGTGGCAGGGACAGGAGACCAGGAGCGCGTGCTCGCGCTCCTGGTTCCAGTCGAAGCTGTGGGCGACCACCGTGCTGGCGCCGTTCACCCGGGGAGCCCCGGGGCGTCTTGGCGGGTGTGGTCGTGGGAGCTGGGCGTGGCGGGCTGACGCATCGCGCCTCCTGCGGACAGGCCGGTCCGGATATCCTGATACTAGATAAGTTCTACTTGTTCTTCTACTGGCCTGACCAGCGGATCACCCGGCGGGCGGACTCGCCATTCGGAGTCGAGGCCTGCGCCGGGATCTGACCCAGTTCTGGATAGCCCACCAGTGCGTCATCCAGGAGGTAGCAGGCGCGCTGCACAGCGACCCCGGGGTCCTGCTCGCGCTGGGAGATGTCGGTCAGCGCCGCCTGCGCGACGCGGGCCGCGGCCGCAAGGGCGTCGTCGCGCAGGACGACCTGCTCCCGCCCGGTGCGGGCGGCGTCGAAGATTCGGTCCGCGCGGCGCAGGCGCCACACGAGCACTCCGGTGAAGCACAGTATGGCCAAGCTGATCAAGGCGTAGATCATTGTGGTGAATCCTTGCCGTGTGGTGACGGTGGTAATCACAAATACTACAAACCGTTTGTAGTATCCGCACTGTGTATCGGCGGGAAACTTCCGCTGTTTCACGCGCTCAGAGCAATGCCCGCCCACATTTCCTGGAGCCGCCCATGCCCTTTGACCACGTCGAGCTGAAGGTCCTGACGGAGGGGGGTGCGACGGTGCGCCGGAAGTTCATGACCACCACGGGACTGGCTTCGGCGCTGGGTGTGGGCGTGGGCACCGTCCACCACCACATCCGCGCCGGGCACATTCCCACCGTCAGGGACGGCCGGCGACACCTGATCGCTCTCGCCACTGCCCGGCGCATCATCGCCGGGTACGAGCGGAACAGGACCTGGCCGCGCCCGTAGGAGGCCCGGCCCGTTGACCACCACCCCACCACTGTCACCACACCTTCCGCTGGACTCCGAGGACCTGCTGTGAGCCCGCGGATCTACGGGTGGCCGGGCGATTACCACGGCTGCTCCTGGTACCGGATCGAGCTGCCCCTGCAGGAGATGGTTCGCCGTGGCCACCAGGCGCAGTGGCACCGCAACGCCACCGGCGAGTACGAGACCGCGATGGACGAGGCCGAGGTACTCATCGGGCAACGGGTGTGCGACCCGCGGGCCAGCGCGCGGTGGAAGTGCTACGCCTTCGCCAAGCACCCGAAGTACCGATCCTGGATGGAGCGGCACGGGATGAACGACCCGGCGCTGCTGCGAGTCTGGCAGCGCGCCCAGGAGCGGCCGCTGAAGCGGTTGGTGTTCGAGGTGGACGACGACCTGCTCAACATCGACCCCTCATCCCCGGTGGCGCACCGGTTCTTCTCGAACCCGCTGATCCGCAAGCACCTGGCGGACAACCTGCGCGCGGCGGACACGGTGGTGGTCACCACCGAGCACCTGGCCGAGCAGATGCGCGCGTACAACGACGACGTCCGGGTGGTGCCCAACGCGATCCCGTCGTGGCTGCTGGAGCACGAGCGGCCGCGGCGCGACGACGGGCAGGTCACGATCGGCTGGGCCGGGTCGGCAACGCACGCGATGGACTGGGCCACCGCCGACGACGAGCTGGTGCGGGTGCTGGCGAAGACCCGTGGCCGCGCCGACCTCCACGTCATCGGCGGGCTGCCCGAGCAGTGGTCGCGGATCCCGCTGCACCGGCGCCGGATCACCGGCTGGCTCGACGACGTGCCCTCCTACTACCGGGCGCTCGACTTCGACATCGGGATCGCCCCGCTGGCCGAGCACGTCTTCAACCGCTCCAAGAGCCCGGTGAAGGCCCTGGAGTACGGGGCGCTCGGGATTCCGGTTGTGGCTACGGATGCCGGTCCCTACTCCGAGTACGTCCAGCACGGAGTGACCGGGTACCTGGTGCGGCGGCCGGGCGACTGGGTGAAGTACCTGCGGGAGCTGGTGCACGACGCCGACGCCCGCGCGGAGATGGGCGCGGCCGGGCGCCGCCAGGCCGCGGAGTTCACCATCGAGCGGATCGGGGCCCAGTGGGAAGCGGTGCTGACCGGATGAGCGGGCAGCGCAAGTGGTGGCGGCCGCGGCCGCCCGCAGAGCAGTCGGTCCCGGCCGGGCACGTGGTGGTCAACCTCGGCGGCCTGGTCGCCGAGATCGCCGACGCCTACAAGGCGTTCGCCGACACCCTCACCGAGGGCGGGTCGGTCGCCGACACCCAGGCCACCCTCTACCGGCTGGCCACCCACCACGCGCGGCTGGCGCTGGTCGCCCAGCACGTGCACTTCGTCGTGCCCGAAACCCCCGGAGGATCGTGATGTGGAGTCTGCTGCTGTTCGTGCCGACCCGAGGGCGGCCGGACAGCGTGGCCGAGCTGCTCGCCGCGGTCGACGAGACCGCCGAGGGGTTCGTGCGGGTGGTGTTCGTGGTCGACCCGGACGACCAGGAGCGGGAGCTGTACCGCCGCGCGATCCGCGAGTTCGGGCGCACGCACCAGGTGGAGGTCGAGCTGTTCGTCACCAGCGGCGCCAGCGCCGGGCGCGGGATGGTCGGGGCGCTGAACGAGGCCGTCGCCGGGACGAACTTGTGCTCGGCGGCCGCGGTCGGGTTCCTTGGCGACGACCACCGGCCGCGCACGCGAGGCTGGGACGTCGAGCTGCAGAAGGCCCTCAAGGTCAAGGGGTTCGGCCTGGCCTACGGCAACGACCTCGTGCACGGGCCGGGCCTGCCGACCGCGGTGGTGATGTCGCTGCGCGTCGTGGTCGCGCTGGGGTTCATGGCGCCGCCGGTGCTGCGCCACCTCTACGTCGACAACTACTGGTTGTCCCTGGGCAAGCACCTCGACGCGATCACCTACCTGCCGCACGTGGTGATCGAGCACATGCACCCGCTGGTCGGGAAGGCGCCGGAGGACGAGGGGTACCGGCGGGTGAACGCGGCCGCGGTGGTCGCCGCCGACGCCGCGGCGTTCGACATCTACGTCCGCACCGGGGGCGTCCAGCGGGACGCCGACCTCGTGCGGCGCTGCTACCAGTCCGGGGGTGCTTGATGCGGGTGCTGATCACCGGGCACGTCGGGTTCGTCGGCCGCCGCTTCTGGCGGGTGCTGTCCGAGCAGGGGCACCACGTCACCGGCGTGGACATCCGGCCGCTCGGCCGGGCGCCCGCCTGCGGTCCGGTCGAGCTCAACCACGGCGGCGACGTGCTGCGCCGGCTCCTTCCCCCCGGTGCGCGGACCACGTACCGCACCAGGTCGTACGCGCGGACCACGCTGCAGGAGGACGCCCGGGAGTTCTTCCGCAGCAACACCACCCACTACGACCTGGTGGTGCACCTGGCCGCGGTGGTCGGCGGCCGCGCCACGATCGAAGGCGACCCGCTCGCAGTGGCCGCGGACCTGGCCATCGACGCCGAGATGTTCCAGTGGGCGATGCGCACCCGGCCCGGGCGGATCGTCTACTACTCCAGCTCAGCGGCCTACCCGGTCGACCTGCAAACTGCCACGCGGTACGTCCCGGACACCAGCATGATCGGCAAGTGCCGAGACTTCGAGACCGGGTGGCCGAAGACGGAGGTGCCGAACCGGCGGGCGCTGCGCGAGGACGACATCAACCTGGACAGGGCCCGGTTCGGCGTGCCGGATCTGACCTACGGCTGGGCCAAGCTCACCGGGGAGATGCTGGCCCGGCACGCCGAAGGCGAAGGCCTGCGGGTGCACGTGTTCCGCCCGTTCAGCGGGTACGCCGCCGACCAGGACCTGGACTACCCGTTCCCCTCCTTCGTCGACCGGGCCCACCGCCGCGCCGACCCGTTCCAGGTGTGGGGCGACGGCACCCAGTGCCGGGACTGGATCCACATCGACGACGTCGTCGCGGGCACCCTGGCCGCGGTCGACCAGGACGTGCCCGGGCCGGTGAACCTGTGCACCGGGCGGGCGACGAGCTTCAACGAGCTGGCCGACCTGGTCACCGAGGCCGCCGGGTACCGGCCGCAGATCGAGCACGTGCTCGACGCGCCGCGCGGGGTCGCCTACCGGGTCGGCGACCCGACCCGGCTGCACGAGTTCTACCGGCCGCGGATCGACCTCGAGGAGGGCATCGCCCGGGCGCTGGCCGACTAGCCTCCGCACGCGGCGAGGCCCCGCACCCGGTTGGGTGCGGGGCCTCGCCGCGTAGCGGATCAGGTGCGAGCGGCGCGGTCTCGGGCCTGCGTGCGGAGCCGGGCCAGCTCGCCGTGGTAGCTGGCGAGCTTGGTGTCCACCACCGCGCTGGTCTTGGGCTCCAGCGGGCGCAGGGTGGTGAGCCGCTCGACCGCGTCGGCGAGGGCGACGGCGACGAAGTGGTCGATCTCGTCGAGGATGGCGTTGACCTCGGTGCTCGCGGTGACGCCGTCGGGCAGCGGGGTGTTGGTGCTGGTGTTCACGGGTTCTCCTTCGGGGATTGGCGACGCTTGCGACGCTTGGAGGGCTTGGGAGGGGTGCGGGGCTTGCCGCCCCGGGGGGTGATCGCGGGGAGCAGTCGGTGGTGGCCGCAGTTGAGCCAGACCAGAGCGTCGGTGAGGACGGCCATCGGTCCGGCGGTGGCGCAGTCGGACTGGCCGCACTTGCCCTTGGCCACCAGGTTCAGCAGCTCGCCGTGCTTCCCGGTGGCCGCGTCGAGGTGGCGGCGCTGGTGCGCCGTGAGGTTGTCGACGCGCATCAGCCGATGCCCCAGCAGATCAGGCCGATGACGAAGGCGGCCAGCGCGGCGAAGACGACGAGGGCGACGAGGACGTTGCCGAAGGGGTTGAGCTCGTGGTCGTCGCCGGTGAACCAGCGCCGCTTGGGCGGCTTGTCGAATTTGGACACGGGTACCTCCAGGTGCCCGGGGACCTGGCGGGCGCGTGTGGTGTCCGCGCTTCGCCGGGGCCGGGCGGGTTGTGGTGACAGCGGTGGGTCGGTGGTTCAGTTGGTCTTGAGCTTGGGCAGCCGCAGGGCGCGCGACCGGAATCGGCGGTAGAGGTCGGGGCGCTCGGTCTTGATCTTGTCGAGGTCGACGGCCAGGCTGTAGCGCATGAACTCCGCGGCCAGCTCCGGCTCGTCGCGCACGAACGACGACTCGACGAAGTTGCCGTTCTGCTTGCGGGAGATGATCGGCTTGCCGTCGTACTTGAGGATCTCGTGGCGGCCGAGGAGGTCGGTGAGCTGGGTGGCGAGGAACTCGGCGCGGTCCTCGGCGGCCGCGGCTTCGGCCTTGGCGACGCGGTAGGCGTCGACGAGCGCCTTGCCTGCGGCGTCGGCGAGCAGCACGGCGTCGGGGAAGGACTCGGCGAAGCGGTGGCGGACGGCCTCGGCGGTGGCGGGGGCGTCGTCGATCGGCGGGGGCACGTCGGCGAGGACGTTGTTGGTCCAGAAGTCGCGGCCGAGCTGGGTGATGAAGTCGATGAGGTCCTGGTTGCGCTCGATGCGGTGCAGCCGGTAGTCGCGCCCGTCGATGAGGACCATGGCCCAGCAGTGGCTCCGGCCGGTGACGGCCAGGCCCCACTGGGACTGGACCTCGGCGGCGTCGGGCACCTCACCGGCGAGCCACTTGGCGGCGTCGTCGGTCCACTTGGTCGTGGTCTTCTTCTCCAGGATGCCGCCGTCCTCGCAGAGCCCGTCGAGGGTGACCTGCATCCAGGTCTCGGTCTTGGAGCGCATGAGCCCGGCGCGGCGGGTGCGCAGCCCGGTCTCCTCGCGGAAGAGTTCGCCGATGACGGGTTCCAGCAGCTTGCCCATCTTCATGGCGTTGTTCTGTGGCTGGGGCTTGGCCCGGCCGGTCTTGTCCATCCAGAGCTTGTACGGGCTGTAGTACGGGCTGTCGTCGAGGTTGAGCAGGTTGATCGAGTCGGAGCCGCCGATCCCCTTCCTGCGCTCGGCGAGCCACTGGTCTTCCGGGGCGTCAACGGTGAGGACGCGGGTCGCCGCGCTCATCGACCAGTTCACGGAGGTCACGTTGGTGCCGGTGTCGGCTGCGGTGCTCATGGGTGTCCGGGCTTTCGCTGCGTGGTGACAGTGGTGGGTTCGGCCTAGTCGCTGGTGGTGTCAGCGGGTTCGGCCGGGGGGCGGAGCTGGGCGAGCTGTTCGGTGGTGGGCTGGCCGTGCTTGCGGTGCAGCGCCTGGAGCCAGCGGTGGTAGGCGTCGATCTTGTACCCGATGGGCAGGGTGGCCGCCGCCTCCCAGCGCACGAGCGTCCTGTCGGACACCTCTAGCTGCTGTGCTGCTTTCGCCGCGGAGAGCCCCGCCTGCAGGCGCAGCCACTTCGCGGTGCCGTCTCTCGCCCAGGCGGTGACCTGGGCGAGTCGTGTGTCGCGGTTGGTCATGGCGCAACCATAACCGCGACACCTGTCCCGGTCAAATGTCATTGACACCTGTCGTAGTCCGTGGGTACGGTTGCGGCCCCGCCACCACCGGGAACCCACCGAATCACCACACGGTAAGCGAGTCAAAAAATGAGCACCGCACTCACGCTGGTCACGGCGCCCGCCGAGGCGCCGTTCGACCGCATCCACCCGCGCCACCTGGGCCCGGCGCCGACCGTCACCGAGCTGGGCACCTGCAGCCAGTGCGGCGACCGGCACGCCTTCCCCCGGGAGGCGCACCGCCAGGACCTGCCCGAGGGCGCCCGCGGCTTCTACACCGACGAGCACACCGCCGCGGTCGAGCTGGTCACCGGCTTCCTGGTCCGCAAGACGGCGAGCAAGAACAGCGACCTGGCCCGCCGGGTCGCCGAGAGCATGGCCCGCGAGCTGGTCATCGACCTGCTGCTGAGCGGGTTCCACCTGACCGGCTGAGCACCGAGTCGACCACCACTGTCACCACGCACAACCCAAGGACTCCACCATGGCGAGAGAACTCCTCGAGCGCGCACAGGCCGCGAACGGCCGCGCCCCGGCGGCATCGGCACCGGCATCCGTAGCCAACGCCCGCCCCGCGGCGGCCGCCTCCAACTCCAGGCGCTCGCGGCGCGTCGACCAGGCCCAGCGCGAGCAGTTCGTCGAGGCCCCCATCGTCCACAAGCTCCGCACCCGCAAGCCCACCGGCCAGGTGCCCTACCCGCTGGTGCTGCTGGAGGGCGAGGACAAGTCCGGCAGGTCCTGGGACTGCGCCGAGCTCACCGCCGACCCCCGCGTCGGGCGCTGCTTCTGGATGGACTGCGGCGAGGGGTCGGCCGACGAGTACGCCGCGATTCCCGGCGCCGACTACGAGGTCATCGACCACGACGGGACGTGGGGCGACATCCTCGGCCAGGTCGCCGCCGTCCGCGCCTTCGCCCAGGCCGAGCGGGCTGCGGGCCGCCCGCCGGTCGTGCTGATCATCGACTCGAGCACCGACCTCTACGACGAGCAGTCGGCGTGGGCGGACTCGCGCGCCCGGCGCACCCGGACCAACCGGGAGCGCCTGCGGCAGGACCCGGACGCCGCGATCACCATCCACCCGACCTTCTGGAACCCGGTGCGCCAGCGGTTCGAGCGGCTGCTCGCGCTGCTGAAGGCGTTCCCCGGCATCGTCATCGTCACGGCCGCGGGCAAGGAGGTCGCCGTGATGGACCAGGACGGCAACCCGATCGACGGCAAGCGCGGCTGGAAGGTGCGCACGCACGCGGAGGTGGTGCGCAAGGCCACCCTGTGGATCCGGAAATTCCAGGACGACCCGACCCGGATCGTGTCGGCCCGGTCGGTGCACTCCGGGGTGCGCCCGGGCAAGGGCACCCCGCGCCTGGTCGAGGGGCTGACCCTGGCGCAGGCCATCTTCGACGTGCTCGGGTGCGACCCCGGCACGGCCGAGGTGCGCGACGTGCGGCCGCTGTCGCCGGTCGACGACGACGAGACCCGCAAGATCTTCCGGGACGATGTGTGGCAGACCGCGAAGCAGCTCGGCTGGGGGTTCGACCGCCTGGCGGCGAAGTACGCGGTGTGGGCGGACGGGGCCGAGACCGTCACCGGCGAGACCCTGCCCACCGCGGGTGCCTCGGACCTGGAGCGGTTCCTGGACTGGATGCCGGTCCCGGACCAGCCCGACGTCCCGGACGGTGACGAGCCGCCGGACGACATTCAGGACTGACCGCCACCCAGTGAGGGGGCCACCTACCAGGTGGCCCCCTCGTTTCCTTTTCACCGCTTGGAATAACTGGACAAAAACCTGTCGTGTCCCTCTCCCAAAGAGTGACCGGTGCAGTTACGGTGCGCGCCGAACACCCGCAAGATCATCGCCCCCGGAACGTCGTCCGCTAGCGACCTCCGGGGGCGCTCCCGACAAGGACAAGTCGAGAGGTGCCGCATGCACCAAGACGGTGAGGGCGCCATCACGCCCAGGACCCACAGTGGACTCAACCGCGGAGGCCTGCGCGGATCCTCCGCACGGCGGGGACCGAAGTCCCTGGCCCTGCTGCAACACACGCCACCGCCCGCGCCGGTGGACCGGAGCGGATGCGAGGGCCGACGACACGGCACCGAGTCCGCCTACAACAACTACCGCTGCACGTGCCCGGACGCGGTGCGCGACCGGCGCACGAAGCGCAAGCTGCGCGCCGCCCGGCTGCTGCCCGCCGGGCTGGTCCCCTCGGTGGGCACGCAGCGGCGCCTGCAGGCGCTCGCGTGGATGGGGCACTCCGCGCGCAGCATCGCCAAGGCCCTGGGCAAGACCGAGCGCGACGTCCTGTACTGGCGCTCGGGCCGGTGTCAGCAGATCATCCGCGCCAACGCCGACCTGGTCACCGAGCTGTACGAGCGGTGGTGGAACGTGCCCGGGCCGTGGGTCAGCACCACCGCGTTCGCCCGGGCCGCGGGCTTCCGACCGCCGCTGGCCTGGGACGACGAGACGATCGACCAGCCGGACGTCGAGCTGGTCGACCCGCCGCAGGACGTCGACGACGCGGTGTGGTGCCCGCTCGACCTGGTGCTGGTGGAGAAGGTCGAGGTCGAGCCGACCAAGACCACGCTCACCCGCGAGCAGCAGGTGTGGATGGTCGGCTACCTGACCCTGCGCGGTTGGACTGCCAGCGCGATCGGCGAGCAGCTCGGGCTGCTGGTGCGCCAGGTGCAGCGCTACCGCGCGGAGGTTCGCCGCCACGTCGCCGAGCTGGACGAGCGCCGCGACCGCGGCGTCGCGTCCGGGGACGCGGTGATCAAGCTGGCGGTGCTGCGTCCGCAGCCGACGGTCGGCAGCCCTGATGCCGTGGGCGTCGATTCACCCGAATGACCTGTAACGCGCGCTTATCGAACACCCCTCGGTATTCGCCTCGTCACTACCGCTCAGTACAGCCTATGGCCGTTATCCGCTCGTGTCCTACAAGGACAGAACGGAGGGTGATCTTGTCGTACGATCGAAGACGATTCAACCAGTCATAAAGGGTAGCTGAGGGTTACCTTACAAAGAGGGTAAAGGGCGGTGACCAGCGGAGATGATCAACCCGGCAGAAAAAACCGCCTGCCCCCATGGAGGCCACTCCATGTGACGACTTGATTCCTGTACCAGTTTTACCAGCGATGCCCGGCGCGCGTGGACGGCGCGCGCCGGGGCATCCTCCCAACCCCATTTCCCCCCGCTAGAAGGGAGAGGGGCATGACCGGAATTATGGTGTCGGTTCGCTCCAGATTCGCCGTTACACGTCAACTCGTTATCGTTACAGTTCATCAGATCACATCCCCCGGTGAAGATCCACGCGAGCAGCGGCGGATCACCCGGTGAGCGTCGAAGCGATGAGCTGGGCGATGAACCTGGCGCCCATCCCCCCGAAGGTCGCAGGCCGCCCCTCCCCGAGCTCGTGCATGCACGTACTTCTCGGCTTGGCCAACCACGCGGGCCCCGACGGCGAGGATGCCTTCGCCGCGGTGTCGACCCTCATGATCTACACCCAGCTCTCCGAGCGGCAGGTGCGCTCGTGCCTGGACCGCCTGGAGGAAGTCGGGCTCATCCAGCGCGGCAACCCGCGGGTCGTCGCCGCCCGCATCGAGCGGGCCGACCGGCGGCCGCAGAACTGGGACCTGCAGATGCAACTGGTGCGCGGCGTCGAGCAGATGGTGCCCAGCTACGCCCGCCGCCGCTACCCGCCTGCGCAGTCGGCACGGCCCGTCCTTTCGAGACCACCGCGGGCGTCGAAACGGGGTGCAGGGACTGCACCCCGTGGTGCTGACGGGGTGCAGCCCCTGCACGGACGGGGTGCAGGCTCTGCACCCGAACCGTCCATGAACCACCCGACTAAACCCCCCTCCGCCCCCCGATCCCCAGGTGGCACGTCAGGTCAGGAGGAGGCGGAGAGCCTCGACCGAGCAGCTCCCGGTAACCCCAGTCACCGGGCAGTTGCCCTGATCAACGCGCTGGACTGCCGAAGGTTGCGGCGTCCGGGGAAACGGGATGTTCACGAGCTGGCCACCTGCGTGGACCAGGCCGTGGAGCTGGGGCTGTCCTGGCAGGAGATCACCGACCACTGCCACCGCGTCGCGGCCAGCGCGCGAACCAGCGTCGTCGGAGCGCTGCGCACCTACTTGCGGCCGGACAACCTGCCCGCCTCGCAGCAGCGCCGGAAGCCGACGTGGTGCGGCGAGTGCGACGAGCGCACCCGCCAGCACGAGCTGGCCACCGGCGCGCTGGCCAGGTGCGGCACGTGCCATCCGCACACGGTTGCCGCCCTTGCGGGCGTCGGTTGACGGGGGGTTCTTGCAGGGTGATGGCTTGACCGCCCTCACCAGCTCACGCTTTAATTGTCTCACACCACAACAGCGTGAGCGAGACGGAGACACCCGTGAACACCACTGTCACCACACCCCCCGCCCTGGTCCCGATCAACACCACCCTCGCCTGGTCGACCAGCAGCCAGGGCTGCCTGAGCAACGACCGGGACTTCCACACCGCCTGGGCCGCGCTCGTCGACGGCGCGGCCGCCGAGCTGCTCCTGCAGCCGCTGGCCCGGGCCTGGGCGGAGCTGGGCTACCTGGCCCTGCCCGTCGACGACCCGGACGCCGTCGAGGAGGGCCTGGACGAGGACCTGCTCGACACCGCCTGGCGGCTCTACGACCAGGCGGCCGACGACCTCGACCCGCACGAGATCATGCGTGCGGCCGGGATCGACGACGAGTACCGCGCCTGGTTGCACCGGGAGCGCCGATGACGACCAGGAGCACGAGCACCGCGGGGGCTCGGCGTACTCGCCAGGCCCCCGCGGTCGTCAACGTCGCAGGTCACGAGCGGACCGCCACCGGCGTGATCCTGCACCTGTCCTACGCCCGGCCGCCGCTGACCATGAACCAGCGGCTCAACCCGCACCAGCGAGCCCGGATCACGCGAGAACTCATCGCGGAGGTCGTCACCCTGGCCCGCGCCGCGCGTCTATCCCCATGCCAGCGGCTGGAAGTCCAGCTGCACTACGCACCGGGGAGACGAAGCCACATCGACTCGCACAACCTGCACGCGACGGTGAAGCCGATCGTCGACGCCCTCGCCCGCCCAGTGCGCAAGGTCCGCTCGACGAAGCACCGGTGGAACGGATTGAGCCTCGTTCCCGACGACACCGACGAGTACGTCACCGTCCACACGCCGGTGATCCACATGCCACCAGAACCGGGGCCCCGGTGCTGGGTGGCCATCGAAGTGCTTGGGGGCACCGATGTCTGACTTCGTGTACATGGTCACGGCTCCGCGCGAGCCGATGGACGAGGAGACCGTCCAGGCCAACGTCGAGCAGAGGCGCCGGGTGGCGCTCCGGGTCGCGGCCGCGGCTGAGGATCGGGAGGACTGCCGGACGCTGCTGGAGCAGCTCGGCCTGCTCGACTCGGTCCAGCGGCGCCCGGTGGTCTCCGGATAGCGTCCGCGCCTGCTCTGCCCGCCGGGGGTCCAGCCACGAAGGCTGGACCCCCGGCACGTTTCTCCGCGGCTGTCGGGGGATGCCGCGGGGAAGCGGGCTCGTTCAGCTTCCACCACGCCACCCCGCCAGCGGGGTTCCGCCACGCCCCCCGATCGGGCGGTTGCTGCCCGCCCTGTGGGCCTGTGGCGGCACAGAGCGGGCAGCCCGGGGTGACGGGGGCTACTGGCTGTCGACGGCCGTTAGCGGCGTTTCCCGGACCTTCGGGTGGCACCGCGGGCAGAGGGACACGACGTTGCGCTGGGCGGCGCCGCGGAAGTCCGCGGCCTTGGTGGTGACCTTCCGCATGTGCACCGGGTCGCCCGGTTTGGCCTCGCACTCCCCGCACGGATCGCCGTCGCCCTCGAGGGCGAGCATCTCCTGCCTGCGCTGCAGGGCAGCGACGTCCGCCGCGACTCCGCCCGCGTCCTCGACGATCCCGTCGATGTGCGGGATCTCGGGCAGCCGCTTCGGCAGGAACGCGTTGAGCAGGTAGGTGGCGACGTTGGCGGCGCTCGCCCGGTGCCAGAAGTACTTCTCCACGTCGGCGGGGTCGTAGCCCTCGGCGAGGGCCCGGGCGATGCGCTCCTTGAGCTGCCCGAGCTGGCGGGGCCAGAAGCCGAGGTCGGCCAGGCGCTGGGTGCGGGTGGCCATGATCGCCTCGGCGTGCACCAGGTGCTCTGCGGTCATCCCGGTGGAGAGCCTTCGTTCGTTCGATTCGAGATTCGATTCCGAATCCGAAATAGGCCCTGCCAAAGTGCCGGCCCCTGGCCCTGCCAGATCGCCAGGGCGCCCTCCCAAACTGCGAGGGCCTGGGGCCGGCAGATCCGCAGGGCGCCCTGTCAAACTGACAGGGTGGGTCTGACCTGCGGCGATGCCGCGATCGAAGGCGTTCACCGCTTCGGAGGGAGCGACCGGCTTCTTCGTCTGCGCGATGGCCATGAGGCCGCGCAGGTTGATGCTGATGATGTTGGTGGCCCGGGGGGATGCCTTGTAGTCGCCCGTCCACTGGTCCTCTCGGAGGATCAGCCCGTCGGTGGACTCCAGCGTGTTCAGGTGCCGGTAGAGGGTGCTCTCGGACATGCCGAGCTTGGGGACCATCTGGGCGATCGGGCAGACGACCAGCCCGGCGTCGGTCGCCTCGTCGGCGAGCGCGATCATGACGAACTTTTTCGGGGCGGGCTTGATGTCCGCTTCCCACACGAGGGCCTTGACGATGTCTGACATGCGCGTCGTTCCTTCTTCGACACGCGACACATCCGGGTAGCGCGCAGGGGTCAGGGCGCGCTAGCCTGGCGGTGCCGCAGTGGTGCTCTGTCGGCACTTCTCGACGGGCCCGTAGCTCTTACCCAGCTACGGGCCCGAAGTGTTTGTCGGGTGTGTTTACCTCGGGTTGCCGGTCAACACCTCTCTTCTCCAGATCGTCGGTGTGTCGACGGCGGCTGCGAGGGCGGCCGCGGCCGCGCGGGGGGTGTCGTACGGACCCAGCGAGCTGACGTTCATGTACGGCATCGCGGTCCACCCCCTTTGGCGGCTGTCCGATGAGGACTGCACACTACCCACGATCAGACAACTAGACACGACGATTTGCAACCCGGATGGATCACCCGGCAGGTGCGTGTAGGTGACGCACCCCGGCACGATCAACCCCCGCAGTGCCTCCCATCGCGCTTCCCGCAACACGATCGGGGGGACGCCGTCGAGGTCGACCAGCTCGGCGGCCATCACCTGATTCACCCGTTCGGCCGCAACGCTTGCCCGATACCCCCGGGGTGTTTCCCAGATCCCCTCGGGCAGTTCGCTGCAGGCCTCACACCTGCACACGGTCCGTCTCCTCGCGGACCGGTGCGAGCGGCATGCCGTCGTAGACCAGCATCAGCCTGCTCGCCGGGCCGTAGGCGCGCTGGAACTCCAGCACCCGCCCGCTGCTGTCGGTGATGGTGCGCTGCACGGTGAGCAGCGGGTCGGAGCCGCTGATGCCGAACTCCTGCGCCTCGACCCGGGTCGGCATCCGCGCGGCGACCTGTTCGGTGGCGGCCGCGGGCTGGTGCCCGCGGCGCAGCAGCGCGCCGAACGCGCCGCCCTCGACGACGGCCTGGCCGTCCAGGCCGGTCCCGCTGGCCACGTCCGGCGCGTACCAGACCTTCTGCACCTGGGCCAGCTTCTCCCCGGCCATCGCGTGCCGCAGCCGGTAGACGATCTCGGAGCCGCCGGGGACACCGAGCGCCTGGGCAAGCTCGAGGTCGGCGACCTCGGTGCCGTGCTCGACCACGACCATCCGCCCCTCGACGCCTTGAGCGGCGCAGGCGGTTTGCCACGGGCCGAGCTTGGAGTCGCTGCGCATGACCTGCCCGTACCGCGACAAGGGGACGAGGACCGCGCTGCGGTCGCGCACGATGGTTCCCCGCCCGCGCAGGACCTCGACCAGCCCTTCGGCTTGCAGCAGCCGCAGCGCCTCGCGGATCGTGCCGCGCGCCTTGCCGTAGATCTCCTGCAGCTCGTCGACGTGCGGCAGCTTCGTGCCCGCCGGGTACGCCCCGCCCTCGATGGCGGCCTGCAGGTGAGCAGCGACATCGCGGTGCCCCCACGCCACGGTGTCGCTGCTGTCCGGCCGCCGTAGTGCCTCGGGCTGCCGTTCCATTCCGTCCATCGCTCCTCCCCTCATCCGAGCCAGTGATCCTGTCCTCTCCCACGCTAGCGGCTTGACTCGACTCAGGGCTAGCCCTAGCGTCTAGAACTAGCCCTAGGAATGAGAGGAGAACCCAGGTGGATCAGCCGGGAACCGGAGGCAGCACCGCTTCACCCGCCCCCCTTGACCTGACCAAGGCCCAGCGGCGGTTGGCATGGGGTCTCATGGTGGTGGCCGCTGGCGGGTGGGCCGGCTCCGCGTACCGCCTGACCCAGTTCGCCTCGCGCCCTCCCGAGTACGACGCCGCCGGCAAGCTCGTGGTCGACGGGATGAACATGGGCTGGGCTGGGGCCTCGGTCTTCATCATCTACGACGGCCTCGCGCTCATCCTGACCGTCAGCAGCATGTACGCCTCCCTGCAGGGGCACCGGACGACGTTCCGCACGCTGCTCGTGCTGGTTGCGGCTGGCGTCAGCGCCTGGATCGGCTACCACGAAACACCCGGCGAGCTGGGGAAAGGGCTCGCCGCTGGCATGCCGGTCGCCGCGGTGATCGTTTTCGAGGTGCTGATGTTCGACAAGCGCCGGCAACTCCGCCCCAGCGGCCGCCCACGCATCCATCCTCTGCGCTGGGTCTTCGACCGAAAGGGCACCCTCGACCTCTACAAGGCGTACGTCCTGCACATCCGTATGCCCGAGCACCTGGAGCAGGCCAGGATCACCGTCGAAGCGGAGAGGCTGGAAGCGGCAGAGGCGGAATCGGCACGGCCGCGCACGAAGAAGCGCCGCCAGATCGACCCCGCCCGCCCGGCCACGAAGCCGCGAGCCGAGATCTCGCCCGCCCCTCCTGCCGCGTCGGAACCTCCATCCCCCCCGAAGGCCGAGCCGGACACGGTGGTCCTGCCGCCGGTCACCGTGCCCACCGCCGACCGCGACGCCCAGGTCGTCCAGCTCGTGCGCCGTCCCGCCGAGGCCGACGTCGACGAGCCCGAGATCCAGCTCGACCTCGGCTCGATCCCCGGCCTCCCCGCCACCGAGAAGGCCCAGGCCGTGGGACGGGCATGGGTCGAGCTCGAGGTCCTGTACCGCCTGGGCCACCGCCCGAGGCCCCCGGCCCAGCTCAAGGTCGACGAGCGGGCGGGCACCAAGGGCTACTGCAAGCAGGTCATCGACCGCGACTGGATGACCAACATCGGCGACGACCTGGCCACCCAGGCTCTCGCCTCCCTCGAAGCCGGTGCCGACCAGCAGGTAGGCACCTGAGCGGCGACAGCCTGCCGCCGCACCACACCCACCACTGTCACCACACAGTCACACGGAAGGCACCACCTTGAGCGTCACCACCGCCAAGACCCTGATCGGAATCGTCGTGCTGATCGTCGCCGTCATCGCCATCTGGCGGGCCGACGGCTGGAAGCACCGGATGCAGCTCGTCGCCCTGGTGATGGCGGGTGTCTTCCTGCCCGCCGCCTTCAGCGACTGGATGACCAACCTGCCCGCGCAGGGATTCTCCACCGCCTTCGGCTGGGCCGCGAACCTCATCTCCTGAAGGGATCGACGTGAGCACCTCGAACCGAGCCGGTCCATCCGGCCGAACGATCGGCA
>Ga0196960_10000375_pt1 | contig 16484 bp, 16 predicted proteins | sample S3v_5metaG_FD_183187 | JGI IMG/M metagenome (GOLD analysis project Ga0196960, IMG submission 183187) | Soil microbial communities from Anza Borrego desert, Southern California, United States - S3+v_5 | ecosystem: Environmental > Terrestrial > Soil > Desert | place: USA: California | collected... | reverse complement strand
TCGGCGTGGAGGAGGTGGCCGGCGACGCGCTCGGGCGGCGCCGCCTCGCCCAGCAGGAGCTGCGCCGCGACGAGGTGGAGCCGCGCGCGCTGCACCGGCGGCACCGTCGCCTCCAGCGCGCACCGGACGATCGGGTGGCGGAGGCGGACGAGCTCGTCCGGCTCCACGATCCCCGCCCCGCACAGCGCCTCGTACGCGATCGCCGCCCGGCGCTCGTCCAGCTCCGCCAGCCGCGCCGCGTGCCGCAGCTCGGTCCCGCGCTCCAGCACCGCCACGACCCGCGCGAGCGCATCCGTCCCCGGCGGCAGCGTCGCGAGCCGCTCCAGCACCGCGCGCGCGACCCGCTCCAGCGTCACCTCGTCCAGCGCCGCGATCGTGTGCGCGGTCGGCTCCAGGCCCTGCGTCCGCACCGCGGTCAGCAGCTCGCGGACGAGCATCGGCACGCCCGCGGTCGCCTCGTGCGCGGCCGCGCAGAAGCCCAGGTCGGCGTCGGGGAACTCGACCAGCGCCAGCTCCGCGACGCCTTCGGGGGTGAGCGGGCGGAGGCGGAGCCGGATCGGCTCGTCGGCGCGCGCGAGGACGTCGAGCGGCGCGTCGCGGCCCGCCACCACCATCGCGACGGGCAGGTCGGCGATCCGCGCGGCGACGTAGCGGAGGACCTGGAGCGAGCGCTCGTCGATCCACTGGACGTCGTCGATCGCGAGGAGGAGAGGGACGCGCGCGCTGATCCGCGAGATGAGCCAGTAGACGCCGTGGACGAGCGCGAAGGCGTCGTGCGCGTCGGCGCCCGCGCCTGCCCCGGCGCCGGCGTCGAGCGACGGGAAGAGCGGCGCCGCCAGCCGCGCGGGCCCGTCGACCAGCTCCGCCCGCTCGGCCGCCGAGAACGCCGCGAGCGCCGGGGCCAGCAGCTGCACCACCACGCCGAACGGGTCGTCGCGCTCCAGCTCCGACGCGTGCGCCACCAGCGCGAATGCCCCCGACTCCCGCGCCACGTCGTCCGCGGCGACGATCAGCTCCGACTTGCCGCACCCCGCGCCGCCCTCGACCAGCAGCAGCCCGCCCTCGCCGTCGCACGCGCCGGCGATCGTGGCGGAGAGCGCCTCCAGCTCCTTCTCCCGCTCCAGCAGCATCGCCGCCCCCGCACCGAACACCGGCTTCGATCTACCCGCGCGGACGTCCCCTGGAACGCCGAGAGGGCCCCTGTTCGGGGCCCTCTGGCTCTGCTCACAGACATCGGAAGCAGGATGCGCTCGCTTGAGAGGTTCCCCCGACCCGGCGCCCGCAAACTGCGCGCGCCCTGGGGGCGGCGGCTACGCTGGACCGCGCGAATGGCCTCGATCCCGATCAACATTGCGGACCACGTCGGGCGGACGCCGATGGTCCAGCTCACCCGGCTCGTCCCCGATGGCGTGGACGTCGAGCTGTACGGCAAGCTCGAGTCCCGGAACCCAGGCGGCAGCGTCAAGGACCGCATCGGCGTCGCGATGCTGGAGGCGGCCGAGCGGGACGGGTTGATCGAGCCCGGCCGCACCACGATCGTCGAGGCCACGAGCGGCAACACCGGGATCGCGCTCGCGTTCGTCTGCGCGGCGAAGGGCTACGACCTCGTCCTCACGCTCCCCGAGGGGATGAGCCGCGAGCGCGAGCGGCTGCTCCGGCTCTACGGCGCGACGGTGCAGATCACCGAGTCGCTCGGCGGGATGAACGAGGCGGTCGACGCGGCGCGCAAGATGGCCACGGACCCGGACGTCTTCCTGCCCGACCAGTTCTCCAACCCCGCCAACCCGGAGATCCACCGCCGCACGACCGGCCCGGAGATCTGGGAGGCGCTCGAGGGCTCCGTCGATGTCTTCGTCGCCGGCGTCGGCACCGGCGGGACGATCACGGGCACGGGCGAGTACCTCAAGGCGCAGAACCCGGACGTCAAGGTGATCGCGGTGGAGCCGGCGTCCTCGGCCGTGCTGAGCGGTCGCGCGGCGGGCCCGCACAAGATCCAGGGGATCGGCGCAGGGTTCGTCCCGCCCGTCCTCAACCGCGACGTGCTCGACGAGATCATCCCCGTCGGCGACGAGGAGGCCATCGAGATGGCGCGCGAGTGCGCGCGCCGCGAGGGCGTGCTCGTCGGCCTGTCGTGCGGGGCGGCGCTGTGGGCGGCGATCGAGGTCGCCAAGCGGCCCGAGATGGCCGGGAAGCGGATCGTGACGGTGCTGCCGGATTCCGGCGAGCGCTACGTCTCGACCCCGTTCTTCGCTCCCTGAGCCCAGCCGAGGACCGCCGGCCACGCGCCGTAGCCGGCCTCCGGGTTGAGGTGCCCGCCGCCGGGGATGCAGTCGTGCTCGCACCCCAGCGGCTCGGCGAACGCGCGGCGCCCTCCGCCCGGGCAGTACGGGTCGTCGGGGGCTGAGACGAACCGGCACTCGGGCGCGAGGCCGGCGCGCAGCGGCAGCGGGTAGAAGCCCGCGATCTCCGGGATCATCGGCCGCGGGAGCGGGGGCGCGACGAGGAGCGCCCGGACCGCCGGCGCGCCGCCTCGCGCGCGGTGGTGGAGCCAGAGCGCGCACCCGAGCGAGTGCGCGATCACGACGTCCTCGTCGCCGCGTAGCGTCTCCAGCGCATCAAGCCACGGCTCCAGCCCGGGATGGTCCGGATCCGGGAGCGTCGGGAACACGACGTCGTGGCCCGCCGTCCGCAGCTCGTCCGCGAGCCAGGGCTGCCAGTGGCCGGGGCCGGACCCCTGCCATCCGTGGAGGATCAGGTACCGCATGGCGGCGTACCATGGCAGGCATGTTCGGCCTCGGCACGCTGGCGCGAGTGGCGAAGGAGCTCCACGGAGACGTGCAGGCCGTGCGCGAGCGCGACCCCGCCGCGCGCGGCGTGACGAGCGCGGAGATCCTCGCGCTGTGGCCCGGCGTCCACGCTTTGCTGTCGCACCGCGTCGCGCACGCGCTGCACGAGGTCGGAGTGCCGGTCGTCCCGCGCGCGATGTCGATGGCGGCGCGCGCCGTGACCGGGATCGAGCTCCACCCGGCGGCGAAGATCGGCCCCGGCTTCTTCGTCGACCACGGCACCGGCGTCGTGGTGGGGGAGACCGCGGAGATCGGCCGCGACGTGACGCTCTACCAGGGCGTGACCCTCGGCGGCACCGGCTTCGCGACCGGCAAGCGCCACCCGACGGTGCAGGACAACGTGACGGTCGGGTCCGGCGCCAAGCTCCTCGGCCCGATCACGATCGGGCACGGGGCGAAGATCGGGGCGAACACGGTCGTCATCCACGACGTCCCGCCGATGTCGACGGTGGTCGGCAACCCGGGCCATCCCGTGCGGATCGAGGGGCGCAAGCCCGAGGGGCCGGACGCGGACTGGATCCACCTCCCCGACCCGATCGCCGACGCGATGAAGGACCTGTCGCGGCGCGTCGCGCGGCTCGAGCAGGACGTCAACGGGAGCGAGGACGCGGACGTGCGCCCCCTGCGCCCGGTCCGCGGCCCGAACCCCGCGGGCGGGTGAGCCTCACCGACGGCGTCATCGCGCTCCGGGAGCCGGTCGCCGCGGACGAGGACGCGCTCTTCGCCGCCTGCCAGGACGAGGAGCTGCGCGAGTTCGCCCCGTCGGTGCCCTCGCCGTACACGCGGGAGGACGCGCGCGCGTTCGTGGCGCTGGCGGCGGAGGAGCGGGCTTCCGGGCGCGGCTTCCACTTCGTCGTCGCGCCGGCGGACGACGAGTCGCAGCTGCTCGGCACGGTCGCGGTGACGCAGGTCTCGCGCGAGCTCGGCACCGGCTCGTGCGGCTACTGGATCGCGCGCGACCGTCGCGGCCTCGGGCTCGCGTCCCGTGCGCTGGGGCTGCTTGTGGCGTACGCCGAGGACGATCTGGGCCTGCTCCACCTGCGGTTGTGGACGGACGTGCGCAACGTCGCCTCCCAGCGCGTGGCGGAGAAGGCGGGCTTCGTCGTGGCGTCGCACGAGCCGCGGATGGTGCGCGGCGCGTTGCGCGACACCGTCCGCTTCACGCTCCCACCCCGCCGGCTGCGCGACCGCGGCTGAGCTCCCGCCGCCCGGGCGTCGGGCGAGTCCGTCCGCCGTCGGTCTGGGGTCGAGGCCGTCGCTGCACGGCGGCGGTGAGGGAGGTTGTGCGGTTCGCTGATGTTCTCCCGCGCGGCCGGGGCGGGGTGCGGCGGTGGCGGAACTCTTCGCACCCTCACGGGTGCGCCGGGCGTGAGGGTGCGCTGGGTTCCGCCTAGCGGAACTCTTCGCACCCTCACCGCGTCGCGGACCGCGAGGGTGCGATTCGTTCCGGTCGAGCGGGAACGAACGCACCCTCACCGCCGCCGAGACGCCGAGGGTGCGCTTCTTCCCGCTCAGCGGGAACCACCGCACCCTCACCGCGTCGCGCGGCGCGAGGGTGCGTCTTTTCCCGCCCACGACTGAACCCTCTCCCTCGCTGCCCGCCGTGCAGCCACGGCGAGAGCCCCAGACCAGCCGCCGGACGGACGCGCCCACGCCGCAAACGGCGGGCCGCGGCGCGCAGCTACAGGACGGTGTCCTTCGCCTTGTCGACGAGGTTGAAGTGCGCGACCGCCCAGAACGCGACGACCGCCGCGACGATCCCGCCGCCGGTGACGAGCGCGGAGGTCTTCGGGTTGGCCTTGGCGTGCTCCCACGCCTCCTGGGCCTTCGCTTTGAACGAGTCGAAGAAGCGCTCCGCCCACGCGAACTCGGTCGACCAGATCCAGAGGCCGAGGAGCACCGGGGGGATGGTCAGCGGGCCGGGCAGGGCGGCGAGCGCGATGCCGGCCGCGACGCACAGCAGGCCGGCCACGAAGACCGCGATCCGGTAGGGCTGGCGCGTCGCCGGGTTGCGGCGGAGCCGTGCACGCAGCCCGTCGTGCGGCACCTCTGCGGGCTTGCCGAGTCCGTCGTCCGTGCTCATCTCACCGATCTCCTTTCCCGCTGCGCTCTCGCGACACCGGAACGTGGCGCGCCGGACGCCTTGCGCGTCCTCAGTAGAACACGGTACGGGACTGGTGGCGCGGCCGTGCCTTGTACTCCGGCGCCTGCCCGCGCGTCCAGAGCCACATGTCGATCACGCGCTCCGGCACGCCGGTGCGGCGGCTGAGCTCCGCGCACGCGTAGACCGCCGCCGCGCGGATCTCCCGCTCCTGCGCGGCGTTGGTCAGCAGCTGCTCGCCGTCGATGTGCGCGGCGAGCAGCGGGTCGTGGACGAGCACGCCGTCGCAGCGCAGGACGTGGGGGACGAGATTGTCGGCGAAGATCGTCAGCGCGTCGAGGTCGGAGAACGACGCCACGCCGGCCAGGGAGAGGTCGGACGCCAGGATCTGCGCGCGCTTGTAGAAGCCGCGGTCGTTCCACATCGACATCGACGAGCCGACCAGCGTCGCCAGCGCGACCGCGCTCCCACCCGCCTCGCGCACGACCTCCAGAGCGCCGCGCGAGCCGAGCCACCCGCCCAGCTGCCGCAGCGCCTGCGCGAAGAGCGCCATCAGCTCGTGGTCGCGCCGCTGACCCATCACCGCGGCGACCTCGTCCGCCGTCAGCGCCCGCAGCTCCTCGTTCGACCAGGGACCCTCAGCCCGGAACCGGTCGGTCAGCGACGACGCGACCGTGAAGTAGCCGCTCATCCCCGGCCGCTTGCGCAGCGTCGGGAACCACCCGCTGCCGAAGTTGATCGCGGTGAGGGTGAGGCAGAACCGCGCGACGTCCTCCTCAGGCCCGTCGAGGAAGTGCCGCGAAGGATCGAGCGCCGGCGCGGCCGGCTGCTCCACCTGCGGGTCGTACGACGCCAGCCGGTCGAGATCCACCCGCACCCACCGCGCATCCGCGACAACGGAGGCGGCGTGCGCGCGGACGGCCTCGGGGAGCGTCGGAGGCTGGGACATGGCGGCCTCAGAGTAGGGTGGCCCTCGCCTTGACGGTCCGCACCGCGACGTACGACGACGCCCCCGCGCTCGCCCCGGCGCTGGCCCGCGCCTTCCACAACGACCCCGTGGCCCGCTACGCGCTGCCGAGCGACCGGCGCCGCCCCAAGCAGCTCGCCCGCTTCTACACCGAGCGGCTGCGAACCCTCGTCGAGGACGAGCTCGTCTGGTGCGACGAGGACCGCCGCGGCGCCGCTCTGTGGGCCGCGCCCGACCGCTGGCGCACCCCGCTCGGCGAGCTGCTGCGCACCCGCATCTTCTCCCGCAACACGCCGCTCTTCCTCCTCGGCGGCGCGCGCGTCGAGCACCGGCACCCGCGCAAGCTCCACTACTACCTGGCGATCCTGGGCGTGGAGCCGGCGGCGCAGGGCTCCGGCCTCGGCTCCCAGCTCATGCGGCCGATGCTCGACCGGTGCGACCGCGAGCACGTCCCCGCCTACCTGGAGAGCTCGAAGGCGGAGAACGTGCCCTTCTACGAGCGGCACGGGTTCCAGGTGACCGAGGAGGTCGAGCTGCTGTGGGGTCCCAAGATGTGGCTGATGTGGAGGGCTCCGAGATGACCATGCCCGCGGACGGCGCGAAGATCGTCCCCGTCCCCGTCGAGTGCGGCCCGGGCGGGCTGGAGCGCGTCGGCGTCGTCGTCCACCCGACCCGCGAGATCGACGGCGCGCTCGGCGCGCTGCGCGACTGGGTGGCCGACCACGACCTGGAGCTCGTCCAGATCGAGGCGGGCACGAACCGCCAGCGCCCTGTGGCGGAGTTCGGCGAGGTGGAGCGGTGCGACCTCGTCGTCGCGATCGGCGGCGACGGGACCGTGCTCGCGTCGCTGCGCGCGGCGATGCGGACGGGCGCGCCGGTGCTCGGTGTCGCGTGCGGGTCCTTGGGTGCGCTCACCGACACCTCGGCCGACCACCTCGCCGAGGCGCTCGACGGGTACCTGGCCGGCGACTGGTTCCCGCGCCGCCTGCCCGCGCTGGCGGTGCGGTGCGAGGAGGACGGGACCGAGCAGGCCGCGCTGAACGACTTCGTGGTCGTGCGGCGCAGCGGCGGGCAGGTCGCGGTGGACGTCACCGTCGACGGCGAGCTGTACGTCCGGCTGGCGGGGGACGGCGTGGTCTGCGCGACGTCGCTCGGCTCCACCGCCTACTCGATGGCCGCCGGCGGGCCGATCCTCGTCGGCCCCGCGCCCGCGTTCGTGGTCACGCCGCTGGCGATGCACGGCGGCTCGGCGCCCCCGATCGTCGTGCAGGACACCGCCAAGGTCGAGCTCGTCGTGCACCCGACGTTCAGCGGCTTCGACGTCGAGGTGGACGGGCGGCCGGTCGAGGCCGGCGGCGTCCGCTACTCGGTGACGATGCGGGAGGACGCGGCGACGCTCGTGGCCTCCGCGGAGCCGGATCATGGGCTGGGCGGGCTCCGCAAGCGCCGGATCGTGATGGACTCGCCGCGCGTGATGGCGCGCGACGACCGCGAGGCGCGCAAGCGCTCCGAGTAGGCCCCCGGTGCCGCCGGACGCGGGCCTATCCTCGGACGGCTGATGGCCGCCCCTGACGAGCAGCACCTCGAGCCCCTCCTTGAGGGCCTGAACCCGGCGCAGCGCGACGCCGTGACGCACGGCGACGGGCCGCTGCTGATCCTGGCCGGCGCCGGCTCGGGCAAGACCAGCGTGCTCACCCGCCGGATCGCGTACCTCAACTTCACGGGGGCCGCGCGGGCGAACGAGATCCTCGCGATCACGTTCACCAACAAGGCGGCGCAGGAGATGCGCGAGCGCGTCGAGAGCTACCTCGGCCGCCGCACGCGCGCGATGTGGGTCATGACCTTCCACGCCGCGTGCGCGCGGATGATGCGCGCGGAGGCCGACAAGCTCGGCTACACCCGCACGTTCACGATCTACGACCAGGCCGACGCCCGGCGCCTCATCAAGCGCTGCCTGGACCAAGTCGGCGCGGACCCGAAGCGGTTCACCCCGGCCGCCGTCCACAACCAGATCTCGGACGCGAAGAACAAGCTCCGCTCGCCCGACGACCTCAAGCAGATGATGGGCTCGTACTTCGAGCAGACCGTCGCGGAGACGTACGAGGTCTACGAGCGCGAGCTCATGCGGATGAACGCGATGGACTTCGACGACCTGCTCTTCCGGGCCGTCAACGTCCTCCAGCTCTTCCCCGAGGTCCGCGACCGCTACGGCTCGGCCTTCCGCCACATCCTCGTCGACGAGTACCAGGACACGAACCACGCCCAGTACCAGTGGCTCCAGCTCCTCACGACCCAGCACCGCAACATCGCCGTAGTGGGCGACGATGCCCAATCGATCTACAGTTTTCGAGGGGCAGACATCTCGAACATCCTGGACTTCGAGAAGGACTATCCCGACGCGGCGGTCGTGAAGCTCGAGCAGAACTACCGCTCGACGCAGACGATCCTGGACGCGGCGAACGCGGTGATCTCGTTCAACCGCGACCAGAAGCTCAAGCACCTGTGGACCGACCACGGCGCCGGCGACAAGATCAAGGTCCGCGAGCTTGACGACGAGCACGCGGAGGCGCGGTTCGTGCTCGGGCAGATCGAGCAGCACGTCGAGGGCGGCGGCTCGCTGAGCGAGATCGCGATCTTCTACCGGACGAACGCGATGTCGCGGGTGCTCGAGGACCAGCTCGTGCGGCGCGAGATCGGCTACCAGGTCGTCGGCGGCACGAAGTTCTACGACCGGATGGAGATCAAGGACGCGCTCGCGTACCTGCTCTGGCTCTCCAACCCGCAGGACGACATCTCGTTCAGCCGGATCGTCAACTCGCCCAAGCGCGGGATCGGCGCGACCTCGCTCCAGCGCGTGCTGTCGTACGCGAGCACCGAGGGGATCTCGGTGTGGGAGGCGTCGGAGAACCCGTCGTCCGTGCCCGGCCTCGGCACCGCCGCCGTGAAGGCGTTCACGCGCTTCATGGACGCGATGAACGGGCTGCGGGAGCGGCTGGCGGACGACGTCCCGGTCGGCGATCTGCTGGAGGCCGTGCTGGACGACGTCGGCTACATCGACGCGCTGACCGCCGAGCGGACGATCGAGGCCGAGGGCCGGCTGGAGAACCTCCGCGCGCTGGTCGAGGCCGCGCGCGAGTTCGACGCCGCCGCCGAGCCGGGGGAGGACACGCTCGACCAGTTCCTCCAGCAGGTCGCGCTCGTCGCCGACACGGACGGGCGCCAGGACGACGAGGGGCTCGTCACGATGATGACCCTCCACAACGCCAAGGGCCTGGAGTACCCCGTCGTGTTCCTCGTCGGGATGGAGGAGGGCGTCTTCCCGCACTCGCGCGCGCTGGACGAGGGCGGGCTGGAGGAGGAGCGGCGGCTGATGTACGTCGGCGTCACGCGCGCGAAGAAGCAGCTCACGCTGACCTACGCGCGGCGCCGCAACGTCTTCGGCTCGCAGACCTACGGCATCAAGTCCCGCTTTCTGGAGGAGATCCCGGCGGACCTGACCGACCGCGAGGAGCCGCGCGTCGGCCGGTCGCCGGGGTTGTCCTCGTGGGCCGCCGCGGCGGCCGGGACCGCCGCCCGCGCCGAGGAGCGCCGCGGCTCGCGCGGCGGGGGCGGGTTCAACGCGGGCGGCGCCTCCGAGGGCTCCTCCTACCGGATGGGCGACGACGTCGTCCACGCGGCCTTCGGCGACGGCGTCATCGTCGGCGTCGAACCCGGCGGCATCGTCGTCGTCCGCTTCGCCTCCGACGGCTCCGAACGCAAGCTCATGGCCGACTACGCGCCCATCTCCAAGCGCTAGCGCGGCGCCTCAGCACCGGTGTAGCTCCCGGTGTTACACTCCGCCGCATGCCCAGCCCGCACACTCGAATCGGACTCGTGGTCGACGAGGACGTGTCGGCGGCGCTGAGCGTGATGCGCGAGCAGGCCGGCGACGACGTGCCGCAGGCCGGTCTGGCCCGCCGGGCGGTCTTCGACGGGGCCGCGCTGGCGGCGGTGATCCGCGAGGCCCGCGGCGCGTCGGCGCGGCGCGACGCCGCGCAGCGGCTCCTGCAGGACCTCCGCGCCCTGCTCGAAGGGGTGCCGCTGCCCGACGCCGTGCTCGCCAACGTGCTGGAGGAGATCGACCGGGCCGGCACGGACGAGGAGCGCCAGGAGCGCCGCCGGCGTCAGCGGACGCTGCTGCGCTCGTCGGACCCGCACGGCCTGACCGCGCTGCGGATCTCCGACGCCATCGACGACCTCGATGCGGACCCGGTCTAGCCGCCGGTGCGCTGGCTGGTCGACACGTCGGCGTGGGCGCGCCGCGGGCTGCCGGGCATCGCCGACCAGCTCGAGGCGATCCTCGACGAGGACGACGACTCGGAGCTCGTCCTGTCGCCCGCCGTCTGCTGGAGCTGATGCGCGGGCCGCAGGGCACGGCGGTCGCCGCCGAGCGCCACGACCTCGAGGGCTCGCTGCAGCTGGTGGAGGCCGACGCCCGCACGTTCGCATTGGCCGGCGACGCGATGGAGCGGCTGGCCGAGCACGCGGCCGAGGCGCACCGGCTGCCGGTCCCCGACCTCGTCACCGCGGCGCTCGCGCACCAGCACGGCTGCGGCGTCGTGCACGTCGAGGGCCATTTCGACCTCCTCGCCGCCCACGGGGGCCTCGCCTTCGAGGTGCGCCGGCTCGAACTGCAGGCTGACGCCGTCGCCCCCGACGGCTAGGTTCTGCGCTGGACATGGCAGCTGAGATCATCGATGGCAAGGCGGTCGCGGCGCGCGTCCGCGAGCAGGTGGCGCGTGACGTCGAGGCGTACGTCGCGGACGGCGGGCGGCGGCCCGGACTGGCGACGGTGCTGGTGGGCGACGACTCGGCGTCGGCGATCTACGTCGGCGGCAAGCAGAAGGCGTGCCGCGAGGTCGGCATCAACGGCTTCGACCACCGGCTCGACGCGGAGACCACGCGCGAGGAGCTGGTGGAGCTGATCGAGCGCCTGAACGCCGACCCCGAGGTCAGCGGCATCATCGTCCAGCTCCCGCTCCCGGACCACCTCGACGGCACCGAGATGACGGGCCTCGTCCGCGCGGACAAGGACGTCGACGGGCTCACGCCGCTCTCCGCAGGCCTGCTCGCCCTCAACCGCGAGGGCCTGCGCTCCTGCACCCCCGCCGGCGTCATGGTCCTGCTCGAGGAGGCCGGCGTCGACCTGAAGGGCAAGGAGGCGGTCGTCATCGGCCGCTCGAACCTCTTCGGCAAGCCGATGGGCCAGCTCCTGCTCCAGGCGGACGCGACGGTCACGATCTGCCACTCGCGCACCCACGATCTCCCGAGCGTCACGAAGCGCGCCGACGTCCTGATCGCCGCCGTCGGCCGCGACCGGATGGTCAAGGGCGACTGGATCAAGCCCGGCGCGGTCGTGATCGACGTCGGTATGAACCGCTCCGAGGACGGCCTCAACGGCGACGTCGACACCGCGCAGGCGGCCGAGGTCGCGTCCGCGGTCACGCCCGTCCCCGGCGGCGTCGGGCCGATGACGATCGCGATGCTCCTCTCCAACACCCTCCAGGCCGCCAAGCTGCAGGCGAGCGGGGCGATCGCGCCGTGAAGCTCTCGCGGCTGCGCGCGGGGGAGCGGCTGGCGCTTGCCGGGGCGGTCGCCCTGGCCGTCCTGCTCTTCGCCGACTGGTTCTTCCTCTCCACGCCCGACGCGCGCCTGGGCGCGCACGAGACCGGCATCCGCGGCCTGGGCTGGTTCGCCGCGTTCCTCTGCATCGCGGCGATCCTCGCCACGTTCGCGCACGCGTTCACGACCGTCACCCACGACGCGCCCGCGTGGCCGATCGTCCTCGGTGTCTTCACCGCGGTGCTGTCCGTCCTTGCGCTCGTCGCGATCATCGTCCGCCTGATCTTCCAGCCGACGCTGGGCGTCGACGCGGGCGGCGCGGACGTCGACCTCGAACCGGTCGCCTACCTCGCCCTGCTCGCCTCGCTGGTGCAGGCCGCCGGCGGGCTGCGGATCATGGGCGACGAGCGCACCGACGCGCCCGAGTCCCACGCGCAGACCGAGGACGTGCTCCGCAACGCGATGCGCAAGCCGCCGCCCCGCGAGTCCGCCGCCGCGCGCCCGTCGCGCCCCGACGCCCTCGCCGACTGACGTCCACGCCTACCATCCCCAATCAGATGATCGATCGCGAGCAGGTCCTCCACGTCGCCCGCCTGGCCAGGCTGGAGCTGACGGAGGACGAGGTGCAGAGCATGAGCCACGAGCTCTCCGGGATCCTCGGCCACATCGAGAAGATCGGCGAGCTCGACCTCGAGGGCGTGCCCCCGACCTCCCACGTGGTGGAGGTCTCCAACGCCCTGCGTCCCGACGAGGCGCGCCCGAGCTACCCGCGCGACGCGATGCTCGCGGCCGCGCCCCTGGTCGCCGACGACGGCTTCGCCGTGCCGAGCCCGCAGGCATGAGCGCCGAAGACCTCATCGCGCTGACCGCCGCGCAGGCGGTCGAGAAGATCCGCGCCGGCGAGACGAGCGCCGCCGACGTCTACGAGGCGTACCGTCAGCGGGCCGCCGCCGACGAGCTCAACGCCTTCGTCTACGTGCCCGACGCAGTCCCGGACGAGCTCCCCGCCACCGACACGCCGCTCGCCGGCCTGCCCCTCGGCGTCAAGGACCTCTTCTGCACCGAGGGCCTGCCCAGCCAGTCCGGCTCGAAGATCCTCGAGGGCTACCGGCCGCCCTACACGGCGACGGTCGTCCGCAACCTCCAGGACGCGGGCGCTTCGATCCTCGGCAAGACGAACCAGGACGAGTTCGCGATGGGCTCGTCGAACGAGAACTCCGCGTACGGCCCGGTCCAGAACCCGTGGGACCGCACGAAGGTCCCGGGCGGCTCGTCCGGCGGCAGCGCCGCGGCGGTCGCGGCGGGCCTCGTCCCGTGGGCGCTCGGCACGGACACCGGCGGCTCGATCCGCCAGCCCGCCGCGCTCACCGGCATCGTCGGCCTCAAGCCCACGTACGGCTCCTGCTCGCGCTACGGGATGATCGCCTTCGCAAGCTCGCTCGACCAGGCCGGCCCGCTCGCCCGCGACGTCACCGACACCGCGCTCCTCTTCAAGCACATGGTCGGCCGCGACCACTGCGACTCGACCAGCCTCGACTACCCCGAGGAGGTCAAGCTCCCGACCGCGCAGCGGCTCGACGGCATCCGCCTCGGCGTGCCGGAGGAGCTGAGCGGCGAGGGGATCGAGCCCGGCGTGCTCGAGTCCTTCAACCGCGTCCTCGACCTCGCCCGCGAGCTGGGCGCGACGGTGGAGTCGATGAAGCTCCCGCACGCGCCGCACGCGCTCAGCGCCTACTACGTGCTCGCGCCGGCGGAGGCGTCGTCCAACCTCGCGCGCTTCGACGGCGTCCGCTACGGCATGCGCGCCGAGGGCACGAGGGATCTCCTGTCCATGTATACGAAGACCCGCCACGACGGCTTCGGCCCCGAGGTCAAGCGGCGGATCATGCTCGGCACCTACGCGCTGAGCGCCGGTTACTACGACGCGTACTACGGCCGCGCGCAGCAGGTGCGGACGAAGATCGCCGAGGACTTCCACACGGCGTTCGAGCGCTTCGACTTCATCGTCACGCCGACCGCGCCGACCGTCGCGTTCGGCCTCGGCGCCAAGACCGACGACCCCTGGGCGATGTACCTCAACGACTTCTGCACCGTGCCGATCTCGCTCGCCGGCATCCCGGCGATCTCGATCCCGTCCGGCCTGTCCGAGGGGCTTCCGGTCGGCTTCCAGATGGCGGGCCCGGCGTTCAGCGAGAACCGCATCCTCGACGCGGCGTTCGCGTTGGAACAGGGCATCGGCTTCGACGGATCGAAGGCGCGGGCATGAGCAAGGTCGAGTGGGAGCCTGTCATCGGGCTTGAGATCCACGTTCAGCTCGCGACGAACACGAAGATGTTCTGCTCGTGCGCGCTCGGCTTCGGCGAGCCGCCGAACACGCGCACCTGCCCGGTCTGCCTCGGCCTCCCGGGCGCACTCCCGGTGGTCAACGCGCGCGCCATCGACTACGGGCTCCTGATCGGCCTGGCGGTGGGCTCCAAGCTCGCCGACCGGTCGATCTTCCACCGCAAGAACTACTTCTATCCGGACAACCCGAAGGCGTACCAGATCAGCCAGTACGACGAGCCCCTGTGCAGCGGCGGGCAGCTCGGCGACGTGCGGATCCACCGGGTGCACCTGGAGGAGGACGCGGCCAAGCTCGTCCACGGCGGCGGCAGCGGGCGGATCCACGGCTCGGCGACGTCGGTCGTGGACTTCAACCGCGGCGGCACCCCGCTGGTCGAGATCGTCACCGAGCCGGACGTCCGCTCCGGCGAGCACGCCCGCGCGTGGCTGACGATGCTGCGCGAGACGGTGCGCCAGCTCGGGATCTCCGACGTCGACATGTCGCAGGGCTCGCTGCGCTGCGACGCGAACGTCTCGATCCGGCCGAAGGGCGAGGAGCGGTTCGGCACGAAGACCGAGCTGAAGAACATGAACTCGTTCGCCTTCCTCGAGCAGGGCGTCAAGGCCGAGATCGCGCGCCAGATCGCGATCAAGGAGGCCGGCGACGAGGTGGTGCAGGAGACGCTCCACTTCGATCCGCGCACCGGGGCGATCACGTCGCTGCGCTCGAAGGAGGAGGCGCACGACTACCGCTACTTCCCGGAGCCGGATCTCGTCCCGATCGCCATCACGAGCGAGATGCTGGAGCGCGCGAAGGCGGCGTTGCCGGAGCTGCCAACGCAGCGGGCCGAACGGTACGAGTCCTCGCTTGGGCTGTCCGCCGACAACGCCCGCGACCTCTCGTTCCGCCCCGAGATCACGCCGTACTTCGAGGCCGCCGCGGCGGTCGACGGCGCCGAGCCGCAGGTCGTGGCGAACTGGCTCCTCAACGAGCTGATCCCGCGCCTGGGGGAGACCGCGCCAGCCGACTCGCGCGTCTCCACCGACGCGTTCGGCGCGTTCGCGGCGCTCGTGGGGGCGAAGAAGATCACGCCGACCGCGGCCAAGCAGGTGCTCGACCGCCTGGTCGCCGAGGGCGGCTCGCCGGAGGCGATCGTCGAGGCCGAGGGCCTCGGCGCGATGGAGGGCGGCGACGAGCTCTCCGGCATCGTCGACGCCGCGCTGGCGGCCAACGAGGCCGCCGCCGAGAAGATCCGCGGCGGCAACATGAAGGCCATCGGCCCGATCATCGGCCACGTCATGCGCGAGACCAAGGGCCGCGCCGACGGCGGCGAGGTCACGCGGTTGGTTCGCGAGAAGCTCGGTCTCTAACGCTTCCGGCTGGCGGCGACCGTCAGCATCCGACTCAGCCCCGCCCAGCCGAACTGGACGGCCCTGTTCGGACGCTGCCGGTCTCCGCTCGATCGTGCACCCGGGACGCCGTGCTCCGGCCGCCGCTCCCTTCCGGCTGGCCGGTGCAACGGCGCGTCGTCGCTCGGAGCCCCGCGGTTCGCTGACCGTGAGCATCCGCGCCCGGGCCTCGCTTGGGAGCGAACCCGGCGCTCGCGTCGGTCAGACGGAGCGCGGCGCGGGTCGGACTGTGGCGTGAGACCCGACACGTCCAGCCGGCGTCGGCAATGCCCGGGGAGGGCCGTCCAGTTCGGCTGGGCGGGGCTCATCCGGGCGTTGACGAACGCCGGCCCTCGCGACCACCTTCGTCAACCGTCCAAAGGACCCGGCGAGCGCGCAGAGTGTGACCGAGGTCACGTGGCGGGTGTGCCAGTGTGAAGGGTCGTGGCCACCGCTTCGCGAGAGAACCCAAGGCCGGAGCCGAGCAGCTCCGGAAGCGGGCTGTCCTTGCAGACGCTCGTCATCGCCAGCGCCGGCTCCGTCGCCGCTGCCGTCTTCACCCACATGATCTGGAAGGGCGGCGCGATCATCGGCGCCGCGATCACGCCGATCATCGTCGCGCTCGTCACCGAGACGCTGAAGAAGCCGACGCAGGTCATCACCGCCGTCGCCCCGCCCGTGGCGCGTGCGCGGCGCCGCGGGCCGAACGGCACCGAGATGACCGACGTCCCGCGCGCCGGGGTCGGGGGCGCGCCGATGGGTCCGCCGCCGACGAGCGCGGACACGCCGCTCCCCGGCGACCCGCAGCGCGCGGATGAGGACCGGTTCGGCATCTGGCAGGCCGACAAGCGCCCCTGGTACGACCGGCTCAAGGGCCGCCCGATGAAGATCGCGCTCGCCACCGGCGCGCTCGCGTTCCTCATCGGCGCGTTCGCGCTGACCGGCGCCGAGCTCGTCTTCGGCGGCTCCGTCGGCGGCGGGGGAGACCGCGTGACGATCCTCCCCGGCAAGCAGAAGAAGTCCGACGACAAGACGGACAAGACGAAGACGACGACCACCGAGACGACTGAGGAGACGAAGACGGCGCCGGCCGACGAGGAGGAGACGCCGACCGTGCCGGAGGAGACGCAGACCGTCCCGACGGTCCCGCAGGAGCAGGCGCCCCAGACCGTCCCGACGACGCCGGAGCAGACCCCGGCACCGCAGACGGTGCCGACGACGCCCGCGCCCGCGCCCGGCACGGAGACCCCGGCGCCCG
>Ga0196960_10000374_pt1 | contig 16530 bp, 18 predicted proteins | sample S3v_5metaG_FD_183187 | JGI IMG/M metagenome (GOLD analysis project Ga0196960, IMG submission 183187) | Soil microbial communities from Anza Borrego desert, Southern California, United States - S3+v_5 | ecosystem: Environmental > Terrestrial > Soil > Desert | place: USA: California | collected... | reverse complement strand
CCGGCCGCCTTCACCCGGACCAGCACCGTGCCCTCAGCGGGGGCAGGAGTGGGCAGCTCACCGAGCTGGGGCTGCTCACCGGCGGCGGAAACGTGCAGAGCGCGCATGACAGAACTCCTGGAGGTTGGAGGGTGGACGTTGGACGGGGATGCACCTCCGGTCAGCTGACCGGAAGACGAGAAGACGGCAACCCTGGTCATCGGCTGCCGCGCCGAACTCAGAACGCGTACGGGCCGAACCGGCCCCAGGCCACGAACACCGCCAGAGCAAGAAGCACCAGGTTGACCACGATGTTCGACGACTCCCTGCGGCGGGCGTGGGTCACCGCGGCACCCACCATCAGCAACGCCAGACCGGTCGCGGCCAGCGGCACCAGCACGGTCGCCACATCGAACACCGCCGGCAGGATCAGCCCCAGGGCACCCAGCACCTCCAGGGCACCGATGCCCTTCACCGCCCCGTCGCTGAACTCCTCGGTCCAGCCCATGCCCGACTCGGCCAGCTTCTTCCTCGGCTGCGCCAGCTTCATCAGACCCGCGCCGAGGAAGGCTGCGGCCAGCACACCGGCGACGATCCACAAGGCGACGTTCACGTTCTGCTCCTCGGAGTGATTTACTTGATGACGCAAGCGACCCTAGACCGCGGTTAGTTGTTGCGTCAAGTTTTTCCGCCGGAGAATCTTCGCGCGTGTCGAGTGTGGAGGTGCGTGCCGTGGGCGCGGTCGAGGAGCCGCGGTGGCTGTCCACCGAGGAGCAGAAAACCTGGTTCGCGCTCACGGGGGTGCTCACCTGGTTGCCGGATGCGGTCGACGCACAGCTGCAGCGCGACGCAGGCATCAGCCACTTCGAGTACCAGGTGATGGCGATGCTCTCCCTGTCGCCGCAGCGAACCCGGCGGATGAGCGAGGTCGCCGCATTGGCCAACGGCGCGCTGCCCCGGCTCTCCCGGACCGTCGACCGCCTCGTCAAGCGCGGCTGGGTGGTCCGTCGTCCGGATCCCGACGACGGCCGCGCCACTCTCGCCGTGCTCACCGACGCCGGCTGGGAGAAGGTCGTCGCCACCGCGCCCGGCCACGTCGCCGAGGTGCGCCGGCTGGTCATCGACCCGCTGACCGGGGCCCAGATGCGCCAGCTGCACGAGATAGCCACCCGGATCGGCCAGCTCGTCCAGCCCGACGGCGCCCAGCCGACCCTTCCGACACCGGACAGCCCCTGACCCCGGCCGGGCGTACCGATGAGCACCACGACCGCCGACGACGAGAGCGCGTCGCCACGTGGCAGTTCTGCAGCAAGGCCGGTCCCCGGCGACTTCCGCCCGGCCCGAGGCCGGACGGATGCCCATGGTCCCGGTCAGCGAGGTGCGTGGCGCCGCTGGCGGGGCGGGGACCGGGGACCGCGGGATGGGCGGATCGGGCGTGCCGGGGCCGAGGTGCATGTGCCCTCGAGCTTTCCCGGGCCGGAAGTGATGCGGGACGACCGCGTCGTGATCGCGGTGCGGAACTGCCCGAAGCCTCCGCCGACCCGCTCGACCCTGACGTTGTCGGCCATCAACACCGCCGCCGAAGTCTGGCTGGTGGTTGCCGGACAGGCCAAGGCCGCGGCCGTCGCCGCTGCTCTGTCCGGTGCTGACGCACAGGCTGTGCCGGCGGCGGGCGTGCACAGGGTCACGGCAACCCGCTGGTGGCTGGATGCCCCCGCGGCGAGCGAGGTCTCCCCCGGCGTGGACGACAGTTGAGCGACGCCCGGCGCTGGTGCACGCCAGACAACGGTCCGCACCACTACGCCGCGGGCAGCAGCTCCTTTCGATCTCTGAGCGCATTGATTCGTGGACCGCAACTCCAGGGCCGCGAGCGAAGGTCTCAGACGCTGGCCAATACCCGACTTCCAGCCATTTCACACCCCGCTTACGCCAGTCTCCGACGATGGGCCGTCCGGGAACAAGAAAGATGCTCGTGGCGTCCCTGGATGTGAAGCGAGTGCATCGCCGGGACCGCGGCGGTGCACGGGCTTTCACCGCGAGAGGAGGGATAGATGGCCACAGCAATGCGCAACTCCACGCGCTACTCGGAGTTCGCGCCGCAGATGACCCGGCCGCACGGAATGCATTCGCGCGGCCGGTCCACGTCCGCACCGCCGTCTCGCCGTCGGTCGCACTTTTCGACCGCACGGATGGGCTGGAACGGCTTCAAGACGGCCGTGCTGCTGGGTGCCCTCGGCGGGCTGCTGGTGATGCTCGGCTCGCTGTTCGGCAACATGGGCACGACGATCGGACTCGTTGTCGGTCTGGCCGCGGTGGGCGGCTCGTACTGGTTCTCCGATCGACTGGCGCTCATGGCCGCCGGGGCCGTCCCGGTCAGCGATCGTGAGCTGCCGGCCTATCACCGGATCGTGCAGGAGCTGGCCGCCGAGGCGGGGTTGCCGATGCCGAGGCTGTATGTGACACCGGATCGACAGCCCAACGCGTTCGCGACCGGCCGGAACCCGCGGCATGCGGCTGTTGCGGTCACTCAGGGTCTGCTGGATCTGCTGACCCCGCGGGAGCTCAAGGCGGTGTTGGCGCATGAGCTGGCGCACGTCGGGAACCGGGACATATTGCTGACCTCGGTGGCTGCGGCGCTGGCGACTGCGATCAGCTTCCTGGCGAACGTGGTCGGATGGCTGCCGTTCTTCGGCTCCTCCGACGACGAGGAGGATCCCGGACCGCTGGCCATGCTGGTGACCGCCCTGGTCGCCCCGATCGCGGCCGGGCTGCTGCAGCTGGCGCTCTCGCGCAGCCGGGAGTACGAGGCCGACCGCACCGGCGCGGCCTTGCTGGGCGACGGGCAGGCACTGGCCAGCGCCCTGGCCAAGATCGACCATGCGGCCCGCTACGTGCCGATGTCGGTGGAGCCGTCGCAGGCCTCGAAGTACCTGGTGAATCCACTGCGCGGCAGCCGGCGGTCGCTGTCTGTGCTGTTCATGACCCATCCGCCGGTCGCTGACCGCATCGCGCGACTGGTCGGCCACCGGGTCGCGTGAGCCGACCGGCCGACAGCTGGTGAGCGGGACCAGCACGATCACGGAGCCACGGCGACCGTGACACTGGTCCCGCTCATTCGTCCGCCTTTTCCGTGTCTCTCTTCTGTGTTTCGCAGCCGAAGGGGGGAACCATCATGGGCAGGATCGTTCGAAAGGTCATCGTTGCGCTTTGCCTGCCGCTGTTGCTGATGGTCAGCGCGTGCAGCGCCGGTCAGGTGACGCAAACTGCGACACAGGAACGGGACAAGACCGGCGGATTCGGATCGGTAGGCGACGTGACCATTCGGGCGGTACACCTGGCCTATCCACCGGAGGGCATCTATCGACCGGGCGACCGGGCCGAGCTGTCGATGGCGATCATCAACGGTGGCCGGGAGGACGATGAGCTGCTGTCCATCTCCGGCGACTCGTTCACCGGCGTCACCGTCACCGGAGCGACCTCCGCCACTACGACTGCGCCGCCCATCACCTCCGACACACTCGTCGCAGTGCCGCGCGTGGACGCCGAGAAGGTGAGCGCGCCGTCGACAGGTGCGACTCGCATGGTGAACATCCCGGTTCCGGCCGACGAGACGATCTACGTCGGCACGGGCGGTCCCTCCCTGGTGTTGACCGGGCTCACACGAGCGATCGATGCCGCACAGTCAGTGCCGGTGACGTTGACGTTCGCCCGGGCCGGTGAGATCACCGTGACGGCCATCGTGGCGCCGGCGCCCGAGCCCCTGCCTCGCGAACCGGTCATCGACTTCTGACGCACCAGCCGGCGGCTCGCGACGACAGCAGTGGAAGCCGGGTGCCGCCCGACCACGTCCCATTCGAGTGTTGATCCAGAAGGGAAGAACCGAAGGTGCGCCGCAGCGCGACGCCACCCCCGGCCGTGGACGCTGAGCCACCGGCCATCACCACGGTCACGGCCAGCGACCCGGTCGTCTCCTCCTCGGTGGCCGGCCTGCCCGTCCGGCTCACGCGCTGGGCGACCGTCGTCGTTCCGCTGCTTGCCGTCGGCATGCTGACTGCGGTGTGGGGACGGCCACACCTGCCCCCGCTGGCCCAAGTGGTGGTGGCCTGCCTGCTGGCAGGTTCGGTGCTGGCTGCTGTGCACCATGCCGAGACCGTCGCCCATCGGGTAGGTGAGCCGCTCGGCTCGCTCATCCTGGCCGTGGCGGTCACGGTCATCGAAGTCGGACTGATCGTCAGTGTGATGCTTTCCGGAGGGCCGGGGACTGATTCGCTGGCCCGCGACACCGTCTTCGCCGCCGTGATGATCACTTGCAACGGGATTGTCGGGCTGGCCCTGTTGATCGGTGCGCTGCGCCACGGCGTCGCACGGTTCAACGCCGAAGGCACCGGCGCAGCGCTGGCCACGGTGCTGACCCTGGCGGCACTGTGCCTGGTGCTGCCGACGTTCACCATCAGCGCTCCGGGCCCGACCTTCACCCCGGCGCAGTTGGTGTTCGCCGCCATCATGTCGCTGGCCCTGTACGGGCTGTTCGTGTTCGTGCAGAACATCCGCCACCGGGACTACTTCCTGCCGCCTCGCGGCGAGGAACACGAGGTACCCGTGAATCATCACCGGCCACCTCGGGGTAGTGAGCATGCTGCGCCGCCGTCAACTCGATCGGCCCTGATCAGCCTTGTGTTGCTGATCGCCGCACTGATCGGCGTAGTCGGGCTGGCGAAGGTGGAGTCGAAGTCGATCGAGGAAGCGGTGACCGGCGCCGGTCTTCCTGCATCGTTCGTCGGCGTGATGATCGCCGTACTCGTGCTCCTGCCCGAGACCCTGGCCGCGGTACGCAACGCCCGCCGCGACCGTGTGCAGATCAGCTTGAACCTGGCGTTTGGCTCGGCGATGGCGAGCATCGGCTTGACGATTCCGGCGATCGCGGTCGCGTCCCTCTGGCTGCCCGGGCCCTTGCTTCTGGGGCTGGGCCCGGTGCAGATCGCGTTGCTGGTCCTCACCGCCGCGGTCGGCATTCTCACCGTCATGCCAGGTCGGTCCACCCTGCTTCAGGCTGCCGTGCACATGGTGCTGTGCGTCGCCTTCCTGTTTCTCGCAGCCAACCCTTGAGCGTTATCCGCCGACGGCGCCGATCACGACCGTGACGTCACTGCTGCCGCCGCCGGAGTGGGCAACGGTCAGCGGGATCTGCTCACCGGGACTCGTGTCTCGTAGCAGGTCGAGAAGGTCCTCGACCGTGGACACCGCCTGCTGGTCGAACTCGACGACCACGTCCCCAGCTCGGATGCCGGCATTGTCCGCCGGCCCGCCGGGCTGCACGCCAAGCACAAGCGCCCCGTCAGAGACTGGCACGTCGAGTTGCTCGGCCAGTTGCGGGGTGACCGGTGCCAGCGAGACGCCGAGGAAGGAATGGATGGCGCGCCCCTCGGCGAGGAGCTGCTCGGCGACGTCCACTGCGGTGGCCGCTGGGATCGCGAAACCCAACGACACAGCGCCGGCTGCCGGCGGGATGTAGGCCTCGTTGATGCCGATGACCCGCCCCGAAGCGTCGAGCAGCGCGCCGCCGGAGTTGCCCGGGGAGATGGCTGCGTCGACCTGGATGAGGTCGACCAGGGCCCGGCTCTCTGACGCGGAGGCGGGAATCTCCCGGTCCAGCGCTGAGACGATGCCCGCGGTGACCGTTCCCTCCAGGCCCAGGGGACTGCCGATGGCGAGGACGGGCTCACCTGGCCGGGGCAGCTCGGTGCGGTACTCGGGAACCGGCAAGTCGGTACGAGCGGTGCGCACCACTGCCAGGTCGGTGATGCGGTCGGTGGCCAGTACCGTCCCGGCCGACGACGTTCCATCGGCGTAGTCGATGGTCACCTGGCGCTCGTCCCGCACGACGTGGGCGTTGGTCACCACGACGTCCTCGCGGAAGACGACCCCGCTGCCCACTCCGCCGTTGATGCGAACCGTGACGACGCTAGGAGCCAGCTGCTCGACCACGTCAGCGAAATCGACCACGGTCGCCGACGCTGCCGTCGAGGAGGCGGCCGCCGAGGAGTCGGCAGCCGACGGTGAGCTGTCGGTGTCCGTGCAACCCGCGGCCCCCAGCACGATGACCGCGACCAGCGGCGCCCACCACGGCCGAGACCGTCGCGCTGGGCCCTCCCGAAACACGGGGGGACTTCCGAGCGGCGACCTCCGGCGCGACGCAAGCCGGGGTGTCGCGGTGACTGTCAACTGCCCTGCCGTCCGCCTCAGCCGCTCAGGATGTGAGGCACCGTCGACAGCGACGAACACGATGAACAGCCTAATGAAGGGCATCGGAGGCGGAAAGATCCCCGACAGAGCCGCCTACTCGCAGCGGGCGCGTGGCCAGCAGTCCGGTTCTCCAGGTTGGCTGCAGCCGCGAACTGCCATGGGCACGCAAGGCAGTGAGACTCGCTAGGCCGGCACCCGGACGAGCGGGTAGGTCCGGCCTGGGAGCGAGGTGTCGACCGTCTGATCGCCGGAACAGAACACGTGGCGGTCGAGTCGCACCCGGCTGAGCGCCGTGCGAAGCGGATCTCCGGCACCGACCACCGACATCTGGATGCCCTGCCGAACCGCCTGGCGGTAGCAGGCTCCTAGCCCGCGCAGGCCCGATTCGTCGTAGGAGGTCAACGCACGGACGTCGACCGTCCAAGACGCCTGCGGTACGAGTCCTAGAGTGCGCGCAGCATCGAGCAGATGCCGAACCGTGCGACGGTTGAGATCCCCGGCCAGCATGATCGTGCCGGAGCCCAGAGTGACACTCACCGTCAAGCGTGGCGTCGGTTTCTTCTCGGTGCGCCTCGAGGTGGTCGGGGCGGGTGCAGGCACGAAGCACTCCTGGCGTGGTGAGTGGATCGCCATGTGCGCTCGGAGGTAGCGCTCCCGAATGGGTGGGCTGCTCTTCAACCCCGGCGTGAGGCTAGTGGCGCTGAAGCCATGGAGCCAGCCATCCCCGCATGGCATCCGTGATCGTGCTGCGGGCGAGCGGGAATGGCCGCCAGCGCTTTGTCCCGTCGGCTGCTGGCGGTCACCTGGCGTCGCCGCGGCCGAGTGGGTCGTCAGTGCGCGGATCGGTGAGGAAGACCAGTCCGAACTTGCCGATCTGCACCGTGTCGCCTGAGGCGAGCGAGGCGACATGGACAGGTTTGCGGTTGACGTAGGTGCCGTTGAGGCTGCCGACGTCGTGTACGGCGTATCCGCCCGGCTCCCGGTGGAACTCTGCGTGCCGGCGGCTCACCGTGACGTCGTCGAGCACGATGTCGCTGCCCGGGTGCCGCCCCACGGTGATCACCGGCTGATCCAGAGTGAAACGGCTGGCGACGTTGGGACCGCGTTGCACGACGAGCAGCGCATCTCCCGCAGACAGTGCACCGAGCGCTTCCGCATGGGTGTCAGAGAAAGACGGTTCATGCAGATTCGGCGGATCTCCGCTCGGCTCTTGTGCAACCGCCGGGGCCCGGCGGGTCTCTGGCAGCGCCTCCGTCGTCAGCGCTACCCCGCAACGAGTGCAGAAGCGGCTGCCCTCTGGATTGCCGTGCTCACACCGTCGGCACCGCATGTGCACCACCTCCTCGAGTCGACTGGCCGAAGGCGTGCGAGTGTGGCCACGTCGAGAGCGCCGCACGACGCTGGCCTTGCTCGCCTTCGCGCACGGTCCTTGCCATGAGCAACAGCGACCACGGCCGGGCAGGATCCGGCGAGGACCCTGCCCGTCGCTCTCTGCGTGCCCGTCGCCGTCACCGGCCGCTGCCCTTACCCGCTGCCGACAGCGCGTTGTCCAACCAGCTGCGCAACGCCGGGGCTGGCGCAGCGCCGGCCTGCCGCTCGACGACCTGCCCGTGGTCGAGGACCATGAGCGTGGGCACCGCTTGAACGGTGAACCGCTGTGCGGTCTGCGGTGCAGTATCGATGTTCACCTTGACCAGCTTGATCCGCCCGGCGAAGGACCGGGCCAGGTCCTCCAGCGCTGGACTGACCATGCGGCACGGCCCGCACCAGGGAGCCCACAGGTCGAGCAGGACCGGCAGCGGCGCCTGCTCGACAACCTCGGCGAAGTCCGCGTCCCCGGCGTCGACGATCCAGGGCAGGTTGGTGTGGCACTGCCCGCAGCGAGGGGTGCCCGCCGCGGTGGCGGGCACCCGGTTGCGGCGGCCGCAGGAGGGACAGGCCACCACCGTGGGCGATGTCATGACGTTCCTCCTCAGGCTGCGTTCCGGTAACCGTCGGCCGCGTTGTCGTAGCCGACGACCAGCTGACCGTCTGCCGCGTCGACGCGGATGGTCGCGCCGTCGTCGATGTCGCCGGACAGCAGCGCGCGGCCGATGCGGGTCTCGACCTCACGGGCGATGAACCGGCGCAGGGGCCGGGCACCGTAGACGGGGTCGAAGCCCTGTCCGGCGATGAACCGCCGGGCGTCCTCGGTCAACTCCAGGCGCATCTGCCGCTCGGCCAGCCGGGCGCGCAGGTCGCCGACCATCAGTTCGACGATGGTCTCGATCTCGGCCAGGGTCAGCGGCTTGAACAGGATGATGTCGTCGACCCGGTTGAGGAACTCCGGCCGGAAGTGCCCGCGCAGCTCGGTCATCACCGCTTCCCGGGCCTCGGGCTTGATCTCTCCGCCGCCGGTGACGCCGTCGAGCAGGTACTGCGACCCGATGTTCGACGTCATGATCACCACGGTGTTGCGGAAGTCGACCGTGCGGCCCTGAGCGTCGGTGAGCCGGCCGTCGTCGAGGACCTGCAGCAGCGTGTTGAACACGTCGGCGTGCGCCTTCTCGATCTCGTCGAACAGAACGACCGAGTAGGGCTTGCGCCGCACCGCTTCGGTGAGCTGGCCGCCCTCCTCGTAGCCGACGTAGCCGGGCGGCGCGCCCACCAGCCGGGAGACGGTGTGCCGCTCCTGGTACTCGCTCATGTCCAGGCGGATGACGTTGTCCGCGGTGTCGAACAGGGCCGCGGCCAGGGTGCGGGCCAGCTCGGTCTTCCCGACACCGGTGGGGCCGAGGAAGATGAACGAGCCGATCGGCCGGCGAGGGTCCTTGATGCCGGACCGGGCGCGGATGATCGCGTCGGCGACCAGTTGCACGGCCTCGTCCTGCCCGACGACGCGCTCGTGCAGGACAGTGTCCAGACGCAGGATCTTGTCCCGCTCGCCCTCGGTGAGCCGGGACACCGGGATACCGGTCCAGCGGGACACGATGTTGGCGATCTCGGCGTCGGTGACGACCTCGCGCAGCAGCCGCTGACCGCCCTGCTTGGCCGCCAACTGTTCCTCCTCGGCGGCCAGCCGCCGCTCCAGCTCGGGCAGGCGACCGTGGCGCAGCTCGGCGGCCCGGTTCAGGTCGTAGGACCGCTCGGCCTGCTCGGCTTCCAGGCGCACCTGCTCGAGCTCCTCGCGCAGCGCCTGCACCTTGCGCAGGGCGTGCCGTTCGGCCTCCCACTGGGCGCGCATCGCGTCGGCCTCGCCCCGCAGGTCGGCGAGCTCGCGGCGCAGCTCCTCCAGGCGCTTCTTGCTGGCCGGGTCGCTCTCCTTGGCCAGCGCGGCGTCCTCGATCTCCAGCCGCCGCACCCGCCGGGTCAGCTCGTCGAGCTCGGCCGGCATGGAGTCGATCTCGGTGCGCAGCATCGCGCAGGCCTCGTCGACCAGGTCGATGGCCTTGTCGGGCAGGAACCGGTCGGAGATGTAGCGGTGGGAGAGGGTGACCGCGGAGACCAGCGCGGTGTCCTGGATCTTGACGCCGTGGAAGATCTCCAGCCGCTCGCGCAGACCGCGCAGGATGGAGACGGCGTCCTCGACCGTGGGCTCGTCGACGACGACAGGCTGGAAGCGGCGCTCCAGCGCGGCGTCCTTCTCCACGTGCTTGCGGTACTCGTCCAGGGTGGTGGCGCCGATCATGTGCAGCTCGCCGCGGGCCAGCATCGGCTTGAGCATGTTGCCGGCGTCCATCGCGCCCTCGGCCGCGCCGGCGCCGACGACGGTGTGCATCTCGTCGACGAACAGGATGATGCGGCCCTCGGCGGCGCGGACCTCGTTGAGGACGGCCTTGAGTCGCTCCTCGAACTCGCCGCGGTACTTGGCCCCGGCCACCAGCGAGCCCATGTCGAGGGCGAAGATCGTCTTGTCGCGCAGGCCCTCGGGGACGTCGCCGCGGGTGATCCGCTGGGCCAGGCCCTCGACGATGGCGGTCTTGCCGACGCCGGGGTCACCGATGAGCACCGGGTTGTTCTTCGTCTTGCGGGACAGGATCTGCACCACGCGGCGGATCTCGGTGTCCCGGCCGATGACCGGGTCCGTCTTCCCGGCGGCGGCCTCGGCGACCAGGTCGCGGCCGTACTTGTCCAGCGCCTCGTAGGCGACCTCGGGCATGGCCGAGGTGACCCGCTGGTTGCCGCGGATGTCGGTCAGCGCGGTCAGGAACTTGTCCCGGGTCAGGCCGTGGGTGCGCAGCAGCCGCCCGGCCGCCGTCGCGCTGCCCTCCTCCAGCAGGGCGATGACCAGGTGCTCGACGGAGACGTACTCGTCCTTGAGCCGCTGCGCCTCCCGCTCGGCGGTCTCGAACAGCCGCGACAGCCGCTGGGTCACGTACACCTGTCCCGGCGCCGCACCCGGGCCGGTGACGCGCGGTCGGCGCCCCAGCTCGGCCTCCACGTCGACGCGCACGTCGTCCGGGTCCGCGCCTGCCTGGGACAGCAGCCGGGAAGTCAGGCCCTCAGGCTGGTCGAGCAGAGCAAGCAGCAGGTGCTCGCCGTCGACCTCGGTGTGGCCAAAGCGCAGCGCCTTGGTCTGCGCGTCGTGGAGGGCCTCCTGTGACTTCTGGGTCAGTCGGTTGAGGTCCACGTCAGCCTCCGATGTATGTCCGTGTCGTGGTCTGGTCGGTCATGGTCTGGTCGGTCGTCGGCGTACCGGCAAGGCCGTGGTGCCGCGGCACGCGCCGAAGTGCCGTCTGCAACTCGTCGATGCGGTCCAGCAGCTCCAGCACCAGGCCGACGGCGGCGTAGTTGAGGGAGAAGCCCGCGCGCAGTCGCTGGATCCGGGCCACGGTCGCGACCTGGGCCGGTGCCAGCCACAGCACGTCGGCGCCGTCGCGTTCGGCCTCCAGCAGGCCGAGTGCGACCAGCCGGCGCACCAGTTCCGGATGCAGCCGCGCGCGTGCCGCGAACGTGTCCAGGTCCAGCAGGTGAGCGCGGGACCGGCGCGCGAGGGGGTAGGTCATGAGGCCCTCCTGGCGTGCTTGCGCGCATCGAAGGTGGAGGCGGTGGCCAGCTCGGAGAACAGCCGCCGCTCGTCGTCGGTCAGGCGGTGCGGCACGACGATCCTGGCCTCGGCATACAGGTCTCCGGCGGTCCCGCGGGGGTTGGGCAATCCGCGGCCACGCAGGCGCAGCCGGCGTCCACTGGACGTGCCGGCCGGCACCTTCACCTTCGCTTCGCCGCCGGGGGTGTCAAACGCGACCGAGGTACCCAGCGCCGCCTCCCAGGGCGCCAGCGGCAGGTCGACGTAGAGGTCGCGGCCCTCGACTCGATACCGCGGGTGCGGTGCCAGGCGCACGACGAGGTACAGGTCGCCGTTCGGCGCGCCGCCCGACCCCTGGCCGCCCTGGGCGCCCAGCCGGATCCGCTGCCCGTCGGTCACCCCGGCGGGGATGTTGACCTCCAGTGTGCGCGGCCCGTCCGGGCCGGAGAGCGTCAGCGACCGGCGGCCACCGGAATAGGCGTCCTCGACGCTGAGCTCCAACTCCGCTTCCTGATCGGCGCCGCTCACCTGCCCCCAGCCCGGGCGGGCCCGGCCGGCGCCGCCCTGACGTCCGGCAGTGCGCCCGCTGAACATGCCCCCGAGCAGGTCGTCGAGGTCGATGCCCTCGCCGAACCCGCCCGAGCCGAAGCCGGTGCCGCCGACCCAGACCTGCTCGCCGTCCGACCCGCCGGGCCAGCCCGATGACCAACCCGGACCGGGGCGAGCACCAGCGCCGGCGGCCGCGCCGGCCCGCGCGCGCCGCCAGGTCTCGGCGTCCACACCCTCGGGCACCTGGCGGAAGTCCGCGCCGAAGGCGTCGTACCGACGCCGAGTCTCAGGATCGGACAGGACGTCGTAGGCCTCGGAGACCTCCTTGAACCTTTCCTCCGCGCCCGGGTCCTTGTTGACGTCGGGGTGGTACTGGCGGGCCAGCTTGCGGTAGGCGCGCTGGATCTCCTCGGCGCTCGCACCGCGCGCCACGCCGAGGGCGGCGTAGTAGTCGCGGTCGGCCATCACCGCGCCTCCGCATCCCGCCGATTGTCACCAGCCTCGTTCCCCTCCGCCGCGTCGCGCTCCTGAGGCGCCGCGGCGACGACCACGGCGGCCGGGCGCAGCTGCTGCTCCCCCTCCCCGTAGCCGGGGCGCAGCACCTTCAGCACGGTGCCGGCCGGCGCGGTGTGGGTCGGGGTGGCGGCCACCGCCTCGTGGCGGGCCGGGTCGAACACGGCTCCGACGTCGTCCCGTCGGGGATACCCGAGCCCGGTGAGCACCGCGAGCGCCTGGTCCCGGACACCGCGCACTCCGTCGATGATCGAGCCCGGGTTCGCGGTCGCGTGCGCCAGCGCCAGCTCCAGGTGGTCGACCACCGGCAGCCAGGCCGCGGCGACCTGCGCCCGCTCCCGGGCGCGCAGTTGCGAGGAGTCCCGTTCGTAGCGCTTGCGCAGGTTGTCCAGGTCAGCCAGTGCCCGCCGCCACCGATCCTCCAGCTCGGCCACCTCCCGCTCCAGGCCGCTGACCTGTTGCTGCAGCTCGGCCACCCGCGGGTCGGGCTCAGTCGTGGCCGGTCCCGCACCGCCGGCGGGCACGCCGGCGGTGCGGGCCTCGGGGGCCTGGGAGGTGGACGCGTCGGCCCGGGCCGCCCGCACGTTCTGGTCGGCCATCGTCCTCACCTCACTCGTTGACGACCTCGGCATCGATCACGTCGTCATCCGATCCGCCGGAGGACGAGGCTCCCGCGCCGGATGACGGCCCAGCACCGCCGGAAGATGCGGCCATGCCGTGGAAGATCTGCTGCAGCTCACCGGTCAGCGACCGCAGGCGATCGATCGGAGCCTCCTCCTTGACCGCCTGCCGGGCGTCGGCGATGAGCATCTCGGCCCGCGCCTTCTCGTGCACCGGCACCGACTCGCCCAGCTCCGCCAGCCGCCGCTCGACCTGGTAGGCGGCCGAGTCCAGGGTGTTGCGCGCCTCGACCAGCTCGCGCAGCCTCGCGTCCTCAGCGGAGTGCTGCTGGGCGTCGGCGACCATCCGCTCGACCTCGGCCTTGTCCAGGTTGGAGGACTCGCTGATGGTGATCTGCTGCTGCTGCCCGGTGTCCTTGTCGCGCGCGGTGACGTTGAGGATGCCGTTGGCGTCGATGTCGTAGGTCACCTCGACCTGCGGCACCCCCCGCGGCGCCGGGCGGATGTTCTCCAGCCGGAACCGGCCGAGCACCCGGTTGTCGCTCGCGCGCTCACGCTCACCCTGCAGCACGACGATGTCGACGGCGGGCTGGTCGTCCTCGGCGGTGGAGAACACCTCCGAGCGGCGGGCCGGGATGGTGGTGTTGCGCTCGATGACCTTGGTCATCACCCCGCCCATCGTCTCCACACCCAGCGACAGCGGGGTGACGTCGAGCAGCAGGACGTCCTTGACCTCACCCTTGATCACCGCGGCCTGGAGCGCGGCACCGAGGGCGACGACCTCGTCGGGGTTGACCGACATGTTCGGGTCCTTGCCGCCGGTCAGCCGGCGCACCAGGTTCTGCACCGCCGGGATCCGGGTGGAGCCACCGACCAGGATGACCTCGTCGATGTCGTTCGCGGTCACCTTCGCATCCGCCATCGCCTGCTGCACCGGACCCATGCACCGCTCCACCAGGTCGGCGGTGATCGACTCGAACGTCGACCGCCGAAGCGTGGTGTTCAGGTGCTTGGGGCCGTTGGCGTCGGCGGTGATGAACGGCAGATTCACCGTCGTCTCGGCAACCGAGGACAGCTCGACCTTGGCCTTCTCGGCCGCCTCGAACAGCCGCTGCAGCGCCTGCGGGTCCTTGCGCAGGTCGATGCCCTCGGCCCGCTGGAACTCCTCGGCCAGGTGGTCGACGATCCGCCGGTCGAAGTCGTCACCACCCAGGTGCCCGTCACCGGCGGTCGCCCGGACCTCCACGACACCGTCACCGACGTCGAGCAGGCTCACGTCGAACGTGCCACCGCCCAGGTCGAACACCATGACCGTCTCGTTCTTCTTCTTGTCCAGGCCGTAGGCCAGCGCCGCCGCCGTGGGCTCGTTGACGATCCGCAGCACGTTCAGTCCAGCGATCTTGCCGGCGTCGCGCGTGGCCTGCCGCTGGGCGTCGTTGAAGTACGCCGGCACCGTGATCACCGCCTCGGTGATCTTCTCGCCGAGGTACTTGGACGCGTCATCGACCAGCTTGCGCAGCACCTGCGCGGAGATCTCCTCCGGTGCGTACTGCTTGCCGCGCACGTTGAACCGCACCGCGCCCTCAGGCCCGGAGACGACGTCGAAGGTCACCGCGTCCTTCTCGCTGATGACCTCCTCGTAGCGACGGCCGATGAACCGCTTGGCCGAGGAGATGGTGCCCTTGGAGTTCAGGATCGCCTGTCGGCGGGCGAGCTGACCGACCAGTCGCTCACCGGACTCGGCGAAGGCCACCACCGACGGGGTGGTGCGGCCACCTTCTGCGTTGGCGATGACGGTGGGCTTGCCGCCCTCGGTGACCGCGATCACCGAGTTGGTGGTGCCCAGGTCGATACCGACCGCCTTAGCCATCTCAACCTCCCGTGTGCTCGTAGGAAGAAGAGTTCGAAATGCTCAGCTGACAGGGAATGCGCCGGAGCCCCGTGGCGGGCTAGGGCTCGGCGCCCGGGACGCCGGGGGGAGCATCGCCGAACACGAGCTGCTCACCGGACAGCAGCGGCGCCCGATGTCGGGTGGCCTGCCGTTCGGCGTCCAACCGCTGGCGGGGACGGTCCGGATTCGGCTGGGCAGCGGCCGGCTCTGCGAGCGGCACGGTGCGCACGCCGACCAGATGGAAGCGAATCCAGGTCGCCCCACATCGCGGACACATGAGGGAGCCGGGCGCGGTGGGCGCTGGCACGGGGATGCCGTTGAGGGAGTGGTACTCCCAGGTCAGGCCGTGCCCGTCCTCGACGTGCTGCACGTCGTAGTCGGTGCTCCAGGCGTGCCCGCATCCGGCGCAGGTGAAGTGGTAACGCTCCACCGCCACTTCCTTGAGCACCGTTTCTCACCTCCTCGTCGTTCGTGATGGTCGCGGTGGCCTGAGTGAGCCGTAGCGGTTAGGACCTCGGCTGTGCCCAGGCCGTCTGTCGTGCTGGATGGGGCGGGGTGGGCGGGGCACCCGCCGCGGGCTCGCACACCGCCCACCGCTCGTCAGGTCAGCTCTGCCTGCCGCCGGACTGGGCGCTGGCCTTCTTTCCTTCACCGGCCTTCAGCTGCTGCCCGCCGCCGCTGGTCTGGACCTCGATCCGGCGCGGCTGGGCCGACTCAGCCATCGGGATGGTCAGCACGAGGACACCGTTGTTGTAGGTGGCCGCGACCTTGGTGGTGTCCAGGGCGTCGCCGACCTGCAGCTGGCGGGTGAAACTGCCCTGCGGCCGCTCGGCGAGCAGGACGTTGTGGCCTTCCTCGTACTCGGCGCTTCGGTTGGCCTTGATGGTGAGCACGTTGCGCTCGGAAGTGATCTCCACGCCGGCCGGGTCGACGCCCGGCAGGTCCAGCGCGACGTGGTAGCCGTCATCGGCCTGCCACACGTCCATCGGCATCCCCATCGGGGTCCGCCGTCCCGACACCAGTTGGCTGGTCAGCCGGTCAACACCCCGGAAGGGATCCCCGAACGGGTCGAAACGCATGACGCTCATGGTCAGTCTCCTTCCAGATGGTTGCGGTTGTGGGGTGGATTCGTGTCCGCCGGCTGGGCGGGCACGAAGTCTGTGGCGTGCTCGGGAGGACGGGCGCGCCCGAGCGGAAAGCAGGTGTCGCGCTGAGCTGTCAGCGGTGCCGTGGGCATGTCTCCCTCGACGATTCCACTCACGTCATCGGACTCACGTCATCGACTTGGCGCTGCGCAGATGCCAGGCACCGGCCACCAGCACGATCCCGGTAACCGCGGCGTAGAAGCCGAGTGCCGCAGCGAGCGTGGCCGCGTCGGCGTCGGGCCAGGCCAGGATCACCAGACCGGTCCCGATGGAGACGACCCCGCAGATCGTGAGCAGCCAGTTCCCGGCCCGCCGCCGACGCGGTAGTGCCGCGTCCAGCAGTCCGAGGACCCCGGCGGTCGACTCCAGCAGCCCGGTGACGATGGCCCAGGCGCCGATCAGCACGGCGAGCGTGAGAGGACTGCCGTGCGGCAAGACCAACGCCATCAGGCCGGCGAGCAGCGCGGCGCAGCCGGACAGCCGACAGCTCCACCGGGGATGCCCTTGGTCGGGCTCGTGCGTGAGCGTGCTGGCAACCCGAGCACCGCCGTCGATCAGTGCGTAGGCACCGAAGAGGACGGCCAG
>Ga0196960_10000373_pt1 | contig 16548 bp, 12 predicted proteins | sample S3v_5metaG_FD_183187 | JGI IMG/M metagenome (GOLD analysis project Ga0196960, IMG submission 183187) | Soil microbial communities from Anza Borrego desert, Southern California, United States - S3+v_5 | ecosystem: Environmental > Terrestrial > Soil > Desert | place: USA: California | collected... | reverse complement strand
ACCGATGCCGCGGGCCGGATCCCACGGAACTGTGCCCGGGCGGAAGGGCGTCCGGCCGGTCCCACGCTCACGCGGTCACGCGCGGACGGCTGCCGTCGGGTGGAGGCGCCCGGGCCCCTTCCCGCAGGCCACGAGCGCCGGTTCACGGGGCGTCAGGTGTGTTCACGAGGCCCATGGCACCGGGCTGTCGCGGACCGGACCCACGAGCGGTACCGATTGCCTGATCAAAATCGGGTGCGGTTAACATATGAGCACCGCCTAGCTCGAAAGATGGACTTGTGACTGCCACCGAGGACTCGTTCACCAATTGGAAGACCCGCGAGGAGATCGCGGAGTCGATGATCCCGATCATCGGGAAGCTGCACCGGGAGCGGGACGTCACGATCCTGCTCCACAGCCGCTCCCTGGTGAACAAGTCGGTGGTCAGCATCCTCAAGACCCACCGGTTCGCCCGGCAGATAGCCGGCGAGGAGCTCTCCGTCACCGAGACGCTGCCGTTCCTGCACGCTCTCTCCGCGCTCGACCTCGGCCCGTCGCAGATCGACATCGGCATGCTCGCCGCGACGTACCGGACCGACGGCCGAGGCCTGTCGGTGGACGACTTCACCGCCGAGGCCGTGGCCGGGGCGACCGGTGCCAACAAGACGGAGCGGCGCGAGGCACGTGACGTGGTCCTCTACGGATTCGGCCGCATCGGCCGCCTCCTGGCCCGCCTGCTCATCGAGAAGACCGGTTCCGGGAACGGCCTGCGACTGCGCGCCATCGTCGTACGCCAGGGTGCCGGACAGGACATCGTGAAGCGCGCCTCGCTCCTGCGCCGCGACTCCATCCACGGCCAGTTCCAGGGCACGATCACCGTCGACGAGGCGAACAGCAGGATCATCGCCAACGGCAACGAGATCCAGGTGATCTACTCCGACGACCCGACGACGGTGGACTACACGGCGCACGGCATCAAGGACGCCGTCCTCATCGACAACACAGGCCGCTGGCGCGACCGCGAGGGCCTGTCCAAGCACCTTCAGCCGGGCATCGCGAAGGTCGTGCTGACCGCACCCGGCAAGGGTGACGTCCCCAACGTCGTGCACGGCGTCAACCACGACACGATCAAGCCGGAGGAGCAGATCATCTCCTGCGCCTCCTGCACCACCAACGCCATCGTCCCCCCGCTCAAGGCGATGGCGGACGAGTACGGCGTGCTGCGCGGCCATGTGGAGACCGTCCACTCCTTCACCAACGATCAGAACCTCCTGGACAACTACCACAACTCGGACCGCCGCGGCCGCTCGGCGCCGCTCAACATGGTCATCACCGAGACGGGCGCCGCGTCCGCCGTCACCAAGGCGCTGCCCGACCTCAGGGCGAAGATCACCGGCAGCTCCATCCGGGTCCCGGTGCCGGACGTCTCGATCGCGATCCTGAACCTCCAGCTCGCACGCGGCACCAGCCGCGAGGAAGTCCTCGATTACCTCCGCAACGTGTCACTGACCTCGCCGCTCAGGCGTCAGATCGACTTCATCACCGCTCCCGACGCGGTGTCGAGCGACTTCATCGGCTCCCGTCACGCCTCGATCGTCGATGCCGGAGCCACCAAGGTCGAGGGCGACAACGCGATCCTCTACCTCTGGTACGACAACGAATTCGGTTACTCCTCCCAGGTCATCCGGGTCGTCCAGCACGTCTCCGGCGTCGAGTACCCGACCTACCCGGCTCCGGCGGCCTGATCCCTCCGGCCGGGGCTCCCGGCGCGGCGCCGGGGGCCCCGGCCGGTTCCACGACGGGCCGAGCCGGTACCCGTACGCGGTGGGGACCGGCGCGTGTCCCCGTGCACGGCCGGGCCGCCTCACAGCTCGGCGGGCCGGCCGTCGCTCATGTCCGGGCGGCGGCCCCGGCGGAAGCTGCCGGAGTCAGTCGAGGCCGGCCTCTTCCACGTCGGGCAGCGGCTGTTCGGCCCAGATGGTCTTGCCCGTGCCGGTGTAGCGGGTCCCCCAGCGCTCGGTGAGACCGGCGACGAGCAGGAGGCCGCGGCCGCCCTCGTCGAAGATCCGGGCGCGGCGCAGATGGGGAGCGGTGCTGCTGCCGTCGAAGACCTCGCAGATGAGCGCGGTGTCCCGGATGAGGCGGAGCCGGATCGGATCGCCGCCGTAGCGGATGGCGTTGGTGACCAGTTCGCTGACGACCAGTTCGGTGGTGAACACGGCGTCGTCCAGACCCCATGCCCTCAGCTGGGCGGAGGCGCGTGTGCGGGCGTCCGACACGACGGCGGGGTCGGCGGCCAGGTCCCACGAGGCGTAGTGGCCCGCGTCCAGACGGCGGGTCCGGGCCAGCAGCAGGGCGACGTCGTCGTCCGGCTGCTCGGGAACCAGTACGTCCATGACGGTGTCGCAGGCCTCTTCGAGGGAGTGCGAGGGGCGGCCGAGCAGGTCGCGCAGTTCGGCGAGGGCGGAATCGACGTCCCCGCCCGCCCTCTCGATCAGTCCGTCCGTGTACAGGGCCAGCCAACTGCCTTCGGACAGCTCGAACTCGGCCGCTCGGAAGGCCGGGCCGCCCACTCCCAACGGCGGGCCGGAGGGCAGCCGCAACTGTTCGACGGTGCCGTCGGGGCGGACCAGCATCGGCTCGGGGTGGCCGGCTCCGGCCATCGTGCAGCATCCGGCCGCCGGGTCGTACACGGCGTACAGGCAGGTCGCCCCGGCGACCCTCGCACCGTCCGCAGGCTGCTCCCGGTCGAGCGTCAGAACCAGCTCGTCGAGCTGTGTGAGCAGTTCCTCGGGCGCCAGGTCGACGTCGGCGAGGGTCCGCACGGCGGTGCGGAGCCTTCCCATGGTCGCCGAGGCGTGGAGCCCGTGGCCGACGACGTCACCGACGACCAGGGCGACCCGGGCGCCGGACAGCGGGATGACGTCGAACCAGTCCCCTCCGACACCGGCACCGTCGGTGTTCGGGAGATAGCGCGCGGTGACCTCGACAGCTTGCTGACGGGCGGCCCGGCGGGGCAGCAGGCTGCGCTGCAGGGCCAGTGCCGTGGCCCGCTCGCGGGTGTAGCGGCGGGCGTTGTCGACGCAGACGGCCGCTCGCGAGACCAGCTCGGCGGCGAGCTGCAGATCCGCCGTGCCGAACCCCCCGGGGGTCCGGTGGCGGCAGAACAGCACGATACCGAGGGTGACGCCGCGTGCCTGCAGCGGAACGACCAGTACCGAGTGGATCGCGTTGTCACGCATGCTCCGCGTCCGTGCCGGTTCATCCGCCGCCCACCGCCGCAGGGCCTCTTCGTCGACGGTGTGGCGCGAGGGCTCCCCGGCGGTCAGAGCGCGGCCCACGACGGAGTCCCGGTCGTACTCATGGATCTCGCCGAGCGGGACGACCGATTCGGGGCATCCTTCGAGCACCGACCTCTGGGCCACCCGGTGGAAGGAGATCCTGTCCCGGTGCGCCACGGAGCGCGCCTCGTCGCCGGCCAGTACCTCGGCGAGCAGGTCGACGGTCACGAAGTCGGCGAAGTCCTCGATGCCGAGCTCCGCCAGCTCCTCGGCGGTGCGGCCCACGTCGAGGGTGCTGCCGATGCGCATACTGGCCTTGTTCAGTGCGGCCAGGCGCCGGCGCGCCCAGAACTGGTCGGTCGTGTCGAGCGTCACGACGGACACGCCCTGGACCCGGCCGACGGCATCGCGTACGGGTGACATCGCCGCCTGCCAGATGTGCTCGCTGCCCTGCACCATGAGGTGCGTCTCGTAGGGTTCGCCCTTGCCCGTCCTCAGCACCCGCTCGACGGCTTCGGCGAGCCCTTCCCCGCCTTCCAGGAACAGCCCTGGCTCGATCTCCCCGGGCAGCAGCCCGACCAGGGACGCCTCGGGCCTGCCGACCGAACTCGCCGCCGCCGCGTTGGCCATGGCGAGCAGCTGTTCCCGGCCGAAGTAGGCCACCGGTACCGGCAGCTGCTCCAGGATCGCGCAGCGCACTTCCTCGGACGCCCCGCGGGCGGGCCGTCCGCCCGCAGCCGCCGGTGCGGTCCCGCCACTGCCGGCGGGCGGGTTCCGGCGCTCCGCCTCGTCCATGCTCACGGGCCCCTCACTCGTCCTCCCCGCCTGGGCAGGTCGCCCACGAACACGCATATGCGACCTTTGTTCAAGAATGCCCCTGCGCGGCCCCGCTCTCAACCGGCCCCGTGCCCGCGACGGCGAGCGGGCCACCGGTGTGGAACGCCAGCTTCGCGAAGCGTTCGCCGATACGGCGGTGTGTGGCGGCGTCGGGGTGCAGTGCGTCGGGGAGAGGCAGCTCTTCGGAGTCCGCCTCGCCGTAGAGCTCGCGGCCGTCGAGGTAATGCAGATTCGGGTCCTCGGCCGCCCGCTGCTCGACGATGCGGGCGAGTTCGTCCCTGATGGTGCTCAGGGTGAGCTTTCCGGCAGCTGTTTCCGCAGGGTCTCCCGCGGCACGGAAGTTCAGCTTCCCCTCGCCCAGGGCGCTGTGGTCGAGCGCGCTGGGGCCAGGGGTGTGCTCGTGGATGGGGCACAGGACGGGTGAGACCACCAGCAGCGGCGTGGCGGGGTGGCCTTCACGGATCGTGTCGAGGAAGCCGTGCACGGCCGGGGTGAAGGCGCGCAGGCGCATCACGTCGGTGTTCACGAGATTGATGCCGATCTTGACGCTGATGCGGTCGGCCGGGGTGTCGCGCAGGGCGCGGGCGGTGAACGGGTCGAGCAGCGCACTGCCGGCGAACCCCAGGTTGACCAGCTCCACGCCGCCGAGAGCGGCGGCCAGCGCAGGCCAGGTGGTGGTGGGACCCGCGGCGTCGGAGCCGTGGCTGATCGAGCTGCCGTGGTGCAGCCACACCGCGCGGCCCCGGTCCGGGACCGGCTCGACAGGGGCGTCGGTGCGCAGGGCGACCAGCTCGGTGGTCTCGTTGTGCGGCAGCCAGATCTCGATGTCCTTCATGTCCCCGGACAGGCCGCTGAAGCGCAGGGTGCCCGCCGACCCCGGCAGGACCTCGGCGGACCCGGCGTTCATGTCGATGGTCAGGGTGTTGCCTCCGGACACAGCGGCCCTGTCCGTGAGGCGGCCGTCGACCAGCAGCTCGTAGACCCCGTCCGGGCGGGGCGGAGCCCCCACGTACGCCCGCTTGGTGGGCAGGGTGTCCAGCTCCACGACGGTCGCCCGGGTGCGGATGGCGAGCCGCACGCCGGAGGGCTGGGACTCGGCCATGGCGAGCCGGCCGTCGGTGTTCTGGGCACGGGCACGGGCGGGCAGCCGGTGCGGCAGCACGCCGTGCTCGGTGCGCTCCAGGTCCAGGGCTCCGCGCAGGAGGTCCCCGGTGAGCGGGGTGGCTGTCAGTCCGGGGTGGGTGCTCATCTTCCGCTTCCTGTTCCGGTGTCCGGCTGTGTCGCGAGGAGCTGTCAGGAGGCGGGCCAGTTCCGCAGCAGGGCGTCGAGAGCGTCGAGGACCCGTGACCAGGTCTCCTGCGTGCCGGGGGCGCTGTGGCTGAAGCTTCCGCCCGCTTCCAGGCTGATGTAGCCGTGGAAGACGCTGCCCAGCAGCCGGACGGCGTGGGTCTGGTCCGGCTCCGTCAGGTCGTAGCCGCGCAGGATCGCCCGCGTCATCCGGGCGTGCCTGACGCCCGCACTGGCGGCGACAGTGTCCGGGTCGAGCCTGAGCTGGGCCGCGGCGTAGCGGCCCGGGTGCTCCCTGGCGTAGTCGCGGTAGGCGTTCGCGAACGCCTCCAGCGCGTCCTTGCCCGCCCGCCCGGCCAGGGCGGCGGTGACACGGTCGGCGAGCTCCTCCAGGGCCAGCAGGGCGATCCTCGTCCTGAGGTCCTGGGAGCCCTTCAGATGCGAGTAGAGACTCGCGTCCTTCACGCCGAACTGCCGGGCGAGTGCCGCGACGGTCACTTTGTCGAAGCCGGCCTCGTCGGCCATCTCCGCTCCGGCCCGCACAAGGCGCTCTGCCGTCAGTCCTGCTCGTGCCACGGTCACCGTCCCCTCAGGAAGCCCCATCATGCATCTGCCTAGGAGCATTAGGCAAATAACCGACCTCCCTAAGAACGAGATCGGGCGGACGCCCGCCCCGTCGGTCCGGCGTCCGGGGTCCGTGCGTAAGGGGCCGGGGCCGGGCGCATCGCGGCGAGGGGGGCTCGGGCCGCCCGGGCGGACGGTGACGTGGGGCCGGAAGGCCGGGTGAAGGCCGGCTTTCTGCGATATCGCGTGCGCACGGCGCCCCGCACGGAGAGGTGCGGCGGGCGCCGCGAAAAGCCGGCCGCCCATGTGTACGGGCCGCGTCAAGAATTCACCCGGCCCCGTATGGAGCCCGTCAAAGGCGCTCAGCGCGCGACCGGCCTCGCGGTTTGCTTTTGTCCGGCCGCACCGGCCGACTCCCATCCGTTCACTTCACACAGGAGCTCACGATGGCCGATCCGGCCTTCGTCGCCACCACGATCGCGGTCTTCGCACTGGTGGCCCTCATCGCACGGGGGGTGACGAAGCTGTGACCGCCGAGAACACCGCAGGCCTGGTCGTGGCCGTCTCCTTGCTGGTTCACCTCGTCCTCGCGCTCGTGCACCCGGAGAGGTTCTGAAGCTCGATATGAGCCCCGTAACAGCTGGTGTGCTCCAACTGCTCGCGCTGATTTTCGCGCTCGCCCTGGCATACCGCCCACTCGGTGACCACATGGCCCGGGTCTACTCCTCGGAAAAGCATTACAGGCCGGAGAAATGGATTTACCGTGCCATCGGAGCCGACCCTTCGGCCTCGATGCAATGGCTCGCCTATCTGCGTGGCGTGCTCGCCTTCTCCGCGGTGGGCGTCCTGCTTCTCTACGTGCTTCAGCGCCTGCAGGGGTCCCTGCCCGGTTCCCTCGGCTTCGTGCCGATCGACCCGGACCAGGCGTTCAACACCGCCGCGTCCTTCGTGGCGAACACCAACTGGCAGTCCTATTACGGCGAACAGGCCATGGGCCACGTCGTGCAGACGGGCGGCCTCGCGGTGCAGAACTTCGTCTCGGCCGCTGTCGGCATGGCTGTGGCCGTGGCCCTCGTACGCGGGTTCTCGCGCTCCCGGACCGGTGGACTCGGCAACTTCTGGACGGACCTGGTGCGCGGCACCGTGCGCGTCCTGCTGCCGATCGCCGTGATCGGGGCGATCGTGCTGGTCGCGTGCGGTGTCATCCAGAATTTCTCCGGCATCCACGAGGTCGGGCAGTTCACGGGCGGCACCCAGCAGTGGAACGGCGGCGCGGTCGCCTCCCAGGAGGTCATCAAGGAGCTGGGGACGAACGGCGGCGGCTACTTCAACGCCAACTCCGCCCACCCCTTCGAGAATCCGATACCCTTCTCCAACCTGTTCGAGATCTTCCTGCTCCTTCTGATCCCGTTCGCACTGACGCGCACATTCGGCCGCATGGTCGGCGACCTGCGCCAGGGCTACGCGCTCCTCGCCACGATGGCCGTCATCTGGGTCGGTTTCACCGCGCTGATGATGTGGGCGGAGTTCACCCACCACGGCCCCGCTCCCGAGATCGCCGGCGGCGCGATGGAGGGCAAGGAGACCCGTTTCGGCATCGCCGGATCCTCGATCTTCGCCGTGGCGACCACCCTTACGTCGACCGGCGCGGTCAACTCCTTCCACTCGTCGTACACGGGCCTGGGAGGCGGCATCACCATGCTGGGCATGCAGCTGGGCGAGATCGCCCCGGGCGGTGTCGGATCCGGCCTCTACGGCATGCTGATCATGGCGGTCATCGCGGTGTTCATCGCCGGCCTGATGGTCGGCCGCACCCCCGAGTACCTCGGCAAGAAGATCGGCATACGTCAGACGAAGCTCGCGGCGTGCTACATCCTGATCACCCCTGCACTGGTTCTCTGCTTCACCGCGGTGGCGATGGCGCTGCCCACCCCGGCCGACTCGATGACCAACAGCGGCGCACACGGATTCTCCGAGGTCCTCTACGCCTACACCTCCGGCGCCAACAACAACGGCTCCGCCTTCGCCGGGCTCGACGCCGACACCCAGTGGTTCAACACCACCCTCGGCATCACGATGCTGCTCGGCCGCTTCCTGCCCATCGTGTTCGTCCTGGCCCTGGCCGGTTCGCTCGCCGCGCAGCACCCCGTCCCCGCCACAGCGGGGACCCTGCGTACCGACAAGCCCCTCTACGCGGGCCTGCTCGTCGGCACGATCCTCATCCTCACCGGTCTGACCTACTTCCCGGCCCTGGCACTGGGTCCGCTCGCCGAAGGACTCGCCTCATGAGCACCGACACCCCCACCCGTGCCCCGCACGAGGACCTGTCCGGCAGCGGCCCGGCCCCGTCAGGCCGTGCCGGCGGGGGCCTGTTCGACCCGAAGCAACTGCTCAGGTCCTTCCCGGACGCGGTGAAGAAGCTCGATCCGCGCGTCATGATCAAATCCCCGGTCATGTTCGTGGTGTTCGTCGGCTCGGTGGTCACCACCCTTCTGGCGCTCCGGAATCCGGGGGACGGGTTCGGCTGGGCCATCGCGGTCTGGCTGTGGCTGACCACGGTCTTCGCCAACCTCGCCGAGGCCGTCGCCGAGGGACGCGGCAAGGCCCAGGCCGACACGCTGCGCAAGGCCAGGGCCGGCACGTCGGCCCGCCGTCTGGACGGCCGTCACGAGGAGGAGGTGCCCGGCACCGAACTGCGCGTCGGTGATCTGGTCGTCTGTGAGGCCGGCGACGTCGTCCCCGGCGACGGTGACGTCGTCGAGGGGGTCGCATCCGTCGACGAGTCCGCCATCACCGGTGAATCCGCCCCGGTCATCCGGGAGTCCGGCGGCGACCGCAGTGCCGTCACCGGCGGCACGAAGGTGCTCTCCGACCGGGTCGTCGTGCGGATCACCGCCAAGCCCGGTGAGACCTTCATCGACCGCATGATCGCCCTGGTCGAGGGCGCCGCCCGGCAGAAGACCCCCAACGAGATCGCGCTCGGCATCCTGCTGGCATCACTGACCGTCGTCTTCCTGCTCGCCGTCGTGACGCTCCAGCCGTTCGCGGTCCACGCCGGCGCCGAGCAGTCCATGACCGTGCTCACCGCGCTGCTGGTCTGCCTGATCCCGACGACCATCGGCGCGCTCCTCTCCGCGATCGGCATCGCGGGTATGGACCGTCTCGTCCAGCGCAACGTCCTGGCCATGTCGGGGCGCGCGGTGGAGGCGGCGGGCGACGTGTCGACGCTTCTCCTCGACAAGACGGGCACGATCACGTTCGGCAACCGGCAGGCCGCGGAGTTCGTGCCGGTGGAGGGTGTGACCGAGGCGGAACTGGCCGGGGCCGCGCAGCTTTCGTCGCTGGCCGACGAGACTCCCGAGGGCCGCTCGATCGTGACGCTCGCGAAGGAGAGGTACGGTCTGCCCGACCGCCACCGGAGCGGGTTCGCCCCTGCCACCTGGGTCGCCTTCACGGCCCGGACCCGTATGTCGGGAGTGGACCTGGACGGCCTCAGCGCCCGCAAGGGAGCGGCCGGTTCGGTCCTCGCCTGGGTGCGGGAGCGGGGCGGCCGTGCCGCCGGTGACGCCGGCCGGCTCGCCGACCGGATCTCCGAGGCCGGCGGCACTCCGCTGCTGGTCGCGGTCGAGGACGCGAGGGGCGCCCGGGTCCTGGGTGTCGTCCATCTGAAGGACGTCGTCAAGGACGGTATGCGGGAGCGGTTCGACGAACTGCGCCGGATGGGCATCAAAACCGTCATGATCACGGGTGACAACCCGCTGACCGCCCGGGCGATCGCCGAGGAGGCGGGAGTCGACGACTTCCTCGCCGAGGCCACTCCCGAGGACAAGATGGCCCTCATCAAGCGGGAGCAGGCCGGGGGCAAGCTCGTCGCGATGACGGGCGACGGAACCAACGACGCCCCGGCGCTCGCCCAGGCCGATGTCGGCGTGGCGATGAACACCGGCACCTCGGCCGCCAAGGAGGCCGGGAACATGGTGGACCTGGACTCCGACCCCACGAAGCTCATCGAGATCGTCGGGATCGGCAAGCAGCTCCTCATCACCCGGGGCGCCCTGACCACGTTCTCCATAGCCAACGATGTCGCGAAGTACTTCGCGATCATCCCGGCCATGTTCGCGGTGGTGTACCCGGGGCTGGATAAGCTCAACGTGATGGGACTGGCGTCGCCGGAGTCGGCGATCCTGTCCGCCGTCATCTTCAACGCGCTGGTCATCATCGCCCTCGTACCGCTGGCCCTGAAGGGCGTCAGGTACCGGCCCGTCAGCGCCGACAGGATGCTCCGCCGCAACCTCGGGATCTACGGACTCGGCGGTCTGATCGCCCCGTTCGCCGGCATCAAGCTCATCGACCTGTGCATCTCCCTCGTTCCCGGGCTCTCCTGAAGTCCCTCGTTCCCGGGCTCTCCTGAAGCAGAAACGGCTGATCAGCCATGAACACCTCCTTGAAGAACACCGTCCGGACGCTCGGAGCGGGGCTGCGCGCCCTGCTCGTCCTGAGCGTCATCTGCGGCATCCTCTACCCGCTCGCCGTGACGGGCGTCGCCCAGGCTCTCTTCAGCACGGAAGCCAACGGCTCCGAGCTCCGGGACGGAAGCGGACACACCGTCGGATCGTCCCTGATCGGTCAGACGTACAACCTGCCGAAGCAGAACCCGGACGAGACGCCGAAGCCGGACCTGAGGTGGTTCCAGCCCCGCCCCTCCAACGGTCTCGGCAGCAACAGCGTCAACCTCCGGTACTCGCTGATCCTCTCCGGCGCCACCAACCGCTCCGCGGACAACGCCGAGTTGATCCGGTGGGTCACCGAGGCGAGGGCGGCGGTCGTCGCGGACAACTCCACCCCCTCCTTCACGGTGCGGCCCGACGACATACCTGCCGACGCGGTCACGTCCTCCGGTTCGGGCCTCGACCCGCACATCTCCCCCGCGTACGCGAAGCTCCAGATCCACCGGGTGGCGGAGCGGAACGGCCTTCCCGTCCAGCAGGTGGCAGAGCTCGTGGACGAGCACACCGAAGGGCGCATCCTCGGGTTCATGGGCGAGCCCCGGGTCAACGTCCTGGAGCTCAACACCGCGCTCAGGGAAGCGGGCGAGGGCTGACTCCGGCTCGGCGCGCTCAACCTCCGAGGCGGCGGTGCCGGACAAAATCGCCGCCCTCCGGCGAGCCCGCCCCACAGCGACGGCCGGCCCTCTCCCCGAAGTCCTGTGCCCTCGCGTGCCTCCTCACTTCACAGCAGTCCGAGTGCTTCCGAAACTTTCGAGAACATCGAACGCAAATCTCGATATGAACTTCGAGATCATCATGCACGACAGCATTTCCGTTGACCCTCTACAGACCTGAACAGGTAAAAGACTTTCACCATGTTCCACATCAAGGATCGACGCTTTCGTAATCTGTGTCGAAACCATTGACACTCGGCAGGGGCAGTTCAACACTGTTCGCCGTCGACAGACTTCAACCACTGTCGATCCGGGTCCACCCCGACCCGGTATCCAGGCCGGTCGCCGAGCGTGATGACCGGCCCAGTCCGGCCGGGAAGCCCGCCACCGACGCGCGAACCGTCACCAGCTGTTCACCGACATCCCCACAGGGGGCGTTCCGCGCTGTCCGGGCCCCCGCCCGGCCTCACGAGGACGAGGAGGAAAGAACGCACATGAACGACGCACCCGCACAGCCGACGAGCCGCACACGCGGCTGGTTCAGACGCACCGTCCGCAACGTCTTCGCCATGGCGATGGCCGCCGTGGCCGTGCTGGCCCTGCCCGGCACGGCCACGGCCGACACGGTCGTCAACTCGAACCGGACCGGCACCGACAACGGGTACTACTACTCCTTCTGGACCGACAGCCCAGGCACCGTCTCGATGAACCTGTCGTCCGGCGGCCGCTACGGCACCTCCTGGAGCAACACCGGGAACTTCGTCGCCGGCAAGGGCTGGAGCACCGGTGGACGCAGGAGCGTGACCTACTCGGGCACCTTCAACCCGTCCGGCAACGCCTACCTGACCCTCTACGGATGGTCGACGAACCCGCTCGTCGAGTACTACATCGTCGACAACTGGGGCACCTACCGCCCGACGGGCACGTTCAAGGGCACCGTCACCAGCGACGGCGGTACGTACGACATCTACGAGACGACCCGCGTCAACGCCCCCTCCATCGAGGGCACTCGCACGTTCAAGCAGTTCTGGAGCGTCCGGCAGTCGAAGAGGACCGGCGGAACCATCACCACCGGCAACCACTTCGACGCGTGGGCCCGGCAGGGGATGAACCTGGGCACCTTCAACTACATGATCATGGCCACCGAGGGCTACCAGAGCAGCGGCAGCTCCGACATCACTGTGGGCGCGACCTCCGGGGGCGGCGGCGACGGGGGCGGCGGTAGCGGCGGCTGCACCGCCACCGTCTCCGCGGGCCAGAAGTGGAGCGACCGCTACAACCTCGATGTCACGGTCTCCGGCTCCAGCAACTGGACCGTCACCATGAACGTGCCCTCCCCCGCCAAGGTCCTCTCCACCTGGAACACCACCGCCTCCTACCCCAGCGCCCAGGTGCTGACCGCCAAGTCCAACGGCAGCGGCAACAACTGGGGCGCGACCATCCAGGCCAACGGCAACTGGACCTGGCCCACCGTCTCCTGCAGAGCAGGCTGACACCCGGGCAACCAGCAGATCGCAGCACCGGGGCGGCGGTTCGCTCCCGCCGCCCCACCCCCAGCCGTCTCCCCCATGACCACCAGGACGAGAAAGGCTCATCCGCATGCGCATGCGCATCACGCCACGCCTGTCCTTACGGCCCGTGATCACCGCACTGGCGGTCGCCGCGACAGCCGCGACCGCCACTACCGCCGTCGAACCCACTGCCTCCCACGCCGCCACCGCTGCCGCGTGCAGCGGGTACGTCGGGCTCACCTTCGACGACGGCCCCTCCAGCAGCACGCCGGGCCTGCTGAACGCCTTGAAGCAGAACGGGCTACGGGCCACGATGTTCAACCAGGGCCAGTACGCCGCAGCCAATCCGGCCCAGGTCAGGGCGCAGGTCGACGCCGGTATGTGGGTCGGCAACCACAGTTACACCCATCCGCACCTGACCCAGCAGAGTCAGGCACAGATCGACTCGGAGCTCTCCCGCACCCAGCAGGCGATCGCGAACGCCGGCGGGGGCACGCCGAAACTGTTCCGCCCTCCGTACGGTGAGACCAACTCGACGGTGCAGTCCGTCGCCGCCAGGTACGGTCTGACCCAGGTCATCTGGGACGTCGATTCCCAGGACTGGAACGGCGCGAGCACCGATGCGATCGTGCAGGCCGCCGCCCGGCTCACCGACGGCCAGGTCATGCTCATGCACGACTGGTCCGCCAACACGCTCGCCGCGATCCCCCGTATCGCCCAGGGGCTGGCGAGCCGAGGGCTCTGCGCCGGCATGATCTCCCCGCAGACCGGCCGCGCCGTGGCTCCTGACGGCGGCAGCCCCGGCGGGGGCGGCGGTAGCGGCGGCTGCACCGCCACCGTCTCCGCAGGCCAGAAGTGGAGCGACCGCTACAACCTCGATGTCACGGTCTCCGGCTCGAACACCTGGACCGTCACCATGAACGTGCCCTCCCCCGCCAAGGTCCTCTCCACCTGGAACACCACCGCCTCCTACCCCAGCGCCCAGGTGCTGACCGCCAGGTCCAACGGCAGCGGCAACAACTGGGGCGCGACCATCCAGGCCAACGGCAACTGGACCTGGCCCACCGTCTCCTGCAGAGCAGGCTGACCCCCGGCAGCCTCACCGGCCCGAGCGGGGCGGCGGCCCTGCCCGCCGTCCCGCTCTCCGCACCGTCCGTGTCCGCACCGCTCGAAAAGTTATCGGCGTCCGGCGATCAAGTTGCCTTCTTCCCGGCCTTTTCGGCACCCGTCTTCCCTATGGTGTTCGAAAGCCGATCACCTCTTCTGCGTACACCAGGAGTCCGCCATGTCCCGACCGGAGAACGATGTCCGCGCTCTGCACATCGACACCAGCAGACCTCATCCTGCCCGGATGTACGACTGGTTCCTCGGCGGCAAGGACAACTACCCGGTGGACGAGGCGCTGGGCCGGCAGATGCTTGCCGTGGAGCCCGCGGTCCCGGTCATGGCGAAGGTGAACCGGGCATTCATGCACCGCGCCACCCGATGGCTGACCGGCCAGGGGATCCGGCAGTTCCTCGACATCGGCACCGGGATACCCACCGAGCCGAACCTCCACCAGGTGGCCCAGCAGTCCGCCCCGGCCACGCGGGTCGTCTACTGCGACAACGACCCGATCGTCCTGGCACACGCCGAGGCCCTGCTGAAGGGGACCGAGGAGGGTGCCATCGACTACGTACAGGCTGACGCCCGCGACGTGGAGGCCATCCTCCAGCACGCGGGCAAGACCCTCGACTTCAGCCGGCCGGTCGCGCTCTCCATGATCGCGTTGCTGCACTTCGTGAGTGACGAGGACGGCGCCTACGGACTGGTGGACCGCCTGACCGCGGTCCTCGCGCCGGGCAGCCATGTGGTGATCTCGCACCTCACCGCGGACTTCCACCCGGCGGCGGCCCGCAAGGTCGACGAGATGTACAAGGCCAACACGCTCACCCTGGTGCCCCGCACCCGTGATCAGTTCGCCCGGTTCTTCGGCGGGCTGGAGATCGTCGAGCCCGGCATCGTGGCGGCCGAAGCGTGGCATCCCGAGCTCGGTGAGCCGGTCCCCGGCCAGGACGACGTCATCAGTGCCGGCTATGTGGCGGTGGGCCGCAAGCCGTGAGCCGCCCCATGGAGCACCCTCCGCCCCACCGGACCCGCCGCTCCCCCGGAGCGCCGGGCCATGATGGCCGACAAGGCGCTGTTGACCGCTTCGGCGCCGGAACCTGATTCTCGAATTCCGCTGACAGAGCCGGGAAACAGGGAGGCCACACGATGACGGCCACGGCAGGACAGACCCCCGTCCCCTATCCGTTCAACGAGTCGGCCGGGCTGGGACTGGCGGACGCCTACCAGGAAGCCCTGGAACGACCCGGACTCATGCGCGTACGCCTGACGTACGGGGAGCCCGCATGGCTGGCCACCCGGTACGCCGACGCGCGCCTGGTGCTCGGCGACCGCCGCTTCAGCCGGGCGGAGGCCCTCCGCCACGACGAGCCGCGCCAGTCCGAGGGGCAGCGGGACAGCGGCATCCTGAGCATGGACCCCCCGGAGCACACCCGGCTGCGCACCCTGGTGGCGAAGGCGTTCACCGTGCACCAGGTGGAGAAGTTGCGCCCCTGGGTGCGGGAGCTGTCCCACGGCCTGCTGGACGAGCTGGAGGACCGGGGGCAGCCGGCCGACCTGGTGGAGCACTACGCGCTGCCGATCCCCGTCGCGGTGATCTGCCGCATGCTCGGTGTGCCGGAGGAGGACCGTCCGAAGTTCCGGGTCTGGAGCGACGCCGCCCTGTCCACCAGCTCCCTGACGGCTGAGGAGTTCCTGCGCAGCCGTGAGGAGCTGCGCGCCTACATGGGCTCGCTGATCGAGGAGCACCGGCGCAGTCCCCGGCAGGATCTGATGACGGGACTGATCGAGGCCCGTGACACCGGGGACCGCCTCAGCGAACTGGAACTGGTCGATCTCTGTGTCGGCATCCTCGTCGCCGGTCATGAGACCACCGCGACCCAGATCCCGAACTTCGTGTACGCGCTGCTCGACCATCCCGATCAGCTGAAGCGGCTGCGGGAGGATCCTGGTCTGATCCGCGGGGCGGTCGAGGAACTGATGCGGTTCGTGCCGCTCGGCAGCGGCGCCGGCTTCCCCCGGTACGCGACCGAGGACGTGGAGGTCGGTGGCACGCTCGTCCGGGCCGGTGAGCCGGTGCTCGTCGCGGTCGGCGCGGCCAACCGTGACGCCCTGAAGTTCGAGGGGCCGGGCCGGCTCGACGTCACCCGGACCGGCGTCCAGCACCTGGGTTTCGGGCACGGGGTCCATCACTGTCTCGGGGCACCGCTCGCCAGGCTGGAGCTGCAGGAGGCACTGGAGGCACTGCTCGTGCGCTTCCCTGCACTGCATGTGGCGGGGGACGTGGAGTGGAAGAACCAGATGCTCGTGCGGGGGCCGCGCGAGATGCCGGTGGGGTGGTGAGGGCCGTGTCGTGGACGACGGAGGTGGACCGCGATCTGTGCATGGGGTCGGGCATGTGCGCGGCGATGGCGTCCGATCTGTACACGCTGGACGACGAGGACCGGGCGAGGCCCGTCCGTGAGCGGATAGCTCCTGACGAGCGCGCGCTCGACGCCGCGGACTCGTGCCCCGCGTCGGCGATCCTGGTCCGGGACGGCGGTCTGCCGATCGGGCCGCGCCCCTGACGGACGGGCCGCGCCCCTGGCAGAGGGGCGCCGGGCCTTCCGGGGCGGGCAGGCCCGGTCCCCGGCGGCTCACGCCGTCCGGCCTGTGCCCCGAGTGCAGGAGAGGACCACGACGAGCGGCCAGAGCGACTGCGCGAATGTGAGGACGCGCTCGGCCGCTCCCGCGGTGCCGAGTACGAACAGGGCGAGGAGGAACCAGGCCCCGCCGAGCCACATCAGCGCGGCGGCCACGGCGGACGGCCCCGGCCGCAGCCCCC
>Ga0196960_10000372_pt1 | contig 16583 bp, 22 predicted proteins | sample S3v_5metaG_FD_183187 | JGI IMG/M metagenome (GOLD analysis project Ga0196960, IMG submission 183187) | Soil microbial communities from Anza Borrego desert, Southern California, United States - S3+v_5 | ecosystem: Environmental > Terrestrial > Soil > Desert | place: USA: California | collected... | reverse complement strand
AGCCGGGCATTACGGTGGGACACGAAGACCTCCGTGTGGTGCAGTCCTAGACAGCTCCACCACACCGGAGGTCTTCGCCTTTGATCAAGACCCCCGTGTCAACAACGCTCGTGATCAATACAGCTAGCTCTTGGGCCGCGTGGGCGCGGAGAAGGTCACAGTACGGCTCCTGCTTGCGTTTCGGCGTGCGCGCCGGCTGCTCCCTGGGTGACGGTGGCCCTCCGTCGGTGTTCGCCGTGGCGTCCCCGCTGTCTCGGCTTCACCGAGAAGGATCCGACCGCCAGGCGCACCGGCTCTGCTGAGGAGACTGCATGAACTGGACACTCGAGGTCATCCCGGTCCCCGTCACCGACATGGACCGGGCGAAGGAGTTCTACACCGGGAAGGCTGGTTTCCAGCTGGATCTGGATGACGAGGTCGCCCCCGGAATGCGCATCATCCAGCTGACGCCTCCGGGCTCGCGGTGTTCGATCGCCATGCTTCAGGGGATGCCCGCGTTCCCCGGGGAGAAAACGATGGCCCCCGGGGCGCTGCAGGGCCTTCAGCTCTGTGTGACGGACATCGAGGCCGCCCGCGAGGAACTGGCCGGCCGGGGGGTGGATGTTTCCCCGGTCCGGCATGTGGGGGCGGCCGGCTGGGAGGAGGGCAGGGGCGGCACCTGGAATTCGTTCATGTCCTTCACCGACCCGGACGGCAACGGATGGGTGGTCCAGGAGGCGCCCTCCGAACTGTCGGAACGCTGACAGCGGGGCGGGGCGGGACGGCCACCGCTCGGTCCGTCCCGCGCCACCCCGCTGTGTCAGGCGCTGGGATCGAAGGGGATGCCGGCCGGCCGGGCCTTTGCCAGGTGGCTGGAGAAGTTGCCGTCCCCGAGACCGAAGACGGCACTCCCGAAGTCCGCCTGGACCAGCTTGTCCCGCAGGCCTGCCGGGTAGCCGTTCCAGCCGACGAGACCGGGGAACCGCCACTGGTGGTAGTGGTTCTCCGGTGGCTCGTCGTTCGAATTCGCAGGGCGGAAGCAGTGGGTGCCGATACCGTCCTTGTGGTAAACGATCTTGGGGTGGGTCCCTTCCCATCGGATCTGATCACTGGCATGGACATCGAAGTCGCCGTGGGCAGAGGTGGACACGTAGCGGGCTTCGTCGTTCTGGACCCACACCACGACGTGTTCCCAGTCGTGCCGATGCCCGCCGAACCCACTGCCTGCCACCGCTTGGTCCTTCTCGAAGTAGAGCCCGTACATGACCGCACACCACCCGTTGTTGCACATGGAGCGGGCATAGCCGTTGGTGTTGTCCAGATCCACGGCGTCACGGCAACTTCCGTTGACCGCGCCTGTCGTGTTGAGGCCTGCGGCGACGGTCCCGTCCGTGCCGATGGCCGGCGTGGGGTAGCACCCGTCCGTGTCGTAGTCGTAAGCAGGTTGAAAGGCTTGTTCCAGTGCGTCCGCGTTCGCGGGCAGTGCAGTCGGTGGTGCGGCGAACGCACTGCTTGCCGAGGTGATGACCAGAGCGAGGGCACCGGCCATGACGAGGCCGGCCTTGCGGAGCGATGTACTGGGTTTCACTGCGTCCTCCGGGTCGGCGCATGACTGCGGGGGCATGCGCGCTATGCCTGGCATGCCCATCACAATCACCTCGAACCCTGTGGGGAGCCGTGCCCGGCCCTCGGAACGCCTGCATCGACGGCGTCGCTCAAGCCGGCCCACACTCAGCGCAGGCGTGCGGCTGTGCCGGTGGGTGCTGCCGCACCCGATGTGCCGCCCTGGGCGGCCTTGCCCGGGCGCAGGGTCCACGGCACCGGGTCGGTGTTCATCAACCACCCGTCCACGATCAGCCGGCGGATGACGTAGATCCGCAGTTCCCGGGACATCTTGCCCCAGCCCATGGCCGTGCAGAGCTGCTTGACGGAGGGACCATGGCCGTGAGCAGCACGGAACGAGGCAGCGAACTCGGCGGCGGCAGGCCCCTGGTCGGGGTACGCGGCCTGCCAGGCACCGTAGGCCCTGTACACCTTCTCCTCGAACTGGGCGGGAACCGCCGTACGCATGAAGGCCTCCGACACCCTGGCCGTGGACAGGGAACACTCGGGGCAGCCCTCGACAGCCTCGACGTGCCGCCTCAGGGCGGTGCTTGCCCGGTCCTTCCACTCGTCCCAGGTCAGCTCTTCCGTCTCCAGCTCGTCACGCGGGCCGGGCGGGACGTCGCACAGGGGACGCATTCCCGACAGATGCCGTACGGCCTCGGCGAGCAGGTAGCGGTCGCCGTCCCGTTCCCGCAGGAATTGCTTGGCGAGCAGTTCGGGCAGGGCGGCCCTGCATTCGTCGGGAAGGTGGGCGGGCAGCGTTCCGTACTCGTCGGCCGGACCGTGGGCGGACAGGAACAGCGCGGCCAGCCGTGCGGCGGTCGAGGTCTTCTTGACCGGCTTGGCGGACAGGGTCCGGGCCGTCCAGCCCGACACCCTGGAGCGCATCACCTTGCCGAAGGGCAACGGGGAGTCCGGCCGACCGCCGAGATCCGGCACGGTGACCCCCACCGGCGTGACCAGATCCGTGCCCAGCAGGGCCTCCTGCCCCTGCCAGCCGAGAGCGGCGAAGGCACCGACGGCTCCCTCCGGGTCGGCCAGACGGAGGGAACGCACATCCTGGCCGGTGAGATTGCCGATTCCGCTGCGGGCCGCCCGGATGGCGACGACCACCGCGAGGAGCTGCGCATCGGCCCCCCTCAGCGGCAACGAGCAGACATAGGCCAGGAGTGTGCGGGCGGCTTCACCCTGGCGGGGCGTCAGCAGGAAGGGCTTGGGCTTCGCTGCCGGGGCGGAGGGCGAGCTGGAAGGGGAAGAGGACATGCCCTGCACAACGCGCAAAAGAGGCCGAGGTCACCACTCGTACCGGCACACGATCACGACAAGGCTTCGTCATGGACCGCGGGGGCTGCCGGCCCCTCCCGTTCCGGCGCCGGTGTTCCTCGTGTTCCGTGGCGGCGTCTTCGGCCCAGTCTGATGTGATGGCGGTGGAGCGGTACTTCCGTGCCGCATCGGCCACCTCGTCTGTATACCGTCGCCGTATGACTGTCCTCGAAAGCCTTCGCGCCGACCACGCTCCCGCTCTGCTCGCCTTCGAGCGCGAGAACCGGGCGTATTTCGCCGCCTCGATCCCGGACCGGGGGGACGATTACTTCTCCGGATTCGATGCCCGGCACGCCGAGTTGCTGGCGGAGCAGGAGGCGGGGACGCACCACTTCCACATCCTGGCGGACGAGGCCGGGGCCGTGCTGGGGCGCGTGAACCTCGTCGGCGTCGCGGACGGCTCGGCGGAGCTCGGGTACCGGATAGCCGGGCGAGCGGCGGGACGTGGACTGGCCACGTGGGGCGTCCGCAAGGTATGTGCACTGGCTTCCACGGAATACGGCCTGACCTCGCTCCGGGCCGGGACGACGGTGGACAACGCGGGTTCGAGGACCGTGCTGGCCCGTGCGGGTTTCGTGGAAGCCGGCGCCATCACTCTGGCGGGGAGGCCCGGGCTGCGCTTCGTCCGCGATCCGGCGGGCCCGGGCCGCTGAGCCCGGGGTAGCTCCGCAGGCTCTCGGGCGGCGGAACGCACATCGGTGGCACACCGCGATGCGGTCCGCCACCGATGAGCCCGTTCGTGCTGTGCGTCAGTCTTCGTCGATCTGCTCGTCCGTGATCGTCCCCTTCACCGCGTCCACGTCGAAGGTGGTCTTGTTCCATCCCTTGGAGACGACGTCGACCTTCCAGACGAGAACCTGGCTGTCGTTCTCGTCGAGGGCGATCGAGGTGACCCAGCCCTTCTGCCTGCCCATCGCGGTCTTCGCGGCCTGCTGGGGCGTCTGTGTCGCCTTGGCGATCCGGGCCGCGAGTTCCTGCTTGTCCGCATCGCTCTGACCGGCTTCCGGTGCGAAGTCGATGACGTCGCCGGACACCGCGTCGATGGTCACCCTGTGAGCGGTGCCGTCCTTCTCCACGACCTCCGCCACCCACTTCGGGCTGCCGGCGCTGCCGCTGGGGCTCGGGCTGCCGGTCCCGCTCGGGCTCCCGGTGGCCTCGGGGCTCGGGCTGGCGTCGCCGGTCGGGCTGCCTGCCGGGCTCGGACTGCCGGTCGCGTCGTCGTCGTCCTCGTCATCGAGGCCCTCGAGATCCAGGTCGGTCAGCTTGCCACCGGACACCTCACCGACGGCCGTCGTGGCGGCCTTGTCGAAGGTGACCTTGACGGTCGACAACAGTTCCTTGCGCTCGGCCTGGTCCTCGGTCAGCTGCGCCGTCCCGGAAGGGCTGCCCGAAACACTCCCGGAGGGGCTGGTCGTCTGGTTCGGAAGGACCTTCGCTGCCTCAGAGGTCTCCGCAGCTGTCCTGTCACCGCTGTCCTGACCACAACCGGTCACGAGAGCGGCGGCAAGCACGGCGGCGCACAGGGCACCGCCGGTCACACGGAGACGGCGGGTACGCGGGGAAACGGTCTTGTTTCGACGGGGCTCAAGTCTCATGTCTGCATGCCTAGCCGCCGCTGCGAACAGTCATGTTGTTCGACCGGCGGGTGTCACCCGTTCGACAGCACCCTCCGCCCATTCGGCGTGTCGTACCGCCCCGCACCCGGACGTGCCCGGACAGGAGAACGGCGCCGGTTCGAGCGAACCGGCGCCGTTCCTGAAGGAGCTGTGCGTCGTCAGGCAGTCAGCTGCACCTCGGCGGGTACCGGCGACGGGGCCGGCGGCCCTGCGGGCCGAACGGCGCGCAACTGCGCCGCAGCGGCGGCCAGGGCGTCGGGTACGGTCCTGGTGCCGGTGGTGACGCAGAGGGTGTAGGAGATGTCCTCGAGCCGGCGGCTGCTCTCGGAAGTGCCCAGCCGTGCATGGGTGCTTCGCAGTGTCTCGTAGCGCTTGACGAGATTCCGCAGCGTTGCAGGATTGGCCATCAGCACGGCAGTTCCTCTCCACAGGGCGGCCGGGAGCCCGTGGGCCCCGCGCCGACGAAGTCCGATCGCGCCGGCAGTACCGCCTGGCGTCACGGCCGGCCGTGCGAAGCTGACAGCACGCGTCCGGTCCCTTGCAGATGATGGTCGCTCCGCCGGACCCATCCCGCATCCGCAATCACGGACGGTCACCCGGCCGTGCTCCCCCCCAGCACATACCGCCCCGATGGGAAACAATGGGGGTGACGGGCGAGCGGCTGCTGCCGGCCCGGTCGGGAGGTGGGTCATGGATTACCCGGAGAGTTACGAGCTCATATTCCGGGCGGGCGGCGCCGAGGACGACGTGGTCGCCGTCCACCTCACGGCGCGCTCCGGCGCGGGTGGTTACCCGATATACGAGGACGAGTCCGGGATCGTGCGCGCCGAGATCAGCGAGCGCGGCGAAGTGCGCATGCAGGCGAGCGGCGGTCACCAGGTCCTGGGGGCCCCGCTGCTGGCCCGGCCACTGGACCCACGGGTCACCGCCCATGGATCCGATTGAGGATCCCGGACGGCGCATGCACTGCGTCGAAGTCCGTTCATGCCCACTCCTCATCCGAATGTGTTTACTTTTCGGAGGCGTGTCCGTAGTCTGCCGGTGAAACCACAGACTCGGGCATGAAACGGATACGTAACCACATGTACGCACCGGAGCGGCAGCAGGAAATCCTCCGCATCGCCGACGGGAGCGGGCGCGTCGATGTGCTGTCCCTGGCCGAGCGGTTCCAGGTGACCGCGGAGACGATTCGGCGCGACCTCAAGGCGCTCGACCGCGCGGGTTTCCTCCGCCGGGTGCACGGCGGTGCGATTCCGGCCGGGCGGCTCGGTTTCGAACCGGATCTCGCCGAACGCGACACCGTGGCGGCCGACGAGAAGGACCTCATCGCCGCTGCGGCCCTGGGCGAACTCCCGGCCGAGGGCAACATCATCATCGATGCCGGAACGACGACCGCCAGACTGGCGGCCGCCGTTCCGATCGACTCGCGCCTCACCGTGGTCACCCACGCCCTGCCCGTGGCCGCGCGCCTCGCGGACCATCCGGGGATCGCACTGCATCTGGTCGGCGGCAGGGTCAGGCACCGCACCCGCGCGGCCGTCGACGCCTGGGCACTGAGCGCGTACGCCGAGATCAACGCGGACGTCGTCTTCCTCGCCACGAACGGCTTCTCCCCCGAGGGCGGGCTGACCACCCCGGACCTGGCCGAGGCCGCCGTGAAGCGTGCCGTGATCGCGGCGGCCCGCCGGGTGGTGCTCCTCGCAGACTCGGGCAAGGCCGGTCAGGAGCACTTCGCGCGCTTCGGCGATCTTTCACACGTCGACCTGCTGATCACCGATACGGGGCTGAGCCCCCAGGACGCCCGGACCATCGAGAGCCGGGGCACGGAAGTAGTACGCGCATGATCCTGACCGTCACCCCCAATCCGAGCCTGGACCGCACCTACGAGCTTCCGGGGCTCATCCGCGGGGCCGTGCTGCGGGCCGCCGCCGACCGTGTCGATCCCGGCGGCAAGGGCGTCAATGTCTCCCGGGCGGTCGCCGCCGCCGGGCACCGCACGGTGGCCGTCGTGCCGTTGGGCGGATCCGAGGGCGCATCGCTGGCGCGGCTGCTCGGAGAACACGGCATCGAGGCCGCCGGGGTGACGATCGCCGACAGCACCCGTGTCAACATCACCCTCGTCGAACCCGACGGCACACTCACCAAGATCAACGCGGCGGGGCCCGAGATCGCCCCTGCCGAGGCCGAGCGCCTGCTGGACGCCGTCCGGACCCGGACGGCGGGCACGGACTGGATCGCCTGCTGCGGAAGCCTGCCCCGCGGACTGCCCCCGCAGTGGTACGCCGACCTGGTCGCCGAAAGTCACCGTGCCGGCGTCCGGATCGCCCTCGACACCTCCGGCGCCGCCCTCGTAGCCGCGTTGCGTGAACAGCCGGATGTGATCAAACCGAACACCCAGGAGCTCGCCGAGGCCGTGGGCCGTCCGCTGGCGACGGTCGGTGACGCGCTCAAGGCCGCACAGGAGCTGTGCGAGCTCGGGGCACGGTCGGTGCTCGCCAGCCTGGGGGCCGTCGGGCAGTTGCTGGTGGAACGGTCCGGGGCCCATTTCGCCGCTGCGCGGGTGCACACCGTCCGGAGCGACGTCGGTGCGGGAGACGCCTCGCTCGCCGGGTTCCTGTCCGCAGGCGGAGCGGGCCGGGCCGCTCTGTCGGCGGCGGTGGCGCACGGTGCCGCCGCCGTACAGCTGCCCGGAAGCGCCATGCCGGCACCGGCCGACCTCGATCCGGCCTCGGTCGTCGCCACCGAGGACATCCCCGTGGACCTGGCGCTCACGGAGCAGACCACATGAGCGCCCTGCACCTGTCCAGTTGTACAACGCCCCCGTCCCCCGCCCCCGGGCGGTCCACGAGCAAGGAGCCCCGCGATGAGTGAGCTGATCACCGCGGAACTGGTCGATCTCGATCTGTCCGCCGAGACGAAGAGCGCGGCCGCCCGTTCCCTGGCCGAACTGATGGTCGCAGCCGGTCGTGTCACCGACCTCGACGGCTTCCTCACCGATGTGGCGGCCCGCGAGGCACAGATGCCGACCGGCCTGGACGGCGGCATCGGCATTCCGCACTGCCGGAGCGAACATGTCACCGTACCGACGCTGGCCTTCGGACGCAGCACGAGGGGCATCGACTTCGGTGCTGCGGACGGCCCTGCTGACCTCATCTTCCTGATAGCCGCGCCCGCGGGCGCGGACGACGACCACCTCACGATCCTGTCGGGCCTGGCACGGCGGCTCATGGACCCCGGGTTCACCGGTGCGCTGCGGGCGGAGGGTGCTCCCGGCGCCGCGGCGGCCCGGATCCGCGGCGAGGAGGTTCCCGCAGCGGTTCCGGAACCGGAGGACACGACTGCGGCGGACACAGAGAGGGAGGCGGCCGAACCGTTCCGGATCGTCGCCGTCACCTCCTGTCCGACCGGTATCGCACACACCTACATGGCCGCCGAGTCGCTGCAGGCCGCGGCGCGGGCCCAGGGAGTCGTGCTGGACGTCGAGACACAGGGCTCGGCCGGTTTCGACCGGCTGGATCCAGCGGTGATCGCCGCCGCGGACGCGGTCATCTGGGCCCATGACGTGGACGTGCGGGAGAAGGCCCGGTTCGACGGCAAGCCGGTCGTCGACACCGGCGTGAAGGCCGGGATCAACCGGCCGTCCGAGCTCATCGCCGAGGCCCGGCACAAGGCGGAGCGGGGAGAGACCGGCGGAATCCCCGGCGAGCGCCATGCCCCGGATGCCGGTACCGGCGGTGGACCGGGAACCTCCGGGCACTTCGGTGTCCGGCTGCGGACCTATCTGATGTCCGGTGTCAGCTACATGGTGCCGTTCGTGGCGGCCGGAGGACTGCTCATCGCCCTCTCGTTCGCCATCGGCGGTTACGAGATCGCGAGTGCGAAGTCGGTGGCCGACCACTTCGTGTGGGGCGAGGCTGCCAGCTGGGCCGCCCTGCTCAACCAGATCGGCAGCGCCGCTTTCGGCTTCCTGGTTCCGGTGCTGGCGGGGTACATCGCCTACGGAATGGCGGACCGGCCCGCGCTCGTCCCCGGTTTCGTCGGCGGCGCCATCGCCCTCACCGTCGATGCGGGCTTCCTCGGCGGCCTGGTCGCGGGCCTGCTGGCCGGTGCGGCGGTGATGGCGATCCAGCGGGTGAAGGTGCATCCCACGCTGCGTGGCATCATGCCGGTGCTGGTGATCCCCCTGCTCGCGTCGATTGCCGTCGGCTTCCTGATGTACATCGTGGTCGGCAAGCCGATCGCCTCCCTCCAGAACGCCCTCACCGACTGGCTGAACGGACTGTCGGGTTCCAACGCGGTCATCCTCGGCATCGTCCTCGGCCTGATGATGTGTTTCGACATGGGTGGTCCGCTGAACAAGGTGGCGTACGCCTTCGCGGTCGGCGGCCTGGCCGACCCGACCCCCGGCAGCCTCAAGGTCATGGCCGCGGTGATGGCGGCCGGCATGGTGCCTCCCCTGGCGATGGCCCTCGCCACGACCGTACGCCGCAGGCTGTTCACCCGGACCGAACAGGAGAACGGCAGGGCGGCGTGGGTGCTGGGAGCCTCGTTCATCACCGAGGGCGCGATCCCGTTCGCAGCGGCGGATCCCTTGCGGGTGATCCCCTCCGTCATGGCCGGCGGAGCGGTCACGGGTGCGCTGTCCATGGCGTTCGGCTGTACGCTCCGCGCACCGCACGGTGGTGTCTTCGTCGTCCCGCTCATCGGTGAGCCGTTGCTCTACCTGCTGGCGATCGCCGCCGGAACCGCGGTGTCCGCTGCTCTGGTCGTCGCCTTCAAGGGCACGCGTCGCGATTCCGACGCCACCGCCCCCACGGATGAAGGGGCTGGAGCCCCCGTCACGGCCTGATCCCTGCCTTTCCTCCGAACCTCTGACAATCCCTTCGCCCAGGAGTGAACACGTGTACCAGCGCACCGTCTCCGTCGGCTCCCGCAGTGGCCTGCACGCCCGGCCCGCCTCCCTCTTCGTCCAGGCAGCCATGCGGCAGCCGGTCGCGGTGTCCGTCGCACGCGAAGGCAGTGAGCCGGTCGACGCCCGCAGCATGCTGTCGGTGCTCGCCCTGGCGGCTCAGCACGGTGATCTTCTGGTGCTGTCAGCCGTGGGCGAAAGCGCACCGGAAGCGGTCGAGGAACTGGCTGGTCTCCTGTCGCAGGATCTCGACCAGAAGGACTGAATGTGACCGATACCTGGGATCCGGCAGGTGAGGGTGTGCTGTCGCTGCCGTCGGGGCGGCTGGTCCGTGGCCGCGGGCTGAGACGCCCGCTCCCGGAAGGTCCCGAGCCCGCCTTCGCTGTCCATCTGCTGGGCGGTCCGCCCCCCTCGGTGCCCTGGGAGTCGCAGTGGCTGCGCTGGCCCGACTTCCGTCTGCCCGCCGACAGGGCGGCGGCGCGCACCGTGCTGCGGGAGGCCTGGGCCCGTGCCGAGGGTGAACGGGTCGAGGTCGCGTGCGGAGGCGGCCGCGGACGGACCGGCACGGCCCTGGCCTGCCTGGCCGTGCTGGACGGCGTCCCGGCGAGGGAAGCGGTCGCTTACGTCCGCCGGAACTATCACCGCGGAGCCGTGGAGACGCCCTGGCAGCGCCGGTACGTGGCGCGCTTCACGGCAGGCTGACCGGCTGCCGCACCCGCCTGCCGGTCAGTCCACCGTGTGCGGAACCGGAACCGTGGCTCCGCCGCCGGCGCGTACCGCCTCGACGACGCTCTGGTGGAAGGCCCTGCTCGCTTCCTCCGAGGGGCACGGCACCGGACTGCCGGCCAGGGTGAACCAGTCCGAGGCGCCGCTGTACTGGACGGCGACCTCGGCCTGTTCCTCGGTCCAAGTCGTGTGCACGGTCAGATCCCCGCTCACGATGCCTACTTCTTCGGTGCGCACTCCGCCGGTTCCCGCGAAGACACCGAGGGTGGTCCACGATGCCCAGTTCATGACGCGTCGCCTTTCGGGACGATGACAAGCCTGTCGAGCGGACTTGTCTTGAGTATGGCACCGGGGACCATCACTCGCACGGGTGTGCCCGTGAGTATCTGTACGGTGACGCCGGATCGCTGCTCACGGGTGCATCGACGCACCCTTGAAAATCTTGTCGACGGCGTTGCGCGGCCCGTACACGGCCAGGCCGACCAGGTCCAGCCCACCCCTGCCCACCGCCCGGACGGCAGCCCTGTTGGCCTTGTCGTGGCCGGTCGCGAACAGGTCCGAGGTGAACACGGCCAGGGCCGCGCCCCGGCCCACCGCCCTCGTGTGTGCGGTCGTCAGGATTTCCTTGGAGCCGGTGAGCACGAGAACCGGCTGCCGGAACATGGGCAGGTACCGGGTGTCGTCGGCATCGGCGTACGGTTCGCCGATCACCTCGGGCACCTGTGTGCCCAGGCCGCTGACCAGGAAGGCGGTGACGTTGAGACGTTGCCAGGTCTCGAGGTCGTCGCGGAGCAGCACAGCGATCTTGGTGTCGAAGCGAACGGGTGCGTTGTCGTCGGTCATGCCTGGAGTCTGCCGAGCCCGGCCGCCGGCCGTCTTGTACGAAGTTTGCACGCCGAGGTGACCGGTGACGCTCTTGTACGCTTCGCCCATGGGTGCACGTCCGGACATCACCGCGTGGCGTCCGCGCGTCGAGGGGATCGACGAGGTCTTCCACGCGCACTTCGCCGACCACACCTATCCCATGCACACCCACGACGCGTGGACGCTGCTCATCGTCGACGAGGGGATGGTCCGCTACGACCTGGACCGCCATGAGCACGGGGCGCCCAGCTCGGTGGTGACACTGCTGCCTCCGCACGTCCCGCACAACGGCGATGCGGCGACGCCCGGCGGGTTCCGCAAGCGTGTCCTGTATCTGAACACCACGCAGATCGACGCGGATCTCGTGGGACGTGCGGTGGGCCGGCCCGTGTTGCGGGATCCGCGGCTGCGCCACCGTGTGCACCAGCTGCACCGGACGCTCGAACGCCCCGGGGACGAACTGGAGGCGCAGAGCCGTCTCGCACTGGTCTCCGAACGTCTCGCCGGGCACCTGCGTGACGATCCCGTCGCCCCGCAGGTGCCCGACCGCCGGATCGCGTACGCGCTCCGGGACCTGCTCGACGAACACTTCGTCGAAGGTCTGCCGCTCCGTGCCGCCGCGGAGCGGCTGCACGCCCATCACACACACCTGGTGCGGGCCTTCAGCCGGGAGTTCAGCATGGCTCCGCACCAGTACCTGACAGGACGCCGTGTCGATCTCGCCCGGCGTCTGCTGCTCGGCGGGATGCGCACACCGGAGGTCGCGTCATCGGCCGGGTTCTACGACCAGTCCCACTTCTCCCGGCACTTCAAGCGGGTGGTCGGCACGAGTCCGGGACACTACGCACGCACCGGATCCTCGGCTCGGTGACGGCGCTCCAGCGCGCCCCGGACGAACGCGGCCTGGCCGGCGTGCTGAAGGTCGTCGGCGATGACGCTGATCAGCCGCACGCCGAGAGTCACCGGCGGCGACCAGGCGTCGTCCACGACTCGGTCCAGGGCACGGCCGTCGAGCCCGCGGACGAAGCCGAGGGTCTGCTCGTGCACGGCGTCGAAGTAGCCCAGGAGGAGGTCACCCGACGCCACTCTCACGGAAGCCGCCTGCGCGCTGCTGTGACCGTAGCCGGTCGAGTCCTTTTCGAGAGGCAGCTCGAAGCGGGACGCCCAGTCCTCGGCGAACCAGACCTGTTCGCTCTCCGCCGCGTCGGCGACGTGGTCGTCCTGGACGCGCGCGAGGTGCCACACGAGCCAGGCGATGGAGTTCGCGTCCTCGTCGAGCCTGGCGTTGAGGTCCTCGGGCGGGACACCTTCGACTGCGGCGTGCACCGCTTCGTGGATACGTTCGAACGCATCGGCGAGAATGCCTGCACTGTTCATATGACCACCATCGCCGGTGCCCGGACCGGGCCCCGACTTCGACACGCGGCCGTCACGGGCGCACGGTGTGCAGCCACTGCGTCAGCAGGGCGTTGACCTCTGCGGGACGTTCCTGCTGGATCCAGTGCCCGCACTCCTCCAGGATGTGTGAGGAGACCAGGCCCGGGAGCGTCGTGGGGTAGGCGGCGATGGCGTCGGCCATCCAGGTGGTGGAGGAGTCGAGGGCGCCTCCGATGAAGAGGGCGGGGCAGGTGAGGCGGGCCCCGTCCCAGACTGCCAGGTCCTCCCAGTCCCGGTCGACGTTCCGGTAGCGGTTGAGTGCGCCGGTCAGGCCGGTTCTCTCGAACTCGGCGCTGATGACGTCCAGCTCCGGCTCCGTGAGCCAGGAAGGCAGGGCACCGCCGGTGAAGCGGTCGCGCATGGCCGCTCCGGTGGGCACGAAGAAGGGGCTGCCCGTGCCCGGCGGCGGCATCGTGTCACCGGAGAGCGAAGTGTAGAACCCGGCCAGCCACCCGCGCACGTCGGGGTCGATCTCCGCCTCGGCGCGGCCGGGCTGCTGGAAGTAACTGACGTAGAACTCCTCGTCCCTTCCGACCCGGGCGAAGCCGTCGGTGGGGCGGACCGCGTTCCAGGGAGCGTAGGGAACGCTGAGCATGGCCACGGCGGTGAACATGTCGGGCCGCAGCAGTGCGCTGTTGGCAGCGATGGGCGAGCCCCAGTCGTGGCCGACGACCGTCGCGGTCTCCTCGCCCAGGGCGTGCACGACTCCTACGTTGTCGGCGACCAGGGACGTCATCCGGTAGGCGTCCACAGCGCCGGGGGCCGAGGACCGTCCGTATCCGCGTACGTCGAGAGCGACCGCCCGGAAGCCCGCCGCGGCCACGGCGGGGAGCTGGTGACGCCAGGAGTGCGAGGTCTCGGGGAAGCCGTGGATCATGAGGACGAGGGGGCCGGTCCCCTGCTCCAGTAGGTGGATCCGGCCGCCGGGGACGTCCACCAGCCGGTGGACGGCTCCGGGGACGGTCGCGGAAAGCTCGGCGGGCTGCGGCATGTGTCTCCTCGAGTCCTCGGTGCCTGACTGCGTGGCCATCATTCGGCGCCGTACCACCTCTGGCCAAGAGAACTTGCCGCTACGGCAAACCCGTCGGCGGCCGGTCAGACGAGCAGGCGCAGGAGGTGTGCACAGGCCGCTGCCTCGTCCGGGTGCCGCGCGATCACTCCGTACCTCCCCCGCTCGTACGCGCCGGTCTCCCACACGCCGTCGGGCGTCTGCCTCAGGAACAGGAAGTCCGGGGGTGTGGGGGCCGGTTCGTGGACGCCTTCGATGCGGTAGCAGCCGTCGGCCACGCCGGCCGCTCCGAGCGCGGCACGCAGGTCCCGGCGGTCCACAGCCCGGCTACGCGTCCGCAGGCGTGAGGTAGGCATGGTCCAGCAGCCACTTCACGTTGAGCCGCTGGCCCGCACCCGGGTCGAGGAAGACGGGGTCGAGCTTGATCTGCTGGCCTCCGCCGGGCTGCTCGAACCACGGTGCGATGCGCCCCTGCCAGACCCAGAACGGCTTGGCGACCTTGTAGACGCGGTAATCACAAGGAGATGCGGCATCGCGGGTGTTGAGGTTCTGCGGCGGCAGCGCACGTTCCTTGTAGGAGTCGCCGGCGGGGGCGAGGTATCCGCCGTACTCCGATCCGAAGCGGTCCAGGCGCTGTCCGGTGCGCAGCTTCGCAGGCTCTCTGTCGATCTGCCCGTTGACTTCGGCGAAGCCGTCGTCGGGCGGGTACTTCCAGCTGCCTGTGTCCGCCGGCCCCTCCCAGTACTTGTTCAGGAAGGCGGTGGAAGACAGGCTGCCTGTGCGCTTGTACCCCTTGAGCAGCGGGCCGACGGGGGCCTGTTTCGTGGAGGGCAGCCATCGGGGACCCAGCCGCGCGTCCCCGAGGAACTCACCGGTGCAGGGATCGTGGCTGACTGCCGCCGCGCGGTCCTCGTGCGGTGCGGCGCTCGCGGCGGGCGCGGTCATCAGGCCTGCGGCGATGCCCAACGTGGCAACTGCGGTGCGGATACGGTTCATTCAGAGATCCCCTCGGATGCCGGCGGATTCCCGGCCGGATCACGTAGGGTAACCGACTGTTCTCGTACCGCGTCTGCGCCATGCCGCTCGGCGCCCGGCCTGGAGGGCCCTGGCCGGGCGCCGTTCTCTCAGTGCGCCGTCCCGTCCCGCACGAGACCGTCGGCGGCGAGGCCCCGCAGTACGGCCTCGCCCAGCGCCCGGACCGCGGACATCGGACGGACCATCACGGTGAACTCCTTGATGCGGCCGTCCTCGCCGAACTGGAGCAGGTCGATCCCGTGGATCTCCTTGCCGTCCACCGTCGCCCTGAACAACAGGATCTCCGACGGTTCCTGGGCGCCTTCGCCACTGGTGGAGGCCTCGCCCGCGAGGTGGCCGACATAGCGGAAGTCCTCGAAGGTGCGCAGGAGTACGCCGAAGAGGCCGAGCACCATCGGCCTGCCTTCGAAGGGAGTGAACTTCACCGGGCTGAAGAGGCGGATGTCCTCGGTGAACAGCTCTTCCAGTGCCGCCGTGTCGCCCTTCTCGACGGCGGCCCTGAAACGTTCCGTGGTTTCGGTGGTCATGGTCATCACTCCCTGGATCCTGCCGCCGACGGGGCGGCCGCCCGTTCCGGTGAGTGTGGCGCAGAGTGGCCCGACCGGTGAAGGCAGGGCGGGCGGAAACGGCGAAAGGGTCAGCCGCGAGAACCGCTGTAGCGGACGGTGACCTTCTCGAACCCGAGCGAGCCGAGCAGCCCCTGGAGCATGGAGGCGGTGTTCTTCTCGGCCCGCTCCGTGAGGCCGCTCTCCGCGGCGGCCTCCCCTATGTGCTGTGCGGCCAGCTTGTTGACCGCCTGCTCACTGCCGGGGTTGCCGGAGAAGAAGTCACCGAGCCGGTCGAGGAGCCCACGCTGCTTGGACACGGCGTAGGAGCGGTCCGGGTCCAGGGCCGGCTTGCCCAGCACCGCATGGGGCAGTACGAGTTCGGCCGTGGTCCGGTCCTCGTTGACGGTCACCCCGTCGGCTCCGACCTTGCCCAGGTCGACGGAGGCCCCGACGGTACCCGCGCCGACGTACAGCGTCCGGGTGCCCCGGACGGCGTCGGGGAGGAACTTGGCGTCCTTCTCCAGGTCGACGACGACCTGGAAGTTTCCGGAGGCGGCCTCGTACGCGCTCATGTCCTGGATGGACTTGAGTACCGCGGGACCGGAGCGGTCATCGGTCTCCTCGCCGAAGAGGTCTCCGAAGCCCGGCAGCAAGCTGAGCCGGGAGCCGAGAAGCAGCAGGACCAGCGCCGCGGCGCACACGCCGGCGAACGGCAGGCACCCCCTCGTCCAGCCGCGGCGGTGCGGCCCGCCGCCGCGACCGGGTTCCCTGGTGCTGTCCGTCGTTACGTCAGTGGACGTCATGCCTTTCATGTGACCCGCTCCGGTCCTTTCAGTCCGCCCGGGTGCCGAATTACGTCAGATCCCGTACGACCGACCGGTGTTGGAAGGCGTCAGGCCCCGGTGGTGCCGTCCAGCCGCTCCCTCAGCAGGTCGGCATGCCCGATGTGGCGTGCGTACTCCCCGATCATGTGGACGTGCACCATGCGCAGCGAGCAGACCGAGCCGCGCCAGGTGAAGGTGGCGTCGAGCGACGCCCCCGCCGCCACCTCGTCGGCGAGGCGGATCTCCTCGACGAGTCGGGCGTAGTCCTCGGGGGCGCGGTCCGGTGAGAGGTCCTCGAAGTCCACGTCCTTACCCTTGTCCGGGTCGTACATCGGGGGCAGCGACAGGCCGGCGAATCCCTGGCGGAACCAGATACGTTCCACCTTGGCCATGTGCCGGATCAGGCCGAGCAGGGTGAGGTTGGACGGCTCGGCAGTCCGCTTCGCGAGCTCCCGTCCCGTCAGGCCGGCGCACTTCTGCAGAAGTGTGCTGCGGTAGAAGGCCAGGTAACCGGTCAAGGTCTCGCGCTCGCCACCGGTGAGCGGTCCGGTCGTGCGGGTGGCTTCGGGAGCTGTCCATGTCAACACCGTTGCGTTTATCTCTGTGAACGGTTCGCGAGCCCGTGCTCGAAGAACGTGACGGTGGTGCGGATGGTGTAGTTCTGGCTGGTCGTGGGGTGCTGTCCGGCGTTCGGTCCGTACTTGCTGG
>Ga0196960_10000371_pt1 | contig 16607 bp, 19 predicted proteins | sample S3v_5metaG_FD_183187 | JGI IMG/M metagenome (GOLD analysis project Ga0196960, IMG submission 183187) | Soil microbial communities from Anza Borrego desert, Southern California, United States - S3+v_5 | ecosystem: Environmental > Terrestrial > Soil > Desert | place: USA: California | collected... | reverse complement strand
GGCGTCGCGATCGCGCCGCCGCACGTCGCCCGTAGGATGCGCCGCGCCGTCGGCCTGCCCGACCGCGAGGGCCTCCTCGTCCGCGCCGTCCACGACGACGGGCCCGCCGCCCGCGCCGGGATCGAGCGCGGAGATCTTCTCGTAGCGATGAACGACAGGCCGATCACCGGTCTGGACACCGTGCAGGACGCGCTCGACGCCCTGCAGCTCCCCGCCTCCCTGACGCTGACGCTCCTGCGCGGCCTCGAGGAGCGCGAGACGACCATCGACTTCACGTAACAGACGACTCAAGAACCAGGCCGAGCGGACGACGACCGGAGTACCCGTCACACTGACGGGACTGGGTCGCCAGTCACGCACCGACCGGAGGTGGAACGACGATGACCAAGACAGAACGCAGCCAGGCCTACGGGCGAGTCATGACGACCCTGCGCGAGGTGGGTCCCACGAAGCTCCTGCCCGCAGAGCAGGAGACCATCCGTGAGGCCGCCGACACGCTCTTCTTCACGGAGGACCTGGGCGCCGACGACGCCGCGCGCGGCGCGGTGGAGCAGATCGAGGAGCTCGGACAGCACCTCGTCGACAGCGAGCGCTGGCTCCCCGAGCGAGCACAGGGCCTCGTCAGCGACGTCCTCGCCTGCGGCCCGGTGACCACGGTCTAGACCTCGACGCGCACGTCGCGGGCGTCCACCACGGGCGTCCGCGCGAGCCGCGGCTCGGTGACCGTCCACACCGCCAGCGCCGCGATCCCGAGCCCCGCGCCGACCGCGCAGGTGGCGCCCCACCCGTACGCGTCCTGGACGACGGACGCCGCGATCGAGCCGCAGACGCCGCCGGCGAACGAGCTCGTCATGTACGCGGTCGTGAGCCGCGACCGCGCGTCCGCGCGCAGCGCGTAGATCGCGCTCTGGTTCGTGATCTGCGCACCCGTGAGCGCCAGGTCGAGCAGGACGATGCCGGCCAGCAGCGCCACGAGCGACGTGCCGCCGAGCGCGTTGAGCCCCCACGAGAGCGGGAGCAGCACGAGCAGCGCCGTCATCACCGCGCGCGAGTGGCCGCGGTCCGCGAGCCGCCCCGCCACCGGCGCGATCGCCACGCCCGCGACGCCGACCAGGCCGAAGAGCCCGATCACGCCCTCCGAGTAGCCGTACGGCTCGTCGTGCAGGAGGAACGCGATCGCCGTCCACAGCATCGAGAACGCCGCCATGTTGCAGGCGACGATCGCCATCCGCTGGCGCAGCACCGGCTCCTCGCGTACCAGCCCGACGATCGACCGCAGCAGCGCCGGGTACGGGAGCGCGGACGTCCGCGGCACCACCGGCAGCGCCCGCCGCAAGACGAGCGCCAACGCCACCAGCCCGACCGCCGCGACGGCGAAGACCGCGCGCCAGCCGCCGACCTCGGCGATCAGCCCGCTCACCGTCCGCGCGAGCAGGATCCCGCCGAGCAGCCCGCTCATCACGGTCCCGACCACCTGGCCGCGCTCCTCGTCGGCGGCGAGCGTCGACGCCAGCGCGACCACGACCTGCGCGACGACCGAGAGCACGCCCAGGGCCACCAGCGCGACGCCGAGCACCGGGAGCGCCGGCGCCGCCGCGCACACGCCAGACGCGACCGCCGCGAGCAGCAGCATCCGCACGATCAGCGCCCGCCGCTCCACCAGGTCGCCCAGCGGGACGAGCAGCGCGAGCCCGGCGACGTAGCCGATCTGCGCGCACGTCACCAGGAGGCCGGCGACGGCCTCGGACACGCCGAACGCCGCCCCGACGGAGTTCAGGAGCGGCTGGACGTAGTAGATGTTCGCGACCGCCGCCCCGGCCACGAGGGCCAGCAGGGCGACGGTGCGACGCGACAGCGGGGTGCCGCTACTCAGCCGACGACGTCCACTGCGCCTCAGCGAGATCGCCCTCCGGCATGCCGGCCGGCGTGGGGATCTCGGGCGTGTCGCGCAGGTACCACTCGGCGTCCAGGGCGGCGGAGCAGCCGGAGCCGGCGGCCGTGATCGCCTGGCGGTACGTGTGGTCGACGAGGTCGCCCGCGGCGAAGACGCCCGGCTTGTTCGTCCTGGTCGAGCGGCCCTGGACGATGACGTAGCCCTCGTCGTCCGTGTCGACGATCCCGCGGACGATCGAGCTCTGCGGCTCGTGGCCGATCGCGACGAAGGCGCCGTCCATCGGCAGCTCCTCGATCTCGCCCGTGTCCATGTGCTTGATCGTCGCGTGGCCCAGCGAGCCGGTCTCGGCCGGGTGGAACTCGTCCACCACGTACGGCGTCTTCCACTCGATGTTCGGGACCGACTGCGCGCGCTCGAGCATGATCTTCGACGCGCGGAAGTCGCTGCGGCGGTGCACGATCGTCACCTTCGCCGCGAACTTGGCGAGGAAGATCGCCTCCTCCATCGCGGAGTCGCCGCCGCCGACGATGATCGTCGAGCGGTCCTTGAAGAACGCCGCGTCGCAGGTCGCGCAGTACGAGACGCCGCGGCCGGAGAGCTCCTCCTCGCCGCGGACCTCGAGCTTCTTGTGCTCGGCACCCATCGAGAGGATCACGGTGCGGGCCTTGTGGACGTCGTCGCCGACGTGCACCTCGTGGATCCCGCCCGGCTCGTCGGCGAGCTTCACGCTCGACGCCTGGTCGGTGATGAAGCGGGTGCCGAACCGCTCGGCCTGCGCGCGCATGGTGGTCATGAGCTCGGGGCCCATGATCCCGTCGCGGAAGCCGGGGAAGTTCTCGACCTCGGTGGTCTGCTGGAGCAGGCCGCCCCACATCCAGCCCTCGATGACGAGGGGCTCGAGGTTGGCGCGGGCCGTGTAGAGCGCGGCGGTGTACCCAGCCGGCCCCGACCCGATGATGATGACGTTCTCGATGCGCTCGCTGGTCACTTCATTTAGTGTAGTACGGGTGGATGGGGCTCCGCGGCGGCCTGAGGGGCCCGTTCCGACCGCCATCCTCTGACGGTCTTGCGCAGCTGGAAGTACGCGATCGCGCCCGGGATCGTCGGCAGCCAGAAGGCGAACCCGCGGTACGCCAGCACCGCCACCGTGGCGAGGCCGATGTCCACGCCGAACGCGGCGAACGCGCCGATCATCCCACCGTCGACCCCTCCGACGCCACCCGGCAGCGGGAGCAGGTTGGCGATCATGCCGACGAAGTAGCCCATGACGATGACCGCCCAGCCGGGCGACTCGCCGAAGGCGTGGAAGCACGCCCACAGCACGCCGATGTTGAAGCCCCAGTAGGCGATCGAGCCCAGCAGCGACGGGTTGCGGTCGCGCAGGTGGTCGATCGTCTCGCGCACGCCCACGCCGACCGTCGCGGGGACGGCGGCCAGCCGCTCGAGCACGCGCACGACCCGCGGGCGCGTGTGATGGTGCTGCGCCCAGCCGCGGACCCGGCGCTCGACGTCGGTCGGCACGAGCGCGAGCAGGAGGAAGACCGCGAAGGCGAAGAGGCCGAACAGCGCCGGGATCAGCGTCACGCCGATCGGCCCCGGCCCCGGCAGCAGGCCGAAGTAGAGGCCGAAGCCGCCGATCACGAGCGCCGCCGCGTAGACGATGTAGGTCAGCGACAGGAAGACGATCGTCGTGTCCGCGACGCGCCGCGCGCCCATGCCCGAGCGGCGCAGCGCCCACGCGGTGAGCGCGATCCCGCCCGCCCCGCCCGCCGCGAAGACGCGCGTGGCGGCCAGCGAGGCCATCGTGATCTGGTAGCTGGCCCGCAGGTCGACCCGCGAGCCGGCGCTCACGTAGACGTACTGGAAGAGCGCGACGTAGCCGCCGAACGAGAGGATCGTGAAGACGAGGGCGACCGCGAACCACAGCGGGTCGCCGTGCTCGATCCGCTCCCACGTGTCCTCCAGGCCCGCGATCTGCGGCAGCACGAAGTACAGGAACGCGAGCGTGACGACGACGAAGAGGACCCCCAGCACGAGCACGCGGCGCGTGACGCGCAGCCGCGGCATCTCCTCGTCGAGCGCGTCGTCGTCCTCGACGAGATCGGGGTCGCGCTCGACGGAGGACACGCGCGCAATGCTAGTGACGGCTCAGACGCCATCCCGGACGTGCGCCACCAACGCCGCCTGCGACAGCGCCCCCAGCGGCACGGGTCCTCCGTTCACGATCAGCGGGCCCCAACGGGAGATGTACGCCTCCGCGACGGGGATGCGGCCGAGCCGGTCGGCGTCGAGGTCAACCCCCTCCAGACGGCGGCGGACGTAGTTGGGCTCGGTCGCGTCGAGCGGTTCGAACCCAACCGGATCCACGACGAGGACGTGGACCGCGGCGCGCTCGCCCGGCGCCTCGAGCAGCGTGGCGGGGACGGCGCCGTAGGGCGACACGTGCGCGGAGTGGACGACGCTCCAGCCACGCAGCTGCGCCGCCAGCGCCGCGACCGGGACGCCGGGGAGCTTGGCCGCGAGCCGCTCGGGCGACGCGTTCGCGCCGTAGGCCAGGAGCGGCGGGCGGCTGGGAGGTTCGTGGAGGAGCGCCTCCCCGCCCGCGAGGAAGAACGAGCCGGCGGCACGGCCGAAGGGGTACTCGCCGGCGTCAGCGGCGGGCGGCCCGGGCATGCTCGACGAGCGCCGCGATCAGGCGGCTCGTCTCGTCCGCCTCGGGATGCCACTGGACGCCGAGCGCGAAGCCGTCCGGCCCGCCGGGCCGCTCGATCGCCTCGGTCAGCTCGTCGCCCTCCGACCACCCGGTCACCACGAAGCCCTCGGCGACCGCGTCGACCGCCTGGTGGTGGTGGGACTTGGTCACGTGGACCTCCTCCCCCGCCGCCCGCGCGGCCAGCGAGCCCGGCTCGAGCCGCACGGGATGGTCGGCGAACGTCCCGAGCGTCTCGCGGTGGCGGTCGTGCCCGACGACGTCCGGCACGTGCTGGAGCAGCGTCCCGCCCGCCGCGACGTTCATCACCTGCATGCCGCGGCAGACGCCCAGCATCGGGATCTCGCGCTCCAGCGCCCGCCGCGCGAGCGCCAGCTCGAAGGCGTCCCGCAGCTCGTTCGGCGGATCGGTGGCCGGGTGAGGCGACGCGCCGTAGGTCGACGGCCCGACGTCCACGCCCCCGGCCAGCAGGAGCGCGTCCAGCGGGTCGAGCACCGGGTCGGGATCCTCGATCGCCGCGGGGTCCGGCGGGAGCAGCACCGCGATGCCGCCCGCGCGCTGGACGGCGCCCAGGTAGCCGGCCGGCACGAGCGCCGCGCGGTCCTCCCAGACGCCCCACCGGACGGACTCCAGGTAGGTGCAGATGCCGACGACAGGCCGGGTCATGGAAGGATCGTGACATGTACGACGCCGTGAACCTCACGCGCCGCGACGGTGCGGCCTGGATCGAGCTCAACCGCCCGGACGCGCTGAACGCCTGGAACACCCAGCTCGGCGAGGACCTCAACAAGGCCGTCCTCGAGGTCGCCGCCGACGACGAGGTCCGTGCCGTCGTCATCACCGGCTCCGGACGCGCCTTCTCCAGCGGCGCCGACCTGAAGGCGGGCTTCGAGCCCACGCCGGCCGGGCACCCCGACGTCCACACCCGGCTGACCCAGGTCTACCACCCGATCATCACCACGATCCGCCGCATGCCCAAGCCCGTGATCGCCGGCGTCAACGGCCCCGCCGTGGGGATCGGCTGCTCGCTCGCCCTGGCGTGCGACCTGGTCCTCGCCGCGGAGTCCGCCTACCTCCTGCTCGCCTTCGTCAACATCGGCCTCGTGCCGGACGGCGGCTCGTCGCTGTTCGTCCCCGCACGTGCCGGTTTCACGCGCGCGGCGGAGATGGCGCTGCTGGGCGAGAAGGTCCCGGCGCGCCAGGCCTACGACTGGAACCTCGTCAACAAGGTCGTCGCCGACGAGAGCTTCCGCGACGAGCTCGAAGGGCTCGCGACGCGCTTCGCCAGCGGCCCCACGGGATCGTTCGCCGGCACGAAGCGGCAGCTCAACCGCTGGCTCTTCCAGGGGATGGACGATCAGCTGGCGTTGGAAGCGGACATCCAGCAGGAACGCGCCGCATCTGCCGATTTCATGGAGGGCGTGATGGCGTTCGTCGAGAAGCGCGACCCCCGGTTCACGGGTCGCTGATGCGACGTGGCGTCCTCTCCGACCGTCCCGCGACTATGATTCCCGCCGCTTTGCGCTCCGTTCGTCTTCTCCTGCCCGCGCTGATCCTCGGCGCCATCGGCACGCTCATCCTCACGCCGGTCGCGTCGGCCGACTTCCTGTCTCCCGAGAACGGGGGATCGCCGAACGCCGACTCCATCAACAGCCTGTACTGGATCCTGTTCATCCTCAGCTGCATCGTCTTCGCGGCGGTCGAGGGTGCGCTGATCTACGCGCTGGTCAAGTACCGGGCGCGCAAGGGCGCCGTCCCGGCCCAGATCCGCGGCAACACGCGGCTGGAGATCGGCTGGACCGTCGGCGCGGCGGTGATCCTCGTGATCATCGCGATCGTCACGTTCATCCAGCTCGGGGACATCCGCAACGCGCCCTCGACGGACCAGACGGCGGGCCTGCAGCTGCCCGAGCAGCCGACGCCGGGCGAGACCGACACGCCCGACAACAGCGCGTTCCCGAAGAACGGGCGCTCGCTCCGGGTCCAGGTCAACGGCCAGCAGTACGTCTGGCGGTACACGTATCCGGACGACACCCCGGAGAACAACCAGGACAACGCCTTCGACTACGAGACGATGGTCGTCCCCACGGACACCACGGTCACGCTCGAGATCAAGGCGCAGGACGTCGCGCACTCCTGGTGGATCCCGAAGCTCGGCGGCAAGTTCGACGCGATCCCGGGCCACACGAACTACACGTGGTTCAAGGTCCCCGGCAAGCTGGCCGACACGACCTTCCGCGGCCAGTGCGCAGAGCTCTGCGGCCGCAACCACGCCAACATGATCGCCCACGTCAAGGCGGTCACGCCGGACGAGTACACGGCGTACATCGAGCGCCGCAAGGCCGAGATCAAGGCCGGCAACGCGGCTGCCGCGCAGAAGCGTCAGCAGATCGAGGGCGAGCAGTAGGCGCCCGCCGGAAAGTGTCTGAGAGCTAGAACCTTCATGGCCGCAACCACCGCAGCCCCCACGACCGGCATCGCGCCGGTCCCCCAGATCACCGCCCACCGCATCGAGCGCGAGCCCACCGGCTGGCGCTCCTGGGTCCTCACCACGGACCACAAGCGGATCGGGATCATGTACCTGGTCACGACGTTCGTCTTCTTCATCCTGGGCGGCGTCGAGGCTCTGCTGATCCGCCTCCAGCTGGGGACGCCGGACAACACCCTGCTGACGCCGGAGACGTACAACCAGCTCTTCACGATGCACGGGACGACGATGGTCTTCCTGTTCGTCGTGCCGATCATGGCCGGGTTCGGCAACTACTTCATCCCGCTGATGATCGGCGCCCGGGACATGGCGTTCCCGAAGCTGAACGCGCTGTCCTACTGGCTGCTGCTCGCCGGTGGCATCGTCTTCTACGCGTCCATGTTCTGGACGCCGCCGGAGGCCGGCTGGACGATGTACCCGCCGCTGTCGAACGAGGCGTTCTCGATCTCGGGCGGCACCGACGCGTGGATCTTCCTCATCCACCTCACGGGCCTGTCGTCGCTCGTGGGCGCGGTGAACTTCTACTGCACGCTCGCGAACATGCGGGCGCCGGGCATGGGCTGGGGCCGTCTGCCGCTCTTCGGCTGGACGATCCTCATCTACGCGGTCCTGCTGATCCTCGCGCTCCCGGTCATCGCGGCCGGCGTGACGATGCTGCTGACCGACCGGCACTTCGGGACGCACTTCTTCGACGCGGCCAACGGCGGCGACCCGCTGCTGTACCAGCACCTCTTCTGGTTCTTCGGCCATCCCGAGGTCTACATCATGATCCTGCCGGGCTTCGGGATCATCTCCGAGGTCCTCCCCGTGTTCGCCCGCAAGCCGATCTTCGGCTACAAGGCGGTCGCGGCGGCGACGGCGGTCATCGCGTTCCTGTCGCTGATCGTGTGGGCCCACCACATGTTCACGACGCCGAGCCCGGCCGTCGTGCTCGTCTTCTTCATGCTGAGCTCGTTCCTCATCGGCATCCCGACGGGCATCAAGATGTTCAACTGGATCGCGACGCTCTGGCGGGGCACGATCGAGATGCGGACGCCGCTGCTCTTCGCGGTCGGCTTCCTCTCGGTCTTCCTCATGGGCGGCATCACGGGCATCACGCTCGCGACGTTCCCGATCGACTGGCAGCTGCACGACACGTACTTCGTCGTCGCGCACTTCCACTACACGCTGGTCGGCGGCGCGATCTTCTCGATCTTCGCCGGGATCTACTACTGGTTCCCGAAGATGACGGGCCGCAAGATGCACGAGGGCATGGGCATCGTGTCCTTCATCGTCATGTTCATCGGGTTCAACATGACCTTCGCGATCCAGCACGCCATCGGCCTCGAGGGCATGCCGCGACGGATCTACGAGTACCCGGACATGAACGGCCTGGCCTGGATGAACCTCCTGTCGACCATCGGCGCGTTCGTCTTCGGCCTCGGCATCCTGATCACGATCATCAACATCGCCCGCTCGCTGAAGACGGGCGCGATCGCCGGTCCGGACCCGTGGAAGGGCAACACGCTCGAGTGGTTCACGACCTCGCCCCCGCCGGTCAACAACTTCGACTCCGTGCCGCGCATCCGCTCGGTCGAGCCGATGAAGGACATCCGGCGCCAGGTCGAGCGTCAGACCCGGCCGGTGGACCAGCGCGGCGAGGTCGCGCCGGAGCACACGGTCACCGGCGGCTAGGGCCGCACGGTAGGGTCACCTCGCATGCCGGCCACGACGTCCGTTGTCGCCGCACGCCCCGGCGTGCGGCAGGTCGTCCGCGACTACGCGGACCTGTGCAAGTTCAAGGTCCAGCTGCTGCTGCTGACGACGACCGTCACGACGATGTACGTCGCCGGCGATCCGTCCGTCGGGCTCGTGCTCGTCACGCTGCTCGGCGGGTCGCTCTCGGCGAGCGGTGCCGGCGCGGTGAACCACTGGTACGACCGCGACATCGACATCCAGATGCCGCGGACGGCCGACCGTCCCGTGCCGAGCGGGCGCGTCGCCCCCGGGCACGCGCTCGCCTTCGGGATCGTGCTCGCCGCGCTGGCGATCGGGGTCCTGTGGATCGGCGCGAACCCGCTGGCCGCCGCCCTGTCGTTCAGCGGCTTCCTCGGCTACGTCTTCGTCTACACGATGTGGCTCAAGCGGCGCACGCCGCAGAACATCGTGATCGGCGGCGCCGCCGGCGCGATCCCCCCACTCGTGGCCTGGGCCGCGACGACGGGCTCGCTCAACGGCACCGCGCTCTACCTGTTCGCCATCGTCTTCTTCTGGACGCCGCCGCACTTCTGGGCGCTGTCGCTGATGATGAAGGACGAGTACGCGCGGGTCGGCGTGCCGATGCTGCCGGTGGTCCGCGGCGAGGACGAGACGCGCAAGCAGATCCTCCTCTACAGCGTCCTGCTGTACGCCGTCACGCAGCTGCTGTTCAGCACGCACGCCTTCGGCGTCGTGTACCTGGCGGGCTCGCTCGTCCTCAACGCGATCCTGATCGGGATGGCGGTGCAGCTGCAGCGCAAGAAGGACCGCAAGCACGCGCTGCGGCTCTACCTCTACTCCCTCCTGTACCTGGCGCTGCTCTTCGGGACGATGGTCCTGGACGCGCGCCTGTAGCGATCCGCAGTACGATCCCCCACCTCCGCTTATGGACCGAAAGCTCGCACGAAAGAACCTCCGCACGGCGATGATCTCGACCGCCGTCATCCTCTTCATGTTCGGGATGTCGTGGGTCGCGGCCTGGCTCTACAACCTCTGATGAGCCCGCTCGAACGCCCCGTCCCGCCCGCCGGTGAGGAGATCCACCTCCCGCCCGGAAGCGCCCAGCCGCTGCTCCTCACGATCGGCGTCACGCTCTCCCTGCTCGGCATCACGATCAGCCCGATCATCCTGGTCACCGGCATCGTGCTCACCGTCTGGGTCCTCTTCGTGTGGATCCGCGACGCGGTCCACGAGTACCGCCACCTCCCGCTCGAGCACCACGCGCACGAGCCGGTCGATCTGGTTCCGTGGGAGGAGCCGGAAGACACCGGCCACTGAGCGGGTCCTCCGCCCCAGTCTTCGCGACGGCCGCCTTCGGGCGGCCGTTTCGCGTTCTGGGGCCGGAGGCCTGACGTCAAGTTCACCACGAACCTCCCGGCCCGTCCGCGGACGCTGGATCCGGGGATAACGGGTGGAGAGTTGCGGCGCGCCAGGATGGCGCCCTTGCGACAACCGACTCATCCTCGCCCTCCCGGGCTGCGTAACAGAGAACAAGATGCCAGTCCAGCGCCCCAGCACCATCCGGCACCGCACCTCGCTCTTCGAGGATGCCGTCGCCCTCGTCGAGACCGAGTACGCCTCTGAGCTGTCGCTCGACGACATCGCCCGCCGTGTCGCCTCGTCGCGCCGCCAGCTCCAGCGTGCGTACTCCGAGATCGGCCAGACGACCTTCCGCGACCACCTCACGCAGGTGCGCATGGAGAAGGCCGCCGAGCTGCTCTCCGGCCGTGGCCTCACCGTCCGGGAGGTCGCCTACCGCGTCGGCTACCGCCAGCCGGCCCAGTTCGCCAAGGCGTTCCGCCGCCACCACGGCGTCTCGCCCTCCGACTTCCGCGCGCAGCGGCGCGGCCGCACCGGCCCGCCGGAGCGTCCGAGCGCCCTCGCCCACCTGACGACCGCCGCGGCGATCGCCTTCTGAGCTGAAGCCCACCCCCGAAGCACCGCACCACCCCGCAGCACCGCAGCGAACACCCGTCCCCCGCAGCACCCCGCCGCACGCGTCCCCCGCGGCGAACCACGTCCCCCGAAGTTCCCCGAAGTCCCCCAGCGCGCGCGGCGTCACCGGACCGCGCGCCCAGTCCCCCACGCCCTCCGACCCCGTCTGACGCGGCCGCCCCCGAGGCCGCGACACCCGGCGCGAAGCTCGTGTCATCCGGCACGCCATTTGGCACTGGACGACTTTGTGCTTAGTATCGCGATCCATGGGTCCTGGGGAGGACAGCGGCGTCCGCGAACGCCAGCGCGAGCGTGCCTCGGCACTGCAGCTCGGCCTGATCGGCGTGGTCGCCTCGGCGATCGGCATCGCCATCGGCCTGGCCATCGACTGGTTCCCGACGGCCGCCTCGACGCAGGCCGACGAGATCGACACGCTCTGGGACGTCCTGATCGTGGCGAGCGTCCCGGTCTTCGTGCTCGTCCAGGCCGTCGTCCTCTACTGCGTGTGGAAGTTCCGCATGCGGCCGGGCCAGGAGATGCAGGACGGCCCGCCGATCCACGGCAACACGCGCCTGGAGGTGATCTGGACCGTCATCCCGGCCGTCCTGATCCTCGGCCTCTGCACCTACGCCTACATCGTTCTCACCGACATCGAGGAGGCGCAGGCGAACGAGATGACGATCAACGTCGTCGGGCAGCAGTTCACCTGGACCTTCGAGTACCCGAGCGGCAACGGCGTCGTCCGCTCCACGCAGCTCTACCTGCCGGAGAACCAGCCCGTCCGCTTCCAGGTCCGCTCGGAGGACGTCATCCACGACTTCTGGGTCCCGGCCTTCCGCATGAAGGTCGACGCGGTCCCCGGCCTGACCACGAGCTACCGCGTCACCGCGGACCGGCTCGGCACGTACCCGGTGGTCTGCGCCGAGCTGTGCGGCCTCGGCCACGCCTACATGCGGCAGACGGCCAACGTCGTCACGCGCCCTCAGTTCGACCGCAAGCTCCAGGAGCTCCGGCGCGGCGCGCCGCAGGGCACCGGCGCGGGCCAGTCGGGCAGCGCGGGTCAGGCGGGAGCGGAAGGGGAGGGTGCGACGGGCCAGGGCCAGGCCGCGGACGGCAAGGCCGTCTTCGCGGCGCAGGGCTGCGGCGGCTGCCACACGCTCGCCGACGCCGGCGCGTCCGGCACCACCGGGCCGAACCTCGACGAGGTGCTCGAGGCGCGCGACGCGGAGAAGATCCGCGAGGACATCGTCGATCCCGGCAAGGAGATCGCCGAGGGCTTCGCCAACGGGATCATGCCCGGCAACTACAGCGCCCTGCCGCCCGCCGAGCTCGATGCGCTCGTCGACTACCTGGAGGAGCAGAGCCGATGACCGCCGTGCTGCGTCCCGCCCCGGGCATCCCCCGCGCGGGGCTCTTCATCCTCTACGGGGCGGCGTTCGCGTACCTGATCCTGCTCGCCGCGCACGGCTTCGACACCGGCGGCGTGCAGGGCGAGGCGTTCCTGCGCGTAGCGATGATCGCGTGCCCGCTCTTCGCGCTCGCCGGCCTCGGCGCGTTCAGCTACTGGTTCTCGTGGGCGATCGGCTCGCCGACCAAGCCCGAGGACCACTCGAGCCACGGCGCGAAGACGTGGAAGGACTACTTCCGCGTCAACACCGACCACAAGGTCATCGGCATCCAGTACACGGTGACCGCGTTCTTCTTCCTCTTCGTCGGCGGCCTGCTGGCGATGCTGATGCGGGCCGAGCTCGCGCAGCCGGGGCGCCAGTTCGTCGACGCGAACACCTACAACGGGCTGTTCAGCGTCCACGCGTCGATCCTGATCTTCCTGTTCATCATCCCGGTCTTCGCCGGGCTGGCGAACTACGTGCTGCCGCTGATGATCGGCGCGCCGGACATGGCGTTCCCGCGCCTCAACGCGCTCTCGTTCTGGATGCTGCCGCTCGCCGGCATCCTGATGATGGCGAGCTTCTTCGCCCCCGGCGGCTCGTTCGCGACGGGCTGGACGGCGTACGCGCCGCTCTCCACCACCGCGCCGATAGGCCAGGAGTTCTTCACGATCGGCGTGCAGTTCGCGGGCGCTTCCAGCATCGCGACGGCGCTCAACTTCCTGGTCACGATCATCACCATGCGCGCGCCGGGGATGAGCTTCTTCCGGATGCCGCTGCTGGTGTGGGCGAACTTCTCGACCTCGCTGCTGGTCGTGATCGCCACGCCGTTCATCGCCGCGTCGCAGTTCTTCGTCCTGCTCGATCGCGGCCTGGGCTTCAACTTCTTCGACTCGACCCAGGGCGGCGACGTGCTGATGTACCAGCACGTCTTCTGGTTCTACTCGCACCCGGCGGTCTACATCATGATGCTGCCGGGCTTCGGGATCGTCTCGGAGGTGCTGTCGGTCAAATCCAGGAAACCGATCTTCGGCTACCGGATGATGGCGTTCAGCCTGCTCGCGATCGTGGTCCTGGGCTTCACCGTCTGGGCGCACCACATGTTCGTGTCCGGGATGCAGAACTGGATCCGCATCCCGATGATGATCACGACGGCGGTGATCGCGGTGCCGACGGGCATCAAGATCTTCAGCTGGCTCGCGACGATCTGGCGCGGCGTGCTGCGGCTGGACACCCCGATGCTCTTCGCGCTCGGCTTCCTGACGATGTTCACGCTGGGCGGGATCAGCGGCGTGGTGCTCGCGATGATCCCGATCACCATCCACGTGAGCGACACGTACTTCATCGTCGCCCACATCCACTACGTGCTCTTCGGCGGGTCGCTCTTCACGATCTTCGCCGGGGTCTACTACTGGTTCCCGAAGATGACCGGGCGGATGTACGACGAGACGCTCGGCAAGCTCCACTTCTGGACGACGTTCATCTTCTTCAACCTCACGTTCGCGCCGATGCACCTCCTCGGCGTCGAGGGGATGCCGCGCCGCGTCTACGACTACGCGGAGGCGTTCGGGACGCTCAACCTGATCGTGTCGCTGGCCAGCTTCGGCGTCGGGCTCAGCACGCTCGTCTTCGCCTACAACATCGTCGCGAGCTGGCGCGGGGGCCCGCGCGCGGCGGCCAACCCCTGGCGGGCGCTCACGCTCGAGTGGCAGGTGTCCTCGCCGCCCCCGGTGTTCAACTTCGATGCCGTGCCGACCGTGGTGGGAGGGCCGTACGAGTACGGCGTCCCCGGTGCCGTGCACGGCGTGTTCAAGGACGGGGCACGGGTCGAGCAGCCCGCGGGCCCAGCCACCGAACGAGCAGGAGAGTGACGTATGCGCAACGTTCTGGTCGTCGCCAACCGCACGGTCGCAGGACGCAGCCTGCTGGAGGCCGTCCGGCAGCGGCACGAGCAGGGGGACCACCGCTTCCATCTCGTGGTCCCGCTCGCCCAGCCCAAGCACGGCAACGTGATCTACGACGAGGCCGAGCGCGACGCCGCCCGGCTGCGCGTCGACCTCGTCACGGCCTACCTCGCGCGGGAGGGCATCAAGATCAGCGGCGAGGTCGGCGACGAGGACCCGTACAGCGCGACGACCGACGCGCTGGCGAGCTTCCCCGCCGACGAGATCATCGTCTCCACCCTCCCCCAGACCCGCTCGGGCTGGCTGCGGCGCGACCTGGTCGACCGGATCCGCGACGCCGCGGACGGCCGGCCCGTCGAGCACGTCGTCACCGACCTGCAGAGCGAGGGCCTGGCGGTCGGCGTCACGCTGGTGGTCGCCAACAAGACGGCCGGCGGCGACGAGCTGCTGGAGCTGCTCAAGCGCGATGCCGAGCAGCAGGACCGCGTCTTCATCGCCGTGATGCCGCTCGACGGCCGCGAGGGCCGCCACACCGGCGAGTCCCGCGCGCGGCTGAGCCGCTTCATCGACCAGCTGCGCGAGAACGGCATCACCGCGAGCGGCATGCTCGGCGACCCGGACCCGTACGACGCGGTGAAGAACGCGCTCTCGCTGTTCACCGTCGACCACGTGATCATCTCGACGCTGCCCGGCGCGAAGTCCGGCTGGCTGCGCGCCGACCTCGTCGACCGCGTCCGCAACTCGACCGCCGCGACGGTCGACCACGTCGAGGTCGCGCTGGAGGGCGTCCCCGCCTAGGACCATGGAAGCCGCCTCGATCCATCACGGCCCGCCGCCCGCGAACCGCAGCTCGCGGGTGGACCCCTCCATGCTCGGGATGCTGCTGTTCATCATCTCCGAGGTCATGGTCTTCGGGGCCTTCTTCACGGCCTACTTCTTCGTGCGGGTCGTGCAGGGGGAGGAGTGGTTCCCGGTCGAGGAGTTCGCGCTCCCCAAGTCGGTCGCGGCGGTCAACACGGCGATCCTCGTCAGCTCGTCGCTGACCGTTCACTGGGCGCTCCACGCGATCAAGCACAACAACCGCAACGCGCTCCGGGCCGGCCTGCTGCTGACCACGATGCTCGGGGCGACGTTCCTGTTCGTCCAGATCAACGAGTACATCTCGCTGACGCACGAGGGGATGACGCCGCAGGCGCTCGCGCAGGGGTCGATCTTCTACGGCCTCACCGGCCTCCACGGCGCCCATGTCGCGGTCGGGTTGACGCTGCTGATCTTCGCCACCATCCGCGCGTTCCGCGGGCACTTCACGCCCGAGGACCACCGCGGCGTCGAGATCCCCGGGATCTACTGGCACTTCGTCGACGTCATGTGGGTCGTGGTGTTCTGCACGGTCTATCTGCTCTGACGTCTGACGACGTGTCACGTCGGTAGGGTGCGGGATCAATGGTCACCGCACTCGTCATCGTCGTCGTCCTGCTCGTCGCCGCCGGCGCCGCCGCGGCGATCACCCGCTCGCGCGCGTCGGAGCCCAAGCGCGCGCTGCCGCCCCAGCGCACCCCGGTCGAGGAGGAGCGCGCGCTGAGCGGCGACGTCCGGAGCCTCAAGCCGCGCGACGTCGTCGCGTACGAGGGGACGGACTACCTGATCGACCGCACGATCCACTTCGACGAGGACGGCTTCACCTGGCAGGAGCACCTGCTGATCGACGCCGTCAGCGGCAAGAAGCTGTGGTTGTCGGTCGAGGACGACGAGGGCGTCGAGGTCGCGATCTACGAGCCCGTCGCGGGCGTCGACCTCGAGCCCGGGCCGGCCTCGGTCGAGCACGCCGGCACGACGTTCAAGCGGGAGGAGCGCGGCCACGCGCGGTTCCGCATCGAGCGCTCCGACGAGCAGATCCCCGAGTCCGGTCAGATGGAGTACGCCGACTACAGCGCGGGCGACAAGCTGCTCTCGTTCGAGAAGTACGGCAGCGGCGGGTGGGAGGCCTCCACCGGCTCCGTCATCTCCGAGCACGTCCTCGACCTCTACCCGTCCAAGTGAGCGGCGCGGAGCTGGACGCCGCGCTCCTGGAGGAGCTGCGGCTGCGCTCGCGCCTCAACGCGCTCGTGCACGAGCGGGCGGAGGCGGTGCGCGAGGCGGAGAAGCTCGACGCGCGCGCGACGCTCGCGGGCGCCGACGCGGAGCTGCCGGAGGTCGCGGGCCGGTGGCGCGCGGTCGCCGAGCGCGTCACGCGCGAGATCGAGGAGCACCGCACCGCGCTGCGCTCCCAGGAGGCCGTCGTCGCGCGCCTGCGCGCGCCAAGGGAGCCGACCTGACGTGCTCGCCCAGGTGGCGGTCCCGTACGTCGACACGTCGGCGGCGGCGCTCGGGCTGTGGCTCGATCTGCCGCGCCAGCCGGCGCTGGAGTCGTTGACGCTCGAGGTCGGCGGCCTGGCGCTCGAGCTGCGCGTCCTCGGCGCGTCGCACCAGGTCGTGGCCGGCGGGCTGACCGAGACGGTCGCGTGCCGGCCGGGCGCCGGGCGGGCGGAGCTGCCGGCCGCGCGGGTGCGCG
>Ga0196960_10000370_pt1 | contig 16610 bp, 13 predicted proteins | sample S3v_5metaG_FD_183187 | JGI IMG/M metagenome (GOLD analysis project Ga0196960, IMG submission 183187) | Soil microbial communities from Anza Borrego desert, Southern California, United States - S3+v_5 | ecosystem: Environmental > Terrestrial > Soil > Desert | place: USA: California | collected... | reverse complement strand
TGGATGGCGGCGATCGCCGCGTGGATCGCGCGCGCCCGGCCCGCCGCGATGGTGGTCGACGTCTCGGTGGAGGTCGCCCTGCTGGCGCGGCTGCTCGGGGTGCCGACCGTGCTCGTCGCGCAGCGGGGGGAGCGGACGGACGACGCGCACCAGCGGGCGTACGCGGCGGCCTCGGCCGTGGTGGCGCCGTGGACGGCCGCCGCGCACCTCGCCGGGGAGGGGCTGCCGGACGACCGGGTGTCGATGGTGGGAGCGATCACGCGGTTCGACGGCCGCGCGGCTCCGCCACCGGTCGCCGCCGGGGGCGACGTCCTCCTCCTGATGGGCGCCGGCGGGCACGGGCTCCGCGACCGGGACGTGCGCGCCGCGGCCGACGCGACGCCCGACCGGGTGTGGCACGTGGCGGGCGGTCTGCGCGTTCCCCGTCACCCGCGGGTGGTGGACCACGGCCCGGGCGCCGATGTCTGGGCGCTGCTGGGCGAGGCGTCGGTCGTGGGCGGGACGGCCGGCGGGAACGTCGTGGGGGAGGTGGCGGCCGCGCGGCGCGCGCTCGTCTGCCTACCGCAGGAGCGGCCCTTCGCCGAGCAGGAGCGGCAGGCGGAGGCGCTGCGGCGGCTCGGGGTGGCGGAGGTCGTCCCGCGCGGCGCGGCGTTCGCGGAGGTCGACTGGCCGGCCGTGCTGGCCGCGGCGGAGGCGCGTGACGTCGCGCGGTGGTCCGCCCTCCACGACGGGGGCGGCGCGGAGCGGCTCGCCGGGGTGGTCCGCGAGGTCGCGGCGTGCGCGTAGGGCTCGCGACGATCCAGCGCGGGCGCCACGTGCACCTGGCGCGGCAGGCGGCGGCGGTCGCGGCGCTCCGGCGGGGGCCGGACCGGTACGTGGTGGTGTCGATGGATGCGGCGCCGCCGGTCGACGTCCCGGAGGCGGAGGTCGTCGCGCTGCCGATGGCGGAGGGCGAGCCGCTGCCGCTTGCCGCGGCGCGCAACCGGGCGATGCACGCGCTCGGCGACGTCGACCTCGCGATCCTCCTCGACGTCGACTGCCTGCCGGGGCCGGCGCTGGTCGAGCGGTACGCGGACGCGGTCGGCGACGCGCTGCTCGCCGGGCCGGTCGGGCGTCTGGGGCCGCTGCCGGACGACCGCGAGCGGCCCCGGCCGGAGGAGCTCGCGGCGGCCCGCGCGGCACCCGGCCCGCGTCCGGTTCCCCCGCCCGGCACCGTTGTCCGTGAGCCGCGGGTGGAGCTCTTCTGGTCGCTCTCCTTCGCCGTCCGGCCGGAGGTGCACGAGCGGATCGGCGGGTTCGACGAGGGGTACGTCGGCTACGGCGCCGAGGACACCGATTACGCCTTCCGCGCGCGCTCGGCCGGCGTGGGGCTGAGCTGGGTCGGCGGCGCGTGGGCGTACCACCAGCACCACCCGGTCTCGTCGCCGCCGCGCGAGCACGTGCGCGACATCGTCCGCAACGCCTCGCGCTTCCGCGCGCGCTGGGGGCGGTGGCCGATGGAGGGCTGGCTTGGCGCGTTCGCCGCCGAAGGGCTGGTGGATTGGGACCCAACGGGGGACACGCTCGCGCTCTGCGCTCCGTCATCCTGAGGGGTCCACCATGAACGCCACCTCGCCCCAGATCCTCCGCCTCGTCGCCTTCACCGAGGACCCCGCCGGCGGCAACCCGGCGGGCGTCGTGCCCGATGCCCGCGGCCTGGATGCCGCCGCGATGCAGGCGATCGCCGCCGACGTCGGCTTCTCCGAGACGGCGTTCCTCGTCCCGGCCTCCGACGACGGGGTGACGTTCGACGTCCGCTACTTCAGCCCGCAGGCCGAGGTGCCGTTCTGCGGCCACGCGACGATCGCGTCGGCCGTCGCGGTCGGCTCGGGCGACGGCGCCGGGCGCACGCAGCTGCTCTTCCGCACCGCCGCGGGCGAGGTGCCGGTCGCGGTGGAGGCCGGCCGCGCCGCGCTCTCGTCGGTCGCCCCGCACGTGGAGGAGCTGAGCGACGCCGACCTCGACGTCGCGCTCGCCCTGCTGCGCTGGTCGCGCGAGGACCTCGAGCCCGCGCTCCCGCCTCGCATCGCCTACGCGGGCGCCCGCCACCTCATCCTCGCCGCCGCCACCCGCGACCGCCTCGCCCGGCTCGACTACGACTTCGACGGCCTCCGCGCGTTCATGCTCGAGCGCGACCTCACCACGGTCGACCTCGTCTTCCGCGAGTCCGCCTCCGTCTTCCACGCCCGCAACCCGTTCCCGGTCGGCGGCGTCGTGGAGGACCCGGCCACCGGCGCCGCCGCCGCGGCCTTCGGCGGCTACCTGCGCGAGCTCGCCCTCGTCGCCCCACCCACCCAGGTCACCGTCCACCAGGGGCACGACATGGGCCGCCCCTCCACCATCCTCATCGACATCCCCGCCGACGACCCTTCCATCACCGTCTCCGGCGCGGCCGTCCCGATGGCCTGACCCTGTCGCGCTACACGATCCGAGCTCCCGCCCACCCGCTCGCGCACGAGTCGCTCGGGTCGAGCGCCTTCAAGCAGTCGAGCGCGTACGCGGAGATGTCGACGTCACGGCCGTGTGTCCTCGAGGAGTCCTGGAGGTACGTCGCGTACCACGTGCTGGGCGGCTGCGAGCTGAGCAGCGCCACGCGCGCCGCCCCCGCGACGAGGTCCGCGGTCTGGACGAAGGGATGCAGCGCGCTGTCCTGGTGCGCCGACCCGCCTACGAACCACTCGGGACCGGCCGCGATGTAGGGCTGGTGGCCGGCGAACCGCCGGTAGAAGCGGTAGGCCATCAGGTCGTGCGCGCCGCGGAACGCCGCGTCCTCACCGTCGATGATCGTGAAGGGAAGGCGCGGCCGTGGCGCGTGCGGCCGCTGCACCAGCGCGGCGTACGCCATCGCGTGCCAGAGGCGGTACGCCGGCAGGGCGCGCTTGGCCGGGAGCCCGACGGTCAGGACGCGCAGCTCGGTGGTCCGCGCGATGTGCTGGAGCGCGTCGCGGTAGAGCTGCCACGCGGCGCTCTGGATGCTCAGCGGCGAGCCGCCGCTCTGGAGGATCCGCGCCTGCGCATGGAGCGCGGCGCCGCCCTTGCCCTTGAGCAGCTTCCGGCTCTTCAGCTCGACGCGACCGGACCGGCCTCCGACGTGATCGCGGATGAAGTCCTTCCACCGCCGTTCGGCCGGCCGCAGCCAGCGAGCGGGGATGAGGACACCTGACACGACCTGGAGCTTGTCCTGCTCGGACTCGTCGAGGAACGCGATGTAGTCCTCGTTGCGCAACCGAGCGGCCATCTGCGGTCGCGGAGTCTGCCAGGTTCTCGGATTGCGCCCCGGAATGCATCAGGCCCGCCGAAGCGGGCCCGATGGCGCTCAGCCCACTACCCCTCTACCGGGGGCCGACCGAGCAATTGCTGTCACTTTACCCTCTCGGCGGCTGAGCGGGCATCTGAAGTCGCGTCGTTGCCTGACCGACGAGAACGCCCCGACCCCGATTCGAACGGGGGGCCTACTCCTTAGGAGGGAGTCGCTCTATCCAGCTGAGCTATCGGGGCCCGATGCGCGCACGCGCGCACGAGAGGTGCATGGTACCCGTGCGCCAAAGGGGGCCGGAACGGCGAAGCGCCCCGCCGGGGCGGGGCGCTTCGCATCCGTCACATCGCCCGACGGGCGAAGTCGGCGATCACCTGCGGCGTCGCCGTGTCGAACCCGACGACGTCGAGCATCCCCGGGTCGAGCGGGTCCGCGATGGTGAAGCGGCCGGCGACCATGCCGACCACCACCAGCCGCGCGTCGATCCCGGACGCCGCGCGGTACTGCTTCAGCGCCTCGGCCGGGGTCACGCGGCCCGCCCACGTCTCCGAGTCGGTGTAGACCACGAACGTGTCGACCGCGAGGCCCTTCGCCGTGGCGTAGAGCATCGGCTGGGCGCAGTCCGTGGCCCCGAACGGCAGGCCCGAGATCGTCTTCACGACCCGGTCCAGCCGCTTGCCCGAGCGGATCTTCAGCGGCACCAGGGTGTCGCAGAAGCCGACGAACATCGGGTCCCGCTCGGTCGCCGCGGTGACCATCGTCATCGCGGCCGACGCGTCGCGCGGCGTCAGGCCCGGCACGCCGGCGATCTCGCCCCAGCCCATCGAGCCGGAGACGTCGAGCGCCAGCATCGTCCGGCCGCCCGTCGGCTCGACGTTCCCGAACGCCGCGTAGAACGCGTCGTCGAGCGCGTCGACCACCGCCCGGACCGGCTTCCACGTGTGCTGCCCGCGGACCCCGCGCCCGGCCTGGTAGGTGCGCAGCGCGGCGAGCACCGCGATCGGGTGCACGCGCGCACGGCGCAGCCGCTCGCCGTCCCGGAGCCGCTCGACCACCAGGCGCGTGCCCTGCGTGCGCCGGCCGAGCAGGCCGACGCGGGTCATCGTCGCCAGGTTGCGGATCATCGCCGTCATCGGCATGTCCTCGAGCAGCGCGCCCCAGACCTCCGGGGAGGTCAGGAGCTCGGACGGCACCGCCTCGCGCGGGAGCCGGTACGCGCGGATCAGCGACGCCGCCTCGGCGGCGTCCCGCGCCCGCTGCACCCGCACGAACCCCTCGACGATGCGGGGGAGCCCGTCGACGCTGCCGCCGCGGACGATCCACTCGAACAGCCGCGCGTGCTGGTCGGAGACCGCCTGCGCCGGGTTGCGCGCCGACACCGCCCGCGCCGGGTGGGCGAGCCGCAGGACGTCGCGGTGCGAGATCCCGCCGCGGGTGCGGTACTTGATCGCCTGGAGGGCGAGGCGGTCCGCGTCCTGGGCGGCGTACCAGCCGCCGACCGCGCGGCGCAGGCCACGGCCCCACCCGCGGAACCCCTCCACGAAGGAGGCGAACATGAGCAGGTGCGTGCCCGTCCGCGCGACGGCCGGGAGCGCGTCGAGCGCCGCGCGCCGCGTCGCGACGTCCTCCGCGCCCGCGGCCATCGCGAGCACGAAGAGCGCCGGGTCGTTCTTCGGTGCGCGGCCGGCCTGCGAGATCGCGGCCGTCTCCGCCACGACGCGGGCGCCGTCGGCGGCGATGCAACGCGCGACCGCCTGGGCGGCGCCCGCGGTCAGCTCGGCCTCGCCCGCGTAGAACGAGCCGCCCTCGGTGCCGAGGACGAGGAACCGGCGCAGCCGGACCCAGTCGTCGACCGGGTGCTTCTGGCCGGGCGTCCGCGGAGCCTGCCCGCGGAGGCGCTGGGGGTACGTCATGGCGTGGCCTCCTTTCGAGAGGTCGGGGTCAGTGGGTGGGCGAGCGCCGGGCCGCGAGCTCGGCCTCGGCGTGGAGCGCGTCCTCGAAGCGGTGCAGCGCGTCGAGGAGCGTCGCGATCTTGTGGAGCGCGTTGCGCCGGTCGCCCGGCGTGTCGAGCTCGAACCACAGCGAGATCCGCGTGTCGCAGTCCGAGATCTTCAGACGGATCCGCGGCTCGACGTCGCCGCGTCGGCCGCCGGTGTCCTCCACGTAGACGCGCACCGACGCGTCGCCGTGGTAGCCCGGCAGGTTGAGCCGGGTGCGCTCATCGACGCGGGCGGAGGGCGCACGCGTCGCGAAGCGCGACAGGTAGGACAGCATCGTGTCCCTCCGGGTCGTGGTTTGGTGAGCGCACGTCGCGGTCGGGTGCGCGGCCGGACATTCGCCGTGCGCGACCGCGTAAGCGGCCGCAACACGGCCCCGAGAACCGGTCCACTTCGGCCCGCGACGAGCACGCCCGGCTGGAGTCGAACCAGCGGCCTCCGCCTTCGCACGGCGGCGCTCTTCCTCTGAGCTACGAGCGTCTGCGTGTCCGTCGCGGTCGTGGTGTTCGAACCGGGGTGTAAGTGCTCTGCCAGCTGAGCTACCGGGGCACGCAAGTGCCCCAGGCGGGACTCGAACCCGCGACCTCTCCGTTATGAGCGGTAACCGGTGCGATCCGGCCCGCGACAGACAGCACGCCCGGCTGGAGTCGAACCAGCGGCCTCGGCCCTCGGACGGCGGTGCTCTTCCTCTGAGCTACGAGCGTGTGGGACTTCGTGCTGCGGTCGTGTCGTACGACCCGGGTGGGAACCGAGACGCCGAGGCGGCTCGGGCGGGGATCGAACCCGCGACCCTGACCACGAGAACCGGGCCGATCCGGCCCGCAGCGGGTGAAGCGGGGACGGCCGGACTCGAACCGGCGACCGCTCGCTCGACAAGCGAGAGCTCTCCCAGCTGAGCTACATCCCCTGGGAACCCGCGTGCGTCGTCGCGCGCGGGAGGTGTGTCTTCGTCGGTTGTCTGAGCCGCTCGCCCGTCCTGGGACGGATTTCGGAGCCGGGAGTCTCACCGATTCACACAAATCGGCATGCCGAAGCACACCGTGTGATTTACGGTGAGAGCCTTTCTCTCTCGGGCGGGGCCTTGCGCGTGGGGTGGGTGCTCGTCTCAGGGGGTCGATCTCCTTCGGGTTGGGTGCGGGAACGAAAAAGGGGCGGCCGAATCGGCCGCCCCCAGGCAGGAACACGTGGTGTTCGCCCAGGGGTCCTTAGCGCCGATCCTCCATCGGGAGGCGGCGGCTGCGCAGCGCGTGGTTGGTGAACGTGGGGCACGACATGGAACAGGCAAGGTAGCGCACGGTGGTGAACAGTGCAAGCGAATATGTGTGAATTCCGGTTCGAGCCCATCGAGGGTCAGCGTGATAGCTCTTCTGGGACGACGATCGAGCGGCCGGCGGCCTGGTGCACCTCGCCTCCGGCCACCATCTCGCAGACGTCGCCCTCGCAGGACGCGGAGGCGGCGACACGCTGCGTCCGCTCCGCGACGAACCGCCAGCGCTTGCCGTCCGTGATCGGCCAAAGCCAGCCGGACCTGCTCATCTCGTCGGTCCAGAGCCGCGTCACCGGCGGCGGCAACCGCGTGAAGGCCTGCGCGACGTCCGTCACGGCCTCACACCGGGTCGCGGGACCGTCGCTCCTACGGCGGCTGGGGCTGGTACGGACAAATGCGGTCGTCCCGCTGCTCGTCACGACCAGGACGATCTCCCCGCCGCCGTGCGAGGTCCGGCCGACGGCGAGCAGCCGGCCCGACCGCGCGGCAGCGAGGGCGAATCGCGCGGGCGCTCCGTAGAGGAGCACCGGAGCACGGCCGGCCACCGCGACGCCGAGGGACCGAAGCGCGCCTTGGCAGCGTCCCTCAGCCGTCCAGAGCCCTCGAGCCCGCAGCACGGCCGGCTCGCCGCATCCCGCTTCGACGGCTCCATCGCGCTTGAAGAGCACGCCCAACCCGTGCCCGATCTTCAGCGGGTCGGGCAGGGCCGGGCAGAGCTGCGCGTAGGTGAGTGCTTCGGGCGCTCCGCCGGTCTCATCGGCGGCGTCATCCCCCTTCGTCTCGTCCTGCTCGTCCTCGGCGTTCCGGTAGGCGTCGGTCGCGGCTTTGACGCCGTAGCTCAGGGCGATGGCGGCATAGGAGACCGTGAAGGCGCCCGTCAGGGCCATGCCGGTGAGGAGCAGAGCGCTGACCTGCCCGGGAGCGTGCGCGGCGGCGCGCCAGGCGCCGAACCTCCGTGCCGCGGGAACGTGCTCGGCCGTCTGGGCGCGCCGGCGCCATCGCGTCATGAACGTGCTCGCGTCGATGGCAACGCTGAAGCCGACCACCTTGTCCCCCGGTGCGGTGGCCGCCGCGTCGCCGCCGCATGCGGCCACCGAGCTGAGGATGGCGCCGGACACGATGGAGCCGAGAACGGCCACCAGCGGCGCAGGCGCAAAGAGCACCGGGGCGACGGCGAGCAGCCCCGACGTCATCAACCAGGACCGTCCGAGACGCCGCTCGCGAGCTGCGACCCGTCTGAGCGGCGGCTCGTTCCGGATGGCGCGCTGTCGTGCCCGTCCGCGATTGCGCACGACGTAGAGCAGCGCGACGACGGCGCTCATCACGCCGAGAGCGCTGAGCGCCCAGCCGCTGACCGCCTGGGCGCCAGAGAGGAGCGACATGACCACCGACAGGGTCGGCCCAAGTGCGGTGATCACCGCGATGACGATCCGCGCCAGGTTCAAGTACGCGAATCCTTCGGCGTCGGCCTATTCGGCGGTCCAGGCCGAGGATCGACATGGGCGTGTTGCCCGGTGACGGGGGTGGCCGCTCGACGACGTCGGTCCCGGAGGTCCAGACGCGCCGCCGCCACTCACGCGGTTCGCGTACGGAGCGTTGAAGAGCCGCAGATGGTCGTGATCGAAGTTCTCGTCGAGCATGGTCGATGCCGCACGTCACGCGCGGTATCAACGCATTCGAGGGATCGGCTCGTCCTCCTTGCACCGCTGTTACGTACTTTCAGCTGTTCGCGGCGGGCGCTCGAATCTCCTTCTCGGTGCACGTCAGCCGCCGGCGGCATCGTCGGGAACGTCTGAGAGCGGGCCGTCCGGTTCGTGCGTTTCGGTGGTGCTGCCCGCCGCGCGCGCGTGCAAGGGTGTGGCGCGATGCGCTTCGCTCCTGACCGTCCCCTGGGCGTCGCGCCCGCGACGGCCCTCGACTACCGCGAGCTCGCCCGGCGCCGCCTGCCGCGCCAGCTGTTCGACTACATCGACGGCGGGGCGTACGAGGAGGCGACGATGCGCTCCAATGTCGCCGACCTCCAGCAGGTCCTCCTCCGGCAGGTCGTGATGCGCGACGTCAGCGTGCGCGAGCAGGCGACGACCGTCCTCGGCCAGCGGATGACGATGCCGGTGATCCTCGGGCCGGTCGGCCTGGCCGGGATGTTCGCCCGCCGCGCCGAGGTGCAGGCCGCGCGCGCCGCCGAGGCCGCGGGCGTGCCGTTCGTCGAGTCGACGGTCTCGATCGCGCCGGTGGAGGAGGTCGCCGCCGCGACGACCAAGCCGCCCTGGTTCCAGCTCTACGTGATGCGCGACCGCGGCTACGCCGAGGATCTGATGGAGCGCGCGAAGAAGGTGCACGCGCCGGTCCTCGTCCTCACGATCGACCTCGCCGTCGTCGGCGCGCGCCACCGCGACACGCGCAACGCGATGGTCGGCACCGCGAGCGCCTACGCCAAGGCCCGCCGCGCGCTCGACATCGCCAGCCACCCCGCGTGGATCCGCGACACCGCGCTGAAGGGCAAGCCGCTCACGTTCGGCAACCTCGAGAAGGCCGTCCCCGGCGCGCGGACGCCCGAGGCGTTCAAGGACTGGGTGGACAACCAGTTCGACCCGTCCGTCACGTGGGAGGACCTGGCGTGGGTCCGCGACCGCTGGCCCGGCAAGATCCTCGTCAAGGGCGTGCTCGACGCCGAGGACGCACGCCGCGCGATCGACGCCGGCGTGGACGGGATCGTCGTCTCCAATCACGGCGGCCGCCAGCTCGACGCGGTCCCGTCGACCGTCCGGGCGCTCCCGTCGATCGTCGACGCGGTCGGGGACGAGACCGAGGTGCTCGTGGACGGCGGCGTCCGTACCGGCCTCGACGTCGTCAAGTTCCTGGCGCTCGGCGCCCGCGCGGTGCTCGTCGGCCGGCCGTGGGCGTGGGCCGTCGCGGCGCGGGGGGAGCAGGGCGTCCGCCACCTCCTCGATGTGCTGCGCGCCGACATCGACACCGCGCTCGGGCTCACCGGCCAGAACGCGATCACCGACCTGGACCGCTCCGCGCTCGCGGCGACCGGCCCGGCCGGGGAGGTGGCCCGATGAGCACCGGCGCCCAGGCCCTGCTGCGCACGCTGGTCGACGGCGGCGTGCGGACCGTCTTCACCAACCCCGGCACGTCCGAGATGCACTTCGTCCAGGCGCTCGACGGCGCGCCCGAGATGCGCGCGGTGCTCGCGCTCTTCGAGGGCGTCGCGACCGGCGCCGCGGACGGCTACGCGCGGATGGCCGGCACCCCCGGCGCGACGCTCCTCCACCTCGGCAGCGGGCTGGGGAACGGCGTCGCGAACCTCCACAACGCGCGCAAGGGCAAGTCGCCGATCGTCAACATCGTCGGCGACCACGCGACCTACCACACGCAGTACGACGCGCAGCTGCAGTCCGACATCGAGACGGTCGCGCGGAACGTGTCGCCGGGGTTCGTGCGGACGTCGGCGTCGACCGCGCAGCTCGGTCAGGACGCCGCCGAGGCGATCGCCGCCGCGCAGGGCCCGCCCGGGCAGGTCGCGACGCTGATCCTCCCCGCCGACGTCTCGTGGTCGGAGGGCGGGTCGGCGGCGAAGGTACCCGAGCGGGCCGCGCCCCCGCGCGCGTCGGAGGAGACGGTGCAGCGGCTCGCGGGGCTGATCCGCGGCGGGAAGCCCGGCGACACCGCGCTCCTGCTCGGCGGCCGCGCGCTGCGCCGCGACACGCTGATGCTCGCCGGCCGCGTCAGCACCGCCGCCGGCACCCGGCTGCTCGCCGAGGTCTTCCCCGCCCGGATCGAGCGCGGCGCGGGCCTCCCGCCGGTCGAGCGGCTCGCCTACCTGGCCGAGCTCGCGTCGGTGCAGCTGCGCGGGATCAAGCACCTGATCCTCGTCGACAGCAAGTCGCCGGTCTCGTTCTTCGCCTACCCGGGCAAGGCGAGCGACCTCGTCCCGGACGGGTGCGAGGTCCACACGCTCGCGGCGCCCGACGAGGACGTGCTCGGCTCGCTGGACGCGCTAGTCGAGGCGCTCGGCGCGGCGAACGCGCAGCCGCTCCTTCAGGAGGCCTCGCGGCCCAAGCCGCCGACCGGCCCGCTCACCGCCGAGAAGGTCTGCCAGGCCGTCGCCGCGGCGATGCCCGAGAACGCGATCGTGTCGGACGAGGCGCAGACGTCGGGCCTGACGTTCGCGTCGGTCAGCGCCGGCGTCCCCGCGCACGATGTGCTCACCCTCACGGGCGGGGCGATCGGGCAGGGGCTGCCGGTCGCGGTCGGCGCGGCGGTCGCGTGCCCGGACCGGCCGGTCATCGCGCTGGAGGCGGACGGCAGCGCGATGTACACGCTGCAGGCGCTGTGGACGATGGCCCGCGAGGGGCTCGACGTCACGGTCGTCCTCTTCAACAACCGCTCGTACGGGATCCTCAACATCGAGCTCCAGCGCACCGGCGCGGGCGAGGCGGGGCCGGTGGCCAAGTCGCAGCTCGACCTGTCGACCCCGCAGATGGACTTCGTCCAGCTCGCGCTCGGCCTCGGCGTCCCCGCCCGGCGGGTGGCGACGGGCGAGGACCTCACCGACGCGCTCGAGCACGCGCTCGCCGAGCCCGGCCCGCACCTGATCGAGACGGTCGTCCCGAGCACGGTCACGGGCGCGCGGCTGAAGGTGATGCCCTACGCCCTCAACGCGCTCGCCAAGCTCCCGCTCCCGGTCGCCCGCGCGATCAAGGGCAAGCTCGCGCCCTGACCTACTTCATGCGTTTGTCGAAGAAGACCGAGAGCTTCGGGTAGCTGGAGGACGCGAGCCGGACGAGCTTGTCGACCGCCTTCGCGTCGTTGCCCACGAGCACGCGCGGGCGGTCCTTCTCCACGCCGTCGACGATGATCTTCGCCGCCTGGTCGGCGGGCATCTTCAGCAGCTTCTCGTTGTAGGTCTGCCGCCGCCGCTCGTCCTTCTCGGTCGTCGGCAGGCCGAGCGCCTTCGCGCTCTCCAGCGCGGAGTTCGCGATGTTCGTCTTGATGCCGCCCGGGTGCACGACGGTCACGCCGACGCGGTGGCCCGCCTGGAGCATCTCGATCCGCAGCGTCTCGGTGAAGCCGCGCACCGCGAACTTCGTCGAGACGTAGTGGCTCATCTCGCCCTGCGCGAAGAAGCCGTTGAGCGACGAGATGTTGATGACGTGCCCGTCGCCGGACGCGATCACGTGCGGGAGGAACGCCTTCGTCCCGTGGATGACGCCCCACAGGTTCACGCCGAAGACCCGCTCGTAGTCGGCGTACTCGGACTCCAGGATCGTGCGCGAGAACGCGATGCCGGCGTTGTTGTAGATCTGGTGCACGGCACCGAACCGCTCGGCGGTCGCGGCGGCGTACGCCTCGACGGCCTCACGGTCGGAGACGTCGAGCTTCGTCAGCTCCACCTCGGCGCCGCCGCGGGAGGCGACCGCCTTGCGCGTCTCCTCCAGGCCCGCCTCGTTGACGTCCGACAGCGCCAGCCCGCGCGCGCCGCGCGCCGCCAGCTCCAGCGCGATCGCGCGCCCGATGCCCGAGCCCGCGCCCGTGACGGCCGCGACCTTCCCGCGGACGGCGCTCACGCCGCCACCGGCGTCGCCGCCGCCTCGCGCGTGGCCGAGAAGAGCCGCAGGTGCGGGTCCTCCACCGGACCCTTCTGCAGCCGCTTGGCATCCTTGGCGTAGGACATCGCCAGCGACCACGGCTCCGCGACGCCCTGCTTGGGGAAGCTGTCGAGCGAGCGCAGCACGTAGCCCGCCTTGAAGTCGAGCAGCGGCCGCTTCTCCATCTGGCTCTCCGGCAGCTGCGGCACGGCGGCGTCGGCGCCGCGCGCGTCCATCAGGCCGATCAGCTTGGCGAGGTGCTCGCAGACGAGGTCGACCTTGAGCGTCCAGGACGAGTTCGTGTAGCCGACGGCGAACGCGAAGTTCGGGACGCCGCTGAGCATGAACGACTTGTACGCGACGGTGTCGGGGAGGGAGACGTCCTCGCCGTCCACCTTCAGCGCGATCCCGCCGAACGCCAGCAGGTTGAGGCCCGTCGCCGTGACGATGATGTCCGCGTCGAGGTGCTTGCCCGACTTGAGGCGGATGCCCGTCTCGTCGAACGTGTCGATGTGGTCGGTGACCACGGTCGCCTTCCCCTTGCGCAGCGTCCGGTACAGGTCCGCGTCCGGCACCGCGCACAGGCGCTGGTCCCACGGGTCGTACGTCGGCTTGAAGTGGACGTCCACGTCGAGGCTCGAGCCCTTCAGCTGCTGCTCGTTGACCTTGCGGATGATCTTCCGCACGGCGTTCGGGAAGCGCTTGGACAGGCCGTAGAGCGCCATCTGGCGGTAGATGTTCTTCTTGCGCGTGATCGCGTACGCGCGCTTCTCGCCGACCTTCGCGCGCAGGACGTTGGCGATCGGGTCCTTCGACGGCAGCGGCAGGATGTACGACGGCGAGCGCTGGAGCATCGTGATGCTCTCGGTCTGCTCCGCCATCGCCGGGACGAGCGTCACCGCGGTCGCGCCGGAGCCGATGACGACGACCTTCTTGCCGGCGTAGTCGAGGTCCTCGGGCCAGTGCTGGGGGTGGATGATCTGGCCCTGGAAGCGGTCGGTCCCCTCGAAGTGCGGGGTGAAGCCCTCGTCGTAGCGGTAGTAGCCGCAGGCGGAGAAGAGCCAGCGCGAGGTGGTCGTGGTCGTCTCGCCGGTCGCGACGTCCTCGACGGTGGTCGTCCACAGCGCGTCGGCGCTGGACCACTCTGCGGCGACGACCTTCTTGCCGTACGTGATGTGGCGGTCGATGCCGTTCTCGCGCGCGGTCTCCTCGATGTAGCCGCGGATGTCGGGCCCGTCGGCGATCGACTTCTCGTGCGTCCACGGCTTGAAGACGTAGCCGAAGGTGTGGAGATCCGAGTCCGAGCGGATGCCCGGGTAGCGGAACAGGTCCCAGGTGCCGCCCATGGCGTCGCGGGCCTCGAGGATCCGGAACGTCTTGCCGGGCTGCTGGTGCTGGAGGTGCCAGGCGCAGCCGATGCCGGAGATGCCGGCGCCGACGATCAGCACGTCGACGTCGGCGGTGCCGGTGGGCGTCGTCTCGGTGGAGGTCTGGAGGTCGGTCGTCATGCTCAGGTGGGCTCTCGGTCGGTCGTGGGAGCTTCGGACACCATGATGCCCGCTCCGCCCGCGCTGTGACGCGACGGAGTGCACAGACTTGACGCCGTGTGCTGTGCAGGGTGCACCGTTCTTGGTACGCTCGCGTTCCGATGAGCGCCACGGCCCCCTGGGAGCGCCCCTCGCCCCGCGTCGCGGAGCTCATCCGCACGGGCGCCGAGCTCGTGCTCCAGCAGCCGGACGACATCTTCGACGAGGTGGACGCGGTGGTGCTGGGGGACGCGGCGGGCACCGCCGTCGCGCAGGATCCGGCGCTGGCCGACGCGGTGCGGCGGACGAACCGCGCGAACCTCGTCCACTGGGCCGAGGCGAACCTGCGCGACCCGGGCGCGCCGGTCGAGCCGAACGTCGGGCCCGCGACGCTGGCGGTCGCGCGCGACCTCGTCCGCCGCGGGCTCGACGACGGCGCGCTCGACAGCTACCGGATGGGCCAGAACGTCGCGTGGCGGCGGTGGATGGAGATGGCGTTCCTGCTGACGCAGGACCCGGACGAGCTGCGCGAGCTGCTCGACGTCAGCGCCCGCTCGATCTTCAGCTTCGTCGACCAGACGCTCGCCGGCATCCAGACGCAGATCGCGCGCGAGCGCGACCAGCTCACGCGCGGCACGCACGCGCAGCGGCTGGAGGTGGTGTCGCTGCTGCTGGAGGGGGCGCCGATCGACGTCGACCGGGCGTCGGCGCGGCTCAACCACGCGTTGGATCGCGCGCAGACCGCGGCGATCGTGTGGAGCGATCTGGCGGGTGTCGACCCGGGCGCGCTGGAGGGTGTGGCGGAGGCGCTGGGCCGGGCCGCGGGGGCGCGGCCGTTGACGGTGCTGGCGAGCGCGAGCGCACGCTGGGTCTGGGTCCCCGGCGCGGACGGCCCGGACCCCGCCGCGGTGCAGGAGGCGCTCGACGCGGCGCCCGACGTGCGCGTCGCCCTGGGCCCGACCTTGAGCGGCCTGGAGGGCTTCCGCCGCTCCCACCTCGACGCGCTCGCCACCCAGCGGCTGATGCACCGCACGCCGGCCCGCCTGCGCCTCGCCCGCTACGAGGACGTCCAGGTCGTCGCGCTCGCCACGCAGGACGAGGACCGCGCCGACGAGTTCGTCACCCGCACCCTCGGCGACCTCCGCACCGCCCCCGCCGACCTCCGCGAGACCGTCCGCGCCTACCTGCGCGAAGGCTCCAACGCCACGCAGACCGCCAAGGTCCTCTTCACCCACCGCAACACCGTCCTCGGTCGCCTCGCCCGGGCCGAGGAGCTCCTCCCCGCCCCCATCGAAGGCCGCACCCTCCAGGTCGCCCTCGCCCTCGAGATCCTCCACTGGCGCGGCTGAGCGGGCCAGAACTTTCGTGCGCGACGGGCTCGTTATGGTGCGCGTATGGCCACGGACGAGGGGCTCAGAGTCGTCTCGATCGCGGTGCACAGCGATTCAGTAGTGGTTGAGTGGGACGCGGACGATCTTCGCATTCCATGGCCTGGCGATCCCGACGACGGCCCGGCGGAGCCGAAATCCGAGCGGCTGACGCTGACAGACGACAAGGGCACTGCCTACTACCGCACGGCCGGAAGCGCCTACTTCCGTCCTACCGCCCACGGGACCGTGACGTTCGAGCCGGCGCCGCCGGCAGAGACGACGACACTCGTCGCGCGCGGCGAGCACCGTGTAGCAACGCTGGATCTCAAGAGCGGCAGACTCACCCGCGCATCTGCATCGCTGTAGTTCATGCAATGCATCTTCTTGATTGAATATCTCCTGGGCGCGGACGTGGAAGGCCGCGCCTGAAACGAGATGGAAGGCAGGGGTGGTGCGCATGAGCGGATTGAGCTCGAGGCGTGGTCAGAGGTCGCTGTGGGCGTTGCTGGCGGTGATGCTGGCAGTGCTCCTCGCGCCGAGTGTGGCGTCCGCCTGCACGGCAAGCGCCTTCCTCAGCGGGCGCGACGGGATCTTCCAGGACTGGAGTGGCAACGCAGTTGGATGCAACTCCGGCTGGACCTACTCATGGCGGATCCGCTGGTACCACAACGGAAACGTCCTCGAGGAGCACATCAACGAGAACAAGCGCGGCTCCACGTACTACTCGACGCCGAGCTACCACAACACCGAGCTCTACAGCTCGGGCTCCGACTACAGCGTCACGTTCTTCATCTACCACTCGTCCACGGTCGGGAACAACCTCGTGGACAAGGCGTCGGACACCCTGTAAGGGGTCGCTGGGTTGCGGAGCCTCAGGCGGCTTCGGCCGTCAGAGGCTCCGCGGCGTGGGTGGTGAGCCAGGTCCAGAGGGTGCGGGCGGCCGTGCCGGGGCGGGGGTCGGGGAGGCGGACGGCGCGGAGGTCGCGGGTGAGCGGCAGGTCGCGGACGTGGATGGCGTGGAGGGTGCCGGCGCGGATCTCGTCCTCGACGGCGAGCGCGGACATGAGGGCGAAGGCGCCGCCGCCGGCGAGGGCGCGCTTCATCGCCTGCGCGGACGCCATCTGGAGGTGGGGCTCCAGGGCGATGCCGGCCGCGGCCAGCGCCGCGGTGGCGACCGCACGCGTGCCTGAACCCGGCTCGCGCGCGACGTACGGCTCCTCCGCCAGCTCCCGCGCGGCGAGCGTCGTCCGGTGCGCCCAGCGGTGCCCGGCGGCGACCACCGCGACGAGCTCGTCGTGGGCGACGACCAGGGCATCCAGATCGTCCACGTCGTCGACGCCCTCGACGAAGCCCACGTGGACGGCGCCGGAGCGGACGGCGGCGAGCACGGTCGGGGAGTTGGCGATGTCGACCTGCGGCGCGACGTCCGGCCGCTCGCGGCGGAAGCCCGCGAGCCAGCCGGGCAGCAGGAACTCGCCGACGGTGTGGCTCGCGGCGAGCGACAGCGACCGGTCCGCCGCGTCGGCATGCGACCGCAGCGCCCGCTCCGCCGTCGCGAGCG
>Ga0196960_10000369_pt1 | contig 16657 bp, 15 predicted proteins | sample S3v_5metaG_FD_183187 | JGI IMG/M metagenome (GOLD analysis project Ga0196960, IMG submission 183187) | Soil microbial communities from Anza Borrego desert, Southern California, United States - S3+v_5 | ecosystem: Environmental > Terrestrial > Soil > Desert | place: USA: California | collected... | reverse complement strand
CCGCGGATCGCCGGTGGCTGGGTGACCTCACGCAGCTGCTCGATGGTCGGCCGGGACGGGCGGGCCCCGGTCACCGGTCGACCGGCGCGAGCCGGGCCTGCAGGGCGTCGCGCTCGCGGATGACCGTGTCGCAGGCGTCGAGGAAGCGGGCGAGCGCCGCCTCGGGGTCCGCTCCGCCCAGGTAGTGCTCGACGAGCGCCGCCCGCGCGTCCCGCTCCCGGTCGTCGGTCAGGCAGCGCCGCACCAGGTCGCCGGCCGAGGCCGCGTTGTCCGCGGGGAGCCGGGGGACGGCGTCCAGCAGCCGGGAGGGACCGACGACGGCTCCGCTCTCGGCGGGGACGGTGACCACCAGCGGCCGGCCGGTGGACAGCCACTCGACGGCGAGCGAGGAGACGTCGGTGACGAGCACGTCGGCGTCGGCGAAGGCCTCCTGGGCCGACGGGCCGGTGTCCACGACGCTCCCCGTGCCGGCCACCTCCTCCTCGGCGAACACTGCGCGCAACGCGGCATCGGCCGTCCGCACGTCGGCGCGGTTGGCGCCCGTGCGGGGGTGCGGCCGGTAGACGACCCGGTACCCGGCGGCGAGCAGCGAGCGCACCAGCGGGACGCCGTGGCTCTGCACCGAGCCGTAGGACATCGACTGCTGCGCGCCCTCCCACGTCGGGGCGTACAGGACGGTGACCGGGGCACCGGCCGGACGCTGCCGGGCCGGCAGCCGCTCGAGCCCGGGCCGCCCGACGTGCACCAGCCGGTCGGCGTCGAACCACATGAGCGTCTCGAGGACGCGGTCGGCACCGGCCTGACCGGCGACGAACACCCGGTCGTAGGCCTTGAGCTGGTTGGAGGCCGAGACCGCCTTGTCGCTGTCCCCGTGCCCGAGGTGGACGTGGGCGACCTCCGGCCAGCGCAGGAACTGGAAGTTCCGCGGGTGGTGGCTGACGTAGAGGGCCACCGCCACGGAGCTGCGCTCCAGCAGCTGCTCCATCGTCGCCGTCCACGCCACGCACAGCACCGGGAGCCCGGTCACCCGGCGGAGGTGCGCGGTCGTCCGGCTGTCCTGGGTGAGCACCACGACCCCGTGCCGCTCGTGCAGCGCGGTGAGCGGGCCGAGCCACTGCTCGAGCTGGTAGCTGTTCCGCAACGGCTCCGGGAAGAAGACGACGACCCGCCCGTCGAGGACGACGTCCCCGAGGCGAGGATCCTCACCGAGCCCGTCCGGGTCACCACCGGGCTGCAGGCCCATGCGACGGACCAAGCGGCCGGCGGACGAGCGCAGCCGGGCAGGGGAGATGGGGAGGAGGGCAGGCAAGAACAGCTCCAGGAGGTCGTTCGCTCGGACGCTACGCGCCGGTTCACCGGGGGCGGCCACTCGCTGGGGCTGCCGTGACGGAAGTGGCGCTCAGATGACTGGCGGGCGCCCGTGACGGGTCATACGGGCCACCGTGCGCCACCGCAGCGGACGGCGGTGGCCGGCCGGCGTCCGCCATCCCTCGGCCCATCCGCGGAACCACGGCAGGAGGGTCGCGGGGGAACGCACCGAGCGAACCACCTGCACTGCGGTCCAGGTGAGCACGTAGGGCATGCCGACCGCCCACGGCAGGTTGCGGCGGGCCAACCAGACCCGGTTGCGCGCGTTGAGCCGGAAGAAGTCCTCGTGCCGCGTCGTCGCGGTGACCGGGTGGGCGGCGGCAAGATCGCCGGCATAGCGGACCTCGTACCCGACGTCCCAGACCCGCCAGGCCAGCTCGATGCCCTCGTGCGCGTAGAAGAAGGGCGCCGGCCAGCCCTCGGCGAGGTGGAACACCGCTCGCCGGGTGACGACGACGCCCTCCCAGACCGAGAAGGCGGCGCTCGACCGCCGGCGGTCGCCGACCCGGATGCGGGGGGTCCACCGGCGGGGCGGCGCACCGCCGCCGACGGCGTCCACCCGCGGCTGGAGCAGGCCCAGTCCCGGGTCGGCGGCGAACCTCCGGGCCGCCTCAGCGAGGAAGTCGGGTTCGGGCAGGCAGGCGTCGTCGTCCAGGAAGAGCAGCAGATCCCCGCCGACGTGCGGAACGCCGGCATTGCGCCCGGCCGGGATGCCCACGTTCTCCGGCAACTCGACGGGCCGTGTGCCGTGGGGCAGTCCGGACGGCCGCCAACCGTTGCCGACGACGACCACGTCGGTGCGTACATCCCGCTGGGCGAGCACCGAGCGGATCGCGCGGTGCAGCTCGGCGGGGCGCCGGCCCTGGGTGAGGACGACGACGCCGATCAGCGGCAGGTCAGCCACGGAGCGACGTGGCCGGGTCGACGCCTTCGCGGACCAGGTGGGTCGGACCGGTCTCTCGCAGCAGCTCCGCGGTCACGGAGGCGTTCAGGTTCGACGTCAGCTCGTTCTCCTTGCGGACGTCGACGATGTGCCCGGTCCAGGGGGAGATGAGGACGTCGAGGGACGTCTCCGCCACCGCCTCCGAGGTCAGCAGCGTGTCCTCGGGCTCGTGACCGAAGGCTCTCGTCCGCATCGGGGTGGCGGTCCGCTCGGGGTTGATGCAGTTGATCCGCACCCCGTCGGCGGCCCACTCGTCGGCGAGTGCCTGCGTCAGGTTGACGACCGCCGCCTTGGCCGACGAGTAGAGGCTGTAGCCACTGCGGCCGCGGGTGTAGGAGCTCGAGGTGAAGAGCAGCAGCGAGCCACCGGTCTTCTTGAGGTGCGGCTGGAAGACCTGGGCGATGTGGATCGGCGCCAGGTAGTTCACCTCGGTCGCCGAGTACACGGTCTCCTCGCTCGTCCCGGCCAGTTCGCCGCGGGGGAGGATGCCGGCGGTGTTCACGACGTAGTCGATGCGGCCGGTCGCGGCGAGCACCTGCTCGCAGGCGGCGACGATGTCCGAGCGACGCTCCACGTGGGTGTTCGTGGCCGACCGGCTGAAGACCTTGGTGATGGCACCGTAGGACTCCGCCATCCGTGCGATGTCGGCGCCGATGCCGTAGGAGCCGCCGAAGACGACGACGGTCCTGCCGGCGAGCGCCGTCCGGTACTCGGACTCGTAGCGGGGACGAGGGGCCTCATGGCTGTCCAGCTGGAAGAGCTTGTCGGCGATGTAGACGTCGATCGGCTCGGTGATCTTCATGTTGCGCTCCTCGCCGCGGACCACGGCGATCGGCACCTCGGGCGCGTACCGGAGCACCACCGTGCAGTCGTCGGTCGCCTCGAAGTCGGCGTCCTCGGCGGCCGTCGCGTACGCGCGGCGGATCACCGAGAGGCGGAAGCCCTGCGGCGTCTGCCCGCGGCGGAGCAGGCCGCGCTTGAGCACGTCGTCGATGGTCCGGCCCGACTCGTCGACCTGGATGATCGTGTCGGCCGACGGGATGGCGGTGTCGACGGCCTCGAACTCGTCGAGGGCGTCCACGCAGTCGGCGATGACCCGCTGGCTGAGCAGCGGCCGCACGGCGTCGTGGACGAGGACGTTGCACTCCTCGGCGCCGAGGGCGTCGAGAGCGCGTTGCGTCGTGGCGTTGCGGGTGCCGGCGCCTTCGAGCACGCGGGTCACCTTCGGGTACCCGCCGGGCCGGAGGATGGCGTGGATGGCGTCCAGGTGCCCCGGCGTCATCAGCACGATGATCTCGTCGATCTGCGGCGAGGCCTGGAGGGTGCCGATCGTGTGCTCGATGACGGGCTTGCCCGCGACCTTGATGAGCTGCTTGGGGATGGAGAGCCCGACGCGTGTCCCCGTTCCCCCGGCGAGCACGACAGCTACGTTGCGCAACCTCGTCATCCGGGCACCGTAAACCCGCTCCGTGATCGGCTCGTTACTGTTGGGGCGCGGGGGAGTCGTGGTGGAACAGTTTCCGAATCGGGTCGGCGCATCTCGCGGCGAGTTCGCTCATGCGGTGTGGACGACGTGGAAGATCTCGGCCAGCCGGCCCTCGGGGAGACCGTGGGTGCGCGCCGCCTGCCGCATGAACCCGGTGATGAAGTCGTCGAGGTCGGGCGTGTGGCTCACCTGCGTGACGTGGCAGCGCAGCGCAGCGAGCTTCCGGTCCACCACATCGGTGACGTCGACGGCGTGATCGCTGCGCGGGCCGGCGCTGAGCCACACCTCGGACACCGTCCACGCCTCCAGCCCCTCGTCGGCCAGCAGTTCGGGAAAGGCGAACGGGTTGCGGGCGTCGGGATAGACCGCCCGCAGGGTCGACTCGCCCACCGTCATGTGATCGGGGTGGCTGGCGCCGATCCGCTCCCAGACCCGCTCCGGCGAGGTGGTGAGCACCCGCTGGGGACGGACCTGACGGATGACCCGGCTGATGTCCCGGCGCAGGCCGAGCGTCAGCTCCAGGCAGCCGTCGGGATAGCCCAGGAACCGCACGTCGGAGACCCCGACCACGGCGGCCGCAGCCTGCTGCTCGGCCCGGCGCAGCACCGGCATCTGCTCCCGCGGCGTCTCGTCGAAGCCGCCGGCGTCGCCGTCGGTCACGATGAGGTAGGTGACCTCGGTGCCGGCGGCGGTCCAGGTCGCGACCGTGCCCGCAGCCGCGAAGTCGACGTCGTCGGGGTGGGCGAGCACGCACAGGACGCGTTCGACGTGCTCGGCGGGGGGGCGGGGAGGGGGCTGGGTCACCTCCGCCAGCCTAGGAGACGGACCCCGCTGCCCTCACCGCTCGCAGGCGCGCGGCGGGTTCCTGCGGGAGGGCCGCTCACGGTCGCGCAGAATCCGGGCGTGCCCTCGTTCACCCTCTCCGTCGCGCTGCGCTCCTCCGCACCGCTGGACGACGACGCGATCGACGCCCTCCGCACGGCGCTCCGCCCCGACGACCCGGAGCTGCGGCTGTGGCGGGAACCCGACCGCGCGGTGCTGCGGGTGGCCACCGAGTGCGAGGCCGCCGACCTCGACGAGGCCCTCGACCGCGGCAAGGACCTGGCCGAGGAGGCCAACGAGGTCTGCCCGGGCCGCGTCTTCGAGGTCGCCGCCATGGGCGACGACGACTCGCAGGTCTGGCGCAGCGGCCCCTGACGCGCCCCGTCCGAGGTCCTCAGAGACGGCCGCGGCCCTGACGCAGCAGCATCATGCCCAGAGCAGTGCCGTCGGAGCCGAGCGCGGACCGGAACCGGGCCAGCACCTGCTGCTCGCGGGCGAGCGACAGACGGGTGCCTCCGCTCGCGGCGCGCAGCGCACCGATCTCCCGGGAGATCTCCAGTCGACGGCGCACGAGCTCGATGATCTCGGCATCGCACGCGTCGATCGCGCTGCGCAGCTCGCCGATCTGCTCGGCCGAGTCGTCCGGAGCGGTCGAGCCGGCGGCGGGGGAGGCGGTGAGGGTGTTCATCGGGTGTCCTTCGGGATCTGGGCGGCGGACCCCGGGAACGAGAAACGCCCCGGGCTCCTCGGGCCCGGGGCGTCTGTTGCGGCTCGTGCTCAGCCAGCGGTGACGGACACCGGATCCCGGTGGCCGTAGAAAAACTGAACCATGGCGAGCACGTCGGCGAGTCTGCCACAGCTCCGGCCGTCCGCACCACACCGGACCGCTGGGACGGGTGGTGCGAGCGGTTCCGCACCCGCCGGGGCGGTTCCCCGTCCGGCTTACAGTGGCGGGGTCATGAACCCACCCCACGAGAACGCTCCGCTGGCGCTCCCCGTCTCCGCGGGGACCCCGGCGTGAGCAGCCTCCAGCAGTCCCTGCCCGGTACCGCCGCCCTGCAGCGTTCCGCTGCCGGCTCGATCGGGCGGGAGCTCGACCGCATGCTGGCCGGCCTCAACGGGCCCCAGCGGGACGCCGTCGTCCACGAGGGCGGTCCGCTGCTGATCGTGGCCGGCGCGGGGTCGGGCAAGACCCGGGTGCTCACCCACCGGATCGCCTACCTGCTGGGCGCCCGCGGCGTGCAGCCCGGCGAGATCCTGGCGATCACCTTCACCAACAAGGCCGCCGGGGAGATGAAGGACCGGGTCGCCGCGCTGGTCGGCCCGCGCGCCCGGTCGATGTGGGTGTCGACGTTCCACTCGATGTGCGTGCGCATCCTGCGGGCCGAGGCCGCCAAGCTCGGCATGAAGTCGTCCTTCACGATCTACGACCAGGGCGACTCCGTGCGGCTGATGACCATGGTCGCCCGCGACCTGGACCTGGACGCCAAGCGGTATCCCGGGCGGAGTCTGGCGAGCCAGGTCTCGAACCTGAAGAACGAGCTCGTCGACGAGGAGTCGTTCAGCCCCCAGACGGCGCCGGAGAAGGTGCTCAAGGAGGCGTACACGCTCTACCAGCGGCGGCTGCGCGAGGCGCACGCCATGGACTTCGACGACCTGATCATGACGACGGTCAACCTGCTGCAGGCGTTCCCCGACGTCGCCGAGCACTACCGCCGCCGGTTCCGGCACGTGCTGGTCGACGAGTACCAGGACACCAACCACGCGCAGTACATGCTGGTGCGCGAGCTGGTGGGGCGGGTGGGGGACGACGCGGCGGGCCCGGTCCCCATGGCCGAGCTGTGCGTCGTGGGTGACGCCGACCAGTCGATCTACGCCTTCCGTGGCGCCACGATCCGCAACATCGACGAGTTCGAGCGCGACTACCCCGAGGCGACGACGATCCTGCTGGAGCAGAACTACCGCTCCACCCAGCGCATCCTCAAGGCCGCGAACACCGTCATCGCGAAGAACACCGGCCGCCGTCCGAAGAACCTGTGGACCGACTCCGGTGACGGAGCCCTGATCGAGGGCTACGTCGCCGACAACGAGCACGACGAGGCCGCGTGGGTCGCCGAGCAGATCGACGCGCTGGTCGACGAGGGCGTCGCGCAGCCGAAGGACATCGCGGTCTTCTACCGCACCAACAACGCCTCCCGTGTCTTCGAGGAGGTGTTCATCCGGGTCGGCATGCCGTACAAGGTCGTCGGCGGCGTCCGGTTCTACGAGCGCAAGGAGGTCCGCGACGCGCTGGCCTACCTCAAGCTGGTGGCCAACCCGGCCGACGTGGTGAGCCTGCGACGGATCATCAACGTGCCCAAGCGCGGCATCGGGGACAAGGCCGAGTCCTGCATCGAGTCCTTCGCCGACCGGGAGCGCATCGCCTTCGGGTCCGCGCTCCGCCGGTGCAGCGAGATCGGCAGCCTGGCCACCCGGTCGCTGAAGGCGGTGCAGGAGTTCGTGGCGCTGCTGGAGGAGTTCGAGCAGCTCGTGGAGACCGGCTCCGGGCCGGCCGCGCTGCTGGAGAGCATCCTGGACCGCACCGGCTACCTCGCGGAGCTGCAGGCCAGCACCGATCCGCAGGACGAGGGCCGGGTCGACAACCTCAACGAGCTCATCTCGGTGGCCGCGGAGTTCGAGGCCGCCAATCCCGGCGGCACGGTCACCGACTTCCTCGAGCAGGTCTCGCTGGTGGCCGACGCCGACCAGATCCCGGTGACCGGTGACGACGCCGGCGTCGTCACGATGATGACGCTGCACACCGCCAAGGGGCTGGAGTTCCCGGTCGTCTTCCTGACCGGCATGGAGGACGGCGTCTTCCCGCACCTGCGTGCCCTCGGCGACCCGCGCGAGCTGGAGGAGGAGCGCCGGCTGGCGTACGTGGGCATCACCCGCGCCCAGCAGCGGCTGTTCATCACGCGGGCCACGGTGCGCACCAGCTGGGGGCAACCGGCCTACAACCCGCCGTCCCGGTTCCTGGACGAGATCCCGGCGGAGACCGTGCACTGGGAGCGCACCGACCCGGCACCGGCACCCTCGACCGGATACCGGTCGGCGCAGACGCGGGTGGCGGCCACGGGTCTGTCCACCGGCGGTCTGCGCGGTGGCGTCGGCAACCGCCAGGTGATCTCGGTGGAGGTCGGCGACCGGGTCAGCCACGACGCGTTCGGGCTCGGGACCGTCGTGGAGGTGACCGGTGCCGGCGACAAGGCCCAGGCGACGGTCGACTTCGGCTCCGGTGGCACCAAGCGCCTGGTGCTCCGCTACGCGCCCCTCGTCAAGCTCTGAGGTAGGACGGGTGCCCGGCGGCGCCGAGGTCGTCCTCGTGGTCGTCGTCGTGGACGTGCCCGCGGAAGGCATCCCGGCCTTCCAGCGCTACGAGGAGCGCGTGCTGCCGCTGCTGGACCGCTACGGCGGCCGTCTCGAGCGCCGGCTGCGCACCCCTGACGCGACCACGGAGGTCCACGTCCTGTCCTTTCCCACGGACAGCGCCTACCGGGCGTACGTGGGCGATCCCGAGCGGGCGGGACACCGGGCACTGCTCGACGGTGTCACGGTGACCCAGCGGGTCGTGGAGCCTCTGACCGACGTGTGAGGTGCCGGGCGGGTGCGTTCGGTGGGGCCCCGGCGGTCAGACGTCGACGCCGCGCTCGCCGAGGTACTTCGCGGGGTCGGTGGGCCGCCCGCTCATCCCGCCGCGGTGGATCTCGTAGTGCAGGTGCGGGCCGGTCGACTGGCCCTCGTTGCCGACCTTCGCGATCTGGTCCCCGGCGCGGACGATGTCCCCGGCGACGACGTCGTAGTAGCGCATGTGCCCGTAGATGTGGACGTTGCCGTCCGCGTCCTGGATGTAGACCGCGTTGCCGTAACCGGAGGCGCGCCCGGCCCGGACGACGACCCCGTCGGTGGCCGCCACGATGGGCGTGCCCAGCGGGGCGGCGAGGTCGAGGCCGTAGTGCATCGACCCCCAGCGCATGCAGAAGCAGGTGGTGAGCGTGCCCCGCACCGGCAGCGCGGTCTTCGGCTGGCGGGCGGCGCGGGAGGCGGCCAGCTCGCCCAGCCGGGCCTGCGCCTCGGCCTCGGTGATGCCCCGGCGGGCGTCGGCGTCCTCCAGGCCTCCGCTGAAGCTGACCTCGGTGGTCTGGCCCAGCCCGTAGTCGGACGCGGATGCGGACACGTCGCCGGCGCGGTTCCCGAACGTCGCAGGCAGCCCGGCGAGGACCGCACCCACCACCAGCGCGGCCAGCCACATCGGTGCCCGCCGGCCGGGCGGGGAGGGGATGCGGCGGCCGGCGAGGAGGCGGCGCGGTGCCGGGGTCTCGACGGCGGGACTCTCGTCCGCGGAGGGCCGCCGTGCGAGGAGGGCGGCGGCCGCGGGTTGCTCGACGACGGCGGTGGTCGGCCGCTCCAGCACCTGTGCACTGCTGAGGGACACGGCGGACCTTTCCGATTGCACGGCCACCGCCGGCGCCTGGGAGGCATCCGTCGGGGGAGCGACGACGGCATGGACACCGAGCTGGCATCCCCCGGGAGTCTCTCGGAGCCGTGACGGAACCGTAACGATCAGTCAGGACGCAACCAAGGACCTAACGCTGCGTGTCGCAATGCATGCATGTCGTCAAGACGACGTGTCGACAGGCACGTCTGCCCGGCGGTCAGGCGGCCTGGGCGAGCCCGTTCTCCGCCACCGGAGTGCACCGGACCCTGGCGAAGGTGGCCGCGATCTCGTCGATGACGCGGCGGTTCCGCGGCAGTGACATGTGCCCGACTCCCTGGACGAGGACGTTGCGGGCTCCGAGGTCGGGGTGGTCGCACCGGCCGGACTGGGTGGGCAGCACCAACTGGTCGAGATCGCTGTACACGGCGGTGATGCGGGTGTCGCAGTGCGGCGCCGGCATCTCCAGCTCCCGGAGCACCGGCGACCCCGGACGAAGCTGGCGCACCAGTGGTGTCGGCATCACGTGCGCCAGGATCGAGCCCTGGTGCGGGGTGCCGAGCGTGACCAGGGCGTCCACGCGCTGGTCACCTCCCTGCCGCTGGACGTGGTAGCGGGCGATGAGCCCGCCGAGGCTGTGGCCCACGACGTGCAGCCGGTCGTGGCCGGTCTGCTCGCAGATGCGCTCGATCTGCCGGCCGAGATCGGTGGCCGCTTGCGCGACGTCGGTGAGGAACGGGCTGTAGTTCCAGGAGCAGACGTGGGTGAAACCGCGACGGCGCAGGTTGCGGCGCATCACCGTGAACACCGAGCGGTTGTCCACCAGGCCGTGCACGAGGAGGACCGGGATGCGGGCAGCCAGGGGGTCGTCGGCGAACAGGGCCCGGACGGTGGGCGGCTGTTCCCCGGTCCGCGTGCGCAGGTCGGGCCGGAGCGCCTCCATCCGCGTGCCGAGCGGGTACATCAGGACGTGGGCGCCGACCCAGGCCAGCTCGGTCAGGCCGCCGGTCAGCGTGGACCGGGTACAGAGGGCCCGAAGCCCCCGTGGCGCCTCCTCGATCGCCTCCTCGGTGTGCGAGGCTGGATCGGACCCCGGGTCGTTCGATGACCCCATCGCGTGCTCCTCCCCGTTCGTCCTGCGGAGCGTGCGCCCGGGACGTCCCGCCCTCGGCGGTGCACATGATGTGCTCCGTTCACCCGACGGTAATACCAAGGTGTGATGGGCGTTACACGAGACGCGGGGTCGCCGGTCCGTTCGTGGCCTGTTCGTGACCGAGCCACCGAAGGGGGAACCGTGTCCGCCCGCGACGCACGCACCGGGACCGACCGCGCCCGTGCCACCGCCCGCCGCGACGGAAGCCGCGGCGCCGGCGCACGGGTGCTCTCCGAGGACGACCGGCTGGTCGTCGGGACGGTGCCGCCGGCGGTCCGGGTGACCGGTGTGCTGCTGTGCCTCGCCGGTCTGACCGGGATCGCGGCCGCCTTCCCGACGTACCTCGTCGTCGCCGGCGCCGAGCTGCGCCAGGTGCACGGCCTCGGAGGTGCGCTGGTGGCCCTGCTCGTCCCCGCGGTGCAGGCGGCCGTGGGGGTGAGCCTGATCCGCCGCGCCGTCCCCAAGTTCGGCTTGGCCTACGCGTCGGTGGCCGGTGGGCTGGCCGTCGGGGCGCTGCTCATCGAGCTCTACCGGGGACGCGGGTCCACCTCGCGCCCCGGTGTGGAGGTGCTCGCCGGTGAGCGGGTGCTGACCAGCGGCATCCAGGTGGGGGCCGGCTGGGTGCTGGGGGTCGTGGCGCTCCTCCTCGCCGTGGCCGCGGGTGCGGTGGCGGGTGCGGCCTGGGGCCGGACGGTGATGGAGGACCGCGGCGCCCTGGACGCGGTCCGCTCGGTCCTCGCGGGCTCCGCTGTGCTGCTCGGCGTCGCCACGGTGCTCTGCCTCTCCCTGCCCGCCGCGGACGTCCCCGACGAGCTGCGCACCGACCCGGCGACGGGACTGCAGACGGTGGTCACCCGGGAGGGCCCGCAGGCGCTGCTCGAGCGGCCGGAACTGGCGCTGCTGGGCGGCCTGCTGCTGGCCGGCGCGCTGCTGCTGTGCTCCGTCGTGGCGCCGTCCCTGCGTCCACGCCTGGCGGCGGTCGGTGGGCTGCTGGCCCTGACCGTCGCCGTCCTGGCCGCCGGCCTGGGCGGTCTGCGCGACGCCGCGTACTCCGACGAGCTGGTCTGGACCGTGCCCGGCGCCGGCCTGGTGTTCCTCGGCCTCGCCTTCGCGGCGCTCACGACGTTCGCCTGGCGCGCGCGCCGGACCCGGTGACGGGCTGGAACGCCCCCGCCGCTGGGGTCCGCCGCGAGCGTGCGAGTGGTGGGGGCAGCGGGGTCCTCTCACTAAGCTCCGTCGCGTGGTGGACGAACGCATCCGGGTGGTCATCGCCAAGCCGGGGCTCGACGGTCACGACCGTGGCGCCAAGGTGGTCGCGCGGGCGCTCCGCGACGCCGGCATGGAGGTCGTGTACACCGGCCTGCACCAGACACCCGAGCAGATCGTGGAGACGGTGGTCCAGGAGGACGCGGACGCCGTCGGGCTGTCGGTCCTCTCCGGCGCCCACATGACCCTGTTCGCCCGGCTCACCGAGCTGATGCGCGAGCGCGGAGTGGACGACGTCGTCGTCTTCGGTGGCGGGATCATCCCCGACGAGGACGTGCCCGAGCTCGAGCGTCTCGGCGTCGCCGGGATCTTCACCCCCGGGGCCACCACCACCGACATCGTGGACTGGGTGCGCACCCACGTGGGCGCGCCGGCCGACGCCTGAGCCCGTACGGCGCGCCGCTGACACGCCGTGCGGCCCACCGACGGGTGAGGACGTCGCGTGACGCACCGGAAAACGGGACCGCTCCCACGACACCAGGGGCAGCGGTGAGGTCACGGGCGGGCTACGGTCCCTGATCGTGGATCTCTTCGAGTACCAGGCCCGTGACCTGTTGGCCTCGCACGGTGTACCCGTGCTCCCCGGCGGCGTCGCCGAGACGCCTGAGCAGGCGGAGGCGATCGCCCGCGAGATCGGGCAGGCCGTCGTCGTCAAGGCTCAGGTGAAGACCGGCGGCCGCGGCAAGGCAGGTGGCGTCAAGCTGGCTGACAACCCCGAGGACGCCAAGGCGCGCGCCCAGGACATCCTGGGGCTGGACATCAAGGGCCACATCACGCATCGCGTGATGGTGGCGCAGGCCAGCGAGATCGCCGAGGAGTACTACTTCTCGTACCTGCTCGACCGTTCCAACCGCACCTTCCTGGCCATGGCCAGCGTCGAGGGCGGCATGGAGATCGAGCAGCTCGCCGTCGAGCGCCCGGAGGCGCTGGCCCGCATCCCGATCGACGCCTCGGTGGGCGTCGACACGGCCAAGGCGAGCGAGATCGTGGACGCCGCCGGGTTCGCCCCCGAGGTCCGCGACCAGGTCATCGCCATCGCCATGCAGCTGTGGGACGTCTTCTCCAAGGAGGACGCCACGCTGGTCGAGGTCAACCCGATGGCCAAGACGCCGGACGGCACCGTGCTGGCGCTCGACGCCAAGGTGACCCTCGACGAGAACGCCGCTTTCCGGCACAGCGAGCACGCCGAGCTCGAGGACGTCGCCGCCGCCGACCCGCTGGAGGCCGCGGCCAAGGAGAAGGACCTCAACTACGTCAAGCTCGAGGGCGAGGTCGGGATCATCGGCAACGGTGCCGGCCTGGTCATGAGCACCCTGGACGTCGTCGCCTACGCCGGTGAGGAGTTCGGCGGCGTGCGCCCGGCCAACTTCCTCGACATCGGTGGCGGCGCCTCGGCCGAGGTGATGGCCAACGGTCTGGGGATCATCCTCTCCGACCCCGCCGTCAAGAGCGTGTTCGTCAACGTCTTCGGCGGCATCACCGCCTGCGACGCCGTGGCCAACGGCATCGTCGCCGCCCTCCAGCAGCTGGGCGACCAGGCCACCAAGCCGCTGGTGGTCCGCCTCGACGGCAACAACGTGGAGGAGGGGCGGCAGATCCTCGCCGACGCCAACCACCCGCTGGTCACCGTCGTGGACACCATGGACGGCGCCGCGCGCCGGGCCGCCGAGCTCGCCGCCTGAGAAACACCCCGTCCCCCTCACCCCTCGCAGGCCCGGGGTGAGCCTCCGGACGGGGCCGGCCGTTCCGCACACTTCCGGAGACAGGACCCCAGAATGTCGATCTTCCTCAACGAGAACAGCAAGGTCATCGTCCAGGGCATGACCGGCTCCGAGGGCAGCAAGCACACCCAGCGCATGCTCGCCTCCGGCACCGCGATCGTGGGCGGCGTGAACCCCCGCAAGGCGGGCACGAACGTCGACTTCGACGGCGCCAGCGTGCCCGTGTTCGGCGGCGTGGCCGAGGCCATGAAGGAGACCGGCGCCGACGTCAGCGTCATCTTCGTGCCGCCGCCGTTCGCCAAGGCTGCCGTCATCGAGGCCGTCGACGCCCAGATCGGGCTCGCCGTCGTCATCACCGAGGGCATCCCGGTGCACGACTCGACCTCCGTCTGGGCCCATGCCCAGGGTGGCTCGACGCGCATCATCGGCCCGAACTGCCCCGGCCTGATCAGCCCCGGGCGCTCCAACGCCGGCATCATCCCGGCCAACATCACCAAGCAGGGCAAGATCGGTCTGGTCAGCAAGTCGGGCACGCTGACCTACCAGATGATGTACGAGCTCCGGGACATCGGTTTCTCCACCGCCGTCGGCATCGGCGGTGACCCGGTCATCGGCACGACGCACATCGACTGCCTCCAGGCGTTCCAGGACGACCCGGAGACGGAGGCGATCGTGATGATCGGTGAGATCGGTGGCGACGCCGAGGAGCGCGCCGCCGACTTCATCAAGGCCAACGTCACCAAGCCCGTCGTCGGCTACGTCGCCGGGTTCACCGCGCCCGAGGGCAAGACGATGGGCCACGCCGGTGCCATCGTGTCCGGCTCCGCCGGTACCGCCCAGGCCAAGCAGGAGGCCCTCGAGGCCGCCGGCGTCCGGGTGGGCAAGACCCCGTCGGAGACGGCGAAGCTCATGCGGGAGATCGTCGGCGCCTAGGTCGCCCTTCGGGGGCCCCGCGCCGAGCTCGCGAGGTGTGGTCCTCTTCACTGCCCGGCGGCCGCACGCGCGGTCGCCGGGCAGCGCTGCGTCCCGGCCTCTGCCTGCGCCGTTGCGGCCACCCACCCGAGGCGGTCACGATCGTCGAGTACCCGCCCCGTCCCGAGGAGACGCCGTGACCGCCAGTCAGCCCCCGCACGAGCCCCCGGGCGGGCAGCCGCCGCTCGGTGGCGGACCGGGGGCCGCGGAGGGTGGGCCCCAGCCAGGACAGCCTCCGCACGGGCAGCAGCCGCCCTACGGGCCGCCCGGACAGCCCCAGCAGTACGGGGAGCAGCACGGCCGGTCCGGCTACCCGCAGCAGTACGCCCCGCCCCCGTACGGCCAGCCCCCGTACGGCCAGCCCCAGTACGCCCCGCCCCCGTACGGCCAGTCCGGGTATCCACAGGCCTACGGCCAGTCGCCGTACGGGCAGCAGCAGTACGCCCAGCCGCCGTACGGGCAGCAGCACGGCGGCCAGCCCGGGTATCCCCAGCAGTACGGGCCGCCGCACGGGGGACCCCCGCCTCCCTACGGCCGCGCGCCAGGTGCGGGCGCCTCCTTCTCCGTCGACCTCAAGCGGCTGCACCCCCTCGACCACGGCGTCGCCGGTGGGACCCTGCTGTTCCTCGTCCTCGGGCTGCTGCCCTGGTGGCGCTTCGGCGACGACATCTTCGGCGTCACCTTCAGCGGCTACGAGAACGGCCTGGTCTCGTCGGCGGCGGTGCTGTTCGTGCTCGCGACCGTCTGGGCCCTGCTGCCCGGGTTCGTGCGGGCGACGGTCACCTTTCCGAGGGCGTCGGTGACCGTCGGGCTCGCCTCGCTCGGACTGGTGCTGACGCTGTTCGCCTGGCTGGACACGCTGCGGTACTGGTTCTCGTTCTGGGCGCTGCTGGGCTTCCTCACCGCGGCGGCCATCACAGCGGTGGCGGGGCTGGCGCTCGGTCGGGACCTGCGCGAGCGGCCCGCCCGTCCGAGCGGGCCGCCGGTCGGGTACTGGCCCGGTCAGCCGTCGCCGTACGCGAGCACGCAGCCGCTCCAGCAGTACCCGGCGGCCGGCCAGTACCCGCCGCCCTACGGTGCCGGTCCCGGCGACGCGCAGGCCGGCGCGGCGCAGTGGCAGCCCGGTCGGGGCGGGCCGGAGCCCGGGCCCGGGTCCACAGCGGAGGGGTCCACCGCATCGGGGGCGAGCCCGGGCGATGCGGAGAGTGAGCGCCCGCGCACGGACAATTGATGTCCGCTCGCTGCACCTGAACCGCCGCAGCGCTCCCGGCGAGTGCGCCACGCATCGCCCGGCGCGGCTTGCGAGAGTGGAGGGGTGGTTTCCCTCCTCGCACGGCTGCCCTTCCGGCGGGACGACGGGGAGTCCTCGAGATCCACGCCGATGGCCGTCGTCGCGGTCGCTGCCGCGGTGGCGGTCACGGTCGTCGGCCTGGTCGGGCTCGGGCTCGCCGTGGCCGTCGTCCAGACCCTGGATCCGGCGGGCGGGATGTCGGCCGGCGCCTCCGCGCTCCTGGCCGCCCGCCTCTGGCTCCTGGCGCAGGGCGGCGAGCTGACCCTGCCCTCCGGGCCGCTGGTCCTGGCGCCGCTGCTGCTCACCCTGGCGCTGGCGTGCGGCCTGTCCTGGGCCGGCCGGGTGGCGGTGCGGGCGCTCGACGACGAGGCCGGGGGCCGGGACGCGGTCGGAGCCGCGGGACTCGTGGTCGGCGCGCACGTCCTCCTCACCCTGCTGGTGGCCCTGGCGGCCGGTGGCGGTCCGGACGTGGTCTGGCTGCGATCGGTCCTCGGGCCGTTCCTCCTCGCCCTCGTCGCCGTCGGCTGGGGGGTGGGCCGCGGCTCCGGGCTCGTCGACGCGGCCTTCGCCCGGCTGCCCGGAGTGGTCCGCCCGGCGCTGCGCGCAGCGCTCGCCGGGGTGCTCGCGGCCGTGGCCCTCGGCGCCGCCGTGGTCGCGATCGCCCTGGCCAGTGATGCCGGGGGGTATGCGGCGGTGTCCGGCGAGCTGGGTGGGGCGGGGGCCGGGGCGGTCGGCCTCCTGGGACTCGGCACGCTGCTGCTCCCGAACGCCGCCGTCGCCGTGCTGGGGCTCGCGGCCGGGCCCGGCTTCTACGTGGGCAGCGGAACGCTGGTCTCGGTGCACGGGGTGACGCTGGGGGCGGTTCCGGCGCTGCCGCTGCTCGCCGCCCTCCCCGACACGCAGGCGGTGCCGCTGCTGGCCTTCGCCTCCCAGGCCGTTCCCGCCCTCGCCGGGCTGGTGGCCGGGACGACCCTCGGCCGGTGGCTCGGTGAGGACGACGGCGGATCGGTGGTCGCCGGCCTCGCCGGGCTGCTCACCGGGGCGCTGATGGGGGCGGCCGTGGGCGGGCTGGCGTGGCTCGCCGGCGGAACCCTGGGCGACGGCGCGCTGGCCGTGCTGGGGGCACCCCCGCTGGCCACGGGCATCGCCGTCGCCGCCCAG
>Ga0196960_10000368_pt1 | contig 16670 bp, 16 predicted proteins | sample S3v_5metaG_FD_183187 | JGI IMG/M metagenome (GOLD analysis project Ga0196960, IMG submission 183187) | Soil microbial communities from Anza Borrego desert, Southern California, United States - S3+v_5 | ecosystem: Environmental > Terrestrial > Soil > Desert | place: USA: California | collected... | reverse complement strand
TCCGAAGCCATGATCCACATCGCCTCGATCGACAACCTTGCCAAGCGCATAACGGACGAGACCACACCCACCTGGCGAGGGACTTACTAGGAGATAAAGGGCAATCTGCCTAGATCAAACGCCCTCTTAGAACCTGTTTCCGATCCCGGGAGAGGCACCGCCGGCACGCCGTTGATAGGCGGCACCGGGGCGCCTCGGTGCCGCAAGGCGGAGGTTTGATTCCCGCCCGGCTCCCGAAGTCAGGAGGGGGTCGTCGCCCTCCGAGGGTTACACCGCCGCCTACGGCACCACGCGCCTGCTTTGTGACGGCGGCAAGCCCCGTACAGCCATCTGCAACGGTCCGGCCCCCTCACCACGGCAGGCATGCACCTGCCGCGCGCGGAAAGCCACGTAGCGTCTTACGGTGTGCTGTAAGTGATCACGCTGGTCGGACGGGACGAGAGAGACTGTGCGGCACGAGCTGGTGGACATCGAACCCTGCACCGACAACTGCGCCCGAATCCTGGAAGCAGGCGAGCACATCGCCCTCATGGTCAGCCCCGGCAACCCCTACTTCTCCGTTTCCCGCCTCACGATCCTGTTCCAGTGGGCCGCCCAGGAAATCAAGCACGCCGACATCGTGGTGTCCGACCTGCAGATGACAACGGCCACCTACCTCGTCCGGGGACTGCCAGAAAACGAAGCCCGCAAGAAGGCCCGGGCCGATGTCCGGCAGATGGCCTCGCGTATCCGACGCGCCAGACAAGCAGCAGGGGACCCTGACCTGCGAGTGAGCGAGTTCGAAGACTGGACCGGCAACCCGGAATACCGCCGGGCACACGCCTACGTCCAGCAGGCCGTGCAGGACCCCGCCTACCGTGCGCTCTACCGGCAGGGCACCCGGGACGCCGCCAAAGCCAGGATGCCCGCCAACTGGGAGCCCACGGAACAGCAGATCACCGCCGGGCTGATCCACACCGAGAAAGCGCTGCCCTTCGCCATCAACGCCGTCGGGATCCTCGGCGCATCACAAGCAGTCACCGCCTACAGCAAACCGGCAGCACAATTTACCTATTTCTTCACCGCCGACTCCGCATTCCACGCCTTCTCCGGCCAGGGTTACGTCGGCGTGCGTGCCCGCGAACAGGAGGCGGACAGCCCTTCCGGCAGGAAACAGTGACGGCCTCGGGGTGCTTCCATGACGGACTAAAAACGTTCATGGAAGTGCGAGTGTGCGGGGAATCTGGTGATGTCTAGGGGGCGGCAAGATTGGGTGTTTAGCTGCACTTTGGCGAAGGGTTTGAGGAATAGGCCGATGATGATATATATGATCATCGGACACGGTTTCCCTCTTTTGGGTAATTTACAATGATTGCGGATGGGATTTAGTGTAGAAATGTCTTACCCCCCACTAATGAAGGAGAAAGCATGCGTAAGGCACTTGCTTTCGCAGCAGCGACCGGTGCTGTCGTCGCCGCTCTCGCAGCGCCGGCTTCCGCAGCAGGAACGCCTGCGGCCGATACCCCTGAATGCCGGGCGGGCAAGGTCGTCATCGGCTACGAAGGGCACCCCCAGAGCACCAAGGACTGGTACGGCCTGTACAACGCGAAGCCGAACAACACCAACTGGCGGGACGGTCTGGTCAACTACACCTCCGGCAACGACCAGTCCGGCGAGTGGCAGTGGGCGAACAAGGGCGACAAGTACTACACCACTGCCGATAGCGGAAACAACCTGCGCACGGTCTACTGGACCTGGAACGGCAGCGCGTACGAGTGGGTCAGCGACACCGAGTCCATCCAGCTGTACTGCAGGTAAGTCCTGAGGAGGGCTCCGGCTTCACCGACTGGTGAGCACCTGCGCAATGGTATATAGCGCATACCATTGCCTGGCCCGCCGCGAGCGAACCGTATCGCGGGATGCGCGCCACCTAAGGGCCCCAGGGAATTTATTCCTGGGCCCCTTAGCGTGGAGTCGGTTTACCGAAGAGGAACATATCGGTGGGCCGGGGCGAGGTAGCGCCGTCTACTTTTGCTGTTTCATGACGGCCCGCCGGTTACCTGGCGGGCCGTTCGGCCATTTCTGCTGTTACGTACTTGAGAACCTTGGTGAGTGTCGGTGGCGGCGGACTTCCTGCTTGCCGCTTCCTCAGCATGCGTCATGCTGCCTGGGACAAGGCTCCGGGTGGGGATTCGGATGTCGAGCACGTTTGCTTGTGAGACGCCTGGTCATGAGGGTGATGGCTGCCCAGGTGATCAACGTTTCGGAGTGCTGAACGAGACGCTCGTAGTCGCGTGCGTGGCGGCGGGCGTGCATCATCCAGGCCCATGTTCGCTCGACGACCCAGCGGCGGGGCAGCACGATGAATCCGGAGGCGTCCTTGGGGCGGCTCACGGTCTTGATCGTGAGGCTGAGGTACTTCTTTGCCCAGGTCACGAGCTTTCCGGCATAGGCGGAGTCGGCCCAGACGATGGTGATCTCGGGATGCATCAGGCGGAGACGGAGGAGAAGCTCCTTGGCGGCGTCGCGGTCGGTGAGCGAGGCCGGTGTGACCATGACCAGCAGGGGCAGGCCGCGGGTGTCGACCACCATGTGCCGTTTGCGGCCGTTGATTTTCTTGCCCGCGTCGTAGCCGCGTGAGTCCCTGCCGACGGTTTCGGCGGCTCTGACGCTCTGGGAGTCGATCACGGTCGCGACCGCCCGGGGGCCTTTGTCCATCTCGCGGCGGATCCGCCCGGAGAGGTGGTCGCGGATCTGTCCGATCACGCCGGCGGCGGCCCAGCGGGCCATGAAGCCCCAGACTGTGCGCCAGGGCGGGAAGTCGGCAGGCATGGCCCGCCATTTGCAGCCGGTGTCCACGACATAGCGGATCGCGTCGACGATCTCGCGGCGAGGGTGCTTCTCCGGCCGGCCCCCAGCCCGGGTCTCGCAGGCCGGCTTGGGCAACAGCGGTTCTATCAGGGCCCATTCGGCGTGGGTGGTGTCGGAGGGATAGCGGCGCTGGCGCATCGTGGCGGCCTTCCCTCCATGCGTTGGTGAGCGGCCCGCCCGGCCTCCGGCCCGGGCGGGACCGCTCGTGATGGTCAGGACGAGATGACGAGATCGAGGGTGGATTCGATGGAGTTGAGCTGGGCGATGATGTGCTTGACCCACTTGTCGCCCGGGTGGGCGGCGGCGTGGGGGGCGACCGTGCCGGTGAGGAATCGGCGGAACTCGGTGAGCTTTCCGGTGAGCACGGCCCGCTCGTATGCCTGGAGGGCGGCTGGTTCGGCGCCGAGCTGGTAGCCGTCGGCTCTCGTCCAGATCAGCGGCGGCCAGCCGTTCTCCGCGATGATGTCGCGCAGGCAGGCCAGACCGGCCCTGACCTGGCTGGGAGAAAGTCCGGAAGCGCGGGTCAGCTGGTGGAACAACAACCCGGCGGGGCGGGCCTCGAACAGCACGAACCGCAGGGTGTCCGCATGCCGCTTGGCGGCGTCGCCCCGACGCCGTGAGGCGCGGGGCATGCCTACTCGCCCTTCAGCAGACGGGCCAGCTCGCCGTCCATGTCGACCTTGCCCGTGTCGACCGCGGTCTCGATCCAGTCCAGCGTCGCCCGTACCTTCGCGACATTCTCGTGCACGATGGTGCGCTGGTCCTCATCCAGCGTGCGGTCACGCAGGCCCGGGACCGCCCGGCCGGCGGCGGCCACGAACGAGTGACAGGCGGTGACCAGGTCCAGGAACTCCACCGTCCGGTCGATGTGGCGGACCGCCGGTGCGACCGGACTGGTGTCCTCGAAGTGTTCGCGGGCTTGCCGACCGCGCTCGGCCTGGGCATGGTTGACCTGGTGGCGGGCGGTGTCGTCGCTCATCGCCTTGAACGCGACATCGGGACGACGCAGCAGACCGGTGGTCACCTCGGTGGCGACGTGCTCGTCGCGGGTCAATTCCTCCACCGCCCGGACCTTGTTCTCCGGGGAGACTTTGGCCGCGACCTGCGGACGCTTGAGGAAGTCGGTGGTCACCGCCGCGGCGACTTCCTCGTCCCGGGCCAGGGAGTGGATGGCGGTGATCTTCTCCTGCGGCGTCTCGGGGGTCTCGACCCGCCACCCGACCCGGCGCTTGGCGTCGTCCGTATTCCAGCGGGCTTTGTCAACGGGCGGCGTCTTGATCGCCTCGAACCGCTCGTCCTCGTCCTCGATCTGCCCCAGCACGCGGTGAACCGTGAACGAAACTCCCGCCTGGCGACGCTCCTTCGGCCAGCGTGACGCCGTCCACCTGGCGTTCTTCACCGTGCTGAACGTCAGCCCGATGTCCTCGGCCAGACGCACCAGCGAGTTCTGCACCGACCACTGCGCATCCGCGGCGCCGCCCTGCGATCGCAGCGGTTCGACTTCCAGGGCGCGGTCCCCGATCGTGAACTGTCCCTGCGTCTGCTGTTCGACCACTTCTCGCAGCTCGGCCACGATCTGCTCGTAGCGGGACTGGCTTACATTTCCGACGTTGTCGATCTCCTCGGGCATGGCGTTTCACCATCCATGCGGGCCGCCGCACGGAACTGAGCGCCCGTGACGTGAACACGCCCCACTCATCACCGAGAGTCGGACTGAAAATCGTAAGATCACAATGAACGACCACAAGTGATTGCAAAATGACCGGAGTTGGACTCAGGATGCGTTCGCGATGCGGTCACTGTGACCGTTCGCCGAACGTTTCCTTCGTGCGCCGCCAGGCCCTCACCTTGCACCGGCCCGAACAGAACAGGGCCGTCGACCTCCGGTCGACGCCGGCCACCCACCGGGCCCCGCACTCGGGGCACTCGGCTTCGCCGTCCCCGCTTTGCACCGCCGCCAGGCGCTTGCCCAACTGCCGGTCCGTACGCCACTGCCTGGCACGACACGCTGAGGAACAGAACAAAGCGTCAGGCCGGGCACCCGGCCTCAGCCGTTCGCCACAAGCCCGACAGTTCCTCTCCCCGGCCCGCCCGGTGCCCTCGGACACCACGCCAGCGTAGAACCCGAGGTTACTCAAATCCGGGGATCAGAAACAGGTACTCACCCGCACGGGTGTGAACATTCACCGCAGGAACGATTCGCGGACGCACCTGATCAGGATCGATACGCATGGCGATGCAGCGTGCTCCGTGCCCCAGACCAGGCGTAGGAAAATTCCGGCTGGTCGGGAGGCCAGCCGGGGCAGCAAGAAGGGTGTGGGCACGGAGGGTGGTCGCCTCTCGGCGGAGGGCTCCATGGGGCTTCAATCGAGCGATCTTCCCCATGGGCTATAGGTGAGGCCCGGGGACACTGTCCCCTCCGTACCCCACATACAGATGAACGCTCAGCTATCGCACCGGCCGCTGCACCGAACTCCGGCCCGAGGCAGCCGGATTCGGAGTTGAGGGCGGGCTCGGACTGTGGGGCAGTCCCGCTGGGTGGTCAGCCGCTGATAATGGTGAATTCGATGGACATCTCGCCTAGGACTACACGGTCCTTGCCGGTGCGGTTGCGGCCGTCTGTGGTTTTCCTGCCGCCGGTCTTCACTCCACTCACTGTGACTTTGTGGGTGCCTGGGGCCAAGTCGTGGAAGACACGCTCGGCCGTGAGCGGGTAGGGCACATCCTTGCTGACCACGGTGATGTCCTCGGAGCCGACCGCCGCGCCGTCGGGACCGGTCAGGACGAGCTTGATGTCCATCTTCGGCACGAAATCGGGGTTCAGCTTGTTGTTCTCCCCGAACCACGCGACGGAATCCCAGAGGTAGGGGATCACCTTGTAGGTGACGGTTACCTTCTGCGGTTCGTCGTCCTGGACCTCGGTGGTGAGGACGGCCCCGACCTTGGCGTAGTTGCCGTTGTCCCCCTTGAATTCCTTCTCGCCACTGGCCGGATTGCGGACGATCGTCATGCGCTGACCCTTTCTGGTTGTTTCCGGTGCTGAACACTCGGTGTGGATGCTTGCCCAGTCGTTACAGAAGGCGTTCACCCGGCAAACGCCGGCCGGGGCCTCCCCGGGAAGGGGCGCCCTGTCGAGCGGTGACCTCGACCTACCGTCGATACCGGGGCCATGCTCATGGGCTGGTCTGTGGTGGTGTCTTCGGGTCCTCGCCGCAGACCGGGCCCGCGCGGTACGCGTCGCGCAGGACACGCCATGACCGCCGCCTGCACCACCGACGGCGAGCACCCGCAGCACGCATTGACCCCCTGGCCCTGCACGGCCGGAGAAGGGCCAAGGCGTCAGGGGGAGATGGCGTATCCCGCGGCCGGCTGGCCGAACATCTGGGCGATGTGCCAGAGGGCGTGGTCGGAGCCGTGGAAGAACACGTCCAGGCGTCCGTGGCCGTCGGCTTCGACGACGGGCTCGCCGCCGATGTCCCGCGCGATCTGCTCGTAGGCGCTCCAAGCGGTGCCGTTGACGACCGTCTGCTCGGTGACCCACAGGTGACCGCTGCCCCAGTGGAAGACGGCCAACCGGGCGTCTGCGGCGCGGGCGACGGCCGGGTTCCCGGTCAGCGTGCCACCGAGGCTGGCCGGTGTAGCCCAGGCGTTGTAGTCGTCGCTCTGCGGGAGGTCCCATAGGGCGTTGTCGGTGCCCCGGAAGAACACCTCCAGGCGCCCGTCGGCGTTGGTGGCGACAACGGGGTCGCCGCCGATGTTCTGCACGATGCTCCGGGGGCTTTCCCAGTCGTTGTTGTCGGCGTCGCGCTGACGGACGACCCACAGGTGGCCGTCGGCGCCGCGGAAGAACACCTGCAGACGGCCGCGGGCGTCTGTCGCCACCGCCGGGTCACCGGACAGGGCGCCGCCCAGACTGGCGGGGCCGGTCCAGTTGCCGTAGCCGGACTTGGTGGTCTCCCACACATGCCACAGGGCGTTGTCGGTGCCCCGGAAGAAAGCCTCTGGGCGCCCGTCGGCGTTCAGCCCGGGGACCGGGTCGCCTCCGATGTTGTTGGCCAGCACCTTCCCCGGGCCGTAGGTGCCGTTGATGACCGTCTGCCAGGGATGCTCGAGGTTGCCCTGCCCGTTCTTGAAGAACACCCCGATGCGCCGTGCGGCCGTGTGCAGGGCGGAGGGATCACCGGACAGGGCGTGGGCGCCCAGGTTCTCCCACTCGGACCAGCCGCCCCAGGTCTGCTGATGGCAGGAGGAGAGCGCGTTGTCCGTGCGGCCGCGGGCGAACACCTCCAGGCGGCCGTCCGAAGACGGTGCCACCGCCGGATTGCCCGTCAGCTGCCCGCCGAGCGAGGCCACCGGGCCCCAGGACATCCCCGGCGTCGAAGGAATCGTCATTGTCTCTCCTCTGGTTGGCCCCCAGCACACCCACCGGGGGTTATGGCCACGCGTAATAGGGGGCGGGCAGGTCGGTAGCGGTCTCGGCGCCGGCGCTGGGTTCCTGGTGGTTGATGTCGTGCTGGGCGAGCTCGTGGCCGCCCTCGTCCAGCACGGCAACGAAGGCGAATCGGGCGGTCGGCCGCCTGCGCTGCCCCCGCCGTAGAGCAATACTGCGGTTGTTCAATGCGCGGCCTCGCAGACGAAGGCGCCCCAGCGCGGCACGTCGGATCGGGGTGACAGACTCCGGCACGCCAATGGGCCGATCGGGTGCTGCGGCTGCGAGCGGCCCTTCGAGGGTTATCGGGTCCTGAAGTGGCGGAAGAGGTTGCGGGCCACGCATACGCCCGGGCCGCCGAAGCCGACGATGTCGACGCGCCCGTCTCCGGTGATGTCGGCGAGGAAGCGGGGGTGGTCCTCGACCCGCCAGGCGCCGGCGTCGTCGTTGTAGCCGAAGCCGCGGCACACCAGCTGTGCCTGCTCGAACCGGCCGTCACGGCTGCGTGAGACCCAGACCCCTTCGTCGCCGAAGCCGACAATGTCCGGGTTGCCGTCGCCGATGACGTCGGCGAGGAACCTCAGATGCTTCTTACTCGTCCACCCTTGGGCGGATCCGAAGTCGTTCAGGACGAGCTCGGCGGGCTCGAACGTGCCGTCCTTGCGCCCTCGTGCGACGACGACGCCCTGCGGGCCGAACCCCACAATGTCCACTGCCGCGCCGCCGGTGGTGCTGACCAGGAACCGGGGGTGCTCCTCGACCGAGGTCCACCCCTGGTCGGTCCCGAAGTCGTCCAGGACGTACAGGGGCTCGGCGAACGTGCCGTCCTCGTCTTGGAGTGATACCCAGACGCCGTCGTCGTGGAAGCCGACGACGTCGAGCCTGCTGCTACCGGTGGTGTCGGCGAGGAAGCGAGGATGCTCATCCGCCAGCCAGCCGCCCGCGTCCTCGCCGTAGCCGAACGAGGAAAGAGCCGGTTCGCCGGCAAGGGGTGCGAACTTCCCATCCTCGTCCTGGAGCGAGATCCAAAGGCCATCGTCGTGAAAGCCGACGACGTCGAGCCTGCTGCTACCGGTGGTGTCGGCGAGGAAGCGAGGATGCTTATCCGCCAGCCACCCTCCCGTCTGCTGGCCGTGTCCGAAGGCCTTGAGGGCCGGCTCGCCGGTCGCGGGCGCGAACGTCCCGTCCTCACCCTGCGGGGACACTCGGACCCCATCGGCGCAGAGCACGACGGCGTCGGGCTTGCCGTCGCCCGTCGTGTCCGCGAGGGTCCACAGATCCTTGGGGCTCGCAGAGGGCGCGGGCGGGTGCAGGAGGTGTTCGTCGTCCTCGAAGGTGCCGTCGCCTCGGCTGGAGGCCCTCACAGCGCCCACCGCGGGTTTGAGCCCCACGATGTCCGCACGTCCCGCTCCGGTGGTGTCGGCGAGGAACCGGTCACCAAGTCCGACCCACCAGCCCGGTTGTCCGCCGCGTGAGCGATCGGCGCCGATGCTCTTCCACTCGCCGGCGCCCTGATCGCTCCCGAACTGCTTGAGGACCAGCAGCATGTCGCTGAAGGAGGGCGTCGCCGCGGGTGTCGGCCGCAGCGCGGTCGAGCGGGTCAGCCGCCAGGAGCGGCGACCGTTCCAGTGGCTCAGGGGTGCGTAGCGCAGCACGGGGTCGCTGGTGCGTTCGGGCTCGGCCGGGACGAGGCGCCAGCGCTGGCTCTCCGCGCTCTCGTCGTACTCGCCCAGGACGACCCGGGTTTCTTCTTCACCCGGGTCCTTGCCCAGGTCGGCGAGGTCGAGAACGGCGCCGTCGGTGACGCCCTCGATGATGTAGAGGCCCGCTTCCCCCTCGACGGGGACAACGCGCCACTGCTGGCCTTTCTTGCCGGCAGAGGCATCGAACTGGCGAACACCGCGGTCCGCGGCGGCGGGGTTGTCGAGCACCTTGCCGCCGGCCGCGTCGCAGATCACATACACCTGATCGTCCTGCGCTTGCCCGCCTTGCGCGGCCTGGACAGGGGTGAGCTGCCACTGCTGAGGGCTCGGGCCGCCGTCGGGGAAGTCGCGGACGACGAGCGCCCCGTCCGCGCCCGGCGCGGCCTTGGCGCCGAGGGTCTTCCCCGTGGCGGCGTTGACGATCTGAAGCTTCAGTTCTTTGGTGGGCACGGGCATCGTGGTGCCTCTTCCAGGCGGTGCGGGCGTCGGCTCGGAACGGGTGCGGTGCGGCGGTGGTGGCGGGTCACGTGAAGACGTGGTGGTAGGGGACGTCCCACTCGTTGGGCAGCCGCGGGTAGAAGGTGTTGATCACCGTGCCCGTGAAGTCCCCGCCCCAGTTGTAGGTCAGACGTACCTCGCTGTCGGCTGCCACCGTGTGGTCCTTGAACCCGAGGATGGCGTCGGGATGGGTGATCGGCACGAACGTGATCCCTCCCCACGGCGTCACCGTGACCACCCAGAGCTGGGTGTCCTCGGGCGCCCCGTTCTTCCCGCGCCACTTGTCGCCGACCTTGTCGGGCAGGCCGACCTGGAGGATGTCGGCCGGACTCTTGGGCGCATCCTGGTGGACGGTGATGCGCCGACGCTGCGGCTTGGGCGTGCCGTCGTCGCCGCGCCCGGTGCCGGTGGTGCCCGCGGTGGTGGGTTTGGGTGTCACCTGGCCGGCGGCGCTCTCGATGAAGTACAGCGGCCGCTGCCCGAAGAAGCCGGCGGGGGTGATGTGCCAGAGGTGGCCCTGGGCCTCCTTGACCGGGTCGAGCGCGGTGGACAGTTTGACGCCCTTGTCGTGGCTGTCCTCCTTCAGCTCTGTCGGCCGCAGGAAGCCGCCGTTGAAGGCGTGGACGAGCATGACGGGGCGGTTCTCGACCAGGGCTGCCACGATCGCGTTGTCGTAGCTGTTCACCGCTACCGGGCCACCGACCACGAGATTCGACATCGCCGTGCGTTCTTGGGTGTACATCGCGGAAACCTCACCTGATTCTTGACGTGGAGAACAATGCGCCGGAGATTTAAAACAGTGGTCTGTCACGCGGCATTTCCGCAGACCCAGACATCTTCGACCGAAACAACTCCGAGAACGAATGGACGACCGAATCAAATACCACCGCCTGCGGCGACCCGCAGCCACAAACCCGCAGGCAGAACCCGCAGAAAGCCATTGCTCAAGTGATCGACAGCACCTCAACCTACCTACATCTCAGCCAACTTGGGACCTGTCGGCGAGCCTATTCACTCGATTGAGCGTGATTCCCCAAGGTACCTTCCCGGGAAATTGGGACCGTGCTAGCTTCGATTTCTTGTTAACGCGCACAGAACCCGTTTTAATTTTACCGAGCGGGGTTCTGCCAGATCGGCCGAGGACGGGGAATGCCTTCCACTGCGTACAACCTGGAACGGTTCAAGCGCCATCCGCTGACGAAGAAGAACCTGCGGGAACTCGACATCGAGAACACCTGGCAGTCGATCCTGAACCATCCCAACCTGGTCCATACCGACCCCTCCGGCGTGCAGCACAGGCCCGTCGGGTTCTCGATCAACAAGCTGGGGTTCGGTGATTTCCCCGGCTGTGCGTTCGACCGGGGCTGGCTCGGCTACATGAACCTCGGGGAGCCGCTGATCGAGGAGCGGTGCGACATCACCCAGCCGGCGCCCGACACGTTCTCCTCGCGCTCTTACGTCAACCGCAGCCAGACGCAGGAGATGACCTTCACCGACTCGGTCGACTTCACCGTGTCGAACGGGGTGACGTGGTCGCTCCACGGGGATGCCAAGCTCACCTTCGGCGGCAGCGTCGGCGCGCAGCTGCAGCTGCAGCTGCAGAACCAGCTCAAGATGGACCTCCAGGCGCAGCTCGGGACGCAGCTGCGCAACGACATGGCGAACAAGAACGCCAACACTGTGACGAACAAGAACAGCAAGGACAGCGTGGGGGTGGACAACGCCAACGCCACCGAGACGGCCACGACGAACTCGGCGGGGAACTCCGCGTCGAACTCGGTGACGAACTCGGTGGCGTTCACGACCCAGGGCAGCGCCACCGGCAGCGCCTCGCTCAACGCGCAGCTGGCGCTGGGTATCGCGGCCAGCGTCGGCGGGTCCCTGACCACGAGCTGGACCTCGAAGTCGCAGATCTCCGGCAAGGTCCCGGCAAGCTCCCGTGTGGAGACCATCGCCACCCAGCGGCGCAGCCACAAGCACTACACCTATGAGATCCCGGTGACCTTCTCCGGCTTTCTCGCGGTGAAGTACGCCGTGCCTGTGCCGGTCCTGGCTCCCCCGCAGTCCGCGAGCTCCCCCGGCGTCGCCCAGGTGGTCGCTTGCGACATCAGCAACATCGACCTTGCGGGCGGTGCCGGCTTCCGCATGAAAGGGCTGGCGGAGGTGGTCTCCGCCCTGGACGTCCACCACACGATGTTCGACGAGGAGAGCCTGACCTTCAGCCAGCGAGCGCTGTACAAGGGGCCTTGACCGGACGGTTCCGCCGCCACGACGACCAGAGGTGATGACCATGGTGTTCGACAACATCTTCGGTCCCGCGCAGAGCAGCGTGGGACTCTTCTCGGTGCAGACCGACAAAACCGATTCGCAGCCGGGTGTGGATGACTTCGAGGAGGTCGAGCAGAGCGCATACGACGACAAGAGCACCAGCCTGTTCAGCAACGCGATCCACGGAGCTTCCTCCCGGGCGAAGGTCGTACAGGAGCAGTCACCCGAAGCCCGGGCTGTCCTGGGCTTCCTCGGCTCCTTCATCCACACCACCCAGCAGTCGGCCCGTACGCAGCAGGACCAGGGCGACCAGAACCTCAGCTCGGTATCCACGGCGGCAGCTGCCGGCATGGACAAGTCGAGTTCCACGGTGACGAGCCGCGACGACCTGAAGAAGAACGGGGACCTGGAGGACAAGCCGAAGAAGGACCACTACGCCAAGCCCCCCAAGGCCCCGGAAACCCCCCAGGCCCCCCAGGCCCCCTCGGCGCCCGCGGCGACCGCCGAGGTCCCCAAAACCCTGGGGGAAACCAAGACGGCCAAAGCCACTCCCGAGGACCCGCCCAGTCCCCGATAGGGTCCGGCATCCGAGGGGGCCGGGGCGCGAGCGCCCCGCCCCCTCGCGTGTCACACCGGGAGCAGTTGCCACTGCCTCTCCCGGGCGTCGCCCTCCGCCCCCTGCTGCTTGATCACCGTGCGGGCGTTGGTGTCGACCCGCAGGAGCAAACCACTCTTGCCGTTCGCGATCTCGAACACCCGCGGGGTGTCACTCGGCGCACCCACCGGGATCAGCCGCCACTGCTGGTGGCGTGCCTCAGCACCCTCGTAGGCGCGCTGCGCGAGAACCGCCCCGGCCGCCTCCTGTCCCCCGGTGACCTCCAGGACCTTGCCGCTGCGGATGTTCTCGATCCGGTACAGGACCTCGCCGTCGTCCTGGCCCACCACCACCAGCCGCCACCGCTGATGATCCCTGGGGACGGTGAGGGTCTGCTGGACCTCGGCCCCGTCCTTCATAGATTCACGCACGACCGCCATCCGCAGCCTGCTGCGCACGTTGGCCCAGGACACCACCGTGCCCGAATCAGGCAACCCGGCCATCCTCGCCGAGGCCACCTTGTGGACCCGGTGCTTGGCGTAGTCGGTGATGTAAAGGTTGTCCACGCTGTCCAGAGCGAGCCCGTGCGGGGAGCTCAGCTCGGCCGGAGCATCCGGGCCGGCGACCGTGTTGATCTTCTTATCGGCCGTGATCTTCCGGACCCGGTGATTGCCGTGGTCGGCGATGTAGAGGTCGTCGGCGCTGTCCACCGCCACCACCAGCGGACCGTTCAACGGGGCGGAAATCGCATCCACGTTGTCACCGCCGAAGGTCGCGGCGCCCGTGCCGGCGACCGTGCTGATCTTCCCATCAGCCTTCGTGACCTTCCGGACCCGGTGATTGCCGTAGTCAGCGATGTAGATGTTGCCGCCGCTGTCCAACGTCACTGCGGTGGGATTCTTCAATTGGGCGGTGACGGCGATGGTGCCATCAGGGGCCAAGCCCGGGGCGACTGTGCCAGCGACCGTGCTGATCTTCCCATCAGCCTTCGTGACCTTCCGGACCCGGTGATTGCCGTAGTCGGCGATGTAGAGGTCGCCTGCGCTGTCCACCGCCACCCCGAGCGGGGTATTCAGATGGGCGGCGGTGGCGAGACCGCCGTCACCACCGAAAGTCGCGGCGCCCGTGCCGGCGACCGTGCTGATCTTCCCGTCGGCCATCGTGACCTTCCGGATCCGGTGGTTGACGGAGTCGGCGATGTAGAGGTCGCCTGCGCTGTCCACTGCCAGTCCGCGCGGAGTGTTCAGCTGGGCCGAGACGGCGCGGCCATCCCCGTCGCCGCGTCCCGGCGCCCCCATACCGGCGACTGTGCTGATCTTCCCGTCCGTCGTAACCTTCCGGACCCGATGGCCGTGGAGTTCGGAGATGTAGAGGGTGCCGGCTCTGTCCACCACGACCCCGGACGGGGCGTTCAACTGGGCCGAGACAGCACGCTCATCTCCCCCTTTGGGCGCCCCCGCAGCCCCGGTTCCCGCCACCGTGCTGATCGCAGGGGCGGAGTTCTCGCCACCTGCAGCTCCCGATTGAGCAGTGCTCATCGTCATCCCTTCACCGTTCACCGACCGACGGCGCGTCACACGACGAAGCAACCCTGCCGCCGAAAGCGCGCTGCCCCCATGCTGGAGGCCGACATTCCCCCACCAGGCTCTACGGCAGGCAAACCCATCCATCAAGTGATCCAGAAGCACTACCCACCAGAGCGGTGAGCCCGTGCCCCGGCGTGCGCACCGGAGTGCAGCAGCGGGCGTCAGGGTGTGTCGCCGGAGTAGTGGAAGCGGCACACCACACCAGGGCCGCCCGGCGGGCGCGGCTCGCCGGGGCGCGGGTCGTACAGCGCCCGGCCGCCGGGCCACCGCCCCAGCTCGGTCATCAGGGCGACGCCGTCCTCTATCTCCTCCGGCCGCCAGCCGGTGATGTCGAGCAGCAGGCCGTCCAGCGGTCCGCCGACCAGGGCGGCGTACGTCTGGTGCGGGAGCAGTCCGGGGTTGGGGTGGTCGTGGTCGTGGCCGTAGACCCGGCCGCGCAGCAGCTGCTCGTCACCGTCGTTCATCCGACCAGCTTCTCAGCCGTCACCGACAGTCCGGGGCGCGATGGCCGGCGGGCCCGGACGGGGTGGATAGCCGGACCGGGCCGGGCCCGCCGTGCTCACCGTGCCTTCGGCAGCGCGGCCAGGGTTCGGCGTTCCTCGCCGTGGCCCTTGCCGACGACCCGCCACACCGCGTTGCCCGCGCCGGTCTTCGTCAGCAGGGGCAGGGTCGTGGTCGCCACGGTGAGCTTGTAGTTCACGCTCCCGATGTTGCGGGCCCGCTCGTGGAAGGTGGCCTCCCTGGTGTCCGGGGCCGCGCGGCGCGGGGCCGGGGCGAAGACGAACAGCACCAGCGGGAACGGACGGTCCAGGTGCGGCCCGGCGTAGGTTTCCTGCCAGTGGGAGCGAGAGGCGCGGGCGGCGTTCCCGCGCCCGGTCGCGGGCGCGTTGCGGTAGGCGTCGTAGCGCTCCAGCTTGGCGATGAGGCGGGCGTAGGACATGGTGCGGTCGATCTCCACGAACGCGCTCGCCCCGTCGGCCAGGAGCACCACGCCGTCGGGCACCAGGTTCCCGGCCGGGGTGGGGTGGGCGCCTTCCACCCGCCAGTCGGCGTGATCGGCCACCTCCGCCTGGTGGAAGGCGATGACGGTGTCGACCAGGGCGAGGCCGTGCTCACGCAGGCCCGTCTTGCTGGCCGCGATCCGCTTGCCGGTGGTGCGGCCGGGCGTCGGTGCGACTCACCGGAGGCGGCGGCTTCGGCGAAGCCCGCCGGGGTGCAGTACCAGTAGCTCTGCTGGGCGCGGTGGGTCCGGCCGACCAGGGCCGGGGATTCGGCGAGCAGGTTGCGCAGCGCCCGCCGTACGTGGTCGGTGCCCTGCTGACGCGGCAGGAGCAGTGCCTTGAGCTGGCGGGGTGTGGCCAGACGCAACTGGGCGAGGGTGAGCAGGACCTCGCCGCGGATGTCCGCGCCGGCCTTCGCAACTGCGGCCTTGCGGGGCCGGGACGCTTCTCCAGGTACATCAGTACTTGTAGAAGAGGAGTTGCAACCGGCCGGGGTAGGCGAATTAGGGGTCTGATCAGCAACAACCGTCAGACGGCGGCTGGAAGCTGCGGGGCTGGGAGCGGGGCTTGTCGCAGGGCTCGGAGCGGGGCTTGCCGTCGCAGCGGTGTCCGCCGGGGTCGGTGGGGTGTGCGGGCCGGGTGCGGTGGTCATCTCGTCCTCGGGTTTCTCCGGCCGTACGCGGCCGGGTCGGCAGTCGTCCGGCCCACGTGGATCTGCACACGGGCCGGAGCCACCGTGTGAAGCCACCCCTTGACCGCGGTCTGACGGCCACCGACAACAAGCGCATGATTCCTCCTTGATCGACCCTTCCAGTCCACGTTTGTCCGTGACCGGAGTCACGTCCGCACCGCGTCCCGGAGCGCGGACTCTGTCCACAAGGCCTGGGCCCGCACCGTAGGGATCGGCCGGGCGCGCCAGGCATCCGGCCAGCGAACAGCAAGGAGCCCGCCATGGAGACGACGTCGCCCAAGGTGCCCCAGCTCGCCCCGGAACAGATCCGGCGGGCCTGCGACTACGTGGAGCTGGTCTGGCGGGAGCAGGGCACCGAGGAGGAGAAGGCCGCGCTGGCGGAGTTCCACGCCGACGGCCCCGAACTGGCGCGGCTGATCGGTGAGTTCGGTGCGCTGCTGCTGGCCGACTACCTCACCGCCGTGCCCGACGAGCACGCCGACTGCGAGTCCGCGTACGTCGCCGGGCAGCTGGTGACGGTGGCGAGCCGGTACCTCAAGCGGTGGTGCCTCGCGAGCGGGGCCGGGGCGCACACCGCCTGGATCGCGGCCGGGTTCCTGATCGAATGCATGCAGGAGGTCGACCAGGTGGGCCAGTTCCTCGACGACATCCGCGGCAACGTCGGCGCGGGATTCCCGAGCGGCTACGGCCTGAACTGAGCCGAAAGCCGGGCGGCGCCCGGGGACGGAGATTTCTCCTCCCCCGGGCGCTGCCCCTTTTGGTGCGGGATGTCGCAGGTAGCGGAGGTGGACAAGGGGGGCGCCGCGAACGGTGCGGGGAGGGCGCTCTCCCTCACCCGGCGCACCGCACCTCCGCGTAGCCGCACCTCCGCGACGGCGGTGGTGCGGTGCGGCACGCGCCCCAGTCGCACCGCCGCACCGCACCGCGCCGTCGTGGTGCGCTCCACCGCTCCATCGCACCGCACCGCCGGACGTCGGCGGTGCGGTTCCCCGGCGCCGCCGCACCGCGCCGGGCGCGCGTCACTGCCGGGCGGGCTCCTCTATCACACA
>Ga0196960_10000367_pt1 | contig 16728 bp, 16 predicted proteins | sample S3v_5metaG_FD_183187 | JGI IMG/M metagenome (GOLD analysis project Ga0196960, IMG submission 183187) | Soil microbial communities from Anza Borrego desert, Southern California, United States - S3+v_5 | ecosystem: Environmental > Terrestrial > Soil > Desert | place: USA: California | collected... | reverse complement strand
GCCGGGTTCGTCCCCCGGCGATCGGGCGCGCAAGCTCGAAGAGGAGCTGGGTGAGATCGACGCCGGGCTGCGGACCGCCTCAGAGGGCCTTGACGTCGCCCGCTCCTCCGACGCCGCCGAGCAGGCCCGCGAGGCGGCGCTGGGTCACGTTCGCGACGGTGCCGAGCGCGCCTCTCGCCACGCCAAACGGGCCGAGGGCCTGCTCGGCGAGCGCCACCGCGAGCGGATGCGGGCGCGACTGGCCGCCGGCGAGGCGCTGCTCGACGACGTCCGCAGCGCGCTGAAGGCCGCCGAAGCCGCCGGGGCGGCGATCCGCGCCCGGGTCGAAGGGATCGAGGCCAAGGTCGTCGGCGGCAAGGACGACGGCGACGAGATCGCCGAGGAGCTGCGCGCCTGCTCGCAGCAGGAGTTCGAGCTGCAGGCGCAGATGAAGGAGACCTCCGACGAGCTGACCCGGGCCGAGGTCGAGGCCGCCCACCTCGGCGATCGCCGGGCCGAGGCTGCGCGCGAGCTCGCCTCGATCGCCGAGAGGCTGGGCGAGGAGATCCCGCCCGCCGAGGAGGCGCTGAGCGACGAGGCGCGGGCCGAGATCGACCGCAGGCTCGAACGGCTGGAGCGGCGCCGCGCCCAGATCGGCCCGGTCAACCCGCTGGCCGAGCAGGAGTACGACGAAGCGCGCGAGCACGTCGAAGCGCTGCAGGCCCAGCGCGAGGACATCGAGCGCTCGATGCGGGAGCTGGAGTCGCTGATCCGCGAAATCGACGCCGAGATCGAGCGCGCCTTCGAGGAGACCTTCGAGGCGACCGCCAAGAACTTCGAGGAGATGGTCGAGCACCTCTTCCCCGGCGGTCGTGGGCGGCTGCGTCGGGTCAACCTGCGACCGGTCCGCGACGATGAGCGGCCGGCGGGCGAGCAGGAGGTCCCGACCGACGCCGAGCCCGAGCCCGACGAGGAGGAGGAAGGCCGCGAAGAGTTCGGGGTCGAGATCGAGGTCACCCCGGCCGGCAAGTCGACCCGCAAACTCTCGCTGCTCTCCGGTGGCGAGAAGTCGCTGGTGGCGCTGGCCTTCGTCTTCGCCGTCTTCCTCGCCCGCCCGTGCCCCTTCTACATCCTCGACGAGGTCGAGGCCGCGCTCGACGACGCCAACATCGACCGCTTCCTGCAGCTGATCCGCCGCTTCTCCGACCGCGCCCAGTTCGTCATCGTCACCCACCAGAAACGGACGATGGACGCCGCCGACGTCCTCTACGGCGTCAGCATGGGCGGCGACGGGGTGACGAAGGTGGTCTCCCGCCGCCTCCCGCGTGAAGTCGAAGAAGAAGACGAAGAGACCGGCGGCAGCACCCTTTCAGCGGTGGCCTGAGCGGAGGGGCGGGTGCCCCTCGCCAGACGCTCAACATCGAGCCATAGCGAGATGTGTCTGGAGAGGGGCACCCGCCCCTCCGTTACCGTTCCCGCATGGCTACGAGTTGGCAGGAGATCGTCGACCTCGGTGCGCGCAGTCCCGCTGCGGTCGCTACGGCTGAGGAAGAGGCGCCGGAGAAACGGCGGGGGGTCTTCAAGCGCCTGAAAGAGAGCCTGTCGAAAAGCCGGCAGGCGCTGACCGAGGAGATCTCGGCCAGCCTCTTCGACCGGATCGACGACGAGACCTGGGAGCTGCTGGAGGAGGCGCTGATCCTGGCCGACGTCGGCGCGCCGACCACCGCGGCGGTGGTGGAGCGGCTCGAGCACGAAGTCGAGTCCGGCGCGGTGCCGATGGACGGGGTCGCCGTTCGCGACCGGCTGATCGAGATCCTCGCCGAGGTCGCCTCGACCGGCCGCGCCCCGATGGACCTCAGCGCCGAGCCGGCGATCCTGATGATGGTCGGCGTCAACGGCACCGGCAAGACGACGACGATCGGCAAGATCGCCTGGCACCTGAGCAAGGAGATGGGCCTCAGCGTCATCCTCGCCGCCGCCGACACCTACCGCGCCGCCGCCGCCGAGCAGCTCGAAACCTGGGCCGAGCGCGCCGGCGCCGAGCTGATCCGCGGCGAGGAGGGGTCCGACCCCGGCTCCGTCGCCTACGAAGCGATCTCCGCCGCTCGCGACCGCGGCGCCGACGTCGTCATCGTCGACACCGCGGGCCGCCTCCACACCCAGAGCAACCTGATGGACGAGCTGGCGAAGGTCCGCCGGGTGATCCAGAAGCAGATCCCCGAGGCCCCGCACGAGACCTTGATCTCGATCGACGCCACCACCGGGCAGAACGGCCTGCGCCAGGCGAAGGTCTTCTCCGAGGCGGTCGACGTCGACGGCGTCGTCCTCACCAAGCTCGACGGCACCGCCCGCGGCGGCATCGCCCTGGCGATCGCCTCCGACCTCGGCATCCCGGTGAAGCTGATCGGGGTGGGGGAGACCCTGGAGGACCTGCGCCCGTTCGACCCCGGCGACTACGCCAAAGCGCTCCTGGCCGAGTGAAGCGCCTGCTGGTCTGCCTCGTCGCCCTGGTGGCCGGCCTCGCCGTGCCGGCCGCGGTCTCCGGCTGCGGCACGGATGCCGAGCGGGACGATCCCGAGCCGCGAGCGGCCGCCGGGGGGACGGCCCGCCTGCCGGAGGACTTCCCGTCGTCGCGGTTCGAATCCCTGCGCCCGACTGCTCCGGGCCTCTTCACGGTCGCCTTCGCCGAGCGCAGGCCGTGGGTGATCGTCTTCGACAACGAGGGGGAGCCGCGCTGGTGGTACAACCCCGGCACCCGGGCGCTCTGGGCCCAGGTCCTCGGCGACGGGAGCCTCGCCTGGCCCCGCTCCTTCGGCGACGGCTACGGCCTCGACCCGCGGATGGCGCACGAGGTCCGCTCGGACTCGGGGAAGCTCCTGCGCCTGGTCAGCACCAAGGGGTCGATCGTCGACGGCCACGAGTACCGCGAGCTCGCCGACGGCAACGTCCTGCTCGCCACCTACGTCCCGGAAACCGCCGACCTGCGCCGCTTCGGCGGCCCGAAACGCGCGGCGATCGTCTCCGCCGAGGTCCAGGAAGTCGACCCCGCCGGCAGGGTCCGCTGGCGCTGGAACTCGCGCGGCCACATCTCGCTGGGGGAGACCGGCCGCTGGTGGCGGAACGTGCTCAGCAACCCGCGCCGGCGCCTGCAGCGAGAGGCCTTCGACCCCGTCCACATCAACTCGATCGAGCCGCGCGGGTCCCGGGAAGTGGTCATCTCCACCCGCCACACCGACGCCGTCTACGGGATCGACCGCGCGACCGGGGAGATCAGGTGGAAGCTGGGGGGCACCCCCACCGGGGAGTCGCTGCGGGTCACGGGCGACCCGGCGACCAGGCCGCTCGGCGGCCAGCACGACGCGCGGATCGACCGCCAGGGCCGCCTCACCATCTTCGACAACGGCAAGGACCGGCCGCGCCTCCCGCGCGTCGTCTTCTACCGGCTCGACCTGCACAACGGCAGGGCCGTCTACCGCGGCCAGCTCAACGACCCGCAGGTGCGGGAGAGCCATTGCTGCGGCTCGGCCCGCGAAACCCGCGACGGCGGCTGGCTGGTCAGCTGGGGCGACAACCCGTTGGTGACCCGCTTCGACCGCGAGGGGAGGATCGCCTTCCGCCTCCACCTTCCCGCCTCGACCTTCCGCGCCGTCCCCGTGCCCGAGGGGGCGACCAGCGTCAGCCGCTTGAGCGAGGGGATGGCGGCGATGCGCGCCCGCCGCGGGCGATGAGGCGAACTCAAGCCCCCTGTCGCGCCCCTCTAAGCTGATCGGAATGTCCGAGATGGAGCGCCTCCGCGCATCCGACCGTCTCGCCGGGAGGCTCTGCGAGGAATTCGAGTCGGCGCTGCTGGACGTCGACCCCGCCCGCGCCTACGAGATCACCCGCCGCGGCCTCGACCGCGGCCTCGGCCTCGCTCAGGTCTACGGGGAGGTGATCGCGCCGGCGCTGTGGAAGGTCGGCGACCTCTGGGAAGCGGGGGAGATCTCGGTCGCCGACGAGCACCTGGCGACCGCGATGACCTACCGGGTCATGGTCGGGCTCTACGCCTCCACCCTCGGCTCCGAGCCCGGCGGCGGCCGCGTCCTCCTGGCCGGGGTCGAGGGGGAGCAGCACGTGGTCGGCCTGCGGATGGCGGCCGACGTGCTCGAGATCGCGGGCTACGAGGCCACCTACCTCGGCGCCGACGTCCCCACCCCCGACCTGCTGCGGGCGATCGACCAGATGCGACCCGACCTGCTCGCGATCTCGGCGACGATGCCGTTCTCCGCCGAGCCGCTGCGCCGCACGATCGCGCGGGTGCGGGAGGACCACCCGGGCCTCGGGATCGTCGTCGGCGGCCAGGGCGCCGCGCTCGACGACGGCGACGAGCAGACCGTCTTCGTCCCCGACCTCGACGCGCTGCTGGAGGCGGCCGAGGAGATGATCCCGCCGCGCCCCGCATCCGCGGACGGGGAGCGGCCGCGGGTCGGCTTCCGGGAGATGCTGCTCCCGTTCGGGGTGGCCCTCGAAGACGAGGACGCGCTGACCCGCTACCTCTCCGGCATCACCGCCGACACCGCCGACCTCGCCCGCCGCCTGGCCCGCCAGGCGATCGCCTACCGCGACCTCGCCTACACCGACCCGCTCACCGAGCTGCCCAACCGGCGCGCCTTCGAGGACCGCGCCGCCGAGCTCGGCGCGGACGCCGAGCCGGTCGCGCTGCTGATGGTCGACGTCGACTCTTTCAAGGCGATCAACGACTCCCGCGGCCACGAGGCCGGCGACCGGGTGCTGGCCCGGATCGGCAGGTCCCTGGTCGAGGCGGCGCGCGAGGGGGACTTCATCGCCCGCTTCGGCGGCGACGAGTTCGCGGCGCTGCTGCCGCACACCGGCCTCGCCTACGCGCACCGCATGGCCGAGCGGCTGCGGCAGGCGGTCGCCGAGGCCGACCCCGAGGACCCGGTCACCGTCAGCATCGGCGTCGCCGCCCTCGAGGGCGACATGCGCGGAGGGCTGCTGCAGGCCGACAGCGCCCTCTACGAGGCGAAGAAGAGCGGCCGCAACGCGATCCGCTAGACGCACGCCCTAAGCTGGTCTGACATGTTCGACCAGCTCTCCGAACGGCTGCAATCGACCCTCTCCGACGTCCGCTCGCGCGGCAAGCTGACCGAGTCCGACGTCGACTCGGCGATGCGCGAGATCCGCCTCGCCCTGCTCGAGGCCGACGTCAACTTCAAAGTCGTCAAAGCCTTCACGAAGACGCTGAAGGAACGCTGCCTCGGCTCCGACGTGCTGGAGAGCCTCGACCCCGGCCAGCAGGTCGTGAAGATCGTCAACGAGGAGCTGGCCTCGCTGATGGGCGGGACCGGCTCGGAGCTGGCGATGGCCTCCAGCGGCCCGACGGTGATCCTGATGGCGGGCCTGCAGGGCTCCGGCAAGACGACCGCCTGCGCCAAGCTCGCCCAGTTCTTCGGCAAGGAAGGCAAGGACGTCGCCCTCGCCGCCTGCGACGTCTACCGCCCCGCCGCGGTCGAGCAGCTGGTGACGATGGGCGGCCGCGCGGGGGCGCACGTCTACGAGCGCGGGACCGAAGCCGATCCCGTCGACATCGCCTCCTGGGCGCTCGACGAAGCCCGCGCCGAGCGCCGCGACGTGCTGATCGTCGACACCGCGGGCCGCCTCCACATCGACCAGGACCTGATGGCCGAGCTGGCGCAGATCCGCAAGCAGACGCGCCCGCACGACGTCCTCCTCGTCGTCGACGCGATGACCGGCCAGGACGCGGTCGGGGTCGCCGAATCCTTCGCCGAGGTGGCCGAGTTCGACGGCGTCGTGATGACCAAGCTCGACGGCGACGCCCGCGGCGGCGCCGCGCTCTCGGTCAAAGCGGTCACCGGCAAGCCGATCCTCTTCGCCTCGACCGGCGAGAAGATCGAGGACTTCGACAAGTTCCACCCCGACCGGATGGCCCAGCGCATCCTCGGCATGGGCGACGTCCTCAGCCTGATCGAGAAAGCCGAGCAGCAGGTCGACGAGAAGGAAGCCGAGGAGCTGCAGGAGAAGATGCGGCGCGACCAGTTCACGCTCGAAGACTTCCTCAAGCAGATGAAACAGATGCGGAAAATGGGGCCGCTGAGCGGGCTGCTGGGGATGCTGCCGGGGATGGGGGCGCTGAAGCAGCTGAAGAACGCCGACATCGACGAGCGGGAGCTCGACCGCGTCGAGGCGATCATCCTCTCGATGACCCCGCAGGAGCGGTCCAACCCGGGCGTCATCAACGGCTCCCGCCGCAAACGGATCGCCGCCGGCTCGGGCACCAAGGTCCAGCAGGTCAACCAGCTGGTCAAGCAGTTCGACCAGATGCGGGTGATGATGAAATCGATGGCCAACGGGCGGATGCCGACGCCGCAGCAGATGGCCCAGCTGCAGGGCGCGGGGCAGCGCAGACCGCGCCCGAAGGCGCGAAGACGCTAACCTGCCGGGCCGCTATGGCAGTCCGAATCAGACTTAGACGAGTGGGTTCCAAGAAGAACCCGATCTGGCGCATCGTCGTCGCCGACAAACGCAGCCCGCGCGACGGCCGCACGATCGAGACGATCGGCCAGTACAACCCGCAGACCGAGCCCTCGACGATCAACATCGACGAGGAGCGCGCCCGTCACTGGCTCGAGCACGGCGCCCAGCCGTCGGAGACGGTGGCGACCCTGCTGCGGACCAAGGGCATCAAGGCTTCCGGCAGCTAGCCGGACTCCGCGGATGACGGAGCTCCTCGAGTTTCTCGTCAAGGCCCTCGTCGAGGACCCGGAGGCGGTCGTGGTCGAGGAGCTCGAAGAGGACGGCGACCTCGTCTACGAGATCACCGTCGCCGAGGGCGACCTCGGCCGGGTGATCGGCAAAGGGGGGAGGATCGCCAACGCGATCCGGACGATCGCCAAGGCGGCCGCGGTGCGGATCGACCGGCGCGTGATCGTCGACATCCTCGATTAACGGGCTTCGCCCCAAGTGAGACTCGACGTCTTCACGCTCTTCCCGGAGGCCTTCGACTGGTTCCGCTCGCAGCGCTCGGTGCAGAACGCGCTGCGCGAGGGCAACGAGCTCCACCTCTTCAACTACCGCGACTCGACCCCGATGGGGGCCGGGAAAGTCGACGACTCCCCCTACGGCGGCGGCGCCGGGATGGTGCTGCGGGTCGACGTCGTCGACGCGGCGCTGCGGGCGGCCTACGGCGAGGGGCCGCGGCCGCGGATCGTCCTGCTCTCGCCGACCGGGCCGCTGCTGGACGACGAGATCGCCGACGAGCTGGTCGCCGAGCCCCACGTCGCCCTGCTCTGCGGCCGCTACGAGGGCTTCGACGACCGCGTCCACCAGCACCTCGCCGACGACGAGCTCTCGATCGGCCGCTACGTCCTCGCGGGCGGCGAGCTGCCGGCGATGGTCGTCGCCGACGTGATCATGCGCAAGCTGCCGGGCGCCCTCGGCCACGCCGACTCCGCCGCCGAGGAGTCCTTCAGCCAGGTGCTGGAGGGGATGCCCGAGTACCCGCACTTCACCCGCCCGCCCAGCTACCGCGGCTGGGACGTGCCCGACGTCCTGCTCTCCGGCGACCACGAGAAAGTGCGGCAGTGGCGACTCGAGCAGAGCAGGCGGCGGGCCGAGGAATCTCGGGAGCGGTAATTGCGGCTTTTATCGGCTCGGGTGGCCGTGGCTTGCCTACCATCGGTCGATCGCCCGTCTCTATCTGCACGAAGATCGGCAGCTCAGCCTGGATCCGCTGGAGCAGCGGCTATCCGACTTGGAAAGGGCGATCGAGGACGCCGGTCGCCTCATCTACAGGGGGAGAACCGCGGCTTCTTCCCCATCCGCCGCTCGGACGAATGAGGGATCGCGATCCCTCGACCGGATCGTCGTCTCTCAGCAGGAAGGGGCGGAAGCCTGGCTTCGAGAGCATGCCCCCGCCGCTGCCGTCGAGATGAGTCTCGCCGCGGAGCGAATCGCCGAAGCCACCGGCGGCGTCGGCGACCGCCAAGGGGGGCTGCTGGCCCAGGGACTGGAGTCCCTGCGTCGGGCGTTGAGATCGCTCGCGGACGCGGTCTCGCCGGCGCATCCCGAGGGGGCGGAGGATCGATTCGGCAAAGAGTGCCCGACAGACGAGGCGAAATACCTGTCGCGCCTCCATCTCGCTTTGGCGGCCTCGCGAGATGCGAACGGCCTATTCGAATACGACAAATCCGAGCTGGATCTCTTTCATCAGCGGCTGACGAGGCTCAACGGCCGCCTGGCGTCTGGCGTTCATGGCTTGGCCGACCTTGAAGAGGCCGAGCAGCTCTATTCAGATGTCTGGCGCATAATCTCCACTTACCGGCGCTGCGGCGATAGATCCTGAGTCGCTCTGAGGTTGAGGGCGGCGAGAAGCCCCCGTCGGCTACCATTCCGCGACCGCGCGGTTCCCGCACCCGGGTCCCGGCGGTTTTTTCTCGTCAGATGAGCTCCGTAATCGACAGCATCGAGCGCGCCCAGCTTCGGGACGGCCTGCCCAAATTCGCACCTGGGGACCGTGTCCGCGTCCATTTCCAGGTGATCGAGGGCAACCGCCGACGCACCCAGGTCTTCGAGGGCGTCGTCTTGCGGCGTCAGGGCTCGGGCGTTCGCGAGACCTTCACCGTCCGCAAGCAGTCGTTCGGCGTTGGCGTTGAGCGGACGTTTCCCCTGCACTCGCCGAAGATCGAGAAACTCGAGGTTGCGGCGCGCGGGGCCGTGCGGCGGGCGAAGCTCTACTACCTGCGCGGCCGCATCGGCAAGGCCGCGCGCGTCGCCGAGCGGCGCTGGGGGATCGACGACGACGTCGTCGCGGCGCCCGCGGCCGCAAGCAACGAGACGACCGCGGTCGACGCGGAGGGGGCGACCCCCGAGGAGACCGCGGCCGAGGTCGAGGCCCCGCCGGCGGAGACCGAGGAGGCTGCGGCCGAGGCGGAGGCCGACGCCGGCAGCTCGGGCGACAACGCGGGCGCAGAGCCCAAGCCCGAGGGCGAAGCCGAGCACGAGGTGGCGGCGGAGACGGACGCGGATGCGCCCGAGGCCGGGGAGACCGGGGACAACTCAGCGCCTGAGAACGCCGAGGACGAGGCGCCGGCGGAGGCCGGCGACTCCGACGAGGACTCGAAAGCCTGACCCCCGAACTCCCGAAGCCGAAGTCCAAAGGCGGCGGGCTCATCGAGTTGGCCGTCATCGTCGCGCTTGCCCTCGGGCTGGCGCTGGGGATCCAGGCCTGGGTCGTCAAGCCGTACCAGATCCCCTCCGAATCGATGGAGCCGACCCTCGACGTCGGCCAGCGCGTCCTCGTCAACCGCTTCCTCTACCACTTCAAGGACCCGCAGATCGGCGACGTCGTCGTCTTCCACCCGCCCTCCGGCGCCGACCGCGCCCCCAGGTGCGGGTTCAAGGTGAAAGGGCGGGAACCGTTCAGCGTCGGCATGCCCTGTCCGGAGCCGACCGAAGAGCAGTCGGACCAGAACTTCATCAAGCGGATCGTCGCCGGCCCCGGCGACACGCTCTCGGTCAGAGAAGGGCGTCCGGTCGTCAACGGGGTCGAGGTCAAAGACGAGCCCTTCATCAACCCCTGCGGCGGCGGCTCGTCCTGCAACCTGCCGAAAACGATCACGATCCCGGCCGACCATTACTTCATGATGGGCGACAACCGTGGAGCGAGCGACGACAGCCGCTTCTGGGGACCCGTACCCCGAGACTGGATCATCGGTGAGGCCTTTGCCACCTACTGGCCCCCGAACCGCATCGGCGGGTTCTAAGAAGCCGAAGACGCACCGCCGCCGGCTGGCGCGCAGCCGCCGGCTGTTCGCGTTCGACCGGGGGCTGCAGAGCCGCTTCGTGGCCGGCGCCGACGAGGCCGGGCGCGGCTGCCTCGCGGGGCCGCTGGTCGCCGCCGCGGTGCTGATCGACTACGAGCGCCTCTCGCACGCCGACCGCCGCGCCCTCAGCGGCCTGCACGACTCCAAGCAGATGACCGAAGAGCGGCGGCTGGAGATGTACCCGTGCGTGTTGCGGGCGGCGGAGCGGGTCAGCGTCGTGGTCCGCTGCGCGGCGGGAATCGACCGCCGCGGCCTCCACGTGACCAACATGGAAGCGCTCTCGCAGGCGTTGGAGCGGCTGGCGCCGGGCGAGGACGCGATCTGCCTCGTCGACGGCTTCCGCCTGCCCCGCTGCCCGGTCCCGCACCGGCGGGTGGTGAAGGGCGACGCCACCAGCGCCGCGATCGCCGCCGCCTCGGTCGTCGCCAAGGTCACCCGCGACCGCTACATGCGCGAGGTCGCCCCCCTGCACCCAGGCTGGGGGTTCGAGGAGCACGTCGGCTACTCGACCCCCGAGCACCGCCAGGCGATCGAGGAGATCGGCATCTCCCCGCTGCACCGCCGCTCGTTCCAGTCGGTCGCCTACTCCCAGCTCGAGCTGGGCTAGAACGCGCCCTTCACGTACTCGACGTCGACCGCCCGGCCGGCACGGTCGAGGGTGACGCCGACGGCGTCGAAGCGGATCTCCTCGTAGGGCGGCTGGTCGCGCCGTTCCGCCATCCAGGCGGTGGCGAGGCGGCGGACGCGGCGCTGCTTGCGGAGGTCGATCGCGAGGATCGGCTTCTCCGGGCCGAACCGGGTGCCCTCCCGCGCGCCCTTGACCTCGATGAAGACGAGGGTGCGGCCGTCGCGGGCGACGATGTCGAGCTCGCCGTAGCGGGTGCGGGCGTTGCGCTCGACGATCTCCCAGCCGACCGCCGCCAGGCGACGGGCGACCAGGTCCTCAGCGATCTCTCCGGTGCGGCGGCGGGCGACGGTCATACCTGTCCAAGTCACCGGAGGTCACAAACTCTCCCCACCCTCGCGTCGAAGAATTTGCTTCTTGCGCGCAACAGGTCGGTGGTTGCCTCCTAGCGTCCCGGCCGTGCTCGCCACCGCCCGCACCTTCACCCTCGACGGCATCTCCGCCCGCCCGGTGCGGGTCGAGGTGGACGTGCACCGTGGCCTGCCGAACTTCACGATCGTCGGCCTGCCCGACGCGGCCGTGAGGGAGGCGCGGGAGCGGGTGCGGGCGGCGCTCGTCAACTGCGGCTTCGAGTTCCCGCTGCGCCGGATCGTCGTCAACCTCGCGCCCGCGAGCCTGCGCAAGGCGGGGCCGGGGATGGACCTGGCGATCGCCGCGGCGCTGCTCAGCGCCTCCGGCGAGCTGAAATGGGAGGGGCTGGCGCGAGTGGCGCTGGCGGGGGAGCTGGCGCTGGACGGCTCGACGCGACCGGTGCAAGGGGCGCTGGCGATGGCGGAGGCAGCGCGCGAGGGCGGAGCGGAGGCGATCGTGCTGCCGGCGGAGAACGGCACCGAGGCGGCGCTCGCGGACGGGGTGCGGGTGATCGCGATCGAGACGCTGGGGCGGCTGCCGGCGCTGGCGGCGGGGGAGTGGGACCCGCCGCGGCCCGAGCCGCTGCCGCTGCGCCTGGACTCCACGCCCGGTTCCCCCGACCTGGCCGACCTGCGCGGGCAGCCGCACCTGCGCCACGCGCTCGAGGTCGCCGCCGCGGGCGGACACAGCCTGCTGATGGTCGGCCCTCCCGGCGCGGGGAAGTCGCTGGCGGCGAGCCGGCTGCCGTCGATCCTGCCGCCGCTGGCGCCGAACGAGGCGCTCGAGGTGGCGCGGATCGCCAGTGCCTGCGGCAGGCTGGGAACCGGGCTCGCGGGCGGGCGTCCCTTCCGCGCCCCGCACCACACGATCAGCGCCGCCGGGCTGATCGGCGGCGGCAGCCCACCGCGGCCGGGCGAGGCGACGCTGGCCCACCGCGGCGTCCTCTTCCTCGACGAGCTCTGCGAGTTCAAGCGCGACGCGCTGGAGGCGTTGCGGGCGCCGTTGGAGACGGGGGAGGTCTCGATCGCCCGCGCCGGCGGCCGGCAGCGCAGCCTCCCCTGCCGCTTCATGCTCCTCGCCGCCGCCAACCCGTGCCCCTGCGGCCGGGGCGAGGCCGACCCCGACTGCTCCTGCGCGCCGGTCCACGTCCAGCGCTACCGCGGGAAGCTGAGCGGCGCCCTCGCCGACCGCATCGACATCCTCGCCGCGGTACGACAGCCGAGCGCGGCGGAGATCGGCGGCACGCCGGGCGAGCCCTCGGCGGCGGTGCGGGAGCGGGTCTGCGCGGCGCGCGAGCGTCAGGAGCGGCGCCTGGGACCGGGCCGCTGCAACGCCGAGATGACCCCGGCCGAGGCGCGGGCGTGCGCGCTCAGCACCGGGGCCGCCGCCCTGCTCGCTGACCTCTACGTGCGCCAGCGGCTGAGTGGCCGCGCCCACGACCGGGCGCTGCGCCTGGCGCAGACGCTGGCCGACCTGGCCGGCGTCGAGGAGATCGGCGAGGAGCAGATGGCCCAGGCTCTGCAACTGCGAAGGCGCGACCATGGCTGAGCCGCGCGCCTGCCTCGACTGCCTGCGCCGCTCCTGGCTGCTCGCCGCCCTCGGCCCCTACGTCGAGCGGATCGCGACCGGCGCCGTCGGCTCTCGCTCCCCCGAACTGCTGCGCCTCTCCAACGAGGACCTGGTCGAGGTCGCCGCGCCCAAGGTGGCGGGGCAGATGCTGGCGCGGATCGCGGCGCTGCCGGAGGAGCGGTTGGGTGAAGAGCTGGCGCTGGCGGGCTGCTGGGCCTGCTGCCGCCACGGCGACCTCTACCCGGACGCTCTGCGCAACGCCCCCGACGCGCCCTGGGCGCTGATCGGCCGCGGCAGCCCGAAGCTGATCGACGGCCTCGAGCCGTTCGAAGCGGTGACGATCGTCGGCGCCCGCCGCGCCACCTCCTACGGCCGCGAGGTCGCCCGCGAGCTGGGGCGGGAGCTGGCGAGCGCGGGCATGGTCGTGGTCAGCGGCCTCGCCTTCGGCATCGACGGCTGCGCCCACCGCGGCGCCCTCGATGGCGGCGGTCGGACGATCGCCGTCCTCGGCTGCGGACCCGATGTCGCCTACCCGGCTTCCCACCGCTCCCTCTGGCGCCGGATCGGCGAAGCGGGCCTGGTCCTCTCCGAGCTGCCTCCAGGAGCGCCACCCTGGCGCTGGACCTTCCCCGCCCGCAACCGGATCATGGCCGCGCTGGCCGGGATGACCGTCGTAGTCGAGGCCGCCGCCCGCTCCGGCTCCCTGATCACCACCGACCTCGCCGCCGACCTCGGCCGCGACCTCGGCGCCGTCCCCGGCCCCGTCACCTCCCGCGCCTCCGCCGGCCCCAACGGGCTCCTCGCCGCCGGTGCCCACGTCATCCGCGATGCCCAGGACGTCCTCGACGCGATGCTCGGCCCCGGTCGCCGCCAACTCGATCGCAGCGGCCCGACCCTCGACCCGCAGCTCGAAGCCGTCCTCGCCGCGGTCGAGGCGGGCGAGTCCACCTGCGACGCCGTCGCCACGTCGACCGGCGTCTCCGGTCCGGCCGCAGCCGCCGCGCTCGCCCGCCTCGAGCTGCTCGGCTATCTCACCTGCTCAGCGACGGGTACCTACCGCCGCACTTTGTTGAGCGGAGAGGCTTGATCGTCACCGATGCGTGATATTTCCTGTCGATGCCCGCGCGGCCCGAGAGTCATGTCGTCCGTGACCAGGCGGTTGCGGCTGTGATGGGGGTGGTCGCGCAGGCGGGTTACGCCGCCGAAGTCGTCTCGCAGGATTACGGCGAGGATCTGCTTGCGCAGACCAGTCATGCCGGTCGGATGGACGCGAGTCGCCTCTGGATCCAGGTCAAAGGGACCGCAGCTATCGAGCGACATCAGACCGCTTCGGGAGAGCTCCGGATCTCCGTCACCTTTGACCATGCCCTGCGCTGGTCGCGGAGCGCTGATCTGGTCGCGGTGGTCCTGTGGGACGTCAATGCATCGGAGGGCTGGTTCGCCCTGCCTCTAGATCAGGTGGATCCGGTCGAGGGCTTCGTATCCGAAAAGAGGACGATGAGATTGCAATTCGATCGGGCGGACCAATTCTCGCCGGAGGCGGTCCGAGAGCTGGCTTGGGACTCCCGGATAGAACACTTTCGCCAGCTGATGCTGAGTGCGAAAAGCGTCGATCTAGAGCGGAAGGAATACGGCGAGGAGTCGAAACTGGCGAGTCTTGTCGCTTTGGACTTTCTCACCCTGTTAGGGGTCGCGGAGAAGACCTCGGAGGATCCCGTCTTGTACGGGATCCCAGCCTCCGTGCGGACGCGCTTCATCGAGACCTACCTGTGGATTGGTCAGCATGAACCGGATCCCGTAGGGGCCGTCTATCAGGCGGCGATGCTCATGCTTCCCGACTATGCGCCTGAACGAGACGGTTATCGAGTGCTGCCCCGGGTGTTGATCGAAGAGCCCGCTGCGGCCTTCATCACGCTGTTGCAGATTCCTGATCTGATCGCGAGCGCCGATGGGAACTGATCCGGCTGCTCACGTCCCCGCCGTCCTCTCCATCGCCGGCTCCGACTCCGGCGGCGGCGCCGGGATCCAGGCGGACCTGAAGGCGTTCGCGCGGGTTGGCGTCCATGGGATGACGGCGATCACCGCGATAACGGCGCAGAACACGGTCGGGGTGGAGGCGGTGGAGGCGATCTCGCCGCGGATCATCGTCGCCCAGGCGCGGGCGGTCGCCGAGGACATCGGCGTCGACGCGGTGAAGATCGGGATGCTGGGGACGGCGGAGACGGTCGAGGCCGTGGTCGAGGCGCTCGGGCATGTCGGCGAGGCGCCGGTCGTGATCGATCCGGTGATGATCGCCGAGAGCGGCGCCACGCTGCTCGATGGGGAAGCGCGCAAAGCGCTGGCGGAGAAGCTGCTGCCGCTGGCGGCGGTGGTCACTCCAAACATCCCCGAGGCGAGGGCGCTGACGGGGCTGGGGGAGGAGGCGACGCAGGCGGAGCTGGCGCGGGCGCTGGTCGGGATGGGCGCGAAGGCGGCCGTCGTCACCGGCGGCCACAGCGAGGAGATCGTCGATGTCTTCTTCGACGGCGCCGACGTGGTGGAGATCCCGGGGGAGCGGCACCCCGACGGCGCCGCACACGGCTCGGGCTGCACGCACTCCTCCTCGCTCGCCGCCTACCTCGCGCTCGGGCGCAGCCCGCTGGAGGCGGCGAGGGGCGCACGCGAGATCACCTCGGCGGCGGTGCGGGACGGCTTACGGGGAATCGGCGCCGGGGCAGGCCCGGTCGACGTTTTCGGTCTCGGTTGAGCATTTCCGGTCTCCGGATTGCCCGAAAGCTGCAATCGCGGCCTTCTTCCCCTCAGTAGATTGGCTTCATGAGCACGAACGGCAGCACCACCGCGACCGATCTTCCCCGCCCGCGTTCCTCGGTCGTCTTCGACGGCCCCGACCGCGCCCACGCGCGCGCCTACATGAAGGGCATCGGCTTCGACGACGACGCCCTCAGCAGGCCGACGATCGGGATCGCCAACACCTGGACCGAGGCGATGCCCTGCAACTTCCACCTGCGGGCGCTGGCCGAGCACGTCAAAGCGGGCGTGCGGGCGGCCGGCGGCACGCCGATGGAGTTCAACACCGTCGCCGTCTCCGACGGAGTGACGATGGGCACCCAGGGGATGAAGGCCTCGCTGGTCAGCCGCGAGGTGATCGCCGACTCGATCGAGCTGATGGCGCGCGGCTACCAGTTCGACGCGATCGTCGCCCTCTGCGCCTGCGACAAGACGATCCCCGGCTGCGCGATGGCGCTGGCCCGGCTCGACGTGCCCTCGGTCCTGCTCTACGGCGGCTCGATAGCCCCCGGCCACTGGCACGGCCGCGACGTCACGATCCTCGACATCTTCGAGGCGATCGGCGCCCACAACAAAGGCGACATGAGCGACGAGGAACTGCACGAGCTCGAGGGCGTCGCCAGCCCCGGCGCCGGCGCCTGCGGCGGCCAGTTCACCGCCAACACGATGGCCTGCGCCTTCGAGGCGCTGGGGATCAGCGCCGGCGGCTCGGCGATGGTCCCGGCCGAAGACGACGACAAGCAGACCGTCGCCGAGAAAATCGGCGAGCTGGTGATCAACGTCCTCGCCGAGGACCTGCGGCCGAGCAAGATCATCACCCGCGAGTCGCTAGAAAACGCGATCGCCTGCGTCTGCGCCTCGGGTGGCTCGACCAACGGCGTCCTCCACCTGATCGCGCTCGCGCACGAGCTCGGGATCGAGCTGACGATCGACGACTTCGAGCGGATCTCCCGCCAGACGCCGCTCTTTGCCGACCTCAAGCCGGGCGGCCGCTTCGTCGCCACCGACCTCTACGCCGCCGGCGGGGTGCCGGTGATCCTCAAGCGCCTCGCCAAAGCCGGCCTCCTGCACGGCGACGCGATCACCGTCACCGGCAAGACGGTCGGTGAGGAAGCCGCGGGCGCGACCGAGGCGCCGGACCAGGAAGTCGTCCGCCATGTCGAGAACCCGCTGAAGACCGAAGGCGGCCTCGCGATCCTCCGCGGCAACCTCGCTCCTGACGGCTCGGTGGTCAAGGTCGCCGGCACCGAGCGGCGCCAGCAGACCGGCCCTGCCCGGGTCTTTGAGTCCGAAGAGGAGTGCTTCCGTGTCGTCAAGGACCAGCAGATCAAGCCCGGCGACATCGTCGTCATCCGCAACGAGGGGCCGGTCGGTGGCCCCGGGATGCGGGAGATGCTGCAGGTCACCGCCGCGATCGTCGGTGAGGGCCTGGGCGAGAGCGTGGCGATGGTCACCGACGGCCGCTTCTCCGGCGCCACCCGCGGGCTGATGATCGGCCACGTCGCCCCTGAGGCG
>Ga0196960_10000366_pt1 | contig 16790 bp, 14 predicted proteins | sample S3v_5metaG_FD_183187 | JGI IMG/M metagenome (GOLD analysis project Ga0196960, IMG submission 183187) | Soil microbial communities from Anza Borrego desert, Southern California, United States - S3+v_5 | ecosystem: Environmental > Terrestrial > Soil > Desert | place: USA: California | collected... | reverse complement strand
GACGAGGACCCGGCGGACGAGGACCCGGCGGACGGAGCCGCGGCCGCGTCGGCAGGCCGATCCCCGGCGCCGGGGTCGCTGATCACCAGGCCGAGGACTACCAGGGCGCTGACGATCACCGCCGCAGCGGCACCGACGAGCCCTTCCTGCCGGTGCGACGGAACGGGTCGTCCGTCGTCAGGAACGTTCATCGAGGCAACCTGCCCATCTCTCGGAACCACTTGATCGAGGCGAGCGCGAGGAACCCCGCCGCCGCCAGGAAGAGCGCGGTGTACGCCGGCACGAACAGCGCCGGCGCCCCGAACAGCACGAAGATGCAGGCCAGCAGGCCGTAGTCGGTCGGCAGCGTCAGCAGCGAGCGGCCGACGCCCACCCTCTCGGCGGTCGGCTGCGCCCGGGTGGCGGCACCGTGCTGGGCGCGCAGCGCCTCGTTGAGCATCGTGCCGAAGTAGGTGACGGCGTCGACGACGCAGTAGCCCAGCGGCACCAGCAGCCAGGCACCGTCGACGACGTCCGCGCGGTACCAGCCCACGAGCACGGCCAGGTGCAGGCTGGAGGCCTTGGCCGCGTCGACCATGTGGTCCAGCCACTCCCCCGCCGGCGACCCACCGCCCCGCAGCCGGGCGACCTGGCCGTCTGCGGAGTCGAGGGCGTAGCCGAGCACCAGGCAGCCCGCGACGGCCAGCCCCATCGGCACCGACGGGCGGGCGAGCGCGAGGAGGGCGATGCCCAGGGCGGTGAACACGGCGCTGATCGCGGTGACCGCGTTCGGGGTGAGACCCGCGCGGTAGGCCAGCGCGGCGAGCAGCCGGCCGAGCGGGCGGTTGACGAACCGCGAGTAGGCGGGGGCGCCCGTGGCGCCCTTCTGCGCCGACGCCAGGCGCCGCACCGTCGCCGAGAACGACTCCGGGGCCGCCGCGGCCGGCTGCTCGAGGACCGTCACTGCTGGGCCCCCGGCAGCGGGAGGACGCCGAGACCGTCGTCCGGGAAGCCCGCGACCGACCGCGGGCGGGGCACGGGGGGCAGGTCGCGGACCGCCGCGAGGTCGCGCACGGTGGCGCCCGAGAGGCCTGCGGTCGAGCGACGTCCCGACGGCCGGCGGGCCGGGACGTCGCCCGCGGCCAGGCGCCGGGCGAGGTCCTCGTAGCCGGTGGCCACGGAGTCCCAGTCGTACCGGGTGGCCAGCTCCCGCGCGCGGAGCCCGGCAGCCCGGACGCCGTCCGGATCCGCCTCCGCCCCGTCCACGAGCGCTGCCACGTCCGCTGCGCTGCCGAAGAACCGGCCGGACTCGAGGACGACCTCGCGGTTGAAGTCCACGTCGTAGGCGAGCACGCTCGCGCCGGCACCGATGGCGCGCAGCAGCGAAGGGTTCGTCCCGCCGACGGAGTGGCCGTGCAGGTAGGTGAAGGAGTTCGCGTACAGCTGGTCGAGCTGCTCCTGGTCCCAGACGGCGCCGAGGAAGCGCACCCGCTCGTCGGCCAGCGCGTGCACCCGGGCGGTGTACTCGTCGGAGTAGGGCGCCGAGCCCACCACGACCAGCGGCTTGCGGGCGTCGCTGCGCCGGTAGCCGTCGACGATCACGTCGACGTGGTTCTCCGGCTCGAAGCGGGCCACCACCAGGTGGTAGCCGCCGGGCGCGAGGCCGAGCTCGGCGAGCCGGTCGCTGCCGGGCCGGACCAGCGGGGCGCCGTAGGTCAGCAGCGTGGTCGGCGCGCCGAACTCGCGCTGGTAGTAGTCGGCGATGCCCTGCGCGTCGGCGATGAGCGCGTCGGACCACCGCACCGCCAGGGACTCCGCCATGCGGTAGTAGCGCCGGCCGCTGCCACCCCACTTGGCGCGCTTCCACTCCAGCCCGTCCACGTGCGTCGCGAACGGGATGCGGAACGCGCGCAGCACCGGCAGCAGCGGGGAGTTGGCCGAGTTGAACACGAAGGCGGTGTCGGTGCGGTGCGCCAGCAGGTGGGCGACGGAGAGGGCCGAGTGGCTGAGCGTCTCCAACGAGCGGCGGCGTGCCGCGGGCAGGTGGACCAGCTCCATGCCGAGGTGGCTCGCGGGCCGCTCGGGCACGCCCGGAACGGTGCGGCAGTAGACGACGACCCGGTGACCGCGGTCGGCCAGCCGCCGGCCGACCTCCTCCACGGCGGTCTCGAAGCCGCCGTAGCGAGCGGGCACGCCCCGGGTCCCGATCATCGCGATGTTCATCGGGGTCACGTCATGATCCGATCGGTCGGCTGCTGGGGCGACGGGGACGTCCGCCGCTTGGACGAGGAATTGTGTACCGGCCGGAGGGCCGTCCGACCCCGCTCGGCTGAGCCTCTGACCCGAGGGGGTGAGGTGGAAACAGGCTGGTCAGCGCCGGAACGGGTCAGTACGCACCCGAGCGGGAGAGCACCGCGCGCCCGGTCTTCCAGAGGATGAGCACGTCGAGGGCCAGCGACCAGTTCTCGACGTAGCGCAGGTCGAGCCGCACGGACTCCTCCCACGACAGGTCGCTGCGTCCCGAGATCTGCCACAGACCGGTCAGGCCCGGCTTGACCAGCAGCCGGCGGCTGACCGACGTGTCGTAGCGCGCCACCTCGGCCGGCAGCGGCGGCCGCGGTCCCACCAGGGACATGGAGCCGCCGAGCACGTTGAGCAGCTGGGGCAGCTCGTCGAGCGACAGGCGGCGCAGCACGCGGCCCACCGGGGTGACCCGCGGGTCGGCGCGGAGCTTGAAGAGCAGGCCGTCGGAGATGTTGTCGCTGCGCAGGGTCTCCAGCTGCCGGTCCGCGTCGACCACCATGCTGCGGAACTTCAGCATCGTGAAGGTCTGCCCGTTGAGGCCCACGCGCTCCTGGCGGAACAGGACCGGCCCCGGGCTGGTGGACCCGACGGCGACCGCGATGACCAGCAGGACCGGGGCGAGCAGCAGCAGCGCCAGGGCGGCGGCGCAGCGGTCGACCCCGCCCTTCACGACCCGGCGCCACCCCTCGAAGGAGGGCTGCTCGACCGAGAGCAGGGGCAGGCCCTCGAAGGGGCGGATGTGCAGCCGGGGGCCGGCCACCTCGATCAGACCCGGCGCCACCAGCAGTTCGATACCCGTGCCCTCGAGCTGCCAGGAGAGCTGGCGCAGGTACTGGGCGGCGGTCTCGCTGGCCGAGGTGACGGCGATCGTGTCCGCCTCGTACGTGTCGGCGAGCGCCAGCACGTCGTCCAGGCCCCCGACCGGCACACCGGTCCGCTCGGCCACCCGGACCCGGTCGGTCGGGGTCACGGCCGCGGCGACGACGTCCAGCCCGGCGTACTGCTCCCGCTGCAGGCGGCTCACCAGCTCGAGGACGGCTCCGCCCCGGCCCACGACGACGACCTTCTTCGTGCAGCGCCCCGCCGCCCGCAGCTGACGCAGCCGGCGGCGGGCCACCAGCCGGCCGAGCAGCGTGACGCCGGTGAGCGCGGGGATCGCGACGACGACGAGGGCGCGGCTGAGGTCCAGCGCCGCCATGTAGGACAGGAAGCTGGCCGAGGCGAGCAGCAGGAAGCCTGCCGCGATGACCCGGCGGTACTCGTCGCTGCCGGTGCCGTAGACGCGCTCGGCGTAGGCGCCGGTCCCGCCCAGCAGGACCGGCCAGGCGGCGAGCAGGACCACGGCGGCCCAGGACAGCGGCGACCCCGGGACGACAGGCTGCCCCTGGGTTCCGAGGACCGCGCCACCGGCGACGGCGGCGAACGCGACCTCCGCGAGGACCAGCGCGACGGTGTAGGAGCGCACCCATCCCGGCGAGGAGCGACGCACGGCGGGACAGGGACGCGGCATCGCGGACCTGGCCGACTTGCCGGGTGACCCCGGCAGGATCACAGTTGCCGTGGTTGCGTGCTGTCGATCCAGAAGCATGTCGTCCCCCCGAACGAGATCACTCGGCGTGAGCAACCGCGCAGCGAGGACCCGTCAACAGATCTTCGAGCAGCTGGTTGCTGGCACGCCGGTGTGCGATTCAGGCGCCACACTCACAGAGCGTCATCTCGATGGTCAACACGGAGCGTGACCGTTCACCCGTTGGTGCCGCTGGTCTCGCCCGGAGGGGGCAGGCGGCGGGCTCAGGTGCGGGGGTGCACCTGGTTCTGCGCGGCCTCGAGGCCGGCGGTGAGCAGCAGCTCCGTGGCGTCGGCTGCCTCGACGACCAGGAGGTCGAGCTCCTTGCGCTCGGTCGCGGAGAAGTCCTTGAGGACGAAGTCGGCCGGGTCCTGCCGTCCCGGCGGGCGACCGACACCCACCCGCACCCGCAGGTAGTCCTTGCTCCCCGTCGAGCGGGTGATGGACCGCAAGCCGTTGTGCCCGCCCTCGCCACCGCCCCGCTTGAGCCGCACGACTGCGAAGGGGATGTCCAGCTCGTCGTGGACGACGACGAGCTGCTCGGGCGGCAGCTTGTGGTAGTCCAGCAGACCGCGCACGGGACCGCCGGACTCGTTCATGTAGGTGAGGGGCTGGGCGAGGACGACCCGCCGACCGGCCAGGTGACCCTCGCCGGACACCGCCCGCGCACGGGCGCCCTTGCCCGCGGCGAGCCGGATCCCGGCACGGCGGGCCAGCTCCTCGAGCACCATCGCTCCCACGTTGTGCCGGTTCCCGGCGTAGCCGGGCCCCGGGTTGCCCAGCCCGACGACGAGGAACGGGCCCTCGGGCGCAGGGGACACCGCAGGGGCGCCGGCGGTGCCGGCGCCCCTGCGGGCAGTGCTCTCGGTCAGCGGATGCCTCAGCCGTTGTCGGCGGACTTCTCCGCCGCATCCATCGACTCGCCGCTGCCCTGGGCGGAGGGCTCGGGCACGACGTCGCCCTCGCCGGTGCCGCCGGCCGCCTCGCCGGACTCCTCGCGCTCGATGCCGGCCTCGGCCTCGGCCTCGGCGAGCTCCGCCTCGAGGGCCTCGGCGGTGGGCGCACCCAGGAAGCCGATGACCAGGGCCTCGGGGTCGGTGATCAGCGTCGAGCCGGCGGGCAGGGCCAGGTCGCCCGCGGTGACGTTCTGCCCGGCGCTGCGCCCGGTGACGTCGACCTCGATGCTCTCGGGCAGGCGCGTGGCGTCGGCCTCGATCGAGACGGTGTTCAGCTGGTGGTTCGGGATGGCGTCGGGCGCCGGCTCACCGACGACCACGATCGGGACCTCGACGGTCGTCTTCTCGCCACGGCGGACGAGCAGCAGGTCGACGTGCTCGTGCTGGCGGGTCAGCGGGTCGCGCTGCACGGCCTTGGTCAGCGCGAGCTGCTCCGTGCCGTCCAGCACGACGGTCAGCAGGACGTTCGAGCCGCCGTTGCGCAGGGCCGCGGCGAACTCGCGCGCGGGCAGCGACAGGTGGACGACGTCCTGGCCGTGCCCGTAGAGCACGGCGGGGACGCGGCCGGCACGACGGGTGCGGCGGGCGCTCCCCTTGCCGAACTCGGTGCGGGTCTCGGCGACGAGGCGGAAGTCAGCCACGGTGATGTGCTCCTAGCGAAGAGGGTCTGCGTGCGTGCCGGCGACCGGGCGCAACGCGCCCTCGATGGGCACACGCACGTCGATCACGGAGTCGGACGGACCGCTCCCTCGCCGGGCAACGGGACAGACGATACGCGACGCGACGTGCCGTGGACGACCGCGGCCCCGTCCCGGGCGTGCGAGGGACGAGGAGGACCGGATCCTCCTCAGCTGGCCCCGTCGAAGAGGCTGGTCACCGACCCGTCCTCGAAGACCGCCCTGATCGCCTGCGCCAGCAGGGGGGCGATGGACAGCACGGTGAGCTTGTCGAACTGGCGGGCCGGCTCGATGGGCAGCGTGTTGGTGACCAGCACCTCGCTGACCCGGCTGTTCTTCAGCCGGTCGACGGCCGGTCCCGAGAGGACACCGTGGGTCGCCGCGATGATGACGTCCGTGGCGCCCTCGGCGAACAGCGTCTCGGCGGCCTTGGCGATGGTGCCGCCGGTGTCGATCATGTCGTCGACCAGGATGCACACCCGGCCCTCGACCTCACCGACGACGCGGTTGGCGACGACCTCGTTGGGGCGGGTGACGTCGCGCGTCTTGTGGATGAAGGCCAGCGGGGTACCGCCGAGCTTGTCGCTCCACCGCTCGGAGACCCGGACCCGGCCGGAGTCCGGCGAGACGACGGTGAGGTCGCAGTGCCCCCACTTGCGCTTGACCTCGTCGACGAGCAGGTCCATGGCGAAGAGGTGGTCGACCGGCCCGTCGAAGAAGCCCTGGATCTGGGCGGTGTGCAGGTCCACGGCCATCAGCCGGTCCGCTCCGGCGGTCTTGAACAGGTCGGCGACCAGGCGCGCGGAGATCGGCTCGCGGCCACGGTGCTTCTTGTCCTGCCGCGCGTACGGGAAGAACGGGGCGACGACGGTGATCCGCTTGGCCGAGGCGCGCTTCAGCGCGTCGACCATGATCAGCTGCTCCATGAGCCAGGTGTTGATCGGGGCGGAGTGGCTCTGCACCACGAAGGCGTCGCACCCGCGAACCGACTCCTCGAACCGGACGAACAGCTCACCGTTGGCGAACTCGTAGGACGCCGTGGGGGTGGGCGTGACCCCGAGGTGCCCGGCGATCTCGTCGGCCAGTCCCGGGTAGGCCCGGCCGGAGAAGAGCATCAGGCTCTTGTTCGTCGTCTGTCGGATCACACTCATGGCTCGGCTGCCCCTATGTGTCGTGGCCCGCGCGGGAAGGCCCGGAGACGTCCTCCCGGGGTGCCCCGGCCCGGTTCTCGGCCGCTTCCGCGGCCGTCGCAGCGGGCGTTCCGGGTCGCCGGCGGCGCACCCATCCTGCCACATTCCGCTGGGGCGCCCGGCCGACGGCCATCGCGCCCGGGGGGACGTCGGAGGTGATGACCGACCCCGCGGCTGTGTACGCGCCGTCCCCCACGGTCACCGGCGCCACGAACATGTTGTCCGCCCCGGTGCGTGCGTGGTCGCCGATCGTCGTGTGGTGCTTGGCCACGCCGTCGTAGTTGACGAACACCGTGGCCGCCCCGATGTTCGTGCCGCGCCCGATGGTCGCGTCGCCCACGTAGGACAGGTGCGGCACCTTCGAGCCCTCGCCCACGTGGGCGTTCTTCGTCTCGACGAACGTCCCCACCTTCGAGCCGGCGCCCAGGACCGTGCCCGGCCGGAGGTAGGCGAACGGGCCCACCGACACCTGCCGGCCGATGCGGGCCCCGGCCGCGTGGGTGCGCACCACGGTGGCCGCCTCACCCACCTCGGTGTCCAGCAGCGTCGTGTCGGGTCCCACGTGGGCACCCTCGCCGACGGAGGTCGACCCCTGGAGCTGGGTGCCGGGCTCGAGGACCGCGTCCCGGCCGACGCGCACGGTGACGTCGACCCAGGTCGTGGCGGGGTCGACCACGGTGACGCCGCTGCGCATGAGCTCGTCGAGCACACGGTCGTTGAGCACCCGCCGACGAGCGGCGAGCTCGACCCGGTCGTTGCAGCCGAGCACGTCGTCCGGGTCCTCGGCGACGACGGCGCCGACGCGGGCGCCGTCCCCGACCAGCAGGCCGACGACGTCGGTGAAGTACAGCTCGCCCTGGTCGTTGTCGGCCTCGATGCGGCCGAGCGCCGCCCGGACCGCGGCGGCGTCGCCGACGTAGACCCCGGCGTTGATCTCCCGGATCGCCCGCTCGTCGGCGGTGGCGTCCCGCTCCTCGACGATGGCGCGCACGCCGCCGTCGGCACCCCGGACGATGCGGCCGAGCCCGGTGGCGTCCTCGACCTCCGCGGTCAGCACCGTCAGCGAGTCGCCGGCCCGCAGGTGCTCGCCGACCAGCCGCGCGACCGTGCCCGCCCGGAGCAGCGGGGCGTCGCCGTTGACGAGGAGGACGGGCCCGGAGACGTCGGGAACGGCGGCGAGGGCGACGGCGGCGGCGTGACCGGAGCCCCGCTGCTCCTCCTGCACGACGGGCAGCGCTCCCGGGGCGATCGCGGCGAGGTGCTCGCCCACGGCGTCCCGGCCGGCGCCGACCACCACGACGGTCGTGCCGGCAGCCAGCGGAGCGGCCGCCGCGAGGACGTGCCCGAGCATGCTCCGGCCACCCAGGCCGTGCAGCACCTTGGGGGTGGCCGAGCGCATGCGCGTGCCCTGGCCCGCGGCCAGGACCACGACGGCAGCGACCGTCGGTGCATCGGCAGGGACAGGGGCCGGCTGGACGTCAGTCACGGAACTCCTCGTTCGGCGGCAGCGGGCTGCTCGCTGGGGGGGTGCTGGGGAACCTTGCTGGGGGACTCGGACTCGAACCGAGACTTCCCGGCTCCAAAGGCCGGCGGGCTGCCGATTACCCCATCCCCCACCGGACCGGCGGACGGCCCAGGGCGCACCGGCCGCACCGGCGCACCCGGGAGCCTAGGGCCCGGCGGAGTCCGGAGGCACACCCCCGGCGTGTCCCGGAGCCCCTGGACCGGCTCGCCGTGCGAGGTGCGGTGCCGTAGGTTACGGCTACGCTCCCGGGCTCGACGTGCGCCCGGCCGACTCCCACCCCGGTCGTCTCGGAGGCCCGTTGTCCGCTCCTGCTCGTACCCGGCCCCTGGCGCCGCCCCGCGTCGCCGCACCTCATGCCGGGCTGCCGGCCAACGCGATCGGCCGGCGCAAGAGCGTGCTGGAGATCGTGACGCTCTACGTCATCGTCATCGTGCCGTTCCTGGCCCTCGCGGCCGTCGTCCCGGCCGTGTGGGGCTGGGGCCTGTCCTGGCTCGACGTCGGCCTGGCCGTCGGTTTCTACGCCGTCACCCTGCTCGGCGTGACGGTGGGGTACCACCGCTACTTCACGCACGGGTCGTTCAAGGCCAAGCGGCCGCTGCGCCTCGCCCTGGCGGTCGCCGGGTCGATGGCGATCCAGGGCCCGGTGGTGCAGTGGGTGGCCGACCACCGCCGCCACCACGCCTTCTCCGACCGCGACGGCGACCCGCACTCGCCGTGGCGGTACGGCACCGATGCCCGCGCCCTGCTCAAGGGCATGTTCCACGCACACCTGGGCTGGCTCTTCGAGCGGCGGAAGACGAACATGGCGCGCTACGCGCCCGACCTCCTGAAGGACTCCGCACTGGTCCGGACCGACCGGATGTTCGTCGTCTGGGCGTTCATCAGCCTGATGCTCCCCGCCCTCGTCGGCGGTCTGGCGACCATGAGCTGGGCGGGCGCCTGGTCGGCGTTCTTCTGGGCGGGCCTGGTGCGGATCGCCCTGCTGCACCACGTCACCTGGTCGATCAACTCGGTCTGCCACGTCGTCGGCAACCGGCCGTTCGCCTCCCGGGACCAGGCGACCAACTTCTGGCCGCTGGCCATCCTCAGCGCGGGCGAGTCGTGGCACAACCTGCACCACGCCGACCCGACCTGCGCGCGGCACGGCGTGCTGCGGGGCCAGATCGACATCAGCGCCCGCGTCATCTGGGCGTTCGAGAAGCTCGGCTGGGCGTGGAGCGTGAAGTGGCCCGACCCGGTGCGGCTGGCCGCCAAGCGCGCACCCACGACGGCCGGCGGCTGACCGGGACCTCCCGCGGCCCGGAGCCCGGCCCCGCGACGCTCAGGGGAGCAGGCGGGCTCCGGGCACCGGGCCGCTGACGGCGCGCACGGTGCGGAACACGCCCGTTCCGGCCAGCTCGGCGGCCAGCCGGACCGCCGCGGGCCCGTCGGCCGCCAGCGCCGCCACGGTGGGACCCGATCCGCTGACCAGCGCCGCGACCGCACCCGCCTCCTCGGCCGCGCGCAGCGCCCGGCGCAGGCCCGGCCGCAGGCTCAGGGCCGGCGCCTGGAGATCGTTGGCCAGGGCAGCTCCGACCGCGGCGGGCGAGCCGCTCCGCAGCGCCTCGATCACCCGTTCCGCGGACGCCGGCGCGGTCGGGGCGGCCACGCGGCCCTGCGCGCGCAACCGGTCCAGCTCGCCGTAGACCGCCGGCGTCGAGAGCCCCTCCCCCGCGATGCCCAGCACCCAGTGCCCGGTGCCTCCGCTGAGCACCGGGGCCACCTGCTCTCCGCGCCCGGTGCCCAGTGCGACGCCTCCGACCAGGCCGAACGGGACGTCGCTGCCGAGCCGGGCGGCAAGGGCCATCAGGTCCTCGTGACCGGCCCGGGTGCCCCAGAAGGCGTCCAGCGCGACCAGGGTGGCCGCCGCATCGGCGCTGCCCCCGGCCAGGCCGCCGGCCACCGGGATGCTCTTGGCGACCTCGATGGAGGCGTCGGCGGGCACGCCGGCGTGCTCGGCCAGCAGCTCGGCGGCGCGCCAGACGAGGTTGCTGCGGTCCGCCGGGACGACTGCGGCCCCTTCGCCGGAGAGGGCGAGGGTCAGCCCGTCCCCCGGCCCGACGGTCACCGTGTCGAACAGCGAGACGGCCAGGTACACCGTCCGCAGCTCGTGGAAGCCGTCCCCGCGCAGGGGCCCGACACCGAGGTGGACGTTCACCTTGGCGGGTGCGCGGGCGGCCCGCGCGGCGGGCGCGGTCACGGAGCTCCCGGGCCGGTGGCCGCCAGGCGTGCGAAGTCGGTGACCGACAGCTGCTCACCGCGCGTGGACGGGTCGATGCCCGCCGCCCGCAGGCGCTCCTCGGCCGCCGCCGGGCTGCCGGCCCAGCGTGCGAGAGCAGCACGCAGGCCCTTGCGGCGCATGGCGAAGGCCGCGTCGGTCACCTCGAACGTGGCCCGCCGGTCGCCGGGCGGTGGCGGGCGGCGGACCAGCGCCACGAGACCGGAGTCGACGTTGGGCTCGGGCCAGAAGACGCGGCGGCCGACGCTGCCCGCCCGCCGCACCTCGCCGTACCAGGCCGCCTTCACCGACGGGATGCCGTAGGCCGGGGTGCCCGGTGCCGCGGCGAGCCGTTCGGCCACCTCGGCCTGGACCAGCACCAGTGCGCGGTCGAGCGTCGGCAGCAGTTCCAGCAGGTGCAGCAGCACCGGGACGGCGACGTTGTAGGGCAGGTTGGCCACCAGCGCCGTGGGCGGAGGACCCGGGAGCTCGGTCACCCGGAGGGCGTCGCCCTCGACGACGGTGAGCCGACCGGCGAGATCAGGGCGACGCGCCGTCACCGTCGCCGGCAGCAGTGCGGCCAGCCGCGGATCGATCTCGACGGCGGTCACGCTCGCGGCCGCGGGCAGCAGCCCGAGGGTGAGCGAACCGAGGCCGGGGCCCACCTCCAGCACCACGTCCTCGGGTCGCACCCCGGCGGTGCGCACGATCCGGCGGATGGTGTTCGCGTCGTGCAGGAAGTTCTGCCCGAGGGACTTCGTCGGGCGCAGGTCGAGCTGCTGGGCCAGCTCGCGGATGGCGGCCGGGCCCAGCAGCCCGTCGTTCTGCTCGGGTGCGGTGCTCAGGAGGATCCGATCAGAGGTGCTTGCCGCAGTGCGGCCACTGCCCGGCGCCCGACTGGTTGTAGAGCAGCTGCGCACGGTAGGTCTGCTCGTCGGCCGAGGCGGCCGACGGGAGACCGGTTCCGCCGACGGCCTGCCACGTGGCCACGGAGAACTGGTAGAGCCCGTGGTACTTGCCCGTGCTGCTGACGGCGTCAGGGCGGCCACCGGACTCGCACTCGGCCAGGGCCGCCCAGTTCAGCCCGTCGGCGGCCGGCGTGTTCGTGGGCCGCGCCTTGGTGCCCACGGACACCTGCTGGTCGACGGGCTCGCGCGTCACCGTGGAGGCCACCGACTCGCGGCCGGTCTCCTGGCCGTCGACGACGGTCACGCGGTAGGTCGTCGACCGCTCGCCGTCGACGCCCTGCTGGGTCACGGTCTCCTCGCCCTCGAAGGCGGCGGCGTCCTCGGTCTCGACCCGGCCGTGCTCGAGGACGGTGGTCTCGGTGACCTCGGAGACCTGCACGCGGAAGACCTGCAGGCGCATCCGGTTCAGCAGGTTCTGCTCCAGCCGCAGGCTGGTCTGATCGGTTCCGCTCAGCGCGATGCCCTGCTCCGCGAGCAGGTCCCCGGCCGTCGCGGCCACGGTGCTGACGACGCGCTCCTGCCCGTCGGCGACGAGCACGATCTCCTTGGGCGTCGTGACGGTGAGCGCCATGCCCTCGAGCGGCAGCCGCTCGCCGCGGCTGGCCGAGAGCACCAGCCCCTCGCCGCGGAGGCCGAGCTGCTCCAGGGCCTCGTCCACCGAGAGTGCCGTGACGTGCACCTCGCTGGAGACGCCGTCCACGGTGAGGGTGAGGGGGCGGGCCCGGTTCAGCACGACGGCGTCGCCGTCGTTCACAGCGGCATCCGGCGCCGGGAGGACGACGTCCTGCGCGGCCAGGGTCAACCCCTCGTCCTGCAGCACCTCGCCCACCGTGTCGGAGTACGTGCCCACGGTCCGGGCTTGCCCGTCGACGGTGAGGGTCACGGACTTCTGGGCGACGAGAAAGGCGAGCGTTCCGCCGACGAGTCCGAAGAGCACGAGGGCGAACAGGCTCAGCTGCAGGGAGCGGCGCACAACACATCCAGGGGTCACAGAACCCGGGCAGGAGAGCGACCACGCCGCGGAACGGCCCGGTCGCCGGCTCGAACTCGGGCAGCGTCGAGCCGGAGGCAGGCTCCGGACCGGGTGCTGCCCGGGTCGTCTCCACCCCGGCTGTCGGTAACGACACGATAACGAACACGTGCATGGAGCAACGGTGCGCGACGAGTGAAGCAGAGCGCTGACGCCGCTCACAGTGGGCACGCCGATACACGGCGTCACCGCCGTGCCGCATGAGACGGGTGGGACGCGCGTTCCTACCGGGACGGCCGTGTGATCAAGCGCACGGCGTGCGAGCGCCGGTCCAGGGGAAGGGAAAGGCGCTCGTCAGCCTGCCAGCGCGGGCTCGGTCGACCGGATGGGCCGCAACCAGCTCAACAGGAAACCCGCCACCGCGATGCCGGCCGCCAGCGCCGAGAAGCCGCCGGCGACCAGCGCCACGGGCACGATGTCGATGCCTTCGCCGACCCGCTCCCCGAGGTCGAGACCGGCCCGCAGCAGCAACGTGCCGAAGGGCAGCAGCGCCGCGACGCTGGCGGCGGCGGTGACCAGGTGCGCCGTCCACGTGCGCAGCGCCTCGTCCACGGGCACGTCGGCTCCTTCGGCGGGCAGCGGGCGGGCCAGGAGCCGCAGCAGCGCCACCTCGGCGATCAGCCAGGCCACGAGCGGAACGCCTGCCACGGCACAGACGGCCGGTGCGCCGAGGTCACCGGCGCGCCACATCGCGCCGGCGGTGATGACCTCGGCGAGCACCACGGACCGCATCGTCCAGACCAGCCACCCGGAGATCTGCTCGTTCTGCCGGGGCCGGCGCGGCGGGGCCGACAGCGCCCACCTCGGCCGCGGGCGCGTGACCTCCGCCAGGAGGACACCCGCGAGAAGGCCGACGGCCAGCACGGGGATCCACAGGAAGACCGAGGCCTCGGCGAACGCGACGATGCTCAGCAGGACGCCGGCGATCCCCAGGACCAGCCCGAGCGAGCGCCAGCGACGACCGTGGGCGGCCTGCCGGCGCAGCGTCGCCCGTCCCTGCGGGGTCGCCTCGGCGAACTGCACACCGGCGGCGGCCACGGCCCGGCGTCCGGCCGCCAGCCCCCACGCTCGGGCCAGCAGGACGCCCGGCACCAGCAGGGCGACGAAGAGGACGACGGCGATGAGGCGACCCACGGCGCTCATTGTCGTCCTCCCGACGACGATGCGGCCACGTACCGCTTCCTCCGGGGTCCCGCCGTGCGCCCGGCCCCGTCCCGGGCCCGCGCCGAGCGCAGCGAGCGTGGGGGCCGGTGGCCCTTCCGCAGGGTCCCGCCGCGAGCGTGCGAGCGGTGGGGGGCGGGAGGGTCCTTCTACCTTCACCAGGGCCCGAAGACCCGCTCGCCGGTGGCGGTGAGGGCGGCACACAGCTCCGGCAGCCCCACGCCGGTGATCCCGGCGAGCGCGCGCACCGTGTGCGGTACCAGCCGAGAGGCGTTCGGGCGACCGCGGTGCGGCACGGGGGTGAGGAAGGGGGAATCCGTCTCCACGAGCAGCTGGTCCACCGGGGTGAGCGCTGCGGCCTCCCGCAGGTACCCGGCGTTGCCGAACGTGAGCGTGCCGGCGAAGGAGAGCACGAAGCCGCGCTCGACGCAGGCCCTGGCGAACGCCGCATCCCCGGAGAAGCAGTGGAAGACGGTGTGCTCGGGCGCACCCTCGTCCTCCAGCACGCGGAGGATCTCCTCGTGGGCGTCGCGGTCGTGGATCACCAGGGCGACCCCGCGCTCCTTGGCGATCCGGATGTGCGCCCGGAACGACGCCTCCTGCGCCGCCCACCCGTCCGGGCCGGTGCGGAACCGGTCCAGCCCCGTCTCCCCCACCGCCCGCACCCGCGGCATCGCCGCGAGGCGGTCGATCTCGGCGAGCGCGTCGTCGGTCGCGACGCCCTCGCCCGCCTCGTTGGGATGGACGGCCACCGCGGCCAGCACGTTCGGATGACGGGCGGCGAGCGCCGCCGACCACTGCGACGAGGCGACGTCGACCCCGACCTGCACGAGCCGCGGAACGCCGACCTCCACCGCTGCGGCGATCTCGGCGTCGACGTCCTCGTCCGACGCCGTCGACCCGTCCTCCGGGCGGAAGCCGTTGAGGACGATGTCGAGGTGCGTGTGGCTGTCGATCGCCGGGGCGGGCAGCGGCTCGGGGGACGGCGGCGGCTCGCCCCGCCGGTTCGCGCGGGCGCTCGCCGAGCGACTCACTTCCCCTCGTCCTCCAGGCGCGCCAGCTCTTCCTCGACCACCGACTCGTCCAGCTTCTTGAAGATCGGGGTGGGCGGGCTCAGCGGCGTGCCGGACGGCAGCGGGCGCGAGCCCCACGCGGCCTGCGCGGCACCGTAGTCCCCGGTGATGACCGGGTAGGGCGAGCCGTCGTCGAGGTCCTCGGTCTCCACGACCTGCGGGGCCGGCGACCACACACCGGTGCCGCCGAGCAGCTCGTGCACCTTCTGCGCCGAGTGCGGCAGGAACGGCGTGAGCAGCGTGTTGCAGTCGCTGATCGCCTGCAGCGCGGTGTGCAGCACGGTGTCCCGGCGGGCCGGGTCCTCCTTGAGCTTCCACGGCGCCTGGTCGGACAGGTACTTGTTCGCCTCGCCGACCACGCGCATGGCCTCGGTGGCCGCGGCCTTCTGCCGGTTGCGCGCCAGCAGGTCCCCGATCGGACCGAAGGCGTTCCTCGTCGTGTCCAGCAGCGCCCGGTCGGCGTCGGTCAGCTCCGCGGGCGTGGGCACCGCGCCCACGTTCTTCGCCGCCATCGAGACCGAGCGGTTGACCAGGTTGCCCCAGCCGGCGACCAGCTCGTCGTTGTTGCGACGGCGGAACTCCGACCAGGTGAAGTCGGTGTCCTGGTTCTCCGGGCCGGCGACGGCGATGAAGTAGCGCAGCGCGTCGGCGTCGTACCGGGCGAGGAAGTCGCGCACGTAGATGACGACCTGGCGACTGCTGGAGAACTTGCGGCCCTCCATGGTCAGGAACTCGCTGGAGACCACCTCGGTGGGCAGGTTCAGCCGGCCCAGGGAACCCGCCGAGCCTCCCTTGTCGCCCTCGCCGTTGTAGCCGAGCAGCTGGGCGGGCCAGATCTCGGAGTGGAAGACGATGTTGTCCTTGCCCATGAAGTAGTAGGCGTCGGAGTCGGGCGTCTGCCACCACTGCCGCCAGGCGTCGGGCTCACCGCTGCGCCGGGCCCACTCGATGGACGCCGACAGGTAGCCCACGACGGCGTCGAACCACACGTAGATGCGCTTGTCCGGCCGGTCGCGCCAGCCGTCGAGCGGCACCGGCACGCCCCAGTCGATGTCGCGGGTGTAGCTGCGCGGCTTGAGGTCCTCCAGCAGGTTGACGCTGAAGTTCAGGACGTTCGAGCGCCAGTTCGTGCGGGTGGCCAGCCAGTCGCCCAGGGCGCGGGTGAAGGCGGGCAGGTCGAGGAAGTAGTGCTCGCTCTCGACGAACCTCGGCGTCTCGCCGTTGATCCGGCTGACCGGGTTGATCAGGTCGGTCGGGTCGAGCTGGTTGCCGCAGTTGTCGCACTGGTCGCCGCGGGCGCCGTCGTAGCCGCAGATGGGGCAGGTGCCCTCGATGTAGCGGTCGGGCAGGGTGCGGCCGGTCGACGGGCTGATCGCGCCGAGCGTCGTCTTCGGGAAGACGTACCCGTTCTTCAGCAGCCCGAGGAAGATCTCCTGGCTGATCTGCGCATGGTTCACCGTGGTCGTGCGGGTGAACAGGTCGTAGCTCAGCCCCAGGCTGGCCAGGTCGTTGACGATGATCCGGTTGTTGCGGTCGGCGATCTGCCGCGGCGTGATGCCCTCGGCGTCGGCCGCGACCGTGATCGGGGTGCCGTGCTCGTCGGTGCCGCTCACCATCAGGACCCGGTCGCCGGCCATCCGGTGGTAGCGGCTGAAGACGTCGGAGGGGACGCCGAAGCCCGAGACGTGGCCGATGTGCCGCGGGCCGTTGGCGTAGGGCCAGGCGACAGCGGTCAGGATGTGCCGATCACTCACGGGGGAAGCCTAGGCGGCGTGGTGCCCGCGTCATCCGCACGGGGCTCACGGGTGCCCGACGACGCTCGAGGTGGGCGTGTCGGCCCCTGGCTGGACCGGGGCGAGGACGGCGAGGGCGCCGAGGCCGAGAGCGAGAACGCCCAGCGTGGCGGCGCACAGCACCCGGTACCGGGCCACCGGGTCGGGCCGACGGTCCTGTCGGAGCCGGGGGCCCTGCGCCACCCATCGCCGCGCCGACACCGAGTCGGCGAGCAGCAGCTTGACCACCGGCAGGGAGACGGCGGCGGCGAACGCCACCGGCATCGGCAGCCCCAGGACGGGAGCGGCCGGTGCGGGGAGGACGACGGCG
>Ga0196960_10000365_pt1 | contig 16793 bp, 17 predicted proteins | sample S3v_5metaG_FD_183187 | JGI IMG/M metagenome (GOLD analysis project Ga0196960, IMG submission 183187) | Soil microbial communities from Anza Borrego desert, Southern California, United States - S3+v_5 | ecosystem: Environmental > Terrestrial > Soil > Desert | place: USA: California | collected... | reverse complement strand
AGCCGCAGCCGCCGCGCCACGCGTGCCCGCCGCGGCGCCCGCACGCGCGCCGCACGGACGAGGTCGTCGCCGAACGCCCGCAGCTCGGGCGGCATCGATCCGTCGCTCACCGCTCCTCCTCCCGCTCCATCGCGGCCTTCAACGCCGTCAGCCCGCGGAAGACCCGCACCCGCGCGGTCGCCGCCTTCACGCCCAGCCGCTCCGCGATCTCCGCGTACTCCAGCCCCTCCACGACCCGCAGCTCGACCGCGGCGCGCTGGTCGGCCGGCACGCTTGCCAAAGCACGTTCCAGCGCCGCCCGCCGAGCCTCCGCGCTCGCCCGCTCCGCCGCGCCGTCGGCGTGGTCGTCCGCCACCACCCGCTCCGCCAGCCCCAGCCGCCGCCGCGCCCGCGCGTCCACCGCGTTGCGCCGCCACGCCCGGTGCAGCACGTTCGTCGCGATCCCGTGCAGCCACGGCCCGGCGCTCCCGTCCCCCGGATCCCGGAACCGCCCGGCGTGGAGCAGCGCCTGCGCGAACGTCTCCGCCACCACCTCGCTCGCGAGCACGCCGTCGCCCGTCTGCCGCACCAGCCGCGCATGCAGCACCGGCGCCCACCGCTCGTACACCACGCCGATCGCCTCCGGCCGCTCCCCCACCGCAGCCAGCAACGCCGCGTCCGTCCGGTCACGGACCCGCGCGGGCGCACGAGCGGAGGGGTCGAGCAGCTGCAGCATCGACCCTCCATGCCACCACGCCCGCCCCGCGTTTCACGACCCGTGTCGTCCGAAGGTCGCACGCCCGCGCACGCCGCGCGGCGACGGCTAGCTCGGCGCGGCCGGGGGCGGACCGACCGCCATCTCGCCGTGGGAGGAGTGGCGCTGGACCACGCCCGCGACCGACATGAAGATGAGGGCGATGGGGACGGCGAGGGCGGCGCCGATGATGCCGTACAACGCGCCGCCGATGGCGACGGCGAGGAGGACGACGATCGGGTGGAGCGCGACCGTGCGGCCGACGATGAACGGGTAGAGGACGTTGCCCTCGAGCTGCTGGACGAGGAGGACGATCCCGAGGACGCCGACGGCGGTGCCGACGCCCTGGGCGACCAGCGCCACGAGCACCGCCGCGAGGCCCGCGACGATCGCGCCGACGATCGGGACGAAGGCGAGGACGAAGGTCAGGACCGCCAGCGGCAGCGCCAGCGGGACGCTCAAAGCCCAGAGTCCGATCCCGATGCCGACCGCGTCGACCGTCGCGACGAAGACCACGCCCCGCACGTACGCCTTCAGCGAATGCCAGACCTTCTCGCCGAAGTCGTCCAGCGCAGGCCGGCGCGCGGGCGGGAAGAGGCGGCAGAACCACTCCCACATCCGCGGCCCGTCCTTGACGAAGAAGAAGAGGACGACCAACGTCAGGAGGAGCCCGGCGAGGAGCTGGCCCGCGACGGTGGCGCCCGACACGGCGCCGTTGCGGATCGCATCGGAGTTGTCGCGGATCCGGTCGTCGATCGTGTTGATCTGCTCCTGGACGTCCCGCTCCTCGATGCCGGTGACGTTCGCGATCTGCCGCCCCAGCTCGTCGGCGCCCTGGGACACCTGGTTCGCCAGCGCGTCGGACTCGTGCGCGACCGAGGTGCCGATGAACGTCACGATCCCCACGAACGCCGCGATCGCGACGATGAAGACGAGCGCGGTGGCGAGCGCCGGCGGCAGCCCGCGCCGCTGCAGCCACCGCGTCGGCGGGACGAGCAGCGTCGAGAGCAGCAGCGCGATCAGCACCGGGAACGCGACGAAGCCCACGCGCGTGAACGCGTAGACGAAGATCGCGCCCGCTGCGATGCAGACGAGCAGCCGCCACGAGATCTCGGAGGTGGCGACGAGCAGGCGCGGGATCCGCACCGGCCGGTCGGAGGTGCCGCCACCGGACCGCCCGGGCTGGGCCACCCGGGCGGTCGACGGCGACGTCGTGAAGCGGGACTGATCGTCGAGGCTGGCCATCCAGATCGACCGGCTACCCGCAGAGGGTCACTCGTAGGCGAGCGCCCGCAGGATGTCCACGCGCGCCGCCCGGCGGGCCGGCAGGACGGCCGAGACGACCCCCGCGAGCGCCGCCAGGACGAAGAGCCCGACCATCGTCGCGACCGGCAGCTCGAACGCGAACCCCTCGTCGATCAGGGGCTGCGTGACGATCCACGCGAAGAAGATCCCGAGCACCAGCCCGAGGACCGCGCCGATCATCGCGGTGATCGCCGCCTCGTACCGGACCGTCCGCCGCACCTGCCGCCGCGACGTCCCGATCGCCCGCAGCATCCCGAGCTCCCGCGTCCGCTCGTGGATCGACAGCGTCAGCGTGTTCACCACGCCGAAGAGCGACACGATGATCGAGAGCGCCAGCAGCGCGTAGAACAGGTACAGGATCTGGTTGATCTGCCCGGCCTGCGCGTCCTTGACCTCCTCGCGGTCCTGCGACTCGGCCACCGGGAACTGGTCGTCGAGCACCCGGTCGATCCCCGCGCGCACGGTCGCCGGCTTCGCGCCGTCGGCGAAGGTGAGGAAGAGGAACGCGTCGCGCTGCTCGTCCCAGTGCCGCGCCATCTGGTCGTTGGCGACGAGGATGCCGCCGCCGAGCAGGCCGCTCTCATCCTCGTCGATGGAGCCGATCACCTTCAGCCGCCGCTGCTCGCCCGTCGTGGTCGTCACGTTGAGCGTGTCGCCGACCTTGACGCCCTCGTCCTTCGCCCACGGCGCCGCGACGACGGTCTCGTCCCCGCGCATGCCCGCGAGCGTCCGCGCATCGCCCTCCTCCCACTCGAGCTTGTAGCCCTTGGTGAGGTCGGCCGGGTCGACGCCGAACGTCACGGTCTCGTCGCCGTTCACCAGCGACATGCCGAACCGCACGCCGGTCGCGCTCTCGACGCCCGGCACAGCGCGAACCGCCCCGCGCGTCGCGGCGGGCAGCGGCGAGAACCCGTCCTTGTTGCGGACCGTCAGCTCGCCCGCGAACTGCTGGTCGACGATGTCGTCGATCGAGGCGCGGAAGCCCGCAGCGAAGATCGACACGAAGGTCACCAGCGCGAGCCCGATCATCAGCGCCGCCGCGGTGGCGGCGGTGCGGCCCGGCTGCCGGGTCGCGTTCTCCCGCGCCAGCCGGCCGGTCAGGCCCAGCCGCTCGAACGGCGCGCCGACCACGCGCGCCAGCGGCCGCACGAGCTGGGGCGAGAAGAGCGCCACCGCGAGGAAGACGACCGCCGCGCCGAGGCCGAGCTGCCCCGCCGCGTCGCCGCCCTCGCTCCCGCCGAAGAGGCCGGAGAGCACCGCCGCCATCCCGACGACGGCGAGCAGGCCCGCGAACACGAACCGCTTGCGCCCCGACCGGACAGGGAGGCCGACGCCCGCCCGCATCGCCGCGATCGGCGGCACGCGCGTGGCCCGCAGCGCCGGCGCGACCGACGCCACGACCGTCACGCCGATCCCGACGAGCAGCGACACGAACACCGTCCGCCCGAGCAGCACGGTGTCGTCGGCGGGCAGGTCGAGCCCAGCCGCCTTGAACGCGAGCACGATCCCCGGCGCGACGAGCAGCCCGCCGATCAGGCCGAGGATCGAGGCGCCGACGCCGAGCAGCGCCGCCTCGAGGATCACCGACCGCAGCACCTGCCGCCGCGAGGCGCCGAGCGTCCGCAGCAGCGCGAGCTCCCCCGTCCGCTGCGCGACCGTGATCGAGAACGTGTTGGAGATGACGAACGCGCCGACGAAGACGGCGATCCCGCCGAAGATGAGCAGCGCGGTGCGCAGGAAGCCCAGGCCCTCCTGGGTGTCCTTCGTGTCGGCCTCCGCGTTCTCCTCGCCCGTGCGCACGTCGACCGGCGCGCCGCGCAGCGCGGCCTTCACCCGGTCGCGCAGCGTCTCCGCCGAGGTCCCACCCTCCCCCGCCGCCGCGATCGTGTCGAACTTCCCCTCGGTCCCGGTCAGCCCCTGCGCGCGCCGCAGCGTCGTCAGCACGACCGTCGCACCCGCGAGCGAGTCCACGCTCCCGTACTTCGCGATGCCGACCAGCCGCAGCGGCACGATCCCGTCGTCGCCGAGCACGCGGACCGTCTCGCCCAGCTCGAAGCCCTGCTCCTCCGCCGTCCCCTTGTCCACCGCGATCTCGCCGTCGGCGCGCGGGAGCCGCCCCTCGACCGGGTCGAACGCCTCGAACCGTCCGGGCGCGGCGGAGGAGACGAAGGTCGGGACGCCGCCGGTGGAGACCGGCTCGTTCTCGTCGTCCACCACCGTGACGTTGCGGAAGACGTCCCCGCGGGCCTCGGCGACGCCCGGCACCGCCTTCACGCGCTCGAGGAGCGCCGCGTCCATCGGCGTCTCCTGCACGCCGTTGTCGACCGCCTGGCGCGGCGTGACCGCCACGTCGACGCCCTCCGCGGCCTGCTGGAAGATGTCGCCGAACGCGCGGTCGATCGTGTCCGTGAGGATGTAGGTGCCGCTGATCATCGCGACGCCCAGCACGACCGCCATCGCCGTCAGCGCCGTGCGCAGCTTGCGCGACGCCAGCGACTTGAGGGTCAGGCGCGTCATGCCGCGACCTGCCCGACGCGCCGGTCGTCGACGATCCGGCCGTCCGCCAGCTCCACGATCCGGTCCGACACCGCGGCGGCCTCGGCGTCGTGGGTGACCATGATGACCGTCTGGCCGAACTCGTCCACGGCGCGGCGGAGCAGGGTGAGGACGTCGGCGGAGGCGCGCGAGTCCAGGTTGCCGGTCGGCTCGTCGGCGAACACCACCGCGGGCCGGGTGACCAAAGCGCGGGCGACCGCGACGCGCTGCTGCTGGCCACCGGACATCTCGCTCGGGCGGTGCGTGCGGCGGTCGCCCAGGCCGACGGCGGCGATGAGCGTCTCGAGCCAGTCGCGGTCGGGCTTGCGCCCGGCGATCGAGAGCGGCAGGACGATGTTCTCCTCCGCCGTCAGCACCGGCAGCAGGTTGAACGCCTGGAAGATGAAGCCGATCTTGTCGCGACGCAGCTGGGTGAGCCTGCCGTCGTCGAGCTGCGAGAGCTCGGTGCCGTCGATGACGACCGAGCCGCCGCTCGGGCTGTCGAGGCCGGCCATGAGGTGCATCAGCGTCGACTTGCCGGAGCCCGACGGCCCCATGATCGTCGCGAACTCGCCGCGCGGGAAGGCGACGGAGACGCCACGCAGGGCGTCGACGGCGGCGTCACCCTCGCCGTAGCGGCGGGTCAGGTCGGTGCAGAGGGCGATCGAGGTCGAGGTCATCGTGCTCGCAACCCTCTTCGGTCTGCGCCCCCGCGGCAATACGGTTATCCCCCACCTCGGCCGGTAGGGATGACCCTTACGACCTCAGGTAGGTGAGGACGGCGAGCACGCGCCGGTGGTCCTCGGAGGCCGGGGTGAGGCTCAGCTTCGTGAAGATCGAGGTGACGTGCTTCTCGACGGCGCGCTCGGTGACGACGAGGTGCTCGGCGATGCCGGAGTTCGAGCGGCCCTCGGCCATCAGACCCAGCACCTCGCGCTCGCGCGGCGACAGCGGCGCCAGCGGGTCCTCGCGCCGGCGGCGGCCGAGCAGCCGGCCGACGACCTCGGGATCGAGCGCGCTGCCGCCCTCCCCCACGCGCTTGACGCTCTCCACGAACCGGTCGAGGTCGGCGACGCGGTCCTTGAGCAGGTAGCCGAGGCCGTCCGCGCCGTCGGCGAAGAGCTCCAGCGCGTAGGCCTCCTCGACGTACTGGGAGAGCACGAGCACTCCGGTGCCCGGGTGCGTCGCGCGGATCTCCGCCGCCGCGCGCAGGCCCTCGTCGGTGTGGGTCGGCGGCATGCGGACGTCGACCACGCAGACGTCCGGCTTGTGCGCGCCGACCTTGCGGAGCAGGTCCTCGGCGTCGGCGGACTGCGCGACGACGTCCATGCCGGCGTCCTCCAGGAGCCGCGCGATGCCGGCGCGCAGGAGCATCTGGTCGTCGGCCAGCGCCACCCGCAACGTCTTCTCCTCTACCGGCATGGGATCCTCGCTCGCACCGTCGTTCCGCGCCCCTCGGCGCTCTCGATCTCGAGTCTCCCATCCAGCGCGGCCAGACGGTCGGCGAGGCCGCGCAGGCCGCTCCCGCTCGACGGGTCCGCCCCGCCGACACCGTCGTCGGCGACCTCCACGAGCGCCCAGCCGTGCTCGCGCCCCACGCGCACCTCGGCGTGCGTCGCGCGCGCGTACTTGGCGACGTTGGTGAGGGACTCGGAGACGACGAAGTAGGCGGCGGCCTCGACCGCCCAGGGCAGGCGCTCGTCGGGAAGGCCTTGGAGGTCGACCGGCACCGTGGCGCGGTCGGCGAGCGCCTCGAGCGCCGGGCCGAGACCTCGGTCGGTCAGCACCGCCGGGTGAATGCCGCGGGCGAGCTCGCGCAGATCTTCCAGCGCCGCGCGAGCCTCGCCGCGGGCGCCGTCGAGGAGCTCGCGGGCCGCATCCGTGCCACCACGGTCGAGCTGCTGCGTCACCAGGCCGAGCTGGAGCGAGAGCGAGACCAGCCGCTGCTGCGCGCCGTCGTGCAGGTCGCGCTCCAGCCGCCGCCGCTCCGCCAGGCCGACCTCCAGGATCCGCTGGCGCGACTCGCGCAGCTCCTCCACCCGCGCGCGCAGCTCCGCGTCCAGCCGCTGGTGGTCGAGCGCCAGCGCGGCGCCGTTGGCGACCGCGGCGAGGATGTCCGGCTCGTCGCACAGCGCGCGGTCGTGGATCAGGGCGCCGACGAGGACGCCGTCGCGGCGGACGTCGGTGGCGCTGCGCAGCGGGTCGTCCGCCGCGGGGAGCAGCACCGGGAGGCCGTCGGCGCCGACGTGCACGCCGCGCTCGGGCAGCCAGTACGCGACCTCCAGCGACGGGTCGCCGAGCGCGTCGGTGAGCACCGCCTGCAGGTCCGACCGCGCGCCGCCCAGGCCCGCGACGACGTCGGTCATCGCCTCCGCCCGCCACGAGCGGCTACGCGCGAGGCCGAGGACGTACGCGTACGGCACCGCGGTGACGACGATGATGCCGACGAGGTCGACGACGCTCTCCGCCTCGTCCGTCATGTCGCCGAGCGCATCGAACGCCAGGGTGAACAGGAGCGTCGCGACGAGCAGCGTGCCCGTCCACAGCACTGGCGCGAGCGCGCGGCGGGCGTGCGGCGTCGCGGCCCGCCAGCGCCGCACGAGGACCCGCACCATGAGCGCGGTGAGCGTGACCCCAAGGAGGCCGACGACCGGGTCGAGGATCCGGATGAAGCCGGGCGACTCGGTGATGAGGAACGCGCTGCGCGGCCCGTCGACGCTGTCGCAGTCGCAGTCGCCCTCGAACATGAGGAAGAGGAGCGGCGCGCCGATCCCGAGTGCGTAGCTGGCGGCGATCAGGCGGCGCTGGCTCGCGGTCTCCAGGCGACCGGTGGGGAACGCGAGGACGAGGTGGGCGACGATGATGTAGCCGATCGATCCGAGCGTCGCCCCGATGGTGTAGAAGAGCGACGAGTTCGCGGCCGACAGCGGCAGGAAGAAGGCGGAGAAGCCGGCGGCGGTCATCAGCGCGCCGATCCGGTTGCGCGGCCGGCGCCACCAGGCGGAGAGGCCGACGCCGATGTAGCTCCCCATGATCGCGGCGGAGAAGAACGCGAGGGGGATCTTGCCGTCGATGTGCTCGGTGTTCAGCGCGATCAGGACGCCGAGGACGGTGAGGACGGCGCCGAGCGCGCCGAGGAGGGCGAGCGCGCGCTTGAGGCCGATCATGCCGGCACCAGGCTCCGCAGCGCGTCGCCGGAGAGGTCGGCCTTGGAGACGAAGCCGGCCGCGCCGCACGCCGTCACGCGCGGGCCGAAGTCGCGCGCCTCGCGGCTGGAGACGAGGACGATCGCCGCGGCGCCGGAGCGCAGCTCCGTCGCGACCGCGAACCCGTCGGTGTCGGGGAGGTTGACGTCGAGGAGGATCAGCTCCGGGTGGAGCCGGCGCGCCTGCGCGACCGCGTCCGCGCCGGTCGCGGCTTCCCCCACGACGATCCAGCCGTCGCACTCGAGCAGCATCCGGGCGGTGGCCCGGAAGCTCGGGTGGTCGTCGACGATGAGGACGGTGGACGGCATCTGCGGACATCATCGTCCGCTCGGAGCCGAACGCCCGTACGGCTATCCACACCCCGCGGCGGCGGAGATCTCGCGGAAGGCGGCGGCGGGGTCGTCCTTGCCGAAGATGGCGGAGCCCGCGACGAAGACGCCCGCGCCCGCGCGGGCGCACGGCCCGGCGGTCTTGGCGTCGATCCCGCCGTCGACCTCGATCGCCGGCTCGGGCCCGATCCGCTTGCGCAGCGCGCGCAGCCGGTCGATCGAGCGCTCGATGAACGGCTGGCCGCCCCAGCCCGGGTTGACCGTCATGCAGAGCGCGAGGTCGGGCGTGACCGCCAGCGCCTCGATCGCGGTGCCCGGGTTGATCGCGACGCCGGCCGTGGCGCCGCCCTCCTGGATCAGGTTCACCGTGTAGTCGACGTGCGGCGTCGCCTCGACGTGGAAGGTGATGTTGTTCGCGCCGGCCTTGAGGAAGTCCGCGATGTGGCGCTCGGGGCGCTCGATCATCAGGTGGACGTCGAGCAGGGCGTTGTCGGGCAGCGCCTCGCGCAGGTGGCTGACGACCATCGGCCCGAACGTGATCGGCGGGACGAAGTGGCCGTCCATCACGTCGCAGTGGATGATCTGCGCGCCCGCGGACATGACCTCCTCGACCTGGGCTCCCAGCCGCGCGAAGTTCGCGCTCAGGATCGACGGGGCTACACCTCGCACAGCATGGACTCCCCGCAATGGACGCACAGGACGATGGCCGTCGTGCTCATGCGCACGATGGTGGAGTGCTCGCCGCACCCCGGGCAGACCGAGCGCAGCTCGTACCGGTGGAGGCAGTTCACGCACCGGTACCGCCCCGGCAGGGACGTCGGGCGCAGCCACGGCTCGTGGCAGTGCGGGCACTCCATCCCCAGCTCCACCTTCTCGGTCACGCCAAGGAGCCTATTGACCGGCCCGGCGGCGCAGGCGCGCGACCTGGAAGCCGGCGGAGCGGGTCTCGTGGGGGAAGAGGGTGAGCTGCGTCTCGCGCTCGAAGTCGCCGAGGCCGTCGAGGAGCTGCTCGTTCTCGGCCGGGTCGAGGGTGCAGGTGGACCAGACGAGGGTGCCGCCGGGCTTCACGGCGGCCGCGGCGGCTTCGAGGATCCGGCGCTGCTCGGCGACCAGGCCTTCGATGCGCTGCGGGTTCATCCGCCAGCGCAGGTCGGGGCGGTTCTGGAGGGTGCCGAGACCGGAGCAGGGCGGGTCGGCGAGGACGCGGTCGAAGAGCGGCTCGCCGGCCGGGCGCGGGGCGCCCGCGTCGCCCTCCTCCACGCGCACGATCGACGCGCCCATGCGGTCGAGGTTCTCGCGGAGCTGCTGCGCACGGCCCGCGTGGTGCTCGACGCTCACGATCTCCCCCTCGTCGCCCATCAGCGCGGCGAGGTGGGAGGACTTGTTGCCGGGCGCGGCGCAGAGGTCGAGGACGCGCTCACCCGGCTGCGGGCCGGCGAGGCGGGCGATCCGCTGGGAGGAGCGCGACTGCGGCATGAAGTGCCCGTCCGCGAAGAGCGGGTGGCCGTGGGCGTCGAACGCGCCGTCGACGATCACGGCGTCGGGGGCCTCGGGGTCGTCGGCGACCCGTGCGGCGTCGCCCAGCGCGGACGCCAGCCTCTCCGGCGTCGTCCGCAGCGTGTTCGCGCGCAGCGCCAGCTCGGCCGGCTCGTTCATCCGCACCATCAGCGCGGTCGCGGTCTCGTCCCCGTACGCCTCGCGCCACAGCTTCGCCAGCCATCCCGGGTACGACTCGCGCACCTCCACCGGCACCCCGTCGAAGACCGCCGGCCCCTCGTCCGCCGCCTTGCGCAGGACCGCGTTGACGAGCCCCATCCCCGGGTGGCGCTTGACCAGCTCGACCGACTCCCCCACCGCCGCGCGCGCGGGCACGCCGTCGAGGAAGAGCAGCTGGTAGAGGCCGAGCTGGAGCGCGGCGCGGATCCGCGGGTCGAGCTTCTTGTTGGCCGTGTGACGCTGGATGACGTGATCGAGCGCCCGCCGCCGCTGCACCGTGCCGTACGCGAGCTGGCGGGCGAACGCGCGGTCGCGCGGGTCGAGCTTCCGGGCCTCCGCGTGGAGCGCCTGATCGGCGTACGCGCCGTCCTCGAAGACGCGGCGGACGACCGTGTTGGCGATCTGACGGGCGGGCGACGCTGGCACCGGCCCAGCGTATGAACCGCCGCCGCGACGGGTACGTTCCCACCGCCATGCGGGAGTGGTGGACCGACGACCAGGCGCTCGCGTACGCGATCGTCGAGCAGGGCCGGACAGCGTGCCGGCGGCTGCTGGACGACGGCCTGGACCCGCGCTCCGAGCAGCGGCTGTGGGCCGCGCACGACGGGTTCGGCCTGGCGGCCTACGCGGCGTCCGACCACCTCCTCGCGGGCGTGCGCGACGCGCTGTTCGTGATGGTGCAGGAGGCGCCGCCGCTGGAGCTGCCGTCCGTCGCGCCGCCGCCGTCGGCCGAGCACGCGCTGATGCTCGCCATCCACGGCGCGACCGCGATCGAGCGGTGCTTCGCGACGCCGTGGCTCGTGACGCAGATGCAGCACGCGCACCGCGCGGTGCGGCAGGCGCACGTGGCGCTGACCGGGCTCGTCGGCCTGGGCGTCGCGGCGCAGCGGACGCTGGAGGCGACGCGGCTCGGTCACCTCGAGCGCGGCTGGCAAGCCGAGCACCTGCGGCCGCCCGCGTTGGACCTGCAGTTCGCCTGATCTTCCGCTGGGCCGCGAGGTGTGGTGCGGTCGCCACCCAGGGTGATCGTCCGACCTTCCGCGCCACCCGTCTCAGCTGGCATGAACCGCCTGCTGCTCTGCCTCCTCACGCTCCTCGCCCTCGCCCTTCCTGCGGCCTCCGCGTCCGCCGCCGCGGTCCCCCGCAGCGCCGACAGCCACGCCCCCGCCGGTGCCCGGCTCGACTGGCTCCCCTCGTCCGAGTGGGTGATGTCGAGCTGGCTGCCGTACGACGAGGCCCGCCTCTACGACCTGGCGAAGACCTCCCGCGCCGAGCTCTCGACCTGGCTGAACGACCGGCGCTCGATCGGCGAGCTGGCCCGGCAGCACGGCGTGACCTCGCTGCGCAAGCTCGCCGACGACCTCCTGGCGCCACGCCTGCGCGGGCTCTCGGGCAAGCAGCGGCGCGTGCTGCGCGACCGCGCGCTGTCGACGCTCACCCAGCCCCACCTGGGCAACCACGTGATGTTCCACGTCTTCCACACGCCGGCGATCGCGTCCGACGCGCGCCGCATCTTCGGCGTGCGCGCCGCGACGTTCCGCACGCTGCGCTCGCAGGGCCGCTCGCCGGTCCAGATCGGCGCCGCCGGCGGGCGCAACCGCCTCGCCGTCCGGGGCGCGCTGCGCCGCCTGTTCCGCGAGCGCGCCGCCCGCGCCGTCCGCATCGGCGCGATGTCCGAGACGCAGGCCGCCACGCTCCTCGAGCACCAGGAGGAGGGGCTCAACGCCTACGTCGACCGCTCCTTCCGCACCACCGCCAAGCACAACGCCTTCCTGTGCACCCCGAGGTGAGACGCGTTTCGGTGTCTATGTCACCGAAAGACGGCTCACCTCAGGTGAGGCCGAGGGTGCGGCGGGCCTGGGAGAGCCCGCGGGCGCTCTGCGCGATGGCGGCCCAGGGGTCGCCGATGGCGGCGAGGCGCTGCGGGAGGGTGTGGACGGTCCAGCCGTCCGGGCGCAGGGCGTCGTCGGAGAGCTCGGACCAGGCGATGGGGACGGCGACGGGCGCGCCGTCCTTCGCGCGGACGGAGTAGGGCGCGACGGCGGTGTGGCCCCAGCGGACGCGGCCGGCGTCGAGGTAGATGCGGTCGCCCCGGTCGGCGATGCGGAACTCGGTCGTGAGCGCGTCCGGGTCGCGCCGCTCGAGCTCGGCGGCGAGCGCCAGGCCGACCTCCGCCACCGCCGCGTGCTCGCTCGTCCTCCGCAGCGGCGCGACGACGTGCACCCCGCGCGAACCGGTCACCATCGCGAACGGCTCCAGCCCGCACTCGCGGAAGAGGTCGCCGGCGAGGAGCGCGGCGCGGCGGACGGCGGCGAAGTCGTCGACGGAGGGGTCGAGGTCGAGGATCAGGCGGTCCGGGCGCTCGAGCCGGTCGGCGCGCGACGTCCACGCGTGCAAAGCGATCGCGGCCTGGCCGGCGAGGTAGACCAGCGTGTCGGCGTTCGACGCGACGACGTGGTCGACGGTCCCGCCCTTCTTCGGCACGGTCACCCGCTCGACGAAGTCGGGGAAGTGCTTCGGCGCCTGCTGGGTGAACAGCGCCTTGCCCTCGATCCCATCGGGGAAGCGCTGGAGGTTCAAAGGCCGCCCCGCGACGTGCGGGAGCATGACCGGCGCCACACGCGCGTAGTGCTCGGCCAGGTCGAGCTTGGTCGTCCCGTCCGGGAAGAGCGGCTTGTCGGGCTTGGAGATCTCCTCCGGCCTCACAGAGGCCGGCCCCGCAGGAAGTCCGCCGCCGCCATCGGCTTCTTCCCCGGCGGCTGCACCTCACGCAGCTCCAGCGCCCCGTCCGGTGTGCCCACGACGAGGTGGCCGCCCTCGCCGCTCCACTCGCCGGACGCGGGCCCGTCGAGCCGGCACACCGCGTCGCGCACGCCCAGCAGCGTCCCGTCCGGCAGCGCGATCCGCGCGCCGATGTGCGGGGTCAGCGCCCGCACCACGCGCTCGAGCTCCGCCGCCGTGCGCGTCGCCGGGTCGAGCGTCCGGTCCTCCGCGACGATCTTCTCCGCGTAGGTCACGCCCTCCGAGGGCTGCTCCGAGAACTCCGGCCCCTCGTCGAGCACGCTCAGCAGCAGCTCGGCGCCCAGCACCTGGAGCCGCTCGGTCAACGTCCCGTACGTGTCGTCGGGGCGGATGACCTCCCGCCCGCACACCGCGACCGGCCCGTCGTCGAGGCCCGCCGTCAGCGCCATGATCGCCACGCCGGTCTCGTCGTCGCCGGCCATCATCGCCCGCTCCACCGGCGCCGCCCCGCGCCAACGCGGCAGCAACGACGGGTGCACGTTGAGGATCGGGCCGAAGCGCGAGAGCAGCGGCTCCTTGATCAGCGCGCCGAACGCGCAGAGGATCAGCGCGTCCGGCGACGCCGACGCGATCCGCGCGACCGCCTCCTCCTCGTTCACCCGTTCGGGCTGGAAGACCTCGATCTCCAGCTCCTCGGCCACCACCTTGACGGGCGGCGGGGCGAGCTTCCGGCCGCGCCCCTTCGGCGCGTCGGGCCGGGTGACGACGAGCGCGGGACGGTGGTCGGTCTCCGCCAGCCGCCGGAGGATGGCGGCGGCGAACTCCGAGGTCCCGAGGTAGACCGTGCGCACTAGACCGCGGCGGACCGCTCGGCCTCACGCAGCGTCCGCATCGCGGCCTTGCGCTGGTCGCGCGGGGTGCGGTCGAGGATGAGGACGCCGTCCAGGTGGTCGGACTCGTGCTGGATCACGCGCGCCTCCAGCCCGGACGCCTCGACGAGGATCTCGTCGCCGTACGCGTCCTGCGCGCGGACGCGCAGGTGCAGGTGCCGCTCGACCTCGACGTGGACGTCGGGGATCGACAGGCACCCCTCCTCACCCCACTCCTTGTCGCGCGAGGTCCACTCCACCTCGGGGTTGACGATGACCTGCAGCGGCGTGCCCGGCTCGAGCCGGTAGACGAACAGGCGCTGCGTGATGCCGACCTGCGGCGCCGCGAGGCCGATGCCGATCGAGTCGTCCATCAGCTGGCCCATCGTGTCGACCTGCTTGCGCAGCGCCGCGTCGAAGGTGGTCACGGGCAGGGCCTTCGCCTTGAGGACGGGGTCGCCGTACTGGCGGATGTGGCGGAGCGCGGCCTGGCGCCGCGCGGCCCGCTCGGGATCCAGGGCCGGCCGCTCCTCGGCGGGTTCGACCTCGCTGTCGAGCTGCTGGTCGCTCATCGGTCCTGTCCAGTCTATGGCGTCGGAGGCGCGCGGGGCGCGTGCTTCGACCGCACGTTCGCATGGACGTACGAACGTTGGTACCGTACGCGGCATGCCGCCCGAGCCCGACGCCTGCGACCTGCTCTGCCTCGACCTCCCGAAGGCGGAGGCGGCGCGCGCGGCGCTGCCCGCGCCGGGGGAGCTGGAGCGCCGGGCGGGCGCCGCGAAGGCGCTGGCGGACCCGACGCGGCTGGCGATCGCGCTGGCGCTGGCGCACGCGGGGACGGCGTGCGTGTGCGATCTGGCGTGGGTCGTCGGGCGGGACGAGAAGCTCGTGTCGCACCACGTCCGCGCGCTGCGGACGGCCGGGCTGGCGACGTCGGCGCGGGACGGGCGGATGGTGATGTACGCGCTGACGGACGGCGGGCGCGCGCTCGTGGACGCGCTCGGAGCGGAGGTGGTCGCGTGACGCCGCCGGTGGAGCTGCCGCTGGTGTCGGTGCCGGGCACGGCCGCCGCCCCCGCCGGGCCCGTTCCTTCCGCCCGCCCGGTCGCCGCCGTGACGCCCGAGCGGTACGCCGAGCTGGCCCGCCGCGTCCGCCTCCTCTCCTGGCTCTCCCTCGGCGCGATGAGCGTCGAGGGGTTCGTCGCGATCTTCGCGGGCGTCTTGGCCGGCTCGATCGCGCTCGTCGGCTTCGGCCTGGACTCGGTGATCGAGGGGTTCGCGAGCGTCGTGATCATCTGGCGCTTCACCGGCGCGCGGGTGCTGTCGCAGGCGGCGGAGGACCGCGCGCAGCGGCTCGTCGCGCTGCAGTTCTTCGTCCTCGCGCCGTACGTGGGGTTCGAGTCGGTCCGCGCGCTGCTCGGCGGCGAGCACCCGGACGTCAGCCCGCTCGGCATGGGCCTCGCCGTCTTCAGCCTGATCACGATGCCGCTGCTGGGGATCGCCAAGCAGCGGATCGCGGACGAGATCGGGTCGGCGGCGACGAAGGGCGAGGGGCGTCAGAACGTCCTCTGCGCCTACCTCGCCGGCGCGCTGCTGCTCGGGCTGCTCGGGAACTGGGCGTTCGGCGCGTGGTGGCTCGACCCGGTCGTCGGCCTCGCGATCGCGGGTGTCGCGGTGCGCGAGGGGCTCGAGGCGTGGCGGGGCGACGGGTGCTGCGTCGGGTCGCCGCTCGACGGCTACGCGGCGCCCGGCGCGTGCGCCGACGACTGCTGTCGCTGAGCGCTACTGCGGGTCGACGTCGACGCTGAACGCGACGCCCTTGTGCGTCTTGTCCGCCGCCACGACCTCCACCGCGCGCCCGATCTCGCCGACCATGTGCGCGCGCTGGTGCGGCTCGACCTTGAGCAGGAGCACGAACCGCTCGCGGCCGCGGAGCTTGAAGAGCGGCGCCGGGCCGAGCAGCGCGCCGACCGGCAGGTCGAGCCGCAGCCGGTCCGCGATCGCGTCGGCGGCGAGCGCGGCGGGGGTCGCCTCCTCGGCCGAGGTGACGATCCGGACGAGGGTCGAGAACGGCGGGTAGCGGAGCGCGCGCCGGCGCTCGAGCTCCCCTTCGAGGAACCCGTCGGCGTCGTGCTGGGCGGCGTGCTGGATCGACGGCGCCTCGGGCGCCATCGCCTGCACGAGCACCCGGCCCGCCGCACTCCCCCGCCCGGCCCGGCCCGCGAGCTGGGCGACGAGCGCGAACGTCCGCTCCTCCGCGCGGAAGTCGGGGAACCGCAGGGTCGCGTCCGCGTCGAGCACCACGCCGAGCGTCACGTCCGGGAAGTCGTGGCCCTTCGCGACCATCTGCGTGCCGACGAGCACGCCGCGCTCGGCCGCCTCGAACCGCTGCAGCACCTCCGTCGGCCGCGCGACGTCGGCGTCGAGGCGGAAGACGGTGAGGCCCGTCTCGGCCAGCTCGTACTCGAGCCGCTCGGTCCCCGCGCCGTGTCGCGACACGCTCACGCTCCCGCACTCCGAGCACTTCGACGGCACGCCCGCGCGGTGGCCGCAGTGATGGCAGGCGAGGAAGCCCTGCGCGCGATGGAGGACGAGCGAGACGTCGCACTCCGGGCACATCCACACGTGCCCGCACGACGCGCAGGTGAGGAAGTTCGACCAGCCGCGCCGGTTGAGCAGCACGATGGCCTTATCGGAGGTGTGGAGCGCGTCGACCGTGTCGGGGTGGAGCGCGCTCGACACACCCCGCATGTCGAGCACCTGCACGGGCGGGAGGTGGGCGCCGTCGACGCGCTGCGTGAGGCGGATGGTCCGCAGCGCGTGGGCGCTCTCCGGCCGCGGCGTCGCGGAGCCCGCGACCACGACCGCGCCGCGCTGCTCGGCGACGTGGCGCGCGTCGTACCGCGGGTCGCCCTCGTGCTTGTAGGACGGGTCGTGCTCCTCGTCCACGATGATCAGGCCCAGGTCCTCGATCGGCGCGAAGACGGCGCTGCGCGGGCCGACGCAGACGCGCGCCTCGCCGGTCCGCAGCCGCTGCCACTCGTCGTACCGCTCGCCCTTGCTCAGCTTGGAGTGGAGCACCGCGACGGTGTCGCCGAACCGCGCGACGAACCGGCTGACGATCTGCGGCGTGAGCGCGATCTCGGGCACGAGGACGATCGCGCCCTGGCCGCCCATCAGCGCCGCCTCGACCGCGCCGAGGTAGACCTCGGTCTTGCCGGACCCCGTCACCCCGTGGAGGAGCAGCCGCTCGGCCTCGCCCCGCGCGAGCGCGCCCTCGATCTCGGCGAGCGCCGCCGCCTGCGCGTCCGTCAACCGCGGCCGGCCGTCCTGCCGCGCGCCGATCGCGGTGTGCGCGA
>Ga0196960_10000364_pt1 | contig 16873 bp, 18 predicted proteins | sample S3v_5metaG_FD_183187 | JGI IMG/M metagenome (GOLD analysis project Ga0196960, IMG submission 183187) | Soil microbial communities from Anza Borrego desert, Southern California, United States - S3+v_5 | ecosystem: Environmental > Terrestrial > Soil > Desert | place: USA: California | collected... | reverse complement strand
CGCGACTACGAAGCCCACCCGCACCGGTCCGAAGCCATGATCCACCTTGCGATGATCAACCTCATGACCCGCAGACTCACCGCCGAATCCACCCCAACATGGCGGGGAGCATGAATCATCCGCAACCACGCAATCAGGGATGAAACAACGGGACGAAACACCCTCTGAACCTGGCGGCCAGGACCGTCGCCGCGGAACTCGACCCCGAAGTCGCCCGCCCGTGGTTGCTGGGGCTACGGGACGCCATCAACGAACAGGCACAGCAGCCAGACGCCGACCCGCAGACCTCCGCCTGGGCCGCCGGCGTCGTCAGCGCTTCCCTCACGCACCTGGAAACCGGGCTCGAGGACTACTTCAACTCCGTAGAAGCGGTTCCACCACCGCCCGAGCCTGGCTCCGCCCAACACCACGACGACAGCCTGGAGGAGGATGCCGACGACCCGGACGAAGCCGAAGCGGACTGCGGCACCGAGGACGAAGACGAACCGGAGTCAGAGCAGAGCGGGGACCCGGACGACACGGCCCCCCTGCCTCCCGCTCCCGCACCGCACCGCAACCGCAGTCGCGGCCCCAGGACTTTCCATGCTCACCCCATCACCAGTCCGGTCGCACGGGCCGCCCTGACCACTGTGGCGCTCGTCCACCTGGCGCTCGTAGCCTTCGTGACCGGCAGCACCGCCTACTCCTCCGACGACTTCACCGGACCAACCTCCTGGCTCCTGCCCCCGACAATCGTCCTCTTTCATCTCTTGATCGGGCTCCTCTACGGCCACCGCAAAATGCCCCTGTCACTGATGGCCGTGGTGCTACCACCCGCGATCATCGTGATGACGGTGCTGTGCGCCGTGAGCTTCAGCAACATGCACGGCGTACACCTCAACCCCGTCGCCCTGGGCGCAGCATGGGCCAGCATCTTCTCGCCCGGCCTCCTGGCCCTCACCTACGCCGTCCGCGCCTGGCTCGGCCAGATCCAGTACGTCGACACCAAGGGATTTGGAGAACGCCAAGGTCGGAAGGCCCGACATGGACGAGTCAGAGTTACCGCGCGCTGGCAAGGGCGACCTCAGCATCGAGAAGAGCGGGTTCGGCCCGACAGTAACGGTCACGGCCGCAGCCCAGCTGCACTACTCCCGGTTCGTCGACATGGCGCAGACCTGACCGAAGCTTTGTGGCCGGTTGAGCTGACCGGCTACAGCAGTCACACACCGTCGATATGCTGACGATTCATCGTGCGAGGGGACACCATGGGCAAGCGGGACAGGCGTAGGAAGCGTGAACGGGCCAAGGCGAAAGGGACACCTGCCACGCGCGCGCCGTCTCCGAAACAGCCGCCTCGCCTGCTGTACCCGAACGCAGCCGCCCCCCTCGTAGAGATCCACATCGACGAGAACGCAGACGCCGAAACGCAGGCGTTGTGCCACGGGTACTGGGAGTTCTCCGAGCCTGGCACATGGACGCGTCCCGTCGCGTCCCTGGGATCCACGAGCCACGTCTACAAGGCAGTCAAGGGAGCCGCGTACGCCTCACTCCTCACCGTTCTGTGCCCAGAGTGCACCGCTCCCAGCAAGGTGACCTCCCGGTCAGAGATGGCAGCCACCGGGCACTGGGCGCCGGACATGCCGACCGACCCCGTCACGGCACGATCGGTCTGCTCCGATTGCTCCGCAGCGGCCAATGCCGTACGCCAGCAAGAAGCAGCCGCGGCCAAGGAACGCCAGGACGCGCAGAAGGCTCGCCGGGTCGAGAACGCCTTGGAATGGCTGGAGCAGGAACAGGAGACTGAGATTGCCTCTGGGTTCCCCTCCGTGACCGCCGCGCTCTCCCTTCTGGCCATCACAGAGATCATGACCAAAACCAGCAGCAAGGCGGTAGGTCCGTTCGGCAAGCTCGACTACACGCTCACCGGCGCAACGGACGGCGATGTGGACGTCCTGCGCGAACTGCATCAAGAACGCTGGCTGGTCCCCACGCCGCCCACCACCCTGGATGCGGTGGCGTTCAACGACGACGACTCCGTTCGCGCCGTGTACATCAAGCTGATCCCTTGGACCCTGCCCAGGTGGATGGGTAGCGAGGAGGGAAGGAACAAGTACGCCAAGACCGCCATGGAAGTGCACCTCGAGCGCAACCCGGAGGACATTCGCAAGGCGCTCATCGACGTCGAGACCAACATGGTCATCGACTATCTGAACGGGCTTCTGGGGCGGAAGTACCGGGAGGACCCCATCCCCGAGCACCGGCTTCCGGACGCGCACACCACGGTCAAGGACGCCTTGGCCGCCGGATTCACGCTGGAGCAGCTTGTCGCCGTTGCCTGGAGCGCTACCGCGGGGTCTGTGGCCTGGGGACAGCGCACCCCTGGACTCAAGCCAGGCTCGGTCGCTGCCGCGACCGTGACGAACCTGTCCCGCCGTATTGGATACGCCAGCGACCGCCCCGTCCCGGAGTACGAGCTGCCCAACTGGGTGCCACGTCCCGCAGTGCATGCAGTCGCCCTACGCATGCAGGCCAGGTGCGACACACTCGCCAAGGCCATGAGCACATTCTTTGATCTACAGCACCGGGTTAACAGCCGACAGGCACACGAAATGGAAGCCGACTTCGCTCCACACCAGTTCCCCCGGCAGCAGGAGAACTTCAAGGGGCTGGTGGAAGACCTGCGCTCCGCCCCGCATGCCAAGGCGGAAAACCCGATCTCGTACGCGGTCCTATCCCCCTCCGGGGTTCTCACCTTCGAACACGGAACGCCCTCCGAGATGCGTAACAGTGTCACCGGGCCAGGCAGCGGATTCGTGGACCGAATCATGATCGAGGGCACGCCAACCGTGAACGCGTACGTGGGAGAGCTGGTCCCCGCCACCTCGGAGAACAGGAACACGATCGGGGTCGAGATGATGGCGCTGCTCGGTGAACCGCAGGACGTCGTCCTGGGGTCGATCGCCTTCTTCGCTGTCACGCCCACAAGCAAAACGCCTCGCGGTCTCGATGCCGAGCAGCAGGCGCTCCTCCGAGCCGCCCATGACGCTGTGACAGCCCCGCTCCACAGCTGATTCGGCCCGGGTGAAGAACTCGGCAGCCAACGGGACGACCCCAGCACATCCGGGTTGGGGGCATTGTTGCGCAATGCCCGGACAAGCCAGGTCAGAGGCGACAAGACTGGCCGCATGACTACCGACCCCGACGCACCGCCCCACACACTCCTGCCCTACGGCCCCGGCAACCGGTGGACGTTCGCCTACAAGGGCAACGGCTACGAGAAGACCGAGGAACTCGCCCTCTACGCCGAACCAAACGGCAGCACCCTCACCGACGACTACCTTGCCAACGAGATCAGCGCCGAAGCTCTCTGGCAGATGTGGGTCGACGAATGGGCCGACTTTTACCACAAGCGGTGGCCGAACCTGTACCGGCCCGGCGAGGTCCACATCTCCTGGTACGTCACCACACCTGACATCACCGGCACCTTCGAAGGTGCACCGCACATCACGGACTGGCGCACCCTGCCTGGCCAGCTCGACGCGGACAGGGGCCAGGAGGACTTCCTGACGCACTACACGCACCCGACTCATGTGGTCACCAGAGAGCGGCTGAACTGGCTGCGCCTTCCCGTTGTCGACCGCGGGTGGAACAGCGGCGCCTCGAACAAGGGCGGCTTCATTCAGCAGGCCACAGGGTGGAAGCCGTCCCCGCTGCAGCCCACCATGGACGTCCGCCAGATCGGGGCCGCCGCCGGCCTGTACGTACCCCCGCTGTAACCCGCACATCCAGCACTCAGCCGCGCTCCCAGTCGTCACAGGAGGGGCTCACATGGCCTTCAGCAAGGCCCGCGCCATCGCCGTATTCGGAAAGAACGACGCCGGCGGTGTCGCCTGGCCCTACGGAGTCGGGGCAACGATCCCCAATCCGACGTGGTCGCCGGTACAGCACAGAGCCCACCTCGAGGACCGGGAGGAAGCCAAGCGGCTCGTTTTCGACTGGGCGCAGAAGTACGGGCTGTGAAGGACCGGCAATCCCCGCGTGCGCGGGGAGCGGAGCGACCGGTTCCTCGGCCGTCCGTGGCTCCCGGGACATCCCCAGTGCGCGGGGAGCAGGTGACGCTGTGCGCCCCCGTTCTGGCCGCCGTTGGGCCATCCCCGCGCCCGCGGGGATGGCCTCACAGTAGTTGCCCGTTCGTCTCGTCATCCGAAGCAGGCGTGCGGGCTGGTCTGCGTCCGCAGTGCGGGCCGAACGCGAGGCCCCGGATGCGGGAGGCCGGGGTGCACAGACCCTCCCGAGGTGTCGCGGGTCAGGTATTTTTCAAGGATTTCCAACTAGCTAGTGCGGCGGAAACGGCAGACTCTTTGGGATCAGCTGGCAATATGACCCCTTTATCGAGATCGAACAGCCACGCATTATTCACCCCTGTCAGTCGCTCGCGGTAGGCGACAGGAAATGCTACTGGGATATCGTGGACCCACCTTTGGCTACCAAGAATATCAGGGCACACCACGACAAAGGGTTCTTTATCCCGAATTGTCCCGAGTACGCTGTCCCAGCGGTAGCCAAAAAAAGCCAGGCCGTCTAAGTAATCTGGGCGCACTCGGATACTAAAGTCACTTCGTGAGCGTGTGGCATTGTTGTTGAACTGCTTCAGTATCAAGTCTTCTACGCCAGATATGTTCTCAATCCCTGTCCGAGCACGGAATGCCGCTCGGGGATCATTGGCGCGAATCTTCGCAATACGGGCCTGCTCACGATGGTCGTCATCCTGCTTGCGGTCGATATCCATGTACTGCAGGGCTGTCCACCATACGAGCCAAGGCTCCCGGGCTGATCCGACCCACTCTGCTGGCCAGAGCCGGCCATCACTGTCATGCACCGCCTTAGCCTTAGATAGGGGCCGATGTGCTCCCATCCTTCCGTTCAAAATCCATGCCACGGCGTCCGTGAGATTCACGTCTTCGACCGAAACCCATTGCTGAAACGACGAACCTTGATGCATCACCAGCATGCGCGCGATCCCGGCGCTCACGGCCCAATGGGCCCTCCCGGCGTCAGGAGGGCTGACCAACAGCGAGGGAACACGTCCAGCCCACGAGCTTAGCGCCACCCCGAACCAGCAAACGGCGACACCGTCTCGCTCGTATCGGTCCGTGCGTGCCTGGATGCTTTCGGGAGTGATCGGTGAGAGCTGTGCTTCGAGGGCAACGCGCCGTGTGCCGTCAGCACTGGTCGCCATGACATCAGCACGCCAGGAGCGATCTGGAGCGGCAACTTCATACTCGGCGTGGAATCCTGCAGCGCGGGCCGCCTGGGCAAGCTCCAGCTTGAGCATGTGATGTTCAATGGACTCGCCCCCCGCCAAAGCGCATTGAGGGACCCGCGGCCCATGGCGAAAAAAGCGCAGGCCACGCGGAGAGCGCACAGGGGTCATAGTGTGCCGGCACTCTCGGCAGGTAAGAGGAGCCCGCGGGCGGGCTTGATGCACAGTGTCCCAGGACTTGCCGCAACCGAGATCGAGGAGCGTCGAGTCGACGTTTCCCCACTCTTCGTGCCACACCATGAACGCCAACGCGCAACTCCGCTCTCTGCGGGAGTCATTCGCCATTACGTTACTGGGCGACCGTGCAACCGGAGAGCCCTTCTCGTGATTACGGGTCTGGCCGCTCCGGCTCTCGGATCGGGTGGTTTCGCCAGTCGTGCCGCCGCCCCGGGGCCGACCAGCCGACGCCGGCAGGCGGCCACAGTTTCTGGCTGTATCCGGTTCCAGCTGACGTCGCGTAAGTCCGACGGCGAGAGCGGCCGTCCGAAACCAGGAGGAGCCCCTGTGGCCGCATGATCGGCTACGCGGGGCCCTGGGGCGCGATCTCCACCTCTAGAAGCCCCGGGGGCTGCGTGGTGGAGATCGTCAGCGAGAGGCCCCTTCAAGGGCCTTGTAGAGCGGTCAGCGGATGGCAAGGCTCAGGCCGACTGCATGTCGATGAAGCGGCTGTAGTGCAACTGAGCGGCTGCGGAGACCGTAGCCCGAGGCCCGAACCGGTTCTTCTCAATCACGAGATCGACCTCACCAGCTCGCGGCGATTCGGGTTCATCCATGTCCGGACGTTCCACCTTGATCACCACCGAGGCGTCGTTCTTGATGGCCCGTGACTCGCGGACCATGCCGTCGTCGTTGAGCTGGGAAAGGGCGATGACATGGCAGTCCAGGTCAACCGACAGGTTCTTCAGACCGCGCGAGACGGCGGCGACGGCCTGTTCGCGGGTGATGTTGCGGGTCTGCTCGACCTCGACAAGTTGAAGGTAGTCGACGACCAGGACGTCGAGGCCGTCCTTACGTACGCAGGCGCGGGCAGCGGACTCGATGTCGCGAAGGGCGGCATGGTCGGGGCGGTGGATCCGCAGCGGCAAGGTGCGGAACAACTCGCGGCCAAGGCGTTCCACTTTCTTCCAGTCTTCGGAGGTGAGGCCGTCCATGCGGGTCAGGTGGTGCAGGGCGAGGGAGCCCTCGGCGGCGACGATCTTGTGCATGAGCTCCGTGCTGCTCATCTCCAGGGAGGAGAACATCACCGTGGCGCCGTTCTTGGCAGCTGCCACGGCGGCGTTCAGGGCGAGGGTGGATTTGCCGACGCCGGACTGGGCGGCGATGACTGTGACGTTCTGGGGGTGCATGCCCGAGGTCATCGCGTCCAGGTCGGCGATGCCGTAGGAGAGACCGAGCTGGCGTCCGTTCTGGATCTCCTCGAGTTCGGCGACGTAGTCGAGGTAGATGTCGTCGACGAGCGGCGGGGCGTCCCTGAGGCCTGGGGTTCCGGCGACGATCGCGGTCAGTTCCTGCTCGACCAGGCCGCGCACGTCGGCTTCGTCGCCTTCCTCGCTGTAGGCGTACTGCAGGATCTTTTGGGCCGATTCGATCGCGGCCCGGCGGTAGGCCTTGGCCCGCACGATCTCCGCGTAGCGGGGCCCGTTCGCGGCCGTAGGCACCGCCTGGATGCAGGCGTGCAGGTACGGGGCTCCGCCGACTTTGGACAGCTCACCGCGCTCGACGAGTTCCGCGGCGACGGTGACGACGTCGACCGGCTCCCCGGCTTTGTGCAGGTCGCAGATCGCGCGGTGGATCACCGTGTGGGCCGGCTTGTAGTACTCCTCCGCGATGATGCCCGTCTCCAGGGTCTCCGCGAAGTAGCGCTGGGAGGCGCCCATGCTGGTCATCAGGGTGCCAAGCGTGGCCTGCTCGGCTTCCAGGCTCTGCGGGGGCGTACGGAGGAAGTCTGCCTGGTCGGTGTGCGGACGGGGCTCGTCGAGGTGGGCGGTGGGGCGCTGTGCGGGCAGATCATGGGTGCTGGACACTGGTGGTCTCCTGTTCGGTCAAGCGTTCAGGGGAAATCGCGGGCCGCTCCCATGCCGGGGAGTGGCCCGCACTGGTTGGGTCAGGCCGGCACGGCCATGGCACAGGGGATACAGCGGCTCCCCGCGCGGTACTGCGGGTGTTTGGGGCACATACCGTCTGCGGTCGAGCCGGGCGCCAGCGTCGTGGCCACGACCGCGTAGCGGGGCAGGTTCGGAATCCGGTCGCCCGCCAGCAGGCGGTACGGGTTGGTGATCTTGTGCGGGTTTTTCGTCAGCTGCCGGGTGAGTAGCGCCCGGTCCACCGCGTGGATACCCGGCCAGCCCTGCACAGCCATCGCACCGAGGAGCTTCGGCGCCAGCTTGGACGCGTTGAGCTTGCCCTGGGTCCACGGATCGGGCAGCAGTTCCAGGACGTCGGCCGCGGCCTGGAGATCTTCTTCGGCGTAGCCAGCCTCCCCCTCCTCCCTCGGTGACGGCAGCGATGAGTTGCCGCTGTGGCTCGTGAGGGGGTTGGGGGAGGAGGTAGTTACCTCCTCCGGGGGGTGTGGGGGGTTTCCGGCATTGCCGGAAGTGGACTTGACCTGCGGAAACGCGCTTCCGGCATTGCCAGTTCCGGCAATGCCAGTTCCGGCAATGCCGGAAGTGGACTTGACCTGCACAGACTGTTGTTTTGCACCCTTTTGGGCTACATGGCTTCCGGCATTGCCAGTTCCGGCATTGCCGGAAGTGGTGCTGACCTGCGGAAACAGTGCCGAATCGGCGATCTCGGTCCCCTTCGGTGCGTCGGGGTTCCATGACGGCCAGTCGTAGAACTCGTAGGCCGTCCCGGTCGGACGCCCCTTCTCGTCGCGAGGGGTGATCCTGCGGATGTAGCCCTTCTCGCGAAGGCGCGCGAACGAGTCGTAGACCGCGTTCTTCCCGACCAGTGCGGAGCCGTTGCCGGCGCGCACACCCAGCTCCCGGAGGCGCTCCAGCACTGTCAGAGGAGTTACCCGCAGCAGCCCGGCGTCGGGTCCCTGCCGCGTCTGCTCGGCCAGCATGAACATCAACTGGATGACGATCTTCGTGTCCAGAGGGGCCGTCAGCGCGTAGGGGCCGAACTCCATGTGGGCGTGAACCTGGACGCTTGCTACCGGGCCCCGGTGGGTGATGGCCCCTGTTTCGTGAATCTCCTCCATGGTCACAGCTCACCGCCCAGCGCGCCGCTGCGGTCCAGGAAGGCCAGTGCGCGGGTGACATCATTCAGGAGCAGAGGGCTCTCGCCGTCAGCGTCGCGGATGCCTCGTTCGCTCAGTGACGCCCAGATGTCCTCCGGGGCGCACGGGAGTCCGTCCTTCGCGCGGAAGCGCCAGTTCAGGAGGACAACCAGGCGCAGAGGCTCGGCGCCGCACAACTGCAGCTCGTCGAAGCTGAGGTCGATGGCGTCCGCAGGGTCGGTGACTACCGGACGGTCCGCGATGGTGAAGACGGCGTTCTCGAAGTCGTCCTCGGCGGCCTGGGCGGCCGAGGAAATCGCCGCCGAAGGCCGGCGCTCGGGGTGGTGCGGGCGGTGCATGTGGGTGGATCTCCCCTGATAGGGGAGCCGTGACCAGCAGATGTGACCTGACAGGAGACCCAGATGGTGGCGCCCCGGGAGGCGGAGCGCTTAACCTGGGTACAGGTGACTACGCGGACCGAGAGGTCCACGGGCATCACCCCGGCGAGGTCACCTCACCGGACACGACTCGGATGCTTGGCGGCTGCGAGTCGGTAGCTAGGAAGCCGTTCTCTCCCGGCCAGGAGAGGGCGGCTTCGCTCGTTCTATGGGGATCGGGCGAATTTCTTCACGGAGATATCCTGTCACTGGAAGTCACCAGGCCGTGTGCGGAATGTTTGGCTGCTCGCTGAGCCACCCACCCGGAGACCACGCTTGGATCCTTTGACGTGCGGACGTGATCGAAGCCGTGGGCTTCGTAGTAGGCATGCAGTCGCGGGTTGGTAGTCCACGCGTCGAGACGCAACCACCGAGCACCTTCGCGAGCAGCCCGATCTCCTGCCCAGTCAAGAATGCGAGAACCCAGGCCCGTGCCGGCGTACTCGCGATCGACCGTCAGCTTGTGTACGTAACGGGCCGGGTCCGCGCGCTCCTCGGCTGTCCACAGGCGCTCGTCGGCATCCTGGTCAAGCGTGACTGTCGCTGCAGCGTCGACGCCAGGTCGCGTTTTCACCATGAAGACTTCGCCTGCTCGGATGCTAGCGAGGATGTGTTCAGCCGGGAACGGATTCGCCCACTGGTCAATGCCCTGGGCTCCGAGCCATATTGCGGTGTCATGTCGGAACTTCAAGAGACGAGGCAGGTCTGCTTCCTCAGCAGGAACGATGATCATTCGGCACCCCAGTTGGAACGAGGCCTCTCCTCGAAGTCCTGGGGATCTTTCACTCGCTCGTAAACGATCACATGCCTATCACCAGGCACAACGTTGATGGTGACCTGCACAGGTGAATCGTCTGCAGCGAAGGTCGTTACGACATGTTCCGCGACGGGTGTACCGGGGCCGAGCTGGAGTCGCCGCACCTCCTCAGGAGTTGGCATCCGCACGTAAATTTCGTCAAGTGCTCTGACGAGTTCCTTGCCCAGCTCCGCAAGGACTTGGTTGGTGCCGCGTGCGACATCGGCCGGGGTCATCCACTCGCTCCCCTCTACGAGAGACAACGCCGCGTAGGAGTCGTTGAGGTTGTAGGCCTCACCATCCAACCGGCGAGTGCGTCGTCGTACAGCTACCAGGTCTGCTGCGTCGAGTTGCAGACGCTGTCGGACAGCGACGCTGGGTTCGACGATGGACACCTCAATATCCTGCGCCGGCCGACGCTCGTCGCCCTCAGCTGCCAGCAGGTGCGTGTAGATGTCGACCTCTGGCGGCTTGCGCCGAAACTCGCTCTGCGGGCGGTACACCAGAGGGCGAATCTCTCGGACGAAGTAGCCCTTGGGCCGCTGAGGCACGATCAAGCCTTCATTGACCAGCAGCGATAGGCCTTGCCGCACTGTTGATCGGGCGCTCGTGCCGTACTTCTCGCGCAGGTCGGCCTCGGTCGGCAGTTTGCTGCCTGGCGGCAGGGTGCCATCGGCGATCTGCTCGCGCAGGTCGTCAGCGATGCGCTGGTAGATCGGCTTCATAGCTCATATCTACCCGCCTGATCCTGCATTGTCCAGTCAATGCAAACTTTCCGCGCGTTCGCCTTGACGGGCAGGGACTCCCGGTGTCAGCATCGTCACGCCAGGCATTGTCTGGTCAATACGAATCATCCCTGTGATGCGTAGTGGCTGGTCATTGGTACGCCCGGAGAGGCCCCGAGAGGGGTTCGAAGGAAGCGTCGCTGGCTTGAGAACTCCACAGCGTGATCCACCACCGCAGTCCCGGCTGAACACAACGGCCGGGGGTGAGTGGAGAACGGTCGTGAGGTGCCATTACCGCTGGTGGTGGCAGTCCACGCGCAGACCGCCGGGCGCAGCCATCTGCGGCCAGGACGTGATCCGTCCAGGTGCGTATTACCGGTGGTCAATGCGGAGGGTGGGCACCCTCACGACGCTAAAGAACGACGCGGCAAACCTTCACCGCCCATATCCCGTCCGGACGGATCTCCCGGACGGCTCGCGGTCCGCGTCTCACGAGATCTGGCCCCGGAGCTGGGAAACCGGGCGCCGTGCCAACACCCACCTTCTTGTAGCCCTGCGCTACCCGTGGCCGCCACCCCGCACTTCGCGTGCGGGGCGGCGACTCGCGGGGGGCCAGCAGGGCCTCAACGCGACGAACCCCCTGGGGGGCCACCCGGGGGGTTCGTCTTCGCAGCTCACCCTGTCTCGAAGGGAAACATGCGCATGCCCAGGATGACATCCGCACTGGCCCGGCACACGCGCCGGGCCGTACTTCAGGCCGCGGTCGATGCCGGTGCCCGCTGCACCGGCATGGACCCCGACCTTTGGTTCCGCGCCGATGACGAGCCGGACACCGACTGGCACGCCCGCCGCCTCGAGGCGATCCGCCTCTGCATCAGCTGCCCGATGCGGGCCGCGTGCGAGGAGCTCGCCCTGCGCGACGGCGACGGCGAAGCGGAGGCCGACGAGCTGGTGCGCGCCGGCCTGACCGGCCCCGAGCTCGCTGCCGTCCGCGACCACCAGGCCGAGCGCCTGGCCGTCGCCGTCGACCTCGACCGAGACACCGAAGGCCACCAGCTCGACGAGCTCACGACCAAGCTGCGGTTCGCCGCGACGAAGAACCCCGACAAGTCCGCGGCCACCGTGCGCACGGTGGCCGTTTCCCGGGCAGCGCAGAACGCCGAGGTCCGGAACCTGGCCACGCAGATCCGCCAGATCCGCACCGCCCGCCGCGCCCGCAACGGCTGGGAGGTCGCGGCATGAACACCACTCTCCTCGACCTCACCACGGGCCACGCGACCGGCATGTGCCCGACCTGCGGCGGGAACTTCGAGACATGCCGCTGCACCGGTGCTGTCCCTCCGGTGCCGCACGCCGAGCGCGACGAGACCGACAGCGCCTTCCACCAGCTCGTCGACCGCCTGGTCACGGACGGCGACACCCGCGCCGAGTCCGCCGGCCGCCAGGCGCGCCGCACCCTGGCCGAGATGGTGCCGGGGGGCTACGAACGGCAGCCGGTACTCCTGCTCACCCGCCCGCTGACCTTCCGGTCGGCGAACGACGCGTGCCCGCTGTGCGGGTACTGGACGTGCCGCTGCGGCGCTGTCGCCCCGGCCCCGCAGAGCACCGGCCAGGTGCAGTGCGACACCTGCGGCACATGGTTTGGCTACGCCGGGTGGACTTGCTCCGCCTGCCAGCAGCTCAGGGCGATGGAGCCGACACCGCACGAGCGTGACGGCCGTACCGAGCCGGCGCCGGCACCGGCTCGCCCGCACTCCGCCGTACCCGAACGGCACCAGCCCTGACCCGGCACATACCTGCCGCCCGCGCCGCGCAGCACCTCGCGGCGCGGGCGGCCACCGTATGCGGCCTGGCCCACCCACTGACCCACATCCTGCTCGCGGCCGCAGCCACGGCGGCCGCCAGGGCGTGGGAGGCCGGCCACCGCGTCACCGACCTCCACCCCGCACGAACTGATCGGAAACCTGCCGGTGGCTGACAGCCTCCACACCCGCTACATGGCCGCGTCCGACACCTGGCGCACCCACCGCAAGAGCTGCGAGCCCTGCGCCGACGGCCGCCGTCGCTGTACGGCTGGCGCCCGGCTCTGGGACCGGTTCTGCGACCTCCAGGACACCTACCTCAACCACCTGCGCACCCGCTGACCAGGAGGACACCGTGCCCGACATCTGGAAGGGGCGGCCCCTGCCCGATCGGGGCCCCGCCTACACCGACCTGCACTACCGGCTCTACGACGAGCGGACCGGACAGGTCCTCAGCATCAACAGCACCAACAGCCTGGCCGACGTCGCGGCCGACGTGCTGCGCACCCAGCGCGAGAACCCCGACGCCGTTGTCGTCGCCGTCGAGTACGACGGCCCCGCCTGGACCTGAGGAGTACGCAATGACGCGCACGCTCACGACCGACACCTTCCGCGACCAGCACGGCGACCCCGCCACCTGGTCCGCCGCTGACCTGGACGCCTACGTGGTGATCGGTGAGATCGCCCCGCCTCCCCCTCCGCTCTGCACCCACCGTGAGATGCAGGCCGAGGCCGAGGCGTGGGAGGCGTCGGCGGCCGGCCAGCAGCGCCTGGCCGACGAGCTGGCCCGCCAGGGCCACACCATCGCCGCCGGTATCCACCGGCGCGGTGCGCAGGACGCACGGCAGCACGCGGCCGCCGCCCGGCTCGGCTGGCCGTACTACGAAGCGTTCCTCAACGGCTGGTGACAGCCGGTCTGACGGTTGCCTGATCCGCGAACCACCTCTCGCCATCCGGCGCTGGGGCGGCTCGCGGTGACGGGGAGCCGGACAGCCCGGACCCGCTAGCCCTGAGAGAGGCTCACATGCCCAAGACCACGCCCAAGACGACGACCTCCCCCGCTGCCCCGTTCACCGACGCCACGCTGCGCACGGCGCAGGAACTCGTGGTCGATTCCTACGGGTCGGTGTGGACCGGCCCGTCCGGTGAGGAGTCCTCCGGCGAGGCCGTGGCTCGCCACCTGGACGCCACCGTCACCTTGCTCGACAAGGACGGCTGGAGCCGCGTCCACACCTACAACCGGGACCGGGACCAGTCCAGCGAAGCGAACCCCGCCGACGACGAGTCCATGACGGTCAAGCAGATGGTCCGGGCGCTGCTGCGGTTTATCCACGAGGACATCGACCTCGACCCGCGGCGGACCCTGGACACCGCGCTGCGCCACGTCGGCGAGAACGGCGTGGACGGCGATACCGACACCGACCGCGTGGCGGGCTACGTCCTGGACCGGCTGATCCAGGCCCACACCGGATCGCCCTCCGCCCGCGCCACGGCGTGGTCGGAGCGCCAGCACCGCACCCACGCCGACATCACCGCCCTGCTGCACGCCGGTGCCCGGTTCGCCCGCACCTACGGTCCCGCCCTGGCCCCCGGCCGGGCCGCCTGACCCCCTGTCCCGCCGCCGTACGCGCGTCGGCCCCGCCAGACCGTGGCGGGGCCGACGCGCGTGGCTCCCCGTATATAAGGAGAACTCTCGTGGCGACCGCCGCCCGTACGAAGGCCCCGGCCCGGCGCAAGCCGGCCCGGGCCCGGAAGAACACCCCGCCCAAGCCCACCACGACGAGCACGCCGCCAGTGGAGCCCGTTGCCCGGGTCGAGGCCGATCCGGTTGTCGCGGACGCCCGCGACCGGGCCGCCGACGCCGCCGGCCTTCTCCTGGACCAGGCCCACACCGACACCGCCCGCCTCCTGGGCGATGCCGAGGCATGTGCGGTTGCACTGACCGAGGACGCCCGCCGTGAGGCCGAGGCGCTCCGCACGCATGCGGAGGCGATGGCCCGGCAGGTGCTGGACGAGGTCGTCGAGGAGACCGGCCGGCGTCTGGCCGAGGCGGCCGGTGATGCCGTCGCCGTGAAGGAGCAGGGGCGCACGGAGGCCGAGCAGCTGCACACCGAGGCCCGCGCGTATGTGGCCCGCCAGCGCGCCGAGGCCCGCGCGCATGCGGCCCGTCAGCGCGCCGAGGCCGCCGTCGCCGCCAACAAGATCGAGGCCCAGGCGAAGGACCAGGCCGGGCAGATCGTCGCCGCGGCGCGTGAGGAGGCCGAGGAGATCCTGGACCGGGCCCGCGCCGAGGCGGACAGCATCACCCAGGCCGCCACCGAGTCCGCAGACCAGGTGGCCCGCGAAGCGGCAGAGGCGGCCCGCGCCCGGCTGCAGAGCGCGGCGGCAGAGGCGGCCGGGCAGGTCGCAGCAGCCGAGCGGCGCTCCGGCGAGATCCTGGCCGCTGCCGAGAAGGACGCCGCCGAAGTCGAGGGCCGGGCCGAGGCCGAGGCCTCTCAGCTCCGCGAGGACACGGGACGGGAACAGGAGGCGGCCCGGCAGTCGGCGGCGCGGGTGCGGAAGCTGGCCGAGGAGGACATCGCCCGGCTGAAGGCGACGGCGGCCGAGGACGCCGAGCGCCTCACCCGTCATGCCCGGGATGAGGCCGACCGCATCCTCGCCAAGGCGGGCACCCAGAAGGACACCGATCTGAAGGAGGCCGCCGAGGTCCTGGCCCGCGCCCGGGTGCGGGAGGCCGACGCCGAGGTCACGCTCAAAGCCGCGCACGACAAGGCGGCGGAGGCCGCGGAGCGGATGCGGCGGGCCCTGGACCGTACCGAGCGGCGTATCGAGCGCAAGCGGCTGAAGACCGAGGCACGCGATCAGCGCCGCGAGTCCCGTGATGCCCGTACGGCAAAGGCCCGGGAGCTGCGAGCCGCCGCCCGGGCCGGGAAGCCGACCCGTGCGGAGCGGCTGAAGAAGTTCGTGCTCGTCAACGCGGAGAGGCTGCTGGTGATCCTGCCGATCACCGCGCCGATGGCGGTCGCCTGGACCGGGCAGGCCGGATTCGCCAAGGACATCCTCGGCTGGGAGGCGCCCTGGACGGTCCTGTTCGCGGCCGCGTTCGAACTGTCCACCGCGTTCGTGGGCTGGATGTACCACCAGGCCCGCAAGGACGGCGACGCCGGCACCCTGTACCGGGCAGCCACCTGGATCTTCGCCATGGGCGCCGCGCTGATGAACTTCTGGCACGCCTCCGGGGTGCCGCAGCCGGGCACCCGGGTCTGGGACGCGGCGGCCCGCCAGTTCGTCCAGGAGGTCACCTACTGGCACTTCACCCCCAAGGCCATGGCGTTCGCCACGATGTCGATCGTCGGCATGGCCCTGTGGGAGCTCTACGCAACCCTGCTGCACCGCCGCACGCTCCGCGCCGGCGGCAAGGTCGCCCAGGCCCGCCCCTCGATCGGCATGGTGCGCTGGCTGCGCTACCCGCGCCACGCGTTCACCGCGTGGTCCCTCGCGATCACCGACGCGTCTCTGACGACCCTGAACCACACCTGGTACGCCGCCGAACGCGAACTCACCCACCAGCGAAACCTGCGCTCCGCACGCCGGGGTTCGCCGCTCCCGGCGACCTACCGGGTTCTCCCACTGAACGGTTCGCTGAACCCGGGTCAGGTTCCGAACCTCTTCGTGAACCTGGTCCGAACCGACCTGTCGAACCAGGCGAACGGTGAGCTGAACCCGAACCGCCCCGCCCTTCCCCCGCCGCCGAACACGAACCACTCCGGCGCGAACCACCGGTTCGGCAACAACGGAACCCCCCTTCCCCCCGGCGCACCACGAACCAGCGGTGCCCCGGATGACGGGCGGGTTCCGAACCAGCAGAACGCGAACAGCGAACCGGACCGGGACGGAACCGCGAACCTCACCAAGCGTTCCCAGCGGCAGGCCGAACAGGTCGAACAGGTTCTGAACCTCATCGACGAACTCGGCTACGACAACGTCAAACTCCCGCTCGTCCAGGAGCGAACCGGCATGACCAAGACCACCGCCTACCACCGCCTCAACGACGCCCGCGACGCCTACAACCAGCGCGCAGCGGGCTGAGCCGAACCCGGGTTCGCGAACCAGAAGCGCAGGTTCGCGAACCCGCCGCCGCCCTCCGAACGTCCTGACCGCGCATGGCCGCACCCAGCTCCCCGCCCCTGCCGCCCGGCTCTTCCACCGGGCCGGCCGGGGCGGGGCTCTGGTAGCGGGCCACGGCCGTCAGGCCGGCCAGCCGCTCCCGGCCCGCTTTCTCAGGGCCCGGCCGGGAGCGGCCCTACTCCCGAAGGAGCCTCACCAGTGTCCGACACCAGCACGAAGGCACCGCCCGAGCCCACCACGGTGGTGGCCGATTCGGACGGGCAGACCACCCCGATCGAGATCACCCTCAACCAGACCCCCGCCGACGACACCAGCAAGGACAGCGTCGGCAAGGCGTCGCGGACTCCGGTCCGGGCACTGCCGCTGGCCCTGTTCGGCACCGAGGCCGCCGCCACCGGCGGGGCCGCCCTGTACGGGGCGGCCGGACCCCTCGGCCTGGTGACCGCTGCCGGAGTGGTGGCCG
>Ga0196960_10000363_pt1 | contig 16909 bp, 15 predicted proteins | sample S3v_5metaG_FD_183187 | JGI IMG/M metagenome (GOLD analysis project Ga0196960, IMG submission 183187) | Soil microbial communities from Anza Borrego desert, Southern California, United States - S3+v_5 | ecosystem: Environmental > Terrestrial > Soil > Desert | place: USA: California | collected... | reverse complement strand
CGCTTCTCCGCACATGCGCTCGAAGGCGGCCACGGCTGCCTCGGCGACGGTGCGGGAAGGGCCGGCGGCGGCCTGCTCGATCAGGTCGAGCACGGCGGGGTCCTGGGCCTCGGCCAGGTAGTGCAGTGCGGCACAGCGCGCGCCTTCGGGCCCGCTGCGGGCGGCCTCGACGATCAGAGGGCGGTCCTCGGCCGCCGCGACGGCGGAGAGGCAGCGGGCCGCGGGGACGTGGAGCACACTGCCGCGTTCCAGTCCTTGCTGGGCCCAATCGAAGACGGCCTGGACGCTCCACCCGGGGCGTGGTCCGCCCGGCCTCATCTGCCGCTGCCACCGGTCGAAGGAACCCTGCTCCGTCGCCGCCCTGATCCGGGCACCGACCGCTGCGCGCGGGTCGTCGGCCCAGAGCCGCCAGGGGCGGGGCTCGAAGGCGTCCCGTACGGCGGCGGCCAGCTCGGCGGTGCCCTCCGCGGTCGCGGGGAAGCGGGCCAGCACCGCCCCGGCGAGGGAACGCAACCCGGCGTCGTCGTCGCGCAGGGCCAGCTCGTCGAGTGCCCAGGCCCAGTTGGCCCCGGTCGCGGCGTACCGGCGCAGGAGCGCGAGGGCGTCGCTGCGTCCGTAGGAGGCGAGGTGTCCGAGCACGGCGAGCGCGAGGCCCGTGCGGGAGTCGTCGGTGTCGAGGTGGTCCTCGGGATCCCAGAGGTGCCGCTCGATCTCCTCGGTGCCCCCGTCGAGATCGAGGTAGAGGCGCGCGTAGTAGAGGGAGCGGTTCTCGATCTGCCAGTCGTGACGCGGATCGCTCAGGACGCAGTGGTTGAGAGCCGCGAGGGCCTCGGGGCGGGGGGCGGCGAGCGCGTGGAGCGTGCCGTCGCCGCGGCCCCTCTGCAACAGGCCGAGCAGGGTGCCGCTCGGCGCTATGAACGGATCGAACATGAAGAAAGCCTCACATCAAGCTGTCGACGCAACCGGGACTGTGCTGTTCCATGTGCCGGGGTCGGATCCCCTAGGCCGCGCAGCAACATGATCGGCCGACCGCTGTCTTCTGCCTGGTGCTCATCTTCCTCTGCCTCTCGTCGGTGGCCCGGAACGGGCCCGCGACGTCATGATGTCCCAGCCATTTCGCCGACGCGACCACATTTACGGCGCATCGACCGGCCGGCGGCCGGTACGGCGTCTCAGCGCGCACCGAAGAGTTCCAGCAGGTCGTCCTTGCCGAACATGCGTGCGGTGTCCACGGCGGAGGGGGTTCCGGCGGCCGGATCGGCCCCTGCGGCGAGCAGCGCGTCGATCACTTCGCGCTCACCCTTGAACACGGCCCCGGCCAGCGGTGTCTGCCCCCGGTCGTTGGCCCGGCCGGGGTCGGCGCCGCGGTCCGCGAGCGCGACGACGGCGGAGGCGTGTCCGTGGTACGCGGCGAGCATGAGCAGGGAGTCGCCCCGGTCGTTGGTGAGGTCGGCGGGGACGCCGGCGTCGACGTAGGCGGCCAGCGCGTCACTCTCGCCCCGGCGGGCCAGGTCGAAGACCTTGCCCGCCAGCTCGACCACCTCGGGATCAGGGATTTCGCTCATCGGGCGGACCGCCTTCCATTGCCGTTGTCGCCGTCGCCGACCTGGTGAGGAGTACGGCGGGAAGGCCGTACGGGTGAATCGACAGAGTACTGCTCCCGGACGGCCGTCAGCCTGCCCGGAAACGGCGGAAGATCACGGCGCAGGCCCCACTTCCCGTCGGGGCGGGGGCCTGCACGGCCGGCGGGGCTCCCGGACAGGCGCTCTCCGCCCCTCGTCCGAGCGGGAACAGACAGTATTCACCCAGTTGCACCTTTTATCGTATAGGTACATCTTGTGATTCTGGAAGTACTCATGGTGACTGCCCCCCTCAACCAGGAGAACCGCTCATGATCCTCTCCATCTCGGGCGTGGTACTGCTCGGCATCATCGTCTTCCTGTTCTTCAAGAAGGACGGGCTCAAGGCGTCCCACGCCCTCATCTGCGCTCTGTTCGGCTTCTACCTGGCCGGCACAGCCATTGCTCCGAGCATCACAGCAGGCGGGGCGAGCCTCGCCGGCATGCTGGGCGGGATCAAGTTCTGACGCTCCGACACAGCTCCCACTTCTTCAGGAGACCGATGTGGCCCGGCGACCGCTCCCCCGCATCCTCAGGCGCGGCAGCGCTTCGATCACCCGCAGCCGCGAGATCGCACGCACGGCCGCCGGCAACGCCACCGACGTCCTCCATCCGCTGATCACGGTCACCCGCGGTCTGCGGGTGCTGGCGGGAGCAGGGCGGCAGAGATGGGCCGCGACGCCCAAGGACCGGCGCGGACACGTGCTGTTCCTCGTCGCGGCCTGCGTACTGGCGGTGGCGCTCATCCCCTACGGGCCCCTGCTGGCCCTCGTCTCGGTGATGGGCGCTGCCGCGTGGCGGGGACGCGACCGGACCCCCGCGAGGACCGGCCCCGACGAGACGGGGGCCGCGCGGCTCCAGGCGCTGTACGAGGCGCTCGTGCCGCACTTCTCCGTGCCCGAGGACCCCAGCCCGCTGTTCTCCCACGGCGGCGACTGGGAGGGTGCCTTCGGCACCTCGTACGCCTTCGACGGCAACGGCCGCCTCACCCGGCTGCAGGTGAACTATCCGGCGTACTTCACCGACGGCGACCCTGCCTCACGCACCCGCGTCGAGCAGGTGCTCCACGCCAAGTCGGGCCGGGGCCGCGAATACCGCTTCACCTGGGACGAGGAGAACAATCACCTCCTCATGACCGTGCTCGCCGCGCTCCCCGCCACCATCGCCGCCCAGCGCTTCGTCACCGCGCCCGGCGAGACCGTGCTCGGATTCACGGACGCCGACGCGGTCCGGCGCACCGTTCCGGTCCAGGACGGTGACGGGACGCGGGACGCCGCTCCGGTGATCTGGCGCACCGGCGCCCGTTCGACGGAACCCCACCTGCTGATCGCCGGGCACCCCGGCGCCGGCGCCACGACCCTGATGCGCTCACTCGCCCTGCAGGCCCTCCAGCACGGTGACGTCCTCGTCGTGGAGGGCGGCGGCGCCGGTGAGTACGGCTTCCTGACCGGCCGGGACGGCGTACTGGCCGTGGAGTGCGGCCTGGGCGGGGCCCTCGCGACACTCGAATGGGCGGCGCACGAGACCGAGCGGCGCCTCATCGCCGCCGACCGGGCCCGCCAGGCCGGGCACCCCGAGCCCGAGGACACCAAGCGCCCCCTGTGGATCCTGCTGGACCGTCCGAGCGCGCTGGGACATCTGGCGGCCGCCGACGGCAGGCAGGACCCGCAGGAGCTTCTCCGGGTGCCCCTGCGGCACGGCCGCGCCGCAGGGGTGACAGTGGTCGTCGCGGACCAGTTCGACAGTCTTGACGACCTCGACGAGACCGTACGGACCCACACCAGGGCGCGCGCCGTCCTCGGGCCCGCGGACCCCGAGCAGGTGGAGGCGGTCCTGGGTGTCCAGCCGCACACCACGCCCGTCCCCGACGTCCCGCCGGGCCGCGGCTACGCCCGGCTGGGCAGCGGGCCCGTCCTGCGGCTGCAGGTACCGGCCACCCCCGACCCCTGCGACGAGGCCACGAGCGAGGCGCACCGGCAGGCGGTGCTCGACCTGCTCCCCGGCGGTGCGCCACCGGTGGAGCAGACCGCGCCGGTGAAGGCGCCGGAAGCCGCCCCGGAGGCCGCCGACGCGTTCGGGCCCGTGTCCGTGCGCACGGACCAGCTGGTCAAGACGCCCGCAGTCGCGGAGGGGTGAGACCGGGCGCCTCAGGCCACGAAGGTCCTGGGCGCCTCGGCTCCCGCGCCCGCCCCGGAAGAGACCAGCCCGGCGGCCGCGGCGAGCCGCAGCGCCGCCTCGTCCGCCAGGGGGCCGCCCACGGTGAAGGGCAGCCGCACATAGCCCTCGAAAGCCCCGTCGACCCCGAACCGGGGTCCCGACGGGACTCGGACACCCACCCGCTCGCCGGCCACGGCGAGCCGGGAGCCGGAAAGGCCGCCGGTGCGCACCCAGAGGGTGAGTCCGCCGTGCGGCACCTCGAACTCCCACGCCGGGAGCTCCCGGCGCAGCGCCCGCACCAGATCGTCCCTGTTCTCACGGGCCTGCCCGCGCCGGACCGCGACGGCCTGCTCCCAGCCTCCGGTCCGCAGCAGCCAGTTGATGGCGAGCTGCTCCAGCACCGGCGTCCCCATGTCGGCGTAGGCCCGCGCCGCCACCAGGCTGCGGATGACGTCCGGCGCCGCCCGCACCCAGCCGATCCGCATGCCGGCCCAGAACGCCTTGCTCGCGGAGCCGACGGTCAGGACGGTGCTGCCCGCCGGATCGAACGTACAGACCCTCCGGGGCATCCCGACATCCGCGTCGAGGTGCAGCTCGTGCATGGTCTCGTCGACCACCAGGACCGTGCCCGCCGACCGGGCGGCCTCGACAAGGGCGCGGCGCTGCTGTTCGTCGGCCAGCGCCCCGGTGGGGTTGTGGAAGTCGGCGACCACATAGGCCAGCCTCGGCGCCGCGTCCCGCAGGACCTGCCGCCAGCGGTTCATGTCCCAGCCGCCGAGGCCCTCCTCCATCGCCACGGGCACCAGCCTGGCGCCCGCCTCCCGCATCAGCTGGAGGATGTTGGCGTAGCTCGGGGACTCCACGGCGATGCGCTCGCCGCGCCCGGCGAAGAGATGGCAGATGGCGTCGATGGCGCCCATCGCCCCCGTGGTGACCATGATCTGCTCGGGCATCGTGGGGACGCCGTGCCCGGTGTAGCGGTCCGCGATCATCTGTCGCAGGGCGGGGAGTCCGGCCGGGTAGTCACCATGCGTGTGGGCGTACGGCGGCAGTTCCTCCAGCGCCCCCTGGACGGCCCGGGTCAGCCACGGCTCCGGGGCGGACAGCGAGGCGCACCCCAGATCGATCATCGAGCCGAGCGACTCCGGCGGCAGCGGTTCGAGGCCCCGGGCGGGCAGCGGGTTGCCCGCCGGGACCGTGGTCCAGCTGCCGGCTCCGCGGCGCGACTCCAGGAACCCCTCCGTCCGCAGCGCCTCGTACGCGGCGGTGACGGTGGTCCGGCTGAGGGACATGGCGAGCGCGAGCTCCCGCTCGGCGGGGAGCCGCGCGGCGACCGGGACCCGGCCTTCCAGGACGAGCAGGCGCACACCGTCGGCGAGGGCGCGGTAGGCGGGCGGCTTACGGGAGCCGGGCGCCGGGGGGCGCGCCTGCTGCCCCTGGAGTTGGCGGGCGAGCTGTGCCGCACCGACGGTCGAAGTCCACTGCGCCATCAAAATCAGTCCACCTTCCTCGGATTGGCCATAGTTGGAGGCCGATCCCCTGCCACAGAGTGACATGACGCAGTCCACCATCACCACCTAGGGGGCACCACTTGTCCGACTTCACCGACCGGAGCGGCACCCGGCTCACCCGGCGGCTGACCCAGCTGTACGCGGGTCTGGCCCTCTACGGGGCGAGCTCGGCGCTCCTGGTCCGCGCCGGGCTCGGGCTCGAACCGTGGGGGGTGCTCCACCAGGGGCTCGCGGCGCGGACCGGCCTCTCCATCGGGGTCGTCTCGATCGTCGTCGGAGCGGTCGTCCTGCTCCTGTGGATCCCGCTCAGGCAGCGCCCCGGACTCGGCACCGTCTCCAACGTCTTCGCCGTCGGTATCGCGATGGACGCCACCCTGGCCCTCGTCCCGGCCGTGCACGGCCTCGGGGCACAGATCCCGCTCATGGCCGCGGGCATCGTGCTCAACGGCGTCGCCACGGGCCTGTACATCTCCGCGCGCTTCGGCCCGGGGCCGCGCGACGGCCTGATGACGGGCCTGAACCTCCTCACCGGCGGCTCCATCAGGCTGGTGCGTACGGCGATCGAGGTGGCCGTGGTCGTGACCGGCTTCCTCCTCGGCGGTTCGCTGGGAGCCGGCACCGTCCTGTACGCCCTGGCCATCGGCCCGCTCGCCCAGTTCTTCCTCCGCCTCTTCGACCTCCCCGCGCCGGGCGCCCGCACTTCGCCCGTTGCCGGGCCGACACCGCGAGAGGCGATACTTCCGCGGTGACCGCAGCGACTTCGGGGCGCCACCCCTATCTGGACCACCCTTCGACGATTGCCTTCGCCCACCGCGGCGGAGCGGCGGACGGCATGGAGAACACCGCAGCCGCGTTCCGGCGTGCGGCGGACGCCGGCTACCGCTACTTCGAGACCGACGTGCACGCCACGGCGGACGGGCGTCTGGTCGCCTTCCACGATCCGACCCTGGACCGGGTGACGGACTCCCGGGGACGGATAGCCGGACTGCCCTGGAGCGAGGTGCGCCGGGCGAAGGTGGCGGGCAGCGAACCGCTGCCGCTCTTCGAGGAGCTGCTGGAGGAGTTCCCGGAGGCCCGCTGGAACGTGGACATCAAGGCGGAACCCGCCCTCGCCCCGCTCGTCGGACTGATCCGCAGGACCGGCGCCTGGGACCGGGTGTGCGTGGGGTCGTTCTCGGAGGCGCGGGTGGCCAGGGCCCACCGCCTCGCGGGCCCGCGTCTGGCCACCTCCTACGGGGTGCGCGGCGTGCTCGGCCTGAGGCTCCGCTCGTACGGCATCCCGGCCGCGCTCCGGGCGGGCGCGGTCTGCGCGCAGGTCCCGGAGAGCCAGAACGGCGTCCGTGTCGTCGACCGGAGGTTCGTGCGCACGGCGCACGCCCGCGGCCTCCAGGTCCACGTCTGGACGGTCAACGAACCGGAAAGGATGGCGGCGCTCCTGGATCTCGGGGTGGATGGCATCATGACCGATCACATCGAGACGCTGCGCACGGTGCTGAGCGAGCGGGGGGCCTGGGCCTGACGCCGGGGCCTGCCGCGTCCGCACGGGACGAACGAGGGGGCGCGGCGTGAGCACCGGTACCGCAGGAACGGCGGATCCGGCCGGGGGGCCGGCCGGGGCCGCCGGGCGCAGGAGAGAGCAACACGGCTGGTACTTCTACGACTTCGCGTGTTCCGTGTACTCCACCAGTGTCCTCACCGTCTTCCTCGGCCCCTATCTGACGTCCATAGCCAAGGCGGCCGCCGACGCGGACGGGTTCGTGCATCCGCTGGGCATACCCGTGCGGGCAGGATCGCTCTTCGCGTACGCCGTGTCGGTGTCCATCGTCGTGGCGGTGATCGTCATGCCGGTCGTGGGCGCGGCGGCGGATCGCACGGGGCGGAAGAAGCCCCTGCTCGCGGCGGCCGCGTACACGGGCGCGACGGCGACGGCCTGCATGTTCCTCCTGGAAGGCCACCGCTATCTGCTGGGAGCCTTCCTGCTCATCGTGGCGAACGCGTCGATCTCCGTGTCGATGGCCCTGTACAACGCGTACCTGCCCCAGATCGCCACCCCGGAGGAGCGTGACGCGGTCTCCTCGCGCGGCTGGGCCTTCGGGTACACCTCGGGCGCGTTCGTCCTCGTCCTGAATCTGGTCCTCTACACGGGCCACGACTCCTTCGGGCTGTCCGAGTCCGACGCGGTCCGGATCTGCATCGCGTCGGCCGGCGTGTGGTGGGGCGCCTTCGCCCTCGTACCGCTGCGGCGGCTGCGCGACCGCCGGGTGGCGCCCGGCGGCGACGGCGCGGTCGGCTCCGGCTGGCGGCAGCTGCGGGCGACGCTGCGCGACATGCGCCGTCACCCGCTCACGCTGTCCTTCCTGCTCGCCTATCTGGTCTACAACGACGGCATCCAGACGGTGATCTCCCAGGCATCCCTGTACGGCTCCGAGGAGCTCGGCCTCGACCAGACGACCCTCATCACCGCGGTGCTGCTCGTGCAGGTGCTCGCGGTGGCGGGGGCGCTGGGGACGGGACGGCTCGCCCGGCGGTACGGAGCGAAGCGCACGATTCTCGCCTCGCTGGCCGTCTGGACGCTGATTCTCGCCGCGGCCTACGTCCTGCCCGCCGGCGCGCCGCTGTTCTTCTACGCTCTGGCGGCCGCGATCGGCCTCGTGATGGGCGGCAGCCAGGCGCTTTCCCGGTCGCTGTTCTCGCACCTGATACCGCGCGGGAAGGAGGCGGAGTACTTCTCCGCCTACGAGATGAGCGACCGGGGGCTCAGCTGGCTGGGGCCCCTGGTCTTCGGTCTGGGCTACCAGCTCACCGGCAGTTACCGGGACGCGATCCTGTCCCTGGTCCTCTTCTTCGTGCTCGGCTCCGTGCTCCTGGCGAGGGTGCCCGTACGGGCCGCCGTGGCCGCCGCGGGCAATCCCGTGCCGGACCGGATTTAGACGTTGAAGTGAAAGGCCGGTAGTGTACGCCTTTGGCCTGCCCGGAGGACCGTTACTGCGAGTGGATGAAGTCAAACCGTCGGGTGACGACTTCGACCTCAGGTGACAAACCGGGCACCGGTGGGTAAGCAACCCTGACCAAGCAGCGGCACGACGGGCGACGCATGACCGGCAACGGGAATCTTTACCGCCGACCGGACGTTGACCGGATGACGACGACAGCGACACCTGTCCTGTGGGCGACAAGCCCGGGAGGCACGATTCATGAGTGAGCGAGCTCTCCGCGGCACGCGACTCGTGGTTACCAGCTACGAGACGGACCGCGGCATCGATCTGGCCCCGCGCCAGGCGGTGGAGTACGCATGCCCGAACGGACATCGATTTGAGATGCCGTTCTCGGTAGAGGCGGAAATTCCGCCGGAGTGGGAGTGCAAGGCGTGCGGCGCCACAGCACTCCTGGTGGACGGGGATGGCCCCGAGGAGAAGAAGGGCAAGCCTGCGCGTACGCACTGGGACATGCTCATGGAGCGACGCACCCGCGAGGAGTTGGAGGAAGTGCTGGCCGAGAGGCTGGCGGTCCTGCGCTCCGGCGCCATGAACATTGCCGTGCACCCGCGGGACAGCAGGAAGTCTGCCTGACCGCGTATCACCGCACCGATCAAGAGCCGCGGGCCGCGACACACATTCCGTGTCGCGGCCCGCGGCTCTTCGTCCGTCCCTGTCCCTGCGGTTCTTCGTCCGTCCCTGTCCCTGTGGCTCTTCGTCCGTCCGGGCCCGAGGCGGTCTCAGGGGGTCAGCGGCGGGCGGTCCGCACCGGTGCCGTCGTCGGTGCGGGGGCGTGCGGGCGCGCCGTCCTCGCGGATGACCTCCCCCTGGACCACCTTGCCGTCCGGCCGGTGGATGCGGGCCTGGTGGAAGGCGTCCTGGAGGCCCCCCGGCGCCGCCGCCCTCATCCGGCGGTCGAGGGAGCGTTCCGCGAAGCGGCCGAGCACCGAGCGGACCGGGGGAAGCAGGAGCAGGAGCCCTGCCGCGTCGGAGATCACACCGGGAATCATGAGGAGCAGGCCGCCCAGCATCAGGAAGCCGTTGCCCTTGCTGCCGGACGGGTTCGCGGGCGGGGTGGCGGGAGCGCCGGGCTGCCCCGGCATCTGCTGAAGCGTCTCGGTGAGGTTGCGGAAGGCCCTCCGGCCCGCCCGCTTGATCACCGCGGCACCGAGCACGGCGCCTGCGACCAGGATCAGCAGCACGGTGAAGCTGTTCGCCGCACCGGCCACGACGGTCAGCAGCCAGATCTCCAGCACCAGCCAGGCGGCGACGCCCAGCGGCAGGAGAGTACGGGCGCGTGAGCGCCGTGGACGGTTCGGAGGCGGTGTGCCGGTCGTCATGCCCCCAGTGTGCCTGTACGGATGTGCAAGCGGCGTAAGGGGGTGATCAAGAGGCCGCGGGGGGGCGGTCAGGTGGCCTTGCGGCCCAGCACCTTGTTGGCCCGGCCGGTGATGCCCCAGCCGGTGACCCGCCACAGGGCCTCGACGAGGATGTCGCGGCTCATCTTGGAATCGCCGATCTCACGCTCCATGAAGGTGATGGGCACCTCGACGACGTGATAGCCCGCCTCGACGGCCCGGCGGGCGAGGTCGACCTGGAAGCAGTAGCCCTGCGAGGCGACCTCGTCGAGACCGAGACCGTCCAGGGTCTCGGTCCGGAAGGCCCGGTAGCCGCCGGTGACGTCCCGCACCGCGAGGCCCAGCAGCATCCGGGAGTAGAGGCTTCCGCCGCGCGAGATCATCTCGCGGTGCCTGGGCCAGTTGACCACTCTGCCGCCGGGGACCCAGCGCGAGCCGAGGACCAGGTCGGCGCCCTTCAGGGCGGTGAGGAGCCGGGGCAGTTCCTCGGGCTGGTGCGAGCCGTCCGCGTCCATCTCGACCAGGACGCCGTAGCCGTGCTCGGAACCCCAGCGGAAACCGGCGAGATAGGCGGCGCCGAGCCCTTCCTTGCCCTTGCGGTGCAGGACGTGGACCCGGGCGTCGGCGGCCGCGAGCTCGTCGGCGACCTTGCCGGTGCCGTCGGGGCTGTTGTCGTCGGCGACAAGGACGTCCGCTTCCGGAACGGCGGCGCGCACCCGGGCGACGATGAGCTTGACGTTCTCGGCCTCGTTGTAGGTCGGGATGATCACCAAGACTCTGCCGAGCGGGCCGAACTGCCTCTGACCGCCGTCGTTCACTACTGCCCCTTAAAGTCCGTACGCAGGTGCACACCATATCCAGCACGCCGCGGCCGGACTCCGACGCGGTCACGGAGGCGGCGTGCGCCTCGCGGACAGAAGCGTGGAACTGCGGACAGAAGGGCAGCGCTGCGGGTCGGGGCCCGGCGTCCTTCGGGCCGGCCTGGGATCCGCTGGCTGCGGGTCGACCGATAAGCCGTTGTCTACTGAACCTCCGGGCCCCACCCGGGTCGCACCTGCCGTCCGGTCGAAGCCTCCCCTCGCCCCCGAGGCGCGGGCGCTGAACCTGGCTGTCAGTGGTGGTGCGCCGGTGCGGCACACCACCCCGTGACCCAGCGGCGTTCGACGACTGCGTGGAGGTTCGCCCGGCCGGACGTCCAGTGGTGGACCCGGCCGAACCTACCGGCCCCTGGGCGCTTTCTGTCAACAGTCGCCCGACCTGCCATTTCTCTTGAAAATGCCTGGTCAGCGCCGAGGACTCACAGGTCGTGGCAGACTCCCCGCGCCTTCGGTCGGCGGTACGAAACGCCCTGACGTCACTCGTTCGGCCGTACGTAGACAGTTCGCCCGAAGACCACCGTGCGCAGACAGACCGGAAGCTCTGTTTCCGGAGTGAGATCGGGCAGGCCGGGGGTGCCGGAACGGGGATCGGTCGACCATCGTGCCACCCGGTCGTCGGGGGCCTGGACCAGCAGTTCGCCGGTACGCCAGACGGCGTAGTCGGCCGGGGCCCCCGGGACGAGGACGCCTCCGTCGTCCCGCCCGACGGCACGCCAGCCGCCCCGCGTGTGCGCGGTGAAGCCGGCGCGTACGGAGATCCGGTGCCCGGGTGTGCGGTGATGGGCCGCGGCCCGCACGGTTCCCCAGGGGTCCAGAGGGGTGACCGGACTGTCCGAGCCGAAGGCGAGGGGGACACCGGCGCGAAGCAGGGCCGCGTACGGGTTGAGGGTCGCGGCGCGCTCCGCGCCCAGGCGCCGGGCGTACATACCGTCGGAGCCGCCCCAGGCCGCGTCGAAGGCGGGCTGGACGGAGGCGGTGAGGCCCAGCTCGGCGAAGGCCGCGATGGTTTCGGGGGTGAGCATCTCGGCGTGTTCCACCCGGTGCCTGGCGGCCCGGACCCTGGCGAGCCCGAGGGTCTCCGAGGCGGCCCGGACTCCTGCGACCACGGCGGAGAGCGCCGCGTCGCCGATGGCGTGGAAGCCGGCCTGGAGTCCCGCCTCGGTGCACGCCGTCACGTGCGCGGCGATCCGCGCGGCGTCGAACCGGCCGCTGCCGGTGTGCGGGGCGTCGGCGTACGGCTCGTGCAGCAGGGCGGTGTGCGAACCGAGTGAGCCGTCCACGAAGAGGTCGCCGGCCGCGCCGACGGCACCGAGCTCACGGATCCGGTGGGCGCCCTTCGCGTCCTCGACGGGCTCGGCCCAGTAACCGAAGACCCGGGGGCCGGGCTGCTCGGAGGCGAGCTCCAGCAGGCCGGTGAAGTCCTGCTCGTCCGAGATCTCGGGGCCGGCGCACTCGTGCACGGTGCCGATCCCGAGCGCGGCGGCGTGCGCCAGCGCGGCGCGCTGGGCCCGCGTCCGCTGCTGCGGCGTGACGGCTGCGTGGGCGGCCGCCCGTACCGCGTGGTGGGCGTCGCCGGTGAGCGGGGCGTCAGGGTGGTAGCCGGCCAGCGCGGTGACCCCCGGGACCAGGTCCAGGAGTGCCGTGGTCACGACAGCGGAGTGGACGTCCACACGGGGCAGGTAGACCGCCCGGCCGCCTGCCGCTCCGTCGAGTTCACCGCGCGACGGGGGGCGCTGCTCGGGCCAGCGGGCCGCGTCCCAGCCGTGGCCGAGGATCACTCCTTCCCCCGCACGGCTGTTCACGAACGCGCGTACGAGTTCGAGGGCTTCGGTGAGCGTGCGCGCACCGGACAGGTCCAGCCCCGTGAGCGCGAGTCCGGTCGATGTGGTGTGGACGTGGGAATCGGTGAACGCCGGGGTGACCAGGGCCCCTTCCAGGTCGATCACCTCGTCGACACCGCTCGCGAAGGCGTCGGCCGCTCCCTCCGAGCCCACCCAGGCGACATGGCCCCGTTCGACGACCATCGCGGTGGCGAACGGATCGGCGGGGCTGTGGACGTCTCCACCGCGCAGCAGCACGGTGCGGTGTTCGCTCTGGGGGGCGGCGCTCTCGGTCATGGGACCAGTCTCGCGCCTGCCGGGACCGGCTCCTCCCCCGCCCCCCTTCCGGGGCGGACGGCCAGAGGGCTCAGATGCGCGGCGGCCGCGCCTCGTAGGGCGTGGACAGGACCACGGTCGTACGGGTGGACACACCGGCCAGCGTGCGGATCCGGGTGAGCAGGTGTTCGAGCTCCAGAGGGCTGGAGACCCGCACCTTGAGGATGTAGTTCTCGTCGCCCGCGACGCTGTGGCACGCCTCCAGCTCCGGCACACCGGCGAGCCGTTCGGCTATGTCGTCCGGTGCGCTCGGGTCGAAGGGCTTCACCGAGATGAACGCGGTGAGGGGCAGGCCGACGGCCTCCGGGTCGACGACAGCGGCGTAGCCCCGGATCACCCCGCGCTGCTCCAGCCGGCGCACGCGCTGATGAACGGCCGAGGTGGACAGGCCGGTGGCCTTGCCCAGGTCGGTGTAGCTCATCCGCCCGTCCTTGACGAGCAACTCCACGATCTGACGGTCCAGCTCCTCCATGCGGATCAACCTACGGCCCAGGGTCCCTCCAGGCACAGTCGCAGGAGCCCCGGAAGGGCACGTTCGAGGGGCATGTGACGAACACCACAATTCTACGGGTGGGTAGCCGAAGGCCTCACGGTTACGGCCGGCGTCCGGCGGGCAGTGCTTGCTGTGGCCGAGGCCGTGTCGCCTTGCCGGCCCACCCGAGGGGGGAAAGACCCATGCAGAGCCTGAAGCTCACCGGACGTACCGAACCGGAGCCCGACGAAACCCCCGTACACGCCGCCTACGCCGTTCCTGACGAGGACGCCGTTCCTGACGCGTACGACACCTTCGAGATGTACCGGGTGATCTGCCCGGACTGCGCCCAGCCGATCGCCCTGCTGGCGGACGAGGACGTGCTTCCCGAGCACGCGCTGTGCCCCACGCCGTGGAACCCGTTCGTGCTCACCGTCTGCCCCGGTACGAACCGCGACGCCTCCCGGGCGCGCCCGGCGGACGAGTCCCTCGATGTCCAGGAGCAGGAGACCGCACTGCTGTTGACGCTCCCTCAGGGACTCGACTGGCGGATGCAGCCCTTTTCCCACGCCGGTGGTCCGGGTTCACGCCCCCTGCGGTACGCATCGCAGACGCGGCGTCACGCCGCCTGAGGTCCCGCGCTCCGGGGGCGCACCTCTCCGCGCGCACCACGGCGGCCGGGCCGGCGTGGTGCGGACAGTTCACCGGCCGGCCGGTGGCCGCGGCACCCGGGGAACGGGCGCGCGAATCGGCCGGACAGTGACCCGGAATCCCGCGGCCTCGTCGGCTCTGTACGACCACGCCGCATACGACGGCGCGCCCCGTCCGCCGCAGTTCCGCCGCACCGGCGTCCGGAGAATCGGTGCCTCAGCCCGGACCGCCGCCCCGGCCCGCCACCCCGGGAGGGCGCACAGCCGTCCGTCCACCGAGCGGTGCCGCGTCTTCGGGGGAGTTCGGGCCGGGCCCTGCCGGACCGTCATGACCAGGAACGGGACCTGACCATGACGGCGTCCGCCCGGCCGGGCCGCCCCGCCCGGGTCAGCGCGTCTCAGGACCCGCGAGGTGACGGGCGATGACCATGCGCTGGATCTGATTGGTGCCCTCGACGATCTGGAGCACCTTGGCTTCGCGCATCAGCCGCTCGACGGGGAAGTCGAGGGTGTAGCCGTATCCGCCGAGCACCTGGACCGCGTCGGTGGTCACCTGCATGGCCGCGTCGGTACAGAACAGTTTCGCCATCGCCGCCTGCCGGGAGAACGGCAGGCCGGCGTCGCGGAGCCGCGCCGCCTCCAGATAGAGCGCCCGGCCTGCCTCGATCCTGGTGGCCATGTCGGCGAGCATGAAGCGCAGCCCCTGGAAGTCGGCGACGGGCCGGCCGAACTGTCGCCGGCCGGTGGCGTATCCGACCGCCTCGTCCAGGGCCGCCTGGGCGACCCCGACGGCACAGGCGGCGATCCCCAGCCGCCCCGAGTCGAGCGCGGACAGGGCGATGGCGAAGCCCTGCCCTTCGTCACCGATGCGGCGGTCGCCGGAGATCCGTACACCGTCGAAGTGCAGCTGAGCGGTGGGGGAACCCTTCATACCCATCTTCTTCTCGGGCACGGCCGCGGCGAGGCCCTCGGCGTCACCGGGGACGAGGAAGGCGGTGATACCACGCGGGCCCTCCTCCCCGGTGCGGGCCAGCACCGTGTAGAAGTCGGCGATACCACCGTGCGTGATCCAGGCCTTCGTCCCGGTGAGAACCCAGTCCTCGCCGTCCCGTACGGCTTTCGTACGGAGCGAGGCGGCGTCGGAGCCCGAGGACGGCTCGGAGAGGCAGTAGGCGCCGAGCAGGCCGCCCGAGAGCATCGCCGGGAGATGGGCGGCCCGTTGCTCCTCCGTGCCGTACCCGGCGAGCGCGTGACAGGCCAGCGAGTGGACACTGACGCCGAGACCGACGGTGAGCCGGGCGGCCGCCAGCTCTTCGAGGACCTGGAGGTAGACCTCGTACGGCTGGTCGCCGCCTCCGTGTGCGGAGTCGTACGGCAGTCCCAGCAGGCCGGCCTCGGAGAGCAGGGTGAAGAACGGGCGCGGGAAGAAGCCCGCCTCTTCCTCCTCGGCCGCCCGGGGAGTGACTTCTTTCGACACGATGTCGCGTACGAGCTCGACGAGCTGCCGGGACTCCTCGGTGGGCAGACGGCGTTGCACCGGCTGCGGGGCACGGTCGGACATGACGGCGCTCTCCTCCCTGTCGGGCGTGACGACGGATGCGCGCGGGGTGTGCGCGGCACCGCCGGGTGGTCCCGGGCGATGCCCGGAAATCTACGGCTCCCCAACCGATCCTGCCTTCCCGGATCACGGGAGGCGCTGGCCAGCGGCTGTGGCGCGTTGAGTATGCCCGATCGGAGCCCCTGCGTCACCGGTCGGCAAGGGCCTTGATCAGGGAAATCGGTCCGAACCATTGACCTAAGTGGTCTAGTCCTTCTACGGTCTCCCCACTGCTTCACCCCGTCCATGCCGATTTCTGACGGACCGGGCAGCAGACACCCCCCACACCCGAGCCCGCCACCCCCGCCGAGGCGGGCCGCGTCGACCGGTGGCGGCCGGCCCTCGGCATGGAAGACGGCGGGAGGAGCCGGTGCGGACTCCCCCGTTCGAAGCCCGGCCGCATCCACACCCCTAGTTTGGTCTAGACCAAGAGGGGTACGCTCTCATAGCCATGCGTGACCGCTCCGCCGTCACGCATGCCACTGCTTGTCATGCACACGCTTACTTGCTCGTGCAGGCAGGCACCGACCCCACCGAGGAGTTGTCATGAAGAGCAAGAAAACGCTGGCCGTCGCCATCGGCGCGGGCATCGCCCCGCTCCTGGCCATCAGCTTGCCCGCCGGCAACGCGAGCGCGCACGGCTACATATCCTCACCCCCCAGCCGGCAGGCCCAGTGCGCCGCCGGCACGGTCCCCTGCGGTTCCATCAAGTACGAGCCGCAGAGCGTCGAGGGCCCCAAGGGCTTAATGAGCTGCAACGGAGGGAACGCCGCCTTCGCCGAGCTCAACGACGACAGCAAAGGCTGGAAGGTCACCCCGGTCAGCCGGACGACCAGCTTCAACTGGCGGCTGACGGCACGCCACGCCACCAACACCTGGCAGTACTACGCGGGCGGCCGGAAGATCGCGGAGTTCAACGACGGTGGCGCCCGGCCGGGCGAGACCGTCACCCACCAGGTGAACTTCGGCAGCCTGACCGGCAAGCAGAAGGTGCTGGCCGTGTGGAACATCGCCGACACCGCCAACGCCTTCTACGCCTGCGTGGACGTGAACGTGAGCTGACCCGCGACCGCACCACCGTGCCATCGCACCACGGCGCCGCCCGGCTCTGCCGGCAGGCACCAGAACCTCAACGAACCGAACAGCCCATGCCCGGAGCGAACGGTGCGCCGTTCGCTCCGGGCACCACAGCACCTCGCCTGTACGCAGGTGATCACGCCGGGCGGCACCGCACTCGTACGCAGGCGAGCACGCCGCCGGGCCGGCCCGCCGGCCACCCCATCGAGATGAGGTCCCATGAACCGCCACCGAGTCACCGCCCGCGCAGCCGTCGTGGCCCTGCTCGCCGCCGGCCTCGCCGCGTCCCCCGCCGTCGCGGCTCCCGCCACCGCCGGGGCCAAGGCCCGCGTCGGCGCCGACTGGGCGAAGCAGGCGATCACCTTCACCGCCGCCCCGGGACAGGTCAACGACCTCCACGTGGTCCCGATGGACCAGGGCGACGGGGTCCGGCTCATCGGCTTCCGCGACGCGGTGCCG
>Ga0196960_10000362_pt1 | contig 16945 bp, 15 predicted proteins | sample S3v_5metaG_FD_183187 | JGI IMG/M metagenome (GOLD analysis project Ga0196960, IMG submission 183187) | Soil microbial communities from Anza Borrego desert, Southern California, United States - S3+v_5 | ecosystem: Environmental > Terrestrial > Soil > Desert | place: USA: California | collected... | reverse complement strand
ACGATCGCGCGCCCGCCCTCGGCCGGCGCGAACGCGATCCCCCGCGACTGCCACGCCTCGCCGCGCTCGGTGGTCGGGGTGAGCGCGAAGGAGCGCAGGAGCGTCCGCAGCACGACGTCCATCTCCATGTGCGCGAACGCCGCGCCGATGCACCGCCGCGTGCCGCCGCCGAACGGCACCCACGTGTAGGTGTCGGGCTTGCGGTGCAGGAACCGGTCGGGCTCGAACGACTTGGGCCGCGCGAAGAACCGCGCGTCGTTGTGGATCAGCCGCGCCGCGACCATGATCCGGTGGTCCTTCGGGATCTCCCAGCCGTTCAGCGCGAACGACTCCGCCTTCACCTTCCGGCTCGTCCCCACGATCACGGGCCGCGTCCGCTGGATCTCCCAGATCGTCGCGGCGCGCAGCGCGTTGCCGCCTTCGTCGGCCTCCGCGGTGAGGCGGTCCAGCAGCTCCGGATGGCGCCGCAGCCGCTCGACCGCCCACGCCAGCGACGTCGCGGTCGTCTCGTGGCCCGCCGCGAGCAGCGTGAGCAGCTCGTCCGCGATCGCCGTGCGCGACATCGCCGCGCCGTCGTCGTAGTGCGCCTGCACGAGCAGCGCGAGGACGTCCGCGCGTTCCTCCAGCCGCGGGTCGGCGCGCGCGGTGTCGATCAGCTCGTCGATGATCCGGTCGTACACCGCGCGCCCGCGCATGAGCTTCCCCCACGGCGAGCGCGGCCCGAGGTCGTGCTGGAGCCACGGCAGGAGCGCGAGCTTGGAGCCGAGCGTGATGAAGCGCGGGAGCAGCTCCGCCAGCCGCTGCTGCTGGGGCCCGTGGGCGCCGAAGACCGCCCGGAGGATCGCGTTGAGCGTGATCCGCATGAACGGCTCGAGCGTCGGGAGGTCCTCGCCGTCGCGCCACCGCGCGGTCTCGCGCAGCGTCTCCTCCTCGATGATCGACTCGTAGGACTTCATCCGCTCGCCGTGGAAGGGCGGGAGGAGCAGCCGGCGCTCGCGCAGGTGCTCCTTGCCGTCGAGCGAGAAGAGCGAGCCGGGGCCGAGGACCTTGCCGAGCGGGCTGTCCTCGCCGAAGACGAGCGTGTCGGGGCTGGCGGTGAAGACCTGCTTGACGAGCTCGGGGCTCGACACGACGACCGTGGGGCCGAAGATCGGCAGCTGGACGGTGTACGCGTCGCCGTACCGCTCGCGCAGCCGCCCCAGGAGCACGTCGCGGCGCGCGATGAACAGCGCGGTCGCGACGGGCTTGGGCAGCCGCGGCCCGGGTGGGACGGGCGCGGCGGGGCGGGTGGTGGCGGTCGCGGACAACGGTCTCTCCTCCGGCGGTACTTCTGCGTACCAACCGAACGTTACCGTTCGGACGAGCGCCGCGCCACCTGCCTTCAGCGCCCGACTGGGCGAGGGCCGCCGCTACGCCAGGCGCCCGCGCTCTTCGCGATCGCTGTCGTCGCTGCCGCCCGCGAGCGACTCCTTGAACTCGCGCATCCCGCTGCCGAGCGACTTGCCGACGCCCGGGAGCTTCTTCGGGCCGAGCACCACGAGGGCGATGACCAGGACGATCATCAGCTCCGGAAGACCGATTCCCATGGGCATGTGTCAGCTCTCCTTCATCGACGTCATGCCTTGTTCTGCGCGGCGGCTCGCCGCGCGGATCACTTCGGGCCGAGGAGCGCGTGCACGGCCTGCCGGCCCGCCTCCAGCCCGCCGCTGACGAGATCGAGGTCGCGTTCGAGCCGGCCGGGGACGGGCGAGCCGGGCGCGGGGCGGACCTGGAGGATGTGCGGGCGGAGCGCCGGGTCGGCGTGGTGGCGGGCGAGGAGCTGCTCGTCCTCGGCCTCCCGCTCGGCGCGGGTGAGGAAGGCGCGGGCGACGGCGGGGTCGATGCGGCCGAGAAGGCGGTCCATCGCGCGGGCGGCCCTTTCGCTCGGCGCGGTCGCGACCTCCCCCTCGCGGCGGGAGCGCAGGACGAGGACGTGGGTCGCTCCTTGCGCGAGCGCCGCGTGGAAGGGGATCGCGGCGCTGAGGCCGGCGTCGAGGAGCCGGCGGCCGCCCAGCTCGATCGGCGGGCCGGTCAGGTACGGCAGCGCGGACGAGGCGCGCAGGGCGCGGCGGAGGGTGGCCGCGTCCGCGATCTGGTCGTGGAGGTCGACGGGCTCGCCGGTGCGGACGTCGGTGGCGATCGGGTGGAGCTCGGTGGGCGCTTGCAGCACGTCGGCGAACAGCCCGGGCGCGAGCTGCTCGTACCGCTCCTCCACCAGCCGCTCGACCTCCACCACGGGCCGGCGCACCAGCGCCCGGCGGCGGCGGATGAGCTGGGTGACGAGCTCGGGCCGCGTCCACGTCGCGATGCCCTCCGGCACCCGGCCGCTCACCAGCCACATGCCGTTCAGCGCGCCGGCCGACGAGCCGTAGACCGCGTCGAAGGCGCGCGCGAAGCCCAGCTCGTGGAGCGCGAGCACCATCCCGCCCGACACCGCCCCGCGCATCCCACCGCCCTCGATGACGAGCGCGAGCCGCGCCTGCGGCGGGCGGTCGTGGAGGGCGGCGAGGACGGGGTGGGTCACGTCGGCGCAGGAGGATGGCAGGCCGCGCGCATCATGCGCTCGCCTACCGTTCGTGGGCGATGCGTATCGCGACGTGGAACGTGAACTCGGCCAAGCAGCGCGTCCCGCGCCTGCTGCCGTGGCTGGACGAGCGGCAGCCGGACGTCGTCTGCCTCCAGGAGACGAAGCTCACCGACGAGGCGTTCACCGCGCTCTTCGACGAGGAGCTCACCGCGCGGGGCTACGAGGGCGCCGCGTACGGGCAGGGCGCGTGGAACGGGGTGGCGATCCTCTCGAAGGTCGGCCTGGAGGACGTCGTGCGCGGCATCCCGGGCGGGCCGGGGTTCCCGGAACCGGAGGCGCGCGCGGTGTCCGCGACGTGCGGCGGGGTGCGGATCGTGTCGGTCTACGTGCCGAACGGGCGCGCGCTCGACTCCGACCACTACGCGTACAAGCTCGAGTGGCTGAGCGCGTTGCGGGACATGGTCGCGGCGGGGGATCCTTCTGCCACCGTCGTGCTCGGCGACATCAACATCGCGCCGGCCGACGCGGACGTGTTCGACCCGACGCAGTACGAGGGCCACACGCACGTCAGCGCGCCGGAGCGGGAGGCGCTGGCGGCGCTGCAGGCGGTCGGGCTCCACGACGTCGTGCGCGACCGGTGGCCGGATGCCGAGCGGCTGTTCACGTACTGGGACTACCGCGCGGGGATGTTCCACCAGGACCTGGGGATGCGGATCGACCTCGTGCTCGCGGGCGATGCGGTGGCTGATCGGGTGGCCGCGGCGTGGGTGGACCGCAAGGCGCGCAAGGGCAAGGGCCCGAGCGACCACGCGCCGGTGATCGTCGACCTCGACGAGGCGCCGGACGGGGACATCGGCCCGGTCGTCCCGCCGGCCTCCGCTCCCGCGCCGCTGCGCGGCGCGAAGAAGCTGCCGCAGGGCCCGCCGGCGGCGGACGCCTAGCTCTCGTCCGCCTTCTTGCGGTCCGTGTCCCGGGACGGTTGGACGCGCTTCGGCTCGCCCGGCATCTTCGGGTAGTCGGGCGGATACGGCATGTCGCCGGCCTCGTCCTGCTCGTAGAGGTCGAGGAGGGGCTGGAGCGAGTGGTGGACGTCGTCGATCGCCGCGTGCAGGTCGCCGACCTCGGCGAACCTGGCCGGCATCGTCGCCACGGTGAACTGCTCGGGGCTGACGTCGTCCAGCTCGTCCCAGGCGAAGGGCGCTGAGACCGGCGCGCCGGGCTTCGGGCGGATGGAGTACGCGGACGCGATGGTGCGGTCGCGGGCGTTCTGGTTGTAGTCGACGAAGATGCGCTCGCCGCGCTCCTCCTTCCACCACTTCGTCGTCACCTCGCCCGGCAGACGGCGTTCCAGCTCGCGCCCGAACGCGATCGCCGCGTGGCGGACGTCGGTGAACGACCACTTCGGCTCGATCCGCACGTAGATGTGGATCCCGCGCCCGCCGGAGGTCTTGGGGAAGCCGGTGTAGCCGAGGTCTTGCAGGAGCTCGCGTGCCGTGTGCGCGACCCGCACCGCGTCCGCGAAGTCCGTGCCCGGCTGCGGGTCGAGGTCGATCCGCAGCTCGTCGGGGTGGTCGACGTCCGCCCGCCGCACCGGCCACGGGTGGAACGTGATCGTCCCCATGTGCGCGCACCACGCGACGACCGCCAGCTCGGTCGGGCAGATCTCGTCCGCGAACCGGCCGGACGGGAACGCGATCCGCGCCGTCTCGAGGTAGTCGGGCGCGCCCTTCGGCACCCGCTTCTGGAAGAACGCGTCGCCCCCGCCCTTCTCCCGCGTCGAGACCACGATGCTCTCGTTCACGCCCTTCGGCCACCGCTCCAGCGTCGTCGGCCGCTCCCGCAGCGCCCGCATGATCCCGTCCCCCACGGCGACGTAGTACTCCGCCACCCCGAGTTTCGTCACCTCAGGCGTCCGCTCGGTCGCGGGGAAGATCACCCGCTCCGGGCTCGACACGCGAACCTCGCGCCCGACGGCTTCCACGAAGGCCTCGGAGGACGGACTCATGGCACAGGGTTCTACGCCGGCGTTTGGGGGCCTTCCAGCGACCGCCGGCTTCGGACGGTGTGCTCATGGATCTTCTTCTGGCCGGTGGAGCGCCGCAGCACGGTGTCGACCGCCCACCACTCGCACCGCGCTTCGTCGAGGGTGAGATCGACGATCAGGAAGCCGTGGCTGTCGAAGTCGCACCACGAGACGTGCGGCGCGCCGGCCAGGAAGCGCTCCTCGTACGTCCGCGACCGCGTCCCTGGATCCCACCCCATCTTGTCGTCGAGGTTCTGCGAGGTCACCGAAGGTGCCACCCACTCGTGCGCGACCACCCCGCCATGCCACTGGACCTCGGCGTCGATCGCGACGTGCAGATCGCCGCTGGCGATGACGGTGTCGCTCGGTGCCGCGCTGATCGCCTCGAGCAGAGCATCACGCTCGTGCGGGAAGCTGTCGCCCAGGTCGTGGAACTGCTCGCCGGTTTCGGGATCGACGAGCTTGAGCCGTTTCAAGGCGAAGGCGGCGTCCCCGTCCAGCTCGGTCGACCAGATCGGCGCCAGCATGCTCGGCATACCGAGCATCGTCCACGCGACGTCACCCGAATCGCGGAGCAGATCGTGCAGCCACCGACGTTGGCGATCGCCGAACAGGCTACGCGCGTCGTCGTCGGGGTCCGGGCGCCCTCGCTCGAGTCGTGTCTCGAGCATGGCGATGCGCGCGAGCGGAGCGAGGTCGATGTCACGCCAGATGGCGTCGCCATCCGCCGGGCGCAGCGCCGTGGGCATCCACTCGTGCCAGGCGCGCAGCGCGGACCCCACCCGGGTCGGCCAGGGTCCGTCACGCTCGTCGCGGTGCTCCTGCGCGCCGCCCTCCCACGCGTTGTCCGCCAGTTCGTGGTCGTCGATCGTCGCCATCACCGCATGCGCTGCGTGCAGTGCCTGCACGTCCGGGTCACGGCGGTAGAGGGCATAGCGCTCGCGATAGTCCGCGAGCGTCCTGCACTCGTGCGCGGGCTCGAACCCGCGCCCGATGCCGGCGCCGGGCGTCTGCGACGCCGGCGGGCGCTCGGCGGCTTCGTAGATGTAGTCGCCGAGGTGGATCACGAAGTCCAGGTCGTCGCGCTCGGCCAGCCGCCGGTAGACGTTGAAGAACCCGGCGTTGTACTTGGCGCACGTGACGACCGCGATGCGGACGTGCTCGGCCTCGGCCGGAAGGGTCTTGAAGCGGCCGGTCGACGAGCGGACGCCGTCGCAGCAGAAGGCGTACGTGTATCGGCGGTCCGGCAGGAGCCCGGTGATCACGACGCGCGCCGTCGCGTCCGCGCGCCGGTCCACCCGTGTCCGGCCCTCCTGCACGATCGCGCCGCGCTCGTCCCGGACCTCCCATCGCACGTCGTCCATGTCGGAGCGGTCGTCGTCCACCCTCGTCCAGAGGACGACGGACGTGTCGGAGAGGTCGCCGCTCGCGACGCCGTGCCCGAACATCAGTCGACGTGCCTCGCCGACCCGAGCGTCGGGGCCAGCTCCGCCACCATCGCTCCCGCTGTCGTGCCGACGCCGATGCGCCGGCCTTCGACCGCAAGGCTCATGCCGAAGCCTTCGAGCTCGAGATCCAGCAGCGGCGTGCCGGAATGGACGTCGAAGAGGTGCACACGGCGGTCCAGGCCGGTCGCCGCGCCGACGACGCGGTTGTCGAGGACCAACGCGCCGACTCCGCGGATCTCCGTGGTCGACAGCGCGAGCTCACGGACGTGGCGATCGTGACGTTCGGCGCCGGTCACGATCACGACGCGCCCGTCCGCGAGCCCGGCGAGGAAGCCTCGCTCGCTGCTGGGCAGCGCTGCCGCGCTCAGGATGCTGCTCGAGAGACGTTGCGACCACAGCGTCCGCAGATCCGCGCCCACGAGGAGGCTGAGGACGCCGTTCTGCCCGCCCGACACGATGCTCCCGCCGTAGACCTCGTCGAGGAACGCGAGTGCGGTGACGCTGCCGAAGTCGCAGACGGTCGCCGTTGCCCGCGGCACCTCGGCCTGCATGTCCCACACGCTCACGGTGCCGTCGACGCCGCCGGAGGCGAGGCAGGTGACACCGTCCAGCACACCCGTGCACACCACCTCGACGCCGTCGTGCGCGATCCCGAGGACGGTCGACGGCCGGTCGTCGCTCGGCGTGAGGCGGAGCACCCCGTCGCGTGACCCGGACGCCAGCCCGCCGGCCGGCCCGAGCGCCTCGTCCGGAACGAACACGACCGACGTCACCTCGTCGATGTGCGGGACCGGGAGCTGACGGCTCTCCGGGCTCACCGCGTCGGCCAGGCGCACCTCGCCCCGTGTGCTGCCTGTGACCGTGATGAGCCGGCCGGCCGCATCGCTGGTGAGTGCGATGGTGGAGATGGCCCCGGTCGTCTCGGGGGCGCCGACCCCTCCCATGTCCTCGTCGAACACCATCGGCACCCTCCACGCGCGGCACGTCCCCTCGGCGCCGCCGGTGATCACGTACGGCGAACCGCCGTGCTGCAGCGATGTGAGCGCCCACACCGCCGCGACGTGCCCGATGACCCGGCGCGGCGACGTTCCGTCGAGCGCTCGCCGCTCCCACCCTCCGTCCGTGCGGCTGACGAGAACGACGTCGTCGAGCATCCGCACGGCCGTGACCGCCCGACCGTCGCCGCAGACGCGGACCGGCCCGTCGGCGTCACCACCGCCGAAGCGGAACGACATGCGATGGACCGACCCGTCGCTGCAGCCCGCCATGAGATGGACCTCGCCGTCCGACGCGACGGCATCGATCGCGTCGACCACGGTCGGAGCGAGGCGCCACGCGTGCAGGCGCTGACCGGTCCGGCCGTCGAGCAGCGTGACCGTCCCGTCGACCGCGCCGAACGCCAGCACGACCCGCTCGCCCGCCTCCACGAAGCGGAGCGTCCGGATCTCCGCGCCGTGCCGGTACGCCAGGTCGGCGAGCAGCGACCGCTTCCCGAGGTCGTGGAAGTGCACGACACCCTCGACGCCTGCGGACGCGAGCGTGGCGCGGCCGTCTATCGACATCGTGGCGACCGCGCTGAGCGGCGCGCCGTGCGTCGAGGTGTCCGCCCAGAGCACCCCCGTCCGCTCCCCGTCCACGACGGCGATGGCCTGGCCGCTCAGCGCCGCCACGACAACCGTGCTGCCGTCCACCGACGCCGACGCGACCGCGCGGATCTCTCCCACGGGTAGCGCGTCGCCATCGATCCGGGTCGATGGGACCGCGGGCCCGACACGCCAGAGCGAGCCGTCGCCGCAGCCCGCGAACGCGACGGATGGCCGGGGCCCCGGCTCGGCGTCCAGCGCAAGCACGGGGGAGGCCTGATGCAAGAGCGTGCGATGGGTGTGGGCCGGCTGGGCCTGGACCCAGAGGGGACGCCATCGTCGATCGGGGAACGCCACCGTCAGCCGATCGACGAACGCCCGCAATCCCAGCCGCCGCGCGGTCAGTTCGAGCTGGCTGGCGCGATCCGCACCTCGGCTCAGGCGGTGCGCGCAGGCGAGGATCGCCTTGCCGGTCGGGGCGAGCGCATGGGCAGGTGAGGCTTCGATCGCGAGGGACAGCTCCGAGACGTCGGAGCTGAGCACAGCGGAGGGGTCGGCGCAGAGATCCTCGAGCGCGTCGGCGGCGACGGCCTGCCGCGGCAGCATCCGCGCCACGAAGGTGTCGGCGACATCCGCGCGGACGAAGGTCGACCGGGCGCGGTCGCGCAGCACGCGGTAGAGCTCGTAGTGCTCCGAGGCAGACGTCTCCACGCCGCCGAGCAGAAGCATCGACGCGAGTGGCGTGGCGAGGCGCACCATGCGGCAGCCGTCGACCTGCTCGACCCGGAACAGCCCGGGGAACTGCTGGAGCACGATCCGCGCGTCCGACGCGCCGTATCGCCGGCCCGAGAGGCCGGCGGCCAGGAGCGGCCACTCGTCGCCGAGCTCCGCGCCGCGTGCGCCAAGGAGCTGAAGCGCGCGCCCGAGGTCGAGCAAGCGCGCCCCGCCGACCTCGACGACCTCGTCGGCCAAGGAGACGAAGCCGGGGAGATCCTGGATCGCCGCGATCGCCTCGGGCAGGGTCGTCCACTCCCGCCCGCGACCGCCGGCCCCGGCGACCAGCGCGGTGGCGGGTCCGACCGCGTCGGCCAGCCCGCGCGCGATCTCCGCATCGCAGCCGGTCGCACGGGCGAAGGCGCGCGCGACCAGGCCGCCTGTCCGTGTTTCGGGCCGGGTGAGGTCGGCGACGACATCGACGGCACCGGCCTGATCCGGACTGGTCAGCAGCACCGTCGTGACGACATCGGAGGCGGCGGAGGAGCCGGCTGCGGGTACCGGCCCCAACCGCCGCAGGCCGGCGTGAGCGGCCAGGTCGCGGATCGCCCCTCCAGGCCAGGACCAGCCGGCCCCACCACCGTCGTCGGGCGTCGCTTCCACGTCCGCGGAATCGACTCCGAGCTCGGCGAGCAGCTCCGCGACGAGGGCGGGACCGCCGCCCGCCGGCCCGCAGACGATCGCGCGCCACGTGCCAGCCCGCGCCGTGGGCGACGGCGCCTGGGCCGGAGCGCTCATCGGGCCTGCACCACGTGCGTCTGCCGCTGGACCATCGTCTTGGCGTTCCGGCTCGCCGTCTTGATGAAGCTCTCGGCGAACTGCTCATGGACGGTCACGGCGCGGCCGTCGCCTGTCAGATCGAAGCCGAGCAGCGCGAGCTCCGCACGGTTGTTCGCCCGCGGCCCGTAGGGGAACAGCGCCCCGACCTCGGCCACCGTCGGCAGCGGGCGCCCCTTCGCCAGCTCGGCGACGAGCCAGACCGCGGGGCGGTTCGGCATGAGCGTCGCCGCGCGCATCGCCGATGTGGCGGCCCGGTCCTTCCAGCCCATGTGCAGGCAGGCGAGCGCCATGCCCCAGTGCGCGCGCGCCGATGCGGGCATCAGATGGGTCGCCCGCTCGAACGCGCGCGCCGCGTCGTCCGCGGCGCCGCGCATCAGGTGGATCATCCCGAGCCCTTCGACCGTGAAGCCGTCGGTGCCGGTCATCACGTCATCGATCAGCCTGTCGGCATCGGGCAACGCGACCGTCGACGGGAGGACGAGTCCCAACGCCAGGTGCAACGGCGTGCCCGCCGCCGAGCCGGCGAGCGCCTCAGGGTCGCTGCCGGTCCGCCACGTGCGCAGGATGTCGACGAGTCGCCGGGTCTCGTCCACGCCGTCCACGGGGACGTCGAGCGTGAGCCGACGGTCGTGTCCGACCACCTCCGCGCCGATCAGCTCGGCGGCGGCTCTCCCGTCGGCACGGGAACGCCGGACGGTCGCGCCGTCAGGCGCCACGTCGGCGAACAACGCGCCGGCATGGCCGCGGGAGAGCGAGAGGGACCGACGCAGCAGCGGGATGTCACGCGCTTCGGGCTGCCGGTCTGCGGCAGCCAGAAGCAGCGCTCGCGCGCTCGCCGGCTCGTCCAGCGCGAGCGCGCACCCGACGCCCACGACCGCGCTGACGTACAGGTCCTCGTTCGTCTCGATCAGATGACGGATCGTGGCGAGGCCCTGCTCCGGGCGTCCCGTGCACAGCAGCAGGTAGGCGTCGAGCTCCGACAGCAGGCCCCATGCCCCATACGTCTCCTTGAGCGCATCGAGGTGGCCCTGCGCCGTCGGGAAGTCGCGCCGGTCCAACGCGTCCGCCAGCAGCTCCAGGCGACCGAGCGTGCTGGCGCGGATGGCCTTGCCCTGGTCGTGCCGGACGCGACGGAGGTCGATCTCGCCGATGACGGCGACGGCGACGCTCGTCGACCAGAGCGCGACGAGGAGCAGGCGCGCGTGTTCAGGATGCTCCACGCCGTGCGCGAGCAGCCACAGCGCGCTGCCCAGGATGACGGTGGACGCGAGGACGATCCCGAAGTTGACCATCCGCGACGCCAAGGCGACCGGGTCGGCCGACCGCCGCACCGAGGCGAGGAGGTCGGCGATGTCGACGGGACCGAGCGGCTCGCCGCGCAGCAGCGCCTGACGCACGTTCCAGGACCGGTCGGTCGTCGCCGCGACGGTCGCCTCGAGCACGGCGTGCGCGCGAGCGCTGAGGAACCCCGCCGAGAACGTGATCGCCGCCAGGAGGACGCCGAGGCTGTCGATGTGCTTCTCCACGCGGTGCGAGGTCGCCCGAAGCTCAGGCGAGCAGGTAGCTCGGCTCGTTCCCCGCGGCCCATTTGATGCTGCACCCGAAGCTCGGCCGCTGGTCGCCGTGCACGAAGTCGCCTGCGAGCGTGGCGTCGACGGCTGCGAGCAGGTCCGTCCCGGTCACCGGCAGGCCGCTTCCCGGCCGGCTGCCGTCGTATTGGCCGTGGTAGACGAGGCGTCGGCCGAGGTCGTAGAGGAAGAACTCGGGCGTGCACGAGGCGCCGAACGCCTTGGCCGCCTGCTGCTTCTCATCGAGGCAGTACGGGAACGAGAACCCGGCGTTCGCAGCCTGCTCGGCCAGATGCTGCGGGCCGTCCGAAGGGTAGGCGCGCGCGTCGTTCGGAGCGATCGCGATGACCGTGACTTCCCGCTCTTCGAGGGTCCGGGCGAGTCGCCCGAAATGCTCCTCGAGGTGCACGACGTACGGAGAGTGGCGACACAGGAACGCCACCAACACGAGCCGATCAGGGCGCAGCGAGGCGGAGTCCCACGTCCGGCCGTCCAGGTCGGTGACGCTGAACCACGGGAGCCGGCTTCCGAGCTGGAGGTCGCGCGCGCTGACAGGCACCGGCGCATCCTAACGGTGACCTCGCTCCAACAGTCAACTTTTTCTTCTATTAGGTCCGCGGCGAACCGCGGGCCGATTGTCCACCGGATCAGTCGACGTTCGTCGACGTCGGCGAGCACGTCGGCGCCCTTCACCGCGTCCGAGCGCGGATGGCCGATCTCTAGGCGGAGGGGGAGGGATTCGAACCCTCGGTAGCGGGGTTACCGCTACAACGGCTTTCGAGATAGCGGAGCGCGCTCGGTTCATGACCTGCGAACCGAGCGTTTCGAATGCTGTCGAAAGAGCCGTGGGAAACCAGGCGGGAAACAGCGGCCACTGAGCCGCGTCCAGGCCCATACAAGTTGCCCGGGGGGAGCCGCGAAGCCCCTTGCGACAAGAGGTTCAGATACCCGTTTCGACCCACGGAGCTGAACCTGATGGAACCCCTCGATCGTACCCCTCAGCCGGTACTCGCGCTCAGACGAGAGACGGCAGCCGCCGCGCTGGGCGTCAGCGTCGAGTTCTTCGACCGCTACGTCCGCCCCGAGGTCCGCGCCACCCGGCGCGGACGGCTGACGCTGTATCCCCGCACGGAGCTGCAGCGTTGGCTGGACGACAACAGCGACGCGCCGCTGGCCGCTTGAGGAGCGACCTGAGTTGGCCAAGAAGAAGGATCTGTCTGGCATCGAGATCCGCCACCGGAAGGCGTGCACGTCTCGGAGCAAGACCGCGTTCGACTGCGCGTGCCGGCCCTCGTTCCGCCCGAGCGTGTTCGACGAGCGGACGCAGAAGCTCGTTCGCGGCACGACCTGCCGCGAGCTCGACGCCGCGATCAGCTGGCGCGTCCAGAAGATCGCGGCGTTGCAGCGGGGCGAGCGCCACCGCGACGATGCGACGAAGGTCGCCGCCGCTGGCGTTGAGCTCCTCGCGCGCATGGAGTCGGGCGTCGAGCTGACCCGTTCCGGCACGAGGTACAAGCCGGCGACGATCCGCGGGTGCGAGCAGGCGCTGCGGAACTACATCGTCCCGGCACTGGGGACGAAGCGCGTCGTCGACCTCCACCGCGCGGACGTCCAAGACGTCGTCGACGCGTTGATGAGCGACGGTTGCAGGCCGTCGACGGTTCGCAACGCGCTACTCCCGCTGCGGCTGATCTGCCGCCGCGCACTGCGCCGCGGGACGCTGATCGAGAACCCGATGCTGGGTCTGTCGCTGCCCGCCGTCGGACGCGGTCGCGATCGGATCGCCTCACGGGACGAGGCCATCCGTCTACTCGCAGCCGTCTCGGACGCCGACGCGCGGATCTGGGCTACGGCGCTCTACGCGGGGCTGCGGTACGGCGAGCTCCGCGCGCTGCTCGTCGAGGACGTCGACCTATCCGCGCGCCTAATCCACGTGCGCGCGGGGTGGGACCCGAAATCCGGCCGCCAGCTCCCGAAGTCCGCCGCGGGCGTGCGCTCGGTGCCGATCATCGGTCGGCTCCAGCCGTACCTCGAGGCGGTGCTGTCCGAGCGTTCGTCCGGTCTGGTGTTCGGCGTTGAGCCAGAGGTCCCATTCCAGAGCCAGTCGGTGCAGGACCGCGCGGACAAGGCAGGCGGGCTGCCGGCCTCACCCGCATCACGCTCCACGAGTGCCGCCACACCTTCGCCTCGCTCATGATCGCCGCCGGCGCGAACGCGAAGACCCTCCAGATCTACATGGGCCACTCGACGATCACAACCACCTTGGACCTCTACGGCCACCTCTTCCCGGGTGCCGAGAACGAGTTCATCGCGCTCGCGGACCGATATCTCGATGGTGGACTCGCTAAGCCCCGCGAGCACCACAGCTAGACCGGTCGGAAGACGCCCTCGTCGTTGACCATGTGTGCGAGCGGCGTGAGGTCGCGAGTGGAGACCACGCCTTGCGGAGGCCAGCGGACACCCGGAACAGTCGGGAAGATCCGGCTGAGCTGTTGATGAGCGCGTCCCGTGAGGCACAGCAGCCGCCCTGTCTCGCCGTGATGCATCACATGAAAATTCGCGTGGCCGAAGCTCAGTGACGCGCCCCATGCGCCGGTGCTGTCGTCGCGCTCGACGAGCTGCAGCGAATGTGTCCCGACCCAGGCCATCTCGCCGTGGTCGTTCGCGCCGAGCCAGACCTGCGTGCCGGGCGGAACCGTCTGTAGTCGGTAGAGCTCGCGGGCCAGACGCGGATCGGCAAAACGAAGTTCCTGTGGTTCCATCTGAAAGTGCACCAGCAGCGCAGCGAGTGCCCACGTCGCCAAACGCTCCTGCTCACGAGCAGTCACCAGCGTGGGCTGCCCGGTGGCGAAGTCATCGAGGACGGGCCCGACCGTCTCTTCCAGTTCACGCATCCAGCCGCCGTTGCAACCCTGGCACGCCGCCCGGGGCTTGTGTGCGAACGTACCCGCCCGCTTGAGCAGGATGGTTTCGCCCGTCTCGGGGTCGGTGCGGTCGTGGCGGATCTGGGACTTGTGTCCGTCCCGCTCGAACATCGACGTGTACTGCCGCGCGAACGTATGCGTCTTGGTGACGTGCCGGGCGTCGCAGAACAAGCAACGCCGCTCGAACTGAGGGACCCCGGAGGCCATGCGACCAACGTTACGCCCCGAACCGGCGGAGGTCGACCGAGCATCTCTTGGAAAGTGCCGGCGCGGGTTCGAGTCCGACTGAGCTCGTGCCGGGTCACCCTCCGGTTCCTACTGCGCTTCGGATGAGACCATTGCGACATGTCGAACTACAGTCACGCGTTCGCGGCGGCTGAGGCCCGCGAGCTGGTGCGCTGCCTAATGGAGATCAATCACGATCGCGGCGAAGGCATCGACCTCATCCATACGGTCCAGTGCAGGGACGGCCGTACGGTCACGGGCCAGCTCGCCTTCGCTGAGGAAGACCCGCGGTCGCTCTCCATCGTGCGCAGCGAAGAGCCGCCCGGACACGTCCACGAGAACGTCGCATGGGACGAGATCGTCGGCTACTCCGTCAAGTGGGGCTGACACTCGACAGATCGCCCCTCGGCCGCGCGTGGCCAGATTGTCTGGAACGCGCCTGCTGACGACTCGCGCCCACGCGGACACGCCGCAAGTCGCCCGTGCGCGGTACCCGGACGACTTCACGTCCAATAAGCGCGGATTGACGACGCTAACCCGGGAACGTCGCCGTCATCCGCCACACACGTTGTATCTCGCCGCTGACGTCGCCGCCGAGCCCGACCTTCTGCTTGCGGGCTTTGCTTGCAAGGTCGAGGTCGAACCCGTACGACTGGTTGAGATGGATAAGCACAGTGAAGCTGCGGATGCGGTTGGTTGTGCTTAGCCTGCCAGCGACAAGTTCGCGCCAACTCGGCTCGACGTCAAGCCACGCGAGGTTGCGAGGCACATGCGGCGTGTCGCTGCCATCGCACTCGTAAGTTGACTCAACTTGGCCGGTCTCACTGCGAGTCCGCTGGGCCTTTGCGTCGACCGCATGGGCAGCGGTGTGGAGAACCGCGTGCGCCGCGGTCTTCGCCTGCTCGGAGAACTCCGCGCGGACCTCGATCTTGGCGGCGCCGAGCGCGCGCATCAGTCCCATCGCCTCTGCCACTTTCTCCTCCGCAAGCCGAAGATGAAACGGCCCGGCCGGCAGGTACTCGCGATTGCGGCGTGGGTGGAGGACGTACAGCGTGTTGGTCTGAAGCGCGCCGTGAGGCATCCGCAATCGCGCGGCGACTGAGGCGGGGACGAGACGAGCATCGAGCGTCCGCTGCGCCTTCAAGAGCGGCAAGAACGGCCGAATCCACCGTCGGTACGCGGGGTAGGAGACTCCGGCGCCAGCGAGTGCCGCCCACCCTGGCGGTGTGCCGACCAGCGCGCCAGTCGACGCGGCCGCTGACCACCACGCAGCTCCACCTCCTGCGATCGCTGCTCCCCCGGTAGCCGCCCCGATGGCCTTAAGCGCCGGGACGGGAATGCGCTTGATCGCCTCGTGGTCATGGTCCGACACGGCGATGATCCTCGTTCGGTGAGCCGGAGGCTCGGCGACCAGTTCTCGAGCCGCCGCGGCAGCAGACGGCTTGTTGTCAGTCACCTGCGAGCGGTTGACGGGTCGAGGTGCGGGCCGGTGCGAGACGTGCCATGTCCTAGCGATCGTCGCACAGTGACGTCCGCCTGCACGCCTCGAGCGCGCTCGAGAAACCGAGCCGCTCGTCTCGTGCACCTGGGTGAACTGGCCCCAGCAAGCCAGGGCAGCGGTGGGACTTACGCGCCAAGGTGCTTGAGCACGACGGCGGCCGCGCCTGTTGTGAGGTCGGTTGCGCCGGCCTCCGCGCTGGATAGCGCGAGGCGTCCAAGCCAGCCGCGAACGCGCGGACCGAACTTCATCGGTTCGCTGCTGCCCTGCGCTTCGGCCGCGTCAGCCATCACGGCCCCGCGCAGTTCTTCGATGTCGCCTTCGGCGACTCCAAGCGCTTTGAGTTCAGCGGCGGCGGCATTGAACTGCGCTGCGGTTGGGAGGCTCGAGGTGGCGGTCGCGTCGTGCCCGGCCATCGCGATGTTGTTCGTGCCGCCGTAGATCGTCGTGTTGAACACGTGGCTGACTTGTTCTTGCGGGACGGCGTCAGATGCTGGTCGATCATCGCCGGCGTTCGGATCTTCGTGTTCGATTTGCATGGCGAACTCCAAGGCGCGGGTCCGGATGGCAGCGAGCACTTGCGTGATCGTGGCGTGCTGGATGAGGTACGTGATCTGGGTGAACTGCCAGCCGTCAGAAACCTGCTCCTGGAAGAAGTCGACGAGCTGGCGTGGCCACAGGACACGGGTGTAGTCCCCTTCCGCGGCGGCCATCCGCTCAAGCTCAGAGACTCCTTGGTTGAACCGGTACATCGAGAGCATCTCGCGCACGCGTTCGTGGAACATGTCCGGGGGAAGCGGCATTTCCCGTTCGGCGTAACCGTTGCTCACGACGCCGACGATGGCCACGGCCCGTCGGCGGTACTGCGGGACCTCGGCATCCTCGACGTTGAAGTAGCCAGCAAGTTCGGCGCGCGCCCAGCGTGCGACGTCGTCGTTTCCAAGTCGGTTGGCGAGGAGCAGCATCTTGCGCAGCAGCACCTCGATCGGGACGTCGCCCGCGGCCGCGTCCTGTATGTCTTGAAGAAGCGTCACGCCGTCTGAGCGTCCCGGCCGGCGGCCGCGATCGTGTTCGTGCCGCCGAAGATCGTCATGTTGACGACTTGGGTGACCGTCTCCGGCGGCAGCACCGGCACGCCGATCGCAGCTTCCCCAGCGTTCGGAGCTAGCCGCTCGAGTTCGATCGCGAACTCGAGGAGCTTGGTCCGGATCGCGCTGAGCACCTGCTTGATCTCCGGAACGCTGACGTGCCTTGCCGCAGCGACCATCACATGCCCAGGCATCAGCTTCTCTCCGAACAACGCAAGGACGTTGGCCGGCCAAACCATCGCCACCGTCCGGTCGCCGGTACTCACGAGGTCCTCAAGCACGGCGACGCCCTGCACGTGATGCCACTCGAACAACGCGCCCCGGATCTCCTCGTCAGCGATCGCTAGCTGTCCTGCCTGCGGACTTGGTGAACGGCTGAAGAAGTAAGACGTCCGGTCTCCGACGGAGGGTGCGGTTTGCGAGAACTGCCCCGAAGAAGGAGACCGGACGTTGGAAGACCGTAGGTGC
>Ga0196960_10000361_pt1 | contig 17004 bp, 18 predicted proteins | sample S3v_5metaG_FD_183187 | JGI IMG/M metagenome (GOLD analysis project Ga0196960, IMG submission 183187) | Soil microbial communities from Anza Borrego desert, Southern California, United States - S3+v_5 | ecosystem: Environmental > Terrestrial > Soil > Desert | place: USA: California | collected... | reverse complement strand
TGATCCCGGAGGTGATCTCGCGCATGTGGCGGACCGCCTCGACGACGTTGCCGGTGCCGGCCTCGCCCTTGGAGCGGATCATCGCCGCCCCCTCGCCGAGCCGCCGCAGCGCCTCGCCGAGGTTGGTGGCGCCACAGACAAACGGCACCTCGAAGGCGAGCTTGTCGATGTGGTTCTGCTCGTCGGCCGGGGTCAACACCTCGGACTCGTCGATGTAGTCGACCTCCAGCGCCTGCAGCACCTGCGCCTCGGCGAAGTGGCCGATCCGCGCCTTCGCCATCACCGGGATCGAGACCGCCTCCTGGATCCCTTTGATCATCGAGGGGTCAGACATGCGGGCGACGCCGCCGTCGCGGCGGATGTCGGACGGGACCCGCTCCAGCGCCATCACCGCGACGGCGCCAGCCTCCTCGGCGATCTTCGCCTCCTCGGGAGTGACCACATCCATGATCACCCCGCCTTTCAGCATCTCGGCGAGGCCGGTCTTCAGTCGAAACGTCGCGCGTTCAGTCATCGCGCCCAGATTACCTACCGGGCGCAAGGACCGACATTGCCTCCGCGGCAGACGTGACTACTTCAGCTTGTACGCGCGGATGCGGTCTTTGTGCGTGGCTTCGTCGCGCGCGTAGAGACCGTGCGCCAAACCCTGCACGAGCGCCATCAGGGCGGTGTGCGAGCGGGTGAAGCTCGGGCTGTTGGAAGAGAAGTAGAGGGTCAGCTCGGCGTGCTCCCCCACCTCCGACATCGTCGCATCGGAGATCGCCAGGGTGCGGGCGCCACGGTGGTGAGCCAGCTTCATCGCCCGCAGCAGCAGCGGGTGGGCGCGGCCGGCGGAGAGCGTGATGACAAGCGTGTTCTCGTCGATCCTGCCGAGCCGCTGCAGGGACTCGCCCCCGGTACTGGCGACGATCTCGGCGCGGATGTCGAGCAGGCTGAGGGTGTGGCGCAGGTAGCTGGCGAAGAAGGCCATCTGGTCGACGCCGACGATGACGATCCGCTGCGCCGTGGCCAGGGCCGCGATCGAAGCGTCGACCTGCTCGGGGGTCAGCTTGCGCGCGGTTTCCTCCAGGTTCGCGTAGTCGGCACTGAGCGAGCCCTCCATCTCGGAGTGGTCGAAGGAGAAGAGAGCGCCGCCGTTGCCGTTACCGGCGATCGTCGTGCGGTACTCCTCGATTGCCGCCTGCTGCAGCTCCGGGTACCCCTCGAAGCCGAGGGCCTGGGAGAAGCGCACCACAGTCGAGGACGAGGTGCTCGCTCTCCGGGCCAGCTCCTCGGCGGTGAGGAAGGCTGCCTCGTCGAGGTGATCGACGATGTAGCGGGCGACATCCTTCTGGGAGCGCGAGAACTCGTCGAAACGCTCCTGGATGTAGTCGGAAAGGCTTTTGAGTTGGGGGGACTTCGTCGCGGTCTTGGTCACGGCGGTCCATTTCGCCGAACCTCACCCTTTCCCTTCCGGCTTCTGGTTGGATTCTTGGAGTCATGACTATGGAGAGGGCGTTGCGCCTCACTAATCGCAACATGATCGCCTTCGATCTTTTGCTCGGAAGCGCCGCGATCGCCGCCCCTGCGGCGACGCTGAAGGTGCTGGGCCACGACGAGCCCTCGCCGGACGCCAAGCACCTCTTCCGCCGCTGCGGGCCGATCTGGCTGACCTTCGCCGCGGCGCACCTGGTCGCCGACCGCCGCGGCGCGGCCGCCGACTGGCAGTCGCTCGCCTGGCTGCGCGCGACCGAGATCGCCACCGACGCGCTCTGGGCCGCCTCGCCGGCCGTCAGCCGACCAGGGGCGAAGCTGGCGCTGCGGCTGGCCGGGGCGGGCAACCTGGCGATGGCCGCCGGCTTCGCCTGGATGTCGAGGCGCTGACGTGAGTCAGTTCGACGGCCTCCCGAGCATCCGCTGGAGCCTCACCGGCCTGAACGAAGAGGGCGACGAGACCTGGCTGATCCGCGGCATCTCCCGCAAGCTCTACCGCTGCCCCGGTTGCCACGGTGAGATCCCGGTCGGCGAGGAGCACACGATCGTCCAGTTCGTCCGCCGCCTCGGCGACACCGACCACCACCACTGGCACCGGCGCTGTGCGGAAGAGATCCTGATCCCCGAGCTCGGCAACCTGAAGCGCGTCCCGGCCTCCGAATCGAGCCAGTCGAAGCTCGAAGCGCGCGGCCGCCACAAGGCAGGCCGGCGCCGCCGGCTGTGAGCTTCCGCCGCCGGCTCGCCTCCACCTACGGGCGGATCTGGCGCACCTACCGCAGCTGGGCGCCCTCGATCCTGCTGCTGGCGCTGATCGTCTTCCTCCCGCTCGGCCTGCTCGACGCGCTGACGATGAACGTCGAGCTCGACTCGCTCGACTTCACCGACGGGCTCGAGGTCGCCGGCCTGGTCGCCGCCGTCGCGGTCGTCACCGCCGGCGCGCTGGTCGGCGAGGTCTTCTTCAGCGGCGCGATCGCGATCTCCCTCACCCACCCGCACGGCGGGGATCCGCCGCCTTTGCGGGAGATCGCCCGCCGGATCGCCTACGGCCGCCTGATCGCGGTCGACCTCGTCTTCGTCGCGCTCGTCTCGGTCGGGCTGCTGCTCGGGCTCCTCCCCGGCCTCGCCGCCTTCGTCTGGCTGGCCCTGGCGGGGCCGGTGGTCGAGCTCGAGGAGCGGACGGCGAAGGGGGCGCTGGCGCGCAGCGTGCAGCTGGTCCGGGGCAACTTCTGGCTCGTCTTCTGGGTGCTGGTCCCGGTGCAGGTCGCAGGCGACGCGATCGGGCACCTCCTCGCCGATCTCGTCCACGGCCTCTTCGGCCACTCGTTCCTCGGCGCCTGGCTCGCCGAAGCGACCGGCGACATCGTCCTCTCCCCGATCTTCGCGGTCGCCGCGGTCCTGCTCACCGTCGACCTGATCCGCGAGCGTGAGGGCGCCTCACCGCCTCTACACTCGGCGCCGGTGCCGGCATGACCACCGCCTCGATCTTCTCGAACTTCTGGGACCGCATCTCCAACCACGAGCTGCAGGGGCTGTTCCTGGTCCTCGTCGGCTTCATCCTCTCCTTCGCCTTCATCCGCATGAGCACGCGGCTGATGCGCAGCCCCAAGGTGCCCTGGTGGCCGGGCAGCATCGTCAGCGAGGGTGGCGTCCACGTCCACCACCTCGTCTTCGGGATCGTGACGATGATGGTCTTCGGCGCCGCCGGCTTCGCCTCCTTCGGCGAGAGCCCCTGGATGGAGATCTGCGCCTTCGCCTTCGGGGTCGGCGCCGGGCTGACGATCGACGAGTTCGCCCTCTGGGTCTACCTCGACGACGTCTACTGGGCCGAGGAGGGCCGCAGCTCGATCGACGCGACCGTGATCGCCGCCGCGGCGATGATGCTGGTCCTGCTCGGCTTCACCCCGTTCACGATCGAAGAGGGCTCGGTCGAGGCGGTCCTCGGCAGCGTCCTCAGCGCCCTCGTCGTCTTCCTCCTCGTCGCCGTCTGCTTCGCCAAGGGGCGGGTGATGCACGGCAGCCTCGGCTTCTTCGTCTTCCCCGTCGCCCTCTACGGGGCCTGCCGCCTGGGCAAGCCGGGCTCCGCCTGGGCCCGCCGCCGCTACGGCGAGCGGAGCCCGAAGAAGCAGGCCCGCTCAGAGGCCCGCTTCCCGCCCGACCGCCGCACCGAGCGCGTCAAGAACGCCTTCCGCGACCTGATCGGCGGCAAGCCGAGCGACGCGATCGAAAAGATCGAAGGCATCGCAAAGCGCTGAGGCGCCCGTGACCGCGGGATCGACTGCCTAGACTCGTCCAGGCATGCGCCGCCGCCTCGCCATCCCGCTCCTGATCGCCCTCCTCTCGCTCGCCTCGGGAACCGCGTCGCAGGCCGAGGTCGAGCAGGTGGAAAACCTGCGGGTCAGCTTCGACGCCGACTTCGCGCCGAACGAGCTCCCTCGCGACCGCCCGGCCCCCGTCAAGGTCCACATCGAGGGCCGGATCGCGACCACCGACGGCACCCACCCGCCGGCCCTGCGCTGGCTCGAAGTTTCCCTCCACCGCAACGGGAGGCTCTCGGGCAAGGGGCTGCCGGTCTGCTCGGCCCCGTTCCTGCAGTCGACCAGCACCCGGACCGCGCTCGCCCGCTGCCGCCCCGCCCTGGTCGGGCGCGGCAGCTTCCGCGCCGACGTGCAGCTGGGACGGTCGATCCCCGCGACCGGCACGATCCTCGCCTTCAACAGCCGCCGGCGCGGCAAGCCGTCGCTGCTGCTCCACCTCTTCGCGGCGGTGCCGGTCCGCTTCACGCTGGTCGTGCCGCTGGTGATCGGGCACCGGGCGGAGGGTCAGTTCGGGACCGTCCTGCGCGCCAAGATCCCCCGGCTCGGCGGCGGCCTCGGCTCGATCACCCAGATCCAGCTGACGATCGGGCGCCGGTACTCCTTCCGCGGCGAGCCCCGCAGCTACGCCTCGGCCGCCTGCAGCGCTCCCGCCGGCTTCCCCGGCGCGGTCTTCTCCTTCGCCCGCGCCAGCTTCCGCTTCGAAGCGCATCGGGAGATCCGGACCACCCTGGTCCGCGACTGCCGGGTCCGCTAGGCCCCCTCCTAGCTCAGCCCGAGGCCGCCGACGCCGTGCTCGTCCCAGCCGAGGTGGTGGGCGAGCTCGTGGCGCAGCGTCCGCTCGACCTGGCGGGCCAGCAGCTCGCGGTCGTGGCCGAAGTCCCGCTCCAGCGTGTCGCGGTAGATCACGATCCGGTCCTCCCACCTCTCGGCGGCGATCCCGTCGCCGAAGTACTCGCCGTAGGCCTGGCGCTCGAAGCCGAGGTCGGAGACGACCACGGCGACCGTCTCCAGGACCCGCTGGAATTCCTCGGGAAGCCCGTCGATCGCGTCGACGACGAGGGCCTCGAAGCTATCCGGCTCCGTCTGATTCACTGGCGACCACGTTAACCAGCAACGATCGGGAGATGCACATGAGAGACGACCAGCCCGCCCGCGGGAAGCTGCACGCCATCGGCTCGCTGCTCGCGGTGATCGCGATCCTCGGCGGCGGCGCCGTCTGGTCCGGTTGCGGCGAGGGCGACACCGACACCCTGCGCGAGAACGCGGAAACGCAGATCGAAGAAGGCACCAAGAAGGCCGAAGAAGCCGTCGACGACGGCGTCAAGGAAGCCGAAAAGGGCATCGACGACGCGCAGGAAGAAGTCGACAAGGGCACCGAAGGCGACACCTCGGAGAAGCTCGACAACGCCCGCAAGGAAGCTGAAAAGGGCCTCGACGACGCCCAGGAACAGGCGGAGAAATACCTGCCCTAGCTCGAGGTTCCGGCATCTGCGAGCCAGCGCTCGCAGATGCCGGCGACGTGCCGCGTGTCGGTTCCGCAGCAGCCGCCGACGACCCTCATCCCCGGCAGCGCCCGCTTCAGGTCCAGGTATTCGCCCGCCAGCTCCGCCGGGTCCCCTGAGTCGAGCTCGGTGGCCTCGTCGAGCTCCTGGTGGCTGCGGCGCGAGGCGTTGGCGCGGATGCCGCCGATCCGCCGCTTCCACTCCCCCGGATCCTCGAGCACGGAGGCGAAGTGGCTGGGGTGCGCGCAGTTGATCATGAAGTAGGCCGGGAAGCCGTCGCTTTCGGCGTCGACCCGCCCGACCGCCTCTTCCAGCCTCTCTCCGCTCGGCAGCCTGCCGTCGGTCTCCAGCGTGAAGGAGATCACCGCCGGCACGCCCGCCGCGGCGGCCGCCCGGGCGATCCCGACCCCCTCCTCGGCGTAGGTCACGGTGTAGACGGCGATCATGTCGACCCCGGCCGCGGCGAAGGTCTCGATCTGGGGCGCGTGGTAGCGCTCGGCCTCTCCCGCGCTCATCAGCTCGTCGGGCGCGTAGGCGTCGCCGCGGGGGCCGAGCGTGCCGCAGACGGCGATCGGGGTGGCCGCGCTCTCCTCGGCCCCGCGCATCTCTTCGGCCAGGCCGACCGCGCGCCGGTTCGCCTCCGCCAGCCGCGAGGCGGAGTAGCCGAGCTGCTCGCCCCAGTCCGGGTTGGCGCGCCAGGTCGGCGTGTCGAAGGTGAAACCGACGCCGTTGCGCCGGGCGATCTCCAGGTAGCCGCGGTAGTAGTCGCGCAGCGCCTCGACGCCCTCGGGGCGGTCGAGCAGGGTGAAGGAAGCGAAGCACGGAAGGTCGAGGCCGCGCTCGAAGATCATCGTCGTCTCCAGGCCGCCGTCGCCGAGGTAGAGGCGGGTTCCGTCCGGCACTCGCGAGGCGTCGGTCATCTCGTCTCCGCGATGCGGCCGCGGGTGGCTTCGATGCTCTCGCAGAGGATCTCCACTGCGCGTTCCATCATCTCATCCCTGATCGTGAACGGCGGCGCCAGGCAGAGGATGTCGTCGAGGAGGGCCCGGGTCAGCAGCCCGCGCTCCCGCGCCTCGAAGGCGGCGCTGCGGCCGCGGGCGGCCTCGACCGGCCAGCGCTCGCGGGTCTCCTTGTCGCAGACCATCTCGATCCCGACCATCAGCCCCGCCTGGCGGACCTCGCCGACTTCGGGGTGGTCGCGCAGCGGGGCGATCAGCCGCGCCAGCTTCTCGCTCGTCTCGCGCACCCGCGCCAGCAGGTCTTCGCGCTCGATCGCTTCGATGTTCGCCAGCGCGACCGCGCAGGCGACCGGGTGGCCGGAGTGGGTGAAGCCGTGCATCAGGTAGCCCGGGCGCTGGGCCGGGTCGCGCAGGTCGTCCCAGAGCTCGTCGCTGACGACGACGCCGCCGAGCGGGACGTAGCCGCTGCTGACGCCCTTGGCGAAGGTGATCAGGTCCGGGACGACCTCCTCGTGGTCGCACCCGAACCAGGTGCCGGTGCGGCCGAAGCCGGTGATCACCTCGTCGGCGATCAGCAGGATCTCGTGGCGGTCGCAGATCTCCCGCAGCCGCCGCAGGTAGCCGGGCGGCGGCACGATCACGCCGCCGGAGCCGAACACCGGCTCGATGATCAGCGCCGCGATCCGCCCCGCCCCCAGCTCTTCGATCTTCGCCTCCAGCGAGCGGCCGGTGCAGATCGGGCAGGTGCAGGGATCGCAGGGCACGCCCTCGGCGCAGCGGTAGGTGTAGGGCGCGGGCACCTCGACGATGTCCGGCGCCTGGACCCCGAAGTCGACGTGGTAGGGGTGCAGCCGGGTGACGGTGGTCGTCCTCCCGGTCAGGCCGTGGTAGCCGCGGTCGTGGGCCAGCACGATCGACTTCCGCGCCTCGCCGCGACGGACCCAGTGGCGGCGGGCGAGCTTGATCGCGGTCTCGTTCGCCTCGCTGCCGCCGCTGACGAAGAAGACGCCGCTGAGGCCGGCCGGGGCCAGCTCGGCGATCCGCTCCGCCAGCTCGATCGCGGGCGGCGAGGAGACGCCGCCGAAGGTCGAGACGTAGGGCAGCTTCCGCATCTGCGCGTGGGCGGCCTCGATCAGGTCCTCGCGGCCGTGGCCGAGGTTCACGGTCCAGAGCCCGGCCATGCCGTCGATCAGCCGCTTGCCGTCCTCGGCGATCAGCTCGCAGCCTTCGCCCTCCACGATCACCAACGGACCCGTCTCGGGCAGCTGGGAATGGTCGGTCAAGGGATGGATCAGGTGAGCCAGATCCCCCGCGCGATGATCTGGTACGGACACTAGCCCGATAACACTATAGAAAATTAGACAGCTTGTCTACGGCTGCTCGGGTGACGATTTCCGTCCCAAAGGACTGCGTGGCGCTTCCTCGGGCGGCACCGAGCAGATCGAGTACCAGTGCAGGAGGGCCAGCTGGTGGGCGGCCCACTCGATCTCCTCTTCGGTCGCCGAGACGTCGAAGGTGGAGAGGATCGACTCGATCATGTTGTAGGCGGCGCGGACGCCGAATTCGAGGTCGACGTCCTTGCGGATCAGGCCCGCGTCTTCGTCGGCGGCATGGACGGCCATGATCCAGCCGAGCATCGCGTCGTCCGCGGCTTTGTTGGCCTCCTCCCAGCCGGAGCCGCGGAGGTTGCGGGCGACCGCGACGATCGGCCGCAGGTCGGCGTTCTGCACCCGCCAGTGCAGCGCCTCGCGCACCATCTCCTGGATCAGGTCGAAGGAGGTCTGGCCGGAGCGGGCGTTTTCCCGCAGCCGCTGCGCGATCCGGGCGTAGCCGGTCATGTAGTCGCTGATGATCGCGGCGAGGATGTCCTGCTTGTCGTCGAAGTTGTTGTAGACGGTGGCGCGGGCGACCTGCGCCGCCCTGGCGATGTCGCCCATCGAGGTCTCGGAGAACCCCCGTCGGGCGAACAGCTTCCGGCTCGCTTCGAGGATCTTGGTCCTCGCCCGCGGCTCCCCGCGTCGTGGCCTCGTCAATTTCTGCCCCTCCCGAGGCGCCTGGTAAGCCCCATCACACAAGCGAGACTATCCAATAGATGTGACATGACCATTCCTAATCCACTTCTTCGGGAAGCTCGTACCAGCGCTTCTTATCGCCTACCCGCGCCCGCAGCTTCCAGCGCCGGGTCTTGGGAACTTTGTCCAGTTCCGCGCGCAGCCGCCGCAGCCGCTCCGCCACGAGCTCGCCCCGCTCGAAGCCGGGCAGCTCGAGCGCGAACCGCTCGCTGCGCTCGGCGACCATACCCAGCGTCCGCCACAGTCCCCAGTCCGATGCGGTGAGCGTCCCGATATGGGTGACGTTGACGCCGCTGTCGTCGGTCGTCAAATCGTGGTCGGCGAAGATCGCACAGATGTCTAGATAGTCCTTTTCGTTCGTTTCTACGATCTGGAGCTTCAACACAGTCAGGTCGGCAAGGGAAAGGGTTAGCGGAACCGCCTCGAGTCGGCCGCGGAAGTCGACCCGGTGACAGAGATCTGCCTCGTTGACGAAAACATCAACCTGGCGTTGGTTGGCCTCGTCCCGGAAGTAGAGCCGGCGGTGACCGTGGAGGGTGTTGAACTCGCGGTCGGGCCGGTAGCCGAGCGACTCCATCAGGCCGATCACACCCTCCTTGGCCGCCCCCGCGGTGGCGAAGTCGATGTCGGCGTAGCGCCGCCGCAGCGGCGGCTGTCGGCTGCTCGGGCAGAGGACCGCGACGGCGACGCCGCCGAGCAGCCGCAGTGGGAGGCCGCGCTCGGCGGCGGCCTCCGCGATTCGGGTTCCCTCCGCGATCGGGTCCGGAAGCGGCTCCAACTACCTGACTGGTCCCTTGGTCCCTACTCCGGCGGGATCTCCGCCGCGAGCTTGTCGACGTCGACGCCCTGGCGCCGGCGCGCGGTGCGGGCGACGAAGAACGTGACGAGGGCGGCGGCGAGGATGATCGCGCAGTCGCGGAAGAAGTGGCCCTTGTCTTCGATGCCGAGGGCCGGGTAGTGCATGTACACGTAGAAGAGGCCCGCCATCAGGAGGATGCTGAGGCCGCCGGCGAGGGCGACGACGGGGACGCCGAGGAAGCGCTGGGTCGTCGCCGAGGCGCGCCACACCTCCGGCTTGCGGTAGGGCAGCAGCACCGCCGCCAGCGAGAGCAGGATCATCGTCACCAGCTGCAGCAGGACCGCCTCGTAGAGGAATTTGTTGAAGCCTTCCTGGTTGCTCGTCGCCCAGTAGAGGGCGGCGATGCCGAGGACCACGGTCAGCCCGATCGCGTAGTTGGGGGCGTGGGTGCGGGCCGAGACCCGGCCGAAGCGCGACGGCAGCAGCCCGTCGAGCGCCCAGGCGAAGAAGGAGCGGACCGCGATCGTGATGTTCGGGATGATCAGCAGCGGATAGGCAACCGCGAAGGTGATGAAGAGCCACCACGCGAACAGGGTGCTGCCGCCTGAGATCGAGGCCAGGAACGTGTAGTAGGGCGGCGCGGCGAAGGGGTAGCTTTCCGAGGCGTTCCCGGCCAGGGAGTTGATCGCGACGAGGAACTCGCTGCCGAACTTCCAGAAGAAGACGGCCGTCAGCAGCGCCGCGATGCCGATGTGGACGACGGTCGCCAGGCTCATGATCTTCACCTGGGTGGTGTCTTTGGCCCGCCGCACCTCGCCGGAGATGTAGATCGAGAGCCAGCCGTAGATCGAGAGACCCGCGATCGCCGCCATCGTCGGCCAGGTGTTGTCCATGCTGAAGGCGGGCGAGGGGTCGAAGCCCTCTTTGCTCGCGTTGGTGACGACGTTGTCGTAGGCGTTCTGTTCGCCGGCGAACTGGTTGAAGGCGTTGACGAACCCGTCCTGGCTCTTGAAGAGGAGGTAGAGGAAGACCGTCGCCAGGCCGAGGATCATCACCGCCCAGAGCCCGTTGAGGATCCGGGTGGTCCAGCGCCAGCCGCCCGCGAGCAGGGCCGCGGAGAGCAGGATCAGCGCGGTGCCGATGCCGAACTGCCACCACTTGTCCGTGGCGATGTCTTCGCCGGCGGTGACCAGCGAGCTGTCGCCGCTGACCAGGCCCACCGCCGCCAGCGACGGGCCGAGCGCGACCTGGACGAATGCCTGGGCGACGAAGGCGATCACGAGGATCACCCCGGCCACCCAGAAGAAGGACGAGATGACCCCGATCACCGGGTGGGTGACGCGGCTGACGAGGACGTAGTCGCCGCCGCTGCGTGGGATCGCCGAGGTGAAGAGGCCGTAACAGAGGCAGAGCACGAGGGCGAAGACGAGCGCCATCCCGAACGCGAGCCAGATCGAGCCGCCCGGGAAGAAGGCGATCGGGAAGAAGACGGTGATCGCGAGCAGGATCGCGGTCGGCTGCGTCGCCATGTTGAAGACGAACGTCGTGAACGGCGAGACCTCGCGCACCAGTCCCGTGGCCTTGCGGGCGTAGGTACCCCCCGCACTCCCCTGCGCTGCCGGACGCTCCCCCACCTCAGTCATGACGCTTCCCTTCTCCCATGAGTCGTTTTTTCCTATCCAGAGACCAGGTACTGGTTGATCACACGGTCCGGTCCCAAGTGGACCAGGCAACCATCCAGCCGGCCGCTACCGTAATCGGAACCGGGATTGATTGCCACCGTTCGACCGATAGTCGTCACACCCTTGCTCTCGTGGATGTGACCGTGCAGGCTGAGCAGCGGCTGCACCTCCTCGATCACCTGCCGCACCGCTGAGCTGCCGGTGGCGACCTCGTGCGGACGCCCCCCCTTCAGCACGTAGTGGAGGTCCTCGTCGACCTCGAAGGCGGTGTCCAGGCTGCTGTCGCGCGGCGGCACGTGGATGTTGAAGATCGCCCGCTTAGGCTCTTCGAGCTGATCGGTCAGCCGCTTCAGACGGGTGTAGATCTCGTCCTCGTCGAGCTCGCGCGGGGTGTGCCAGGGGGTGCGGTTGGCGTAGCCGAGGGAGACCATCTCGTGCGGGCCGACCAGCTCGACGGTCTCGTCGCAGGCGACGACGCTCGTCCCCGCCGCCAGCACCTCGTCGATCGACCAGGGGTCGTCGTTGCCGGGGATCACGTAGGCGCAGGTGCCGCTGCCGGCGAGGCGCTCGTCGGCCAGCTCGACCCAGAGCCGCAGCTCGTCGAGCAGCGCCCGCTCGAAGGTCTCCTCGCGCCGTACCGCGTCCTCGGCCAGGGCCCGCGCCTCGTCGGGGTCGACGATCAACGGGTACATCCCGTTCGCCGCGATCGCCTGCTGGATCTGGTCGAGCTCCTCGGCGGTGCGCGCGACCCGCCGCTCCCCGATCACCTGGGCGCTGTAGGCGCCGTCGCCTTCCCGCACGATCGGCACCAGGGCCTTGCCGGTCAGGTCGCCGCCCATCACCAGCGCGTCGGCCGGGTAGTGCGCGGCGGCGTTGACGAACTTCTTCCAGCAGAGGCGGGAGCCGTGGATATCCCCGGCGTAGAAGAGGCGGGTGATGTCTTTCCTCTGGCGGCGTCTGAACATTGGGTATTCCTCAGTTCCTCTAGACCAGGATGATGCGGCATCTGCGCGAGGATCGACGCGCGGCAGCCTACCGCTCAGTGGTCAAACTGTCTAATTTTATTAGAGCCCGAGCTCGCGATGGAGGAGGCGCATCGCCGCCTCCGGGTCCTCGGTCGCGAGCAGGCCGGCGGCGGCGAGGACGTAGCCCCCGTCGACGCCGATCTCCGGATCGCGGGGGGCGAGAGACCGCGGCGGCTTCCGCTCCAATGCCCTGCGGAGGATTGAGGGGCCGTCCTCCCGGTGCGCGAAAACCCCTCCGGTACCCAGAATCCGCGCCACCTCCCGCAGGTCGGGGCCGCTGCGGACGAGGGTCGGCGGGCCGCCTTCCCCCCGCGCCAGCAGCATCGTCCCGCAGTGGCGGGTGAGCGCGTGGGTCGCGCAGGAGATCGCCAGCAGGCCGTCGAGCCGCACCTCCCCCTCCTCCCGCGGAATCCACGCCGAATCTTCCGTTCTAATCGAGACACTTTGTCGAATCACCGTCTCTCCAGCGGTGCTCTCGGTTTCGATCCAGCGCCCGTCGGCCGCCAGGACCCCCGCTGCCCCGGCGCGCAGGCCGAGGTCCCCCTCGACCGTCCGCAGGGTCGCCGGAGGCGGCAGGAGCGGATCCTCGATCCCCGGCGAGGCGGCCACGACCGCGCGGTCGGAGTGGACGTCGGTGGTCGCGCCGCCGACGTCGACGACGATCACGTCCCCCACTCCCGGCTGCGTCTCGGTGCCGCGGGAAAGCAGGCGGGTCGCTTCGAGGACGGCCTCCGGCGTCGGCATCCTCACCATCTGCTCGAACTCCCGGCTCGCGCTGAGGCCCTTGCCGCCGATCACGTGCTCGAGGAAGAGGCGCAGGATCGCCTCCCGCGCCGATTCGATCTCCAGCCGCCCCAGTTCCGGCATCACGTTGGCGGCGACCTCGGCGACGGTCCCCCCGGCGCGGAAGAGCCCGGCCGCCTCCTCGGCGACCTCGGCGTTGCAGGCGACGACGACGTTCTCGCAGACCCTCCCCGCGGCCAGGCGGCGGGCGTTCTCCAGCACCAGCTCGGCCTGGCCGCCGTCGGTCCCCCCGGCGAAGAGGACGATCTCCGGCCGCGCCGCCCGCAGCTCGTCGAGCTGCTCGTCGCCGAGGCTGCCGGCGACCACGGTCCCCACCCGCGCGCCGGCGTTCAGCGCCGCCTGCCGCGCCGCGGCCGCGGTCAGGTCCTCGACCAGCCCCACCGCCGCCACCCGCAGCCCGCCGCCGGCGCTGGAGGCGGCCAGCTCCCGCTCGATCTCGACGCCGTCGCCCAGGGAGCCCCTGGCGGCCCCGAGCGCGGCCGCATAGCCCTCCATCAGGTCGGTGCCGATGCTGGTCGGCGCCTCCGCCCGCGCCAGCAGCCGCCCCTCCTCGCGGTCGACCAGCCTGACCTTGGTGTAGGTGCTGCCGAAGTCCGCGAGCGCGACGAGGCCCACGCGGGCCTCAGGCGGGGACGCCGTCGGCGCGGCGCTCGGCCAGCGCCTCGATCAGGCGGTCGATCGTCCCCGGGGTCGCGATCCCGGTCGCGTTGAGGTCGGCGCTGACGTCGATCGGGATGTCGGAGCCCTCCACGTCCTCGTTCAGCACCCCGCCCATGAAGACCGGGACCTCGCCGGAGCCGGCGGCGCGCAGCTCCTCCATCAGCCGCCGGCCGAAGGAGCGGGCGACGCCGTTGTGGGTGGTGATGACGACGGCGTCGGCGTCGGTCTCGATCACCGCCTTGACGATGTCCTCGGGGTCGCGGTTGATGCCGAAGTCGATCACGTCGGTGCCCGCCGCGCCGAGCGCGGAGGTGAGCAGGAACTCGGCGAACTCGTGCACGTCGGTCGAGGTGACGAGCACCTTCATCCCGCGGATCGCCTCCTCTTCCCCCCGCTCCCGCAGCTCCGCCAGCAGCCGCTCGCGCTCTTCCATCGTGCTCTTGACGAGGTCGGTTTCCAGCACCGGCCGGCGCCCGCGCGGGAACTCGGGGTCGGGCTCGCCGGCGCCGAACAGCTCCTCGCAGCGGGTCGAGCCGAGCCGTTTGAGGACGAGCAGCAGCTGGGCGGGGTCGCGGACGTCGATGCCGGCCGCGTCGAGCCCTTTGATCGCCGCCTCGAAGAAGGCCCTGCCGCCGCGGACGAGCTCGTCGCGCATCGCCTCGATCCGCGCCCAGTCGACGACCGGTTCGACCATCGGCACGTAGTCCTCGAGCCGGCGGCTGATCGTCTGCACGGTCGCCACCTCCTGCCAGGTGGGGATGCGTTCGACCTCCGTGACGGGTACGGCGATCGGCGCCGCCCCGAGCCGGTAGCGCAGGTCGACCATCTTCGTGAAGAGGACGTCGGTGTTGAGGACGGCCATGTTGGCGTCGAAGTCGGCGGTGTTGCCGATCGTGTCGCCCTGGACGTAGGAGAGCGGCACCCGGTCGGGGTTGACCTCGTAGAGGGCGAGCGTCACCGCCGACTTGACCACCGGGTTCTGAGTGAGGCCGCCCCAGGAGGGCGAGTAGGCGGCGCCGATCAGCTCTTCGCTGATGTAGCGCTCGACCATCGCCCAGCCTATGTAGTTGGCGTAGTCGTGGAAGACGCCGGGGTAGCCGTCCTCCAGGTAGGAGTCGAAGACGACGCCCTCGTCCTTGAAGGCCGCCAGCAGCCCGGCCGCCTGCAGCGCGACCATCGTCTGGGTGACGTCGTCGTCGAAGTAGGGCCAGCGCCAGGTGTACTGCGAGAGGACCCCGATCGTCGTGATCCCCGCCTGCAGCGCGTCGACGGCGTTTTCGACCGAGCCCGGACCGCCGATCGTGTTGTCAGCGGCCTCCGGCTGGATCGGCACCGTGTGGGCCAGCTCCCACCAGTCCTGCTCGGTCATCATCACCGGGCCGGTCTCCTGCGGCGCTTCGGCGCGCTTGTCTTTCGGCAGCCCCATGCGGCGCTCGGCGATCAGGTTGAAGCGGTCGGGCGGGCGCACCCCGCGCGAGAGCGCGTCTTCGTAGATCAGCCCCAGCGCCTCGCGGGTGTCGGCCCAGGTCGCCAGGCCGATGTTCATGCAGGTGCAGGGAATCCCCTGCTCGCGGGCCCGTTCGCGCCACTCGCGCTCGGAGCCGACGCCCTTCTCCTCGCAGTAGGCCGAGCGGGCGCGCTCGATGCCCTTGGCCATCTCCTTGCCCTCGGCGACGGCCTCCCGGCCGTCCGGCAGGTCGGCCGGGAGCAGCGCGCTGAGGTCGACGTCGATCTTGGTCATCTCAGCCGTCCAGGATCCAGCCGCCGCTGACCTCGAGCACCTGCCCGGTCGTGTAGCCGCCGCCGTCGGAGGCGAGGTAGAGAACCGTTTCGGCGATCTCCTCGGGCTTGCCCATCCGGCCCAGCGGAGTCATCTCCAGGGCTTCGTCGATGTGCTCCTTGGGGATCTCCCAGTCGTCCTCCCAGTTCGCCGCGATCGGGCCGGGGGCGACGGCGTTGACGCGGATCTCCGGCGCCAGATCGCGGGCGAGGGCCGAGGTGAAGGCGCGGACGCCGCCCTTGGCGGCGCAGTAGGTGACGGCGACGGAGTTGACGACGTTCTCCTGGTTGACCCCGTTGCCGTAGGAGCCGGAGAAGTTGACGATCGCGCCGTTGCCGCTCGCCCGCAGGTGCGGGACGGCGGCCTGGCAGACGCGGAAGGTCCCGAGCAGGTCGACGTCGAGCAGGGTCGCGAAAGCGTCTGATTTCGACTCGGCGAAGCGGACCGCGTCGTCGGGGTCGATCCGCCCGGCGGTGTTGACGACGACGTCGATGCGCCCGTAGCGCTCGACGACGTCGGCGACGAACCGCTCCACCGACTCGCCATCGGTCACCTCGAGCTGGGCGACATGGCCCTGCGAGCCGGCGCCTTCGATCTCGCTCAGCGCCTCGCGGGCGGAGTCCTCGGAGGAGCGGTAGCCGAGCGCCACCGTCGCCCCCTCCCTGCCGAAGGCGCGCGCCACGGCCCCGCCGAGCGCGCCGCCGGCGCCGGTGACCAGCGCAACCCTTCCCTCAAAACGCCTGCCGTTGTTCCATTGGTCCATACCTGAAACCTAGCCGCTGACAGCGGCGCCGGGAAGGAGCGAGCCCCACAGCGGGGCTCGCTCCGCTCCCTCAGGTGCGGGCCTGCTCGCGGACTTCCTGGGCGCCTTCTTTGGCGCTGTCTTTGAGCTCCTCGGCCTGTTCCTGGCCGGTGTCTTTGGCGGTCTGGACCGCCTGCTGGCCGACCTCTTTGGCGTTGTCCACCGCTTCCTGGCCGACTTCTTTGGCGTTGTCCATCACCTGCTGGCCGGCGTCTTTGGCGCTTTCGACCGTCTGCTCGGCGACCTGGGTGGCGACCTCGCGGCCGCGCTCCAGCGCCTCCTGGCCGGTTTCGGCGGCCGTTTCCTTCACCTGGTCGGCGATCGGGCCGACCCGTTCGTCCTCGATCTTGGTGCTCGGCAGCATCATCCCGGCGAGGAAGCCGGCGGCGATGCCACCGATCGCGAGCCCGAGCGGGTTTTCCTGGGCGAGGCCGACGGCCTGGTGCGCGCCGTCTTTGACCTGCTGACCGTCGGGCGTCGCTTCGCCGACCTTGCCGGTCACCTTGTCGGTGGTGCCCTGGACCTGCGAGATCAGCCGCTCGCGCTTGTCGCTGATCGTCTCTTTGACCCGCGTTTTCACGTCGGTCTTGTAGGCGAGAGCGTCGACGGTGTCACCCATTTCGGCTCGCGTCTCCTCTATCTCCTGGCGGATTTGGCTTGGCTCTTGGCCCATTGCACGTCCTCCTTCACGGTTTCTACGGTCTGTTCGGGGGCGGGTGGCGCTGCCTGTTTCACTCGGTCTCTTCCGGACATCGCCAGAACCGCGGCGACGGCCCCGTAGATGACCGTGACGATGAGGGCGGCGATCCAGAACTCCATCGCCTCGTTCAGCAGGGAGAGGATGAACGCCGTCAGCGTCCCTAGCGCCAGCAGGCCGACCACCGCGGCGCCGCCGAACATCCCGGCGCCCTGGCCCGCCACCTTCCCTTTCTCGCTCAGCTCGGCCTTCGCCAGCTCGATCTCCTTGCGGACGAGCGTGGTCGTCTGCTCGGAGAGCTGTTTGACCAGCTCCCCGGTGGAGTGCGAGCGGAGCTCGTTGCTCTCTCCGTTCATGGTGCTCATCGGACCGGAGAGGGCGTGGCCGGAGCCGAGTTCGGGGCGGGTACGGGCGGCGTCCCCATGCCGCCGACG
>Ga0196960_10000360_pt1 | contig 17004 bp, 14 predicted proteins | sample S3v_5metaG_FD_183187 | JGI IMG/M metagenome (GOLD analysis project Ga0196960, IMG submission 183187) | Soil microbial communities from Anza Borrego desert, Southern California, United States - S3+v_5 | ecosystem: Environmental > Terrestrial > Soil > Desert | place: USA: California | collected... | reverse complement strand
CGAGCAGGGCCAGCGCCTCTTCCACGGCGGCCGCGATGCCCGCCTCGCGGGGGTCGGGCGCGGCGAGCACCCGCTCGACCGTGCCGGCGTCCAGGCGCAGGCCCGGAAAGCGCTGCAGCACGCGGGCCGACGGCTCGTCGGTGTAGACCGCGACGCCGGCGACGAAGGGCACCGTCGCACCGGCGTCGCGCGCGGCGGTCACGAACTCCGCGACGCGCGCGGGCGTGCTCGCGTGGTTCAGCACGCACATCTGCGCCCCGGCCCGCTCCTTCTGCGCGACCCGGGCCGGGCGCAGGACGACCGGCGGTGCCTCCGGGGACTCCGGAACGGCGACCGGCAGACCGATCTGCGCCGCCGACGCGGCCAGCCGGGTGCCGTCGAGGTCGAAGACCTGCGTGACACCCGGCCGCGCGCTGAGCCCGCGGCCGTCGCCGGTCACGCACAGCACACCGTCGACGCCGATGGCGGCCAGGCCGGCGAGCTCCTGCTCCAGCACGACGCGGTTGCGGTCGCGGCAGGCCAGCGTGGTCCAGATCCGCCCCCCTGCCTCCATCACCTCGGCGGCGACCATCGTGGGCGGGAAGTCCGGACGGTTGGCGTGCTCGCCGACCAGCAGCGCGTCCGACGCTCCGGCCAGCACTCCCACCACGCGGCGCACGGAGGCGGGGTCGAACGGCCGGACGGACAGGTCGGCCAGGACCACCGGGCCCGCCGCCGCCCGCGCCAGCAGGCCGTCCGGCGGCACGGGGCGCGGCCGGACCACCTCGGGCCACGTCGTCAGCGGCGCGTCGACGAAGACGCAACGGTGCTCGGCCATCTCGCAGCGCTCGTCGTCGCGCACGCCCCCGCACGGACCGAACACCATCCGCTTGGGGCAGCCGGGCCGGCCGACGGCGGCGGACGCGGGCTCCATCGTCGAGGGCTGCCCCCGTTCCCGGGGGTGAAACGCGGCCACCAGCGGAGGGTCGGCGAACCGCCCGGGGCGGAGCCGGCACCCGCACAGCGGCTCGGGCCCGTCATCGCAACGGCGACGTCCGCGGCCCGAGGGCCCACCCCTTCGGGTGGGCCCTCGGCGATCCGGGGATCAGTACCAGTTGTTGGCCTGGTGGAAGTCCCAGGCGGCACAGGGGCTGCCGTACCGGTCCTCGATGTAGATGAGGCCGGCGTCGATCTGCCGGTACGGGTCCGACGTCTTCTCGATGCCGGTGCTGGCCCACGTGGCGTCGAGGAACTGGGGGATGCCGTACGCGGTGCTGGTCGGGTTCTGCGCGTCCGGGTTCCAGCCGCTCTCGGCCGTCCACAGCTCGTCGAGGCAGGCGAACTGCGTGGCGTCGCCACCGACCTGCTCCCGGGCGTAGTCCTTGTACGCCTGCGTGCCCTCAGTAGCAGGAGCCGGTGCAGGTGCAGGTGCAGGTGCAGGTGCAGGTGCAGGTGCAGGTGCAGGTGCAGGTGCAGGTGCAGGTGCGGGCGCAGGTGCGGGCGCGGGTGCGGGCGCAGGCGCAGGCGCAGGTTCGGGCGCAGGCGCAGGCGCAGGTGCCGGCGCGGGTGCCTCACCCGCGACCCACCGCGCGCCGCCCCAGTCCTGGAAGTCGCCGCCCCAGTCCTGGAAGCTGCCGCCGTGCCGTTCCTGGAAGCGGTCGCCGTCCCCGGGCGCGGCCTGGGCGACCGACTGCCCGGCGAAGGTGAAGGCGACCGACAGGGCTCCGACGGCGGTCAGCAGGTGCAGTGCGCGGCGGCCGCGGCGTGGGGTCGCGGCGCCGGCGTCCGGGGTGTGCTCGATGGTCTCGTGCATAAAGAGGTCTCCTTGGCGTGGCGGCCGGGCGCGCGTCGACGACGGCGCCGGCTCGTACGGGACGTGCTGCGGCCCGGGCTGGGCAGCGGGCACCGCCGACCGGGCGCGGCACCCGCCGACCAGGACAGGTCGGCGTGCACTGCCGGGGAACAGCGGAACGCGGTGCGGTGGCTGGGCCCGGCGGATGGGCAGGCGGGCAGCGCGATGTGCTCTGGCCTGCGCGGACGGGACCTTGGGCCCCGCGAGGATGGTCTCCGTTCTCCCCTGGCCGCCTACCAGGTCAGCTGACGGGTTCGGGCTGGGAGTGCCCTACCCACGCCCGAGCGGGCTCGGGCATGGGACTCACCCCGGTGGTACGGGTGGGTCCCCGGCTCGCCCACGGGAGGTGGGCGACTCGGCGGCATCCGACGTGGACTCCCCGGGCTGGAGAGGCGATGAACTGCCGGATGGCGAACACCGTAAACGCCGTGACCCATTCGTTATATTACGATCGTGTTAATTCCGCCGGGGCCGGCCATGCCCCCGGCTGGGTACGAACCGGTCAAGGTGCACTGTGGATCATGAAGCCCGGCGCGGTCCCGGCGCAGCCAGGCCGCCGCGGGACGGTCCGAACTTCCCGCCCGCCCACCGTTCCCCTCCGCCGCCGTCCGGGCCGAGACTGACCGGACGCCGGCGACCTTCCCACCCGGACCCGACCGCGACCGGAGGACCGCACGATGAGCAACCTCGACCCCCGCCCCGCGGCGCGCGAACTGGGCGGGCTGCAGCAGACCTCCGCCGGCCCGGCGCTGGACCTGCTGCCCGCCAAGGACGTTCAGCTCGGCGAGTCCACGCGGGTCCGCCGACTGCTGCCGACCCTCGGCCGGCGGATGGTCGGCGCCTGGGCGTTCGTCGACCACTACGGCCCCGACGACGTCGCGAACTCCGCCGGCATGCAGGTGGCCCCGCACCCGCACACCGGGCTGCAGACGGTGTCCTGGCTGCTCGAGGGCGAGCTGCACCACCTCGATTCCGTCGGCAGCGACGTCACCTTCGGGCCCGGTCAGCTCGCGCTCATGACGGCCGGGCACGGGATCTCGCACGCCGAGCAGTCCCCGGTCAGCCATCCGCGCTTCCTGCACGGCGCCCAGCTGTGGGTGGCGCTGCCGGACGCCGACCGCGACGTGGCCCCGCACTTCGAGCACCACGACGCGCTGCCCGGATTCAGCTCCGACGGGCTGCGCGCCACGGTGCTGATGGGCACGTTCGCCGGCGCGACCTCCCCCGGCCGCGCGTACACCCCCCTGGTCGGCGCGGACCTCGACCTCGCCACCGGCGCCGACGTCGAGGTGCCGCTGGAACCGGACTTCGAGTACGCCGTGCTCGCGTCGTCGGGCTCGGCGTCGATCGAGGACGTCGCCCTGGAGCACGGCTCGATGCTGTACCTGGGTTCGGGCCGGCGGTCGCTGCGGCTGCGCGCGGCGGACGCGAGCCGGCTGCTGCTCCTCGGCGGGGAGCCGTTCGAGGAGCGACTGGTGATGTGGTGGAACTTCGTCGGGCGGTCCGGCGAGGAGATCGCCGACTACGCCGAGCAGTGGAACGGGGAATCCGACCGGTTCGGCGCGGTGCTCGGTTACGACGGCGCCCGGCTGGAGGCGCCGCCGCTGCCGCCGGTGCCGCTGATGCCACGCGGCCGCACGCACTGACGAGCGGCCGGTGCGCCCGCGCGCCGGCGGCCCACCCGCTCAGCTCGCCGGGAGCTGCATCACCGAGAAGGCGGCGCCCCACGGGTCGGCGACCACGGCGAACCGCCCGAACGGGGTGTCCATCGGCGCCATCGTGACCGCGCCGCCCGAGGCCTCCACACGAGCGACGGCGTCGTCGGCAGAGGCGACGGCGAAGCACACCGACCACCCCTTCGGACCGCCCGTGTCGGTGCCGCCCAGGCCGCCGAGCGGGTCGCCCGTGGTGGCGAAGGTGGTGTAGTCCATGTCGGCGTCGACCTGTTCCCAGCGGAAGCCGAAGACGGCGGTGTAGAACGAGCGGGCCGCCTCGGTGTCCTCGACGGCTGCCTCGTTCCAGACCAGCGCCCCGGCCTCGCCGTACCGCTGCACACCGGTGTGCTCACCGGCCTCCCAGAGCCCGAAGGCGTTCCCCTGCGGGTCGAGGGCGACGACCATCCGCCCGAACGGCCCGACCTGCATGGGCTCGACCACGACGGTGCCACCCGCCTCGCGGATGCGGGAGACCGTCGCGTCGGCGTCCTCGGTGGCGAAGTACGTGGTCCACCCCGGCTGACCGGCCTCGTCCATCTGCGGACCCAGCCCGGCGACCCGCCGGCCGTCGAGCTCGGCGTTCAGGTAGCCGCCGAACTCCGCCTCACCGCCGGTGTACTCCCAGCCGAGCAGGTCGGCGTAGAACGACCTGGCCGCAGCCAGGTCGGTCGCTCCGTAGTCGACCCAGCACGGCGTTCCGGCCGGCCAGGCGGTGTCTCGCGTGGGCATGGGTGCCTCCTCCTGCTGTGGGGAGGATCACAGTGCCACCGGGGTCCGACAGTCCGGCGGTTCCGCGGCCCGGTCAGAACCGCCCGCCGCCGGCTCGGCCACCGAAGGAGCCTCCACCGGCGCGGCCGCCACCGCCACCGAAGGACCCGCCACCGCCGCGGCCGCCGCCGAATCCACCCCCGAAGCCACCCCGCGACCCGCCGCCGTACCCACCGCCGTACCCGCGCCCTCCGCCGAGCAGGATGCCGCCGAGCACGAGGCTGCCCAGGTCGACCCCGCCTGGCCGGTGCCCCCCGTACCCGCCGCCGTAGCCGCCGGGTCCGTACCCGGAGTTCCACCGGTCGACGTCGTCCTGCGCCAGATCCAGCGCGTGCTGGGCGAGCATCCCGGCCTGCTGCGCCTCCCGGAGCGCGCCGACCGGGTCCTGGCGGCCCAGGTCGACGGCGACCTCCAGGTGCCGCTGCGCCTCGGCCAGCCGGGTGCGGGCCTCCGGGCCCACCGCGCCCCGCCGGGTGTCGATGAAGTCCGCGGCGGCCGCCACGGAGGAACGGGCCGTCAGCAGTGCCTGGTCGAGCGACGCCGCGGCGCGGCGCGCCTGGGTCTGCGCGTCCCGCGCCGCGGACAACGTCTGCTCCAGCGCCGCGTCGGCGTCCTCGAGCTGGCGCAGGGCGGCCAGCGGGTCCCCCGGCGTGCCGTCGGCCGGCCGCACCGCCGCGTCCGCCGCGGCGAGCGCCGCCTCGGCACGGGCGATCTGCGGCTCGAGGCCGCTCCGGTCGCCGCCGGCCACCCGCGCCCGGGCCTCGGCGAGGTCCTTCTCCGTCTCCGCACGCGCGGCGGCCACGCGGCCGGCGGCGGCGTCCAGATCGGCGGCCATCCGCCCCACCGCGTCGAGCAGCGTGCCGGTCTGGGCCACGGCGTCCTCGGCGGCGCGGATGTCACCCACGGCGTCCCCGCCGCGGTTCGCGGCCAGGGCCTCGCGGGCCTCGCGCACCTGCTGCTCCGCGGCGTCGAGCAGAGCACCGGCCTGGCTCACGTTCCCGGCGACGGCGGCCACCGCCGGGCCGGAGAACCGCCCGCGCAGGCCGGCCAGCCGCTGCTCCTCCTGCGGCAGCCGCGCGCGCAGCGCCGCGATGCGCGGCTCGAGGCCGGCGAGGACCTGCGGTGCGGTCCGCTCCAGGTCGCGCAGCTGCTCGAAGGCGGCTCTCTGCTCGTCCAGCCGGGTGGCGGCGGCCTGGGTGAGCGAGAGGATGCCGGCCAGCATGCGCCGCGTCGTCGGCTCGTCCTCGGGAACGTCGTCGTCGAGCTGCTGGCGGAGGGCGAATGCCTGGGAGAGATCGGCCTTGGACCGGGCGAGCGCCGCGTCGAACCCGGCGACCGCCTCCTCCCCGTACTGCGACCGCGCGAAGTCCAGGTCGAGCTGGGAGGACTTGACCGCCTCGTCCAGCTCCAGCAGCGCCTCGCTGGCCCGGCCCTGGAGCTGGTCGGTGGGGGTGCCCTCGTGGGGATCGGGCTCGCGCCGCTGCCGACCCGGTGGGAGCGCGGCGTCCCCCCGGCTGCGGCGCGACCGGCTGACCAGGTACGCGCCGCCCCCGACCACCGCGATCCCGCCGAGCACCAGCAGCGCTCCGGTTCCGCCCGAACCTCCGTCGGATGCCTGCGCGTCCGACGGAGCGGCCGCGCCCTCCCGCTCCAGCAGGCGGGCGAACGCGGCCACACCGCCGGCCCAGTCGCCGGATGCGAACAGCGGCGACACCTCGCTGCCGGCGAGGTCCTCCAGCTGCTGGATGGAGAGCGGGTACTCGGCCGGCCGCAGGATCCCGTACTCGCCGTCGTCCACCGCCACGGCGAGCAGCGCATCGTCCGCGGACAGCTGGCTGAGCTCCGCGGTGGCCTGCGCCCACTCGCTGCGGTCGGCGCCGTCGAAGCTGGACACGAAGACGACGTACAACTGCGTGCCGGTGGCACTCCGCAGCTCGTCGACGGCGTCCTCGGCCTCGGCGGTGCCGCCGTCGAGGACGCCCACCTCGTCGGTGACCTGGTCGGCCAGCCGGAACGGCGGAACGGCGGACGCCGGCCCACCGCTGAGCAGCAGGACGACGAGCACTCCCAGGACGACGCACAGCCGGCGCACGGGTACCTCCTCCGACGGGCGACATCGTTCCGCTCGGACCCTACGCAGGACCGAGGGGTCCGGCCCGGCCACCATGGGTAGGTCGGGACCGACGTCCACCGACCGTCGCGAGGAGAAGCCCGTGCCCGAGCCCGAATCAGTTCCCGCCGCCGAGCTGCCGCCGGGGACGGTGCGGCGCGTGGGCGACTGGGCGGTCGGCAACCGCGGACCCGGAACCGACGGCGCCGACCGCTACTTCGCGGTGTCCCGGCGCTGCCGGCACCAGCTCGCCGACCTGTCCGAGGGCGCCGTCGACGCCGAGGGGTGCCTGGTCTGCCCGTGGCACCAGAGCCGCTACGACGTGCGGACCGGGGAGATGGTCGAGGGCCCGCGCGGCTTCCTCGGCTACCACGGCCCCACGCCCGGCTACACCCAGCTGGTCCGGCTGCTCGGCGCCGTGGCGCGGCTGCGGGTGCGCCGAGCGACCCGCCGGGGCGACGACGTCGTCCTCGAGTGAGGAGCCTCTACCGGAGCTGCTCCCAGGCCGCCCGGCGCTGCGCCTGCTGGTCCGGGTCGGGCACGGGCAGCGAGGCCAGCAGCCGCTGCGTGTAGGGGTGCTGCGGATCGCCCAGCACCTGCGCCCCGGTGCCCTCCTCGACCAGCGCACCGCGGTAGAGCACCGCGATGCGATCGGCGAGCAGGTCGACCACGGCGAGGTCGTGGCTGACGAACAGGGCGGCGAACCCGAACTCGCGCTGCAGCTCGTCGAAGAGCTCCAGCACCCGGGCCTGCACGGAGACGTCGAGCGCGGAGGTCGGCTCGTCGGCGACGAGCAGGTCGGGCTGCAGCGCCAGCGCACGCGCCAGGCTGGCGCGCTGCCGCTGGCCGCCGGAGAGCTCGTGCGGGAACCGGTCGCCGAAGGCCTCCGGCAACTGCACCGCCTCCAGCAGCTCGTCGACGCGACCGCGCGCCTCGCGGGCATCCTTCGCGCGCTTGTGCACCACCAGCGGCTCGGCGACCGCCTCGGCGATGGTGAGCAGCGGGTTGAAGCTCGAGGCCGGGTCCTGGAAGACGAAGCCGATCCGCTCGCGCACCGGGCGGAACGCCTTCTCCTTCACGCCGTTCATCTCGGTGCCGAGCACCCGCAGCGACCCACCGGTGACCTTGGTCAGCCCGGCGATCGCCCGCCCGATGGTCGTCTTGCCGCTGCCGCTCTCCCCGACCAGGCCCAGCACCTCGCCGGGGCGGATGGCGAAGCCGACGCCGTCGACGGCGACGAAGTCGGGCTGGCGCAGCCGGCCGGGGTAGACGATCCGCAGGTCCTCCGCGGCGACGACCGGCGCCGCCTCCCGCCACCCCGCGGTGCGGGCGGCGGCCCGCTCCTGCGTACGCGCCCGTCCCGAGCCCAGCATGGGCACGGCCGCCAGCAGCTTCTGCGTGTACGGGTCCCGCGGGGCGGAGAACAGCGTCCGGACGTCGGCCTGCTCGACGATCCGGCCCTGGTACATGACCGCCACCCGGTCGGCGAGGTCGGCGACGACTCCCATGTTGTGGGTGATGAGCACGACGGCGGCGCCGAACTCGTCGCGACAGCGGCGGAGCAGGTCCAGGATCTCCGCCTGGACGGTGACGTCCAGCGCCGTCGTCGGCTCGTCGGCGATGATCACGCCCGGATCGAGCACGAGCGCCTGGGCGATGACGATGCGCTGCTTCTGCCCGCCGGAGAACTGGTGCGGGTAGTGGTCCACCCGGATCTCGGGATCGGGGATCCCGACGCGGCGCATCACGTCGATCGCCGCAGCCCGGGCCTCGGCGCGGCTGTGCTTCCCGTGGGCCCGCAGGCCCTCGGCGATCTGCCAGCCGACCGGGTAGACCGGGTTCAGCGCGGTGGAGGGCTCCTGGAAGACCATGGCCGCGTCCCGGCCCCGCACCTCGCCGAGTCGGGCGCGCGACAGGGTGGCGACGTCATGGGTGCTGCCGCCGTCCTTGCTGGTGAGCAGCACCGCGCCACGGACGGTCGCGGTCTCGGGCAGGAGCCCGAGGATGCTGCGGGCGGTCACGGTCTTGCCGCTGCCGCTCTCCCCGACGATGGCCAGCACCTCCCCGGCGGCGACCGAGAGGGTCACCCCCGTGACGGCGGCGACGTCGCCGGCGTCGGTGGCGAAGGAGATGCTCAGGTCCTCGATCCCGACGACCTGGCGGGCGGGGGGAGCGGTCACGGTCTGATCCCCCTCACGGGGTCGCGGTCGGCCGGAACGGCGGCGGCGGCCGGCACCACGGAGGTCGCGGCGACGTCGGCCGGGGTGGCGGGCCCGCGGCGACGCGTGCGCAGCCGCGGGTCGGCGAGGTCGTTGAGGCTCTCGCCGACCAGCGTGAGCCCGAGGACGACGAGCACGATCGCCAGGCCGGGGAACACCGAGGTCCACCAGATGCCGCTGGTGACGTCGGACAGCGCCTTCTGCAGGTCGTAGCCCCACTCGCTGGCGGCCGTCGGCTCGATCCCGAAGCCGAGGAAGCCCAGCCCGGCGAGGGTGAGGATCGCCTCGGACGCGTTGAGCGTGAGGATCAGCGGCAGGGTGCGCGTCGCGTTGCGGAACACGTGCCGCGACATGATCCGCCAGTGCCCGGCGCCGATGACCCGGGCGGACTCGACGTAGGCCTCGGCCTTGATCCGCACGGTCTCCGCGCGCACCACGCGCAGGTACTGCGGCACGAAGATGACCGTGATCGAGATGCTCGTGGCCATGATGCCGCCGACGAGGCTGGACTCGCCGCCGTTGAGCACGATGCCGACGACGATGGCCAGCAGCAGCGCCGGGAACGCGTAGATGGCGTCCGCGACGACGACCAGCACGCGGTCCAGCCAGCCGCCGAAGTAGCCCGACACCAGGCCGAGCAGGACGCCGAGCACGATCGACATGAGCACGGCGGTCACGATCACGAGCAGCGCCGTGCGCGAGCCCCAGATGACGCGGGACAGGACGTCGTAGCCGCCGACCGTCGTCCCCAGCAGGTGCTGGGCGGACGGCTCCTGCTGGGCGCCGAACGGGCCCGAGGAATCGCGCAGCTGGTCGTACCCGTACGGCGCCAGCAGCGGCGCGAAGAGCGCCGTCAGCAGGAAGATGCCGGTCAGCACGAGCCCGGCGACCAGCATGCCGCGCTGCAGACCCACGCTCTGCCGCACCTGGCGGATCAGCGGCAGCCCGCGCCGGCCGCGGCGCCGCCGGCCGGGAGACGGAGCCGCCGCGGCGGTCGTCCCCGGGGTCACGGTCGTCGCCATCTCAGTACCTCACCCGGGGATCGATGAGCGCGGCGATGACGTCGACGACGAAGTTGACGACGGCCACGATCACGGCGGCCAGCACGACGATGCCCTGGACGGCGACGAAGTCGCGCGCCTGCAGGTACTCGACGAGCTGGAACCCGAGACCCTTCCACTCGAAGGTCGTCTCGGTGAGCACGGCGCCGCCGAGCAGGAGCGCGATCTGCAGGCCGATGACGGTGACGATCGGGATCAGCGCGGGGCGGTAGGCGTGCTTGCGCAGCAGGCGCCGCTCACTCACCCCGCGGGAGCGGGCCGCCTCGACGTAGCCGCTGCCCAGCGTGCCGATGACGTTGGTGCGCACCAGCCGCAGGAACACCCCGGCGGTGAGCAGCCCGAGGGCGATGGCCGGCAGGACGGCGTGCTCGAGGACGTCGGAGATCACCTCGCCGTCCCCGAGCCGCAGCGCGTCGACCAGGTAGATCCCGGTGCGGCCCTCCAGGGTCTGCAGCTGGATCTCCGCTCCGGTCGAGGCCCGCCCGGCGACCGGCAGCCAGCCGAGGTTGACGGCGAAGACCAGCTTGAGCACGAGGCCGGCGAAGAAGACCGGGGTGGCGTAGCAGAGGATCGCGAAGATCCGCAGGACGGCGTCGGGCCAGCGGTCGCGCAGGAAGGCGGCCAGCCGGCCGAGCGGGATGCCGACGACGAAGGCGACGATCAGCGCGTAGACGGTCAGCTCCAGGGTCGCCGCACCGAAGGTCGTGAGGACCTGGGTGACCTTTCGGCCGTCGCTCAGGGCGGTCCCGAAGTCGCCCTGTGCCAGCTGGGTGAGGTACTCCCAGTACTGGACCAGGATCGGCCGGTCGTACCCGGCCTCGCGGACGCGGGCGGCGAGCTCGTCGGGCGGCAGCCGGCCGCCGAGAGCGGCGGTGATCGGATCACCGGTCAGGCGCATGAGGACGAAGACCGTCGTCACCAGGATGACGATGGTGGGGAAGATGAGGAGGAACCGGACGAGCAGGTAGCTGCCCAGCCCACCGCCGCCACGGCGCCGTCGCGCCGCGGCGGGCGCGGCGTCGGGAGCGGCAGCGCCCCCGGGAAGCTCCGTCGTGGTCGTGGTCATGGCTCCCACTCGTGGTCGTGCGCGTGCGGAGGTCGGCCCCGGGCGATCCGCGTTCAGCAGGTCACCCGGGGCCGGATCCCTCCAGTCTCCCGGAGGTGGGATCAGCCCTTGCTGAGAGCGCCGTAGCGGAACTTGAAGGACGGGTCGAGCGTGTCCTCCGCCCCCTCGACGTCGGCACCGACGACCGCCACCTGAGCACCCTGCAGGTAGGGCACCGTCGACAGGTCGTCGCCGACCAGGTCCTGGATCTGCTCGATCAGGGCCTGGCGCTCGGCCGGGTCGGCCGTCGTGGCCTGCTGCAGGATCAGGTCGTTGACCTGCTGGTTCTCGTAGTGGTTGCTGAGGAAGTTCTCCGTGAGGAAGAACGGCGTCAGGTAGTTGTCCGCGTCCGAGTAGTCCGGGAACCAGCCCAGCTGGTAGGCCGGGTAGGCGTCGGCGGTGCGCTGCTCGGAGTACTGCGTCCACTCCGTGGTCTGGAGGTCGACGGTGAACAGGCCGTCGGCCTCGAGCTGGTCCTTGATCAGCGCGTACTCGTCGGCCGAGGACGGACCGTAGTGGTCGTTGGAGTACTGCAGGCTCAGCTGGACCGGGGTCTGGACGCCCGCGGCCTCGAGCCGCTGGGCGGCCTTGTCCGCGTCAGGGCCACCGCTGCCGTCGCCGTACTTCTCCCGGAGCGGCTCGATCGCCCCGGTCAGGCCCTCGGGGACGTGGGAGTACAGCGGGGTGTAGGTGCCCTTGTAGACCTGGTCGGCGATCTCCTCGCGGTCGAGGAGGTCGGCGACCGCCTGGCGGACGGCCTGCGCCTTGGCCGGGTCGGCCTCGGGCGTCGTGGTGCCGAAGGGCTGGGTGTTGAAGTTGAACGTGATGTAGCGGATCTCGCCGCCGGGACCGTCCACGACCTCCACGTCCTCGTTGCCGCGGAGGTCCTCGATGTCGGTCGCGGTCAGGCTGCGCCACGCGACGTCGATGTTGCCCTGCTGGATGTCGAGCTTCAGGTTCGAGGCGTCGGCGTAGTACTTGACGTTGACCTGGTCGGTCTTCGGCGCGCCCAGCAGGCCCTGGTAGTCCGGATAGGCCTCGTAGGAGATCAGGTTGTTCTGGTCGTAGCTGGTGATCACGTACGGGCCGTGGAAAGCCTCGCCGTCGACGATCTCCTGGTCCGGGGTCACCTCGGTGGCCGAGAAGACGTCCTCGTCCACGATCGGACCGGCCGGGCTGGACAGGATCTGCGGAAAGACCTGGTCGTTCTCGGTCTTGAGGTTGAACACCACCGTGGTGTCGTCCGGCGTCTCGACGCCGGCGAGGTTGTAGAGCAGCGACGACGGACCGTTCTCGGCGGCGATCGCCAGCTGCCGGTCGAAGGTGAACTTGACGTCGGAGCTGGTCAGGTCGTTGCCGTTGGCCCACGTCAGGCCCGGCTTCAGGGTGACCGTGTACTGGGTCGGCGAGGTGAACTCCGCCGACTCCGCGATGTCGGGCTCGACGTCCGGGCTGCCGAAGGGGGTGTTCAGCAGGAACGGGAACACCTGGTTCATCACCGCGAACGAGCCGTTGTCGTACGAGCCGGCCGGGTCGAGGAAGGTGATCTTGTCCGTGGTGCCGATCGTCAGGGTGCCGCCGTCGCCGCCGCCGGAGCCGCCGCTGCCGCTGTCGCCGCCACCGCAGGCCGCCAGCACCAGGGCCGTCGCCGCCATGCCTGCCGTGGCGACCACGCGCCGACGGCTGCTCGAACCGGAAGTCATCCGCTACCTCGTCCTCATGACAGCGGACCGCGGGCACGCCTGGCGCACCACGGCCCGCCGTTGCCGGCCATTGGAGGACGTAGGTCTAACACGCAGCTCAGGCCGCAAGGAATCCTGTGCCGACACCGTTACCGCGTCGTGATTGCGGCGAGGAGCCCAGGCAGGCGGACGAGGCCACCCGCGTGCCCGGGCCTCCCGGATGCTCAGAAGGCCGGCAGGACCGCGCCGGCGTAGGTGTCCTCGATGTACTGCCGCACCTCGTCGGAGTGCAGCAGGTCCTCCAGGGTGCTGATCCGCTCGTCGTCCTCGTCGCCGCTGCGCACCACGAGCAGGTTGGCGTTCGGGTTGCCCTCGGCCTCCTCCAGCACGAGCGCGTCCTCGGCCGGCGAGAGGTCCGCGTCGATGGCGTAGTTGCCGTTGATCACCGCGGCGTCGACGTCGGCCAGCGACCGGGGCAGCTGCGCGGCCTCGACCTGCTGGATCTCGAGGTTCTTCGGGTTGTCCTCGATGTCCAGAGCGGTCGGCGCGGCGTCCCCGGTGTCGGCGAGGGTGAGCAGGTCGTTGTCCTCGAGCAGGCGCAGCGCCCGGGCCGCGTTGGTCGGGTCGTTCGGAATGGCGACCGTGCCGCCGTCGGGCAGGTCGGCCACGTCGGTGAGCGACTCGGAGTAGAGGCCCAGCGGCTCGATGTGCACCGGCTCGAGGGCGGTGAAGTCGTAGCCGGCGCTGGCCTCCTGCTCCTCCAGGTAGGGCACGGTCTGGAAGAAGTTCGCGTCCAGCGAGCCGTCCTCGAGGGCGACGTTGGGCTGCACGTAGTCGGTGAACTCGACGATCTCGAGGTCCAGCCCCGCGTCCTCGGCGAGCTCCTCGTCGACGAACCGCAGGATCTGGGCGTGCGGCACGGGCGAGGCGCCCACGCTCAGCGGCTCGTCCGCGCCCGAGAGCTCGGCCTCCCCCCCTCCGCACGCGGCGAGGCCGAGCATCGCGGCGGTGGCTACGGCGACCAGGGCGGACCTGGGAGGGCGGTGCATGTTCAGTCGTCTCCTTGCGGGATGGCTGGCGAGGTGCGGGGGGTCAGACGTGCGCGAGCCGGCGTGCCCAGCGGTCGCCGGCCCACTGCAGGACCTGGACGACGACGAGCAGCAGGACGACGGTCGCGACGGTGATGTCGGTGCGGAACTGCTGGTAGCCGTAGCGGATGGCGAAGTCACCCAGGCCACCGCCGCCGATGGCGCCGGCCATCGCCGAGTAGCTGATGAGGGCGACGACGGTGACGGTGATGCCGGCGACCAGGGACGGCAACGCCTCCGGCAGCAGAACGGTACGGACGACGTCGCGACGGCGCGCGCCCATCGCCAGCGTCGCCTCGACCTTGCCCGGACCGACCTCGCGCAGGCTGCTCTCGACCAGGCGGGCGAGGAAGGGCACGGCGCCGATCGTCAGCGGGACGATCGTCGCCGTCGACCCGATCGTGGTGCCGACGATCCCGCGGGTGATGGGGGCGACCAGGACCAGCAGGATGATGAACGGCAGGGAGCGGCCGAGGTTGACCAGCAGGCCGAGGACCCGGTGCACTGCCGGGCTCGGGGAGAGCGCGCCGGGCGCGGTGATCGTGAGCAGGACACCGAGCGGAACGCCGATCAGCACGGTCAGCACGGTGCTGACGCCCACCATGTAGAGGGTGTCCCACGTCGCCTCGGCCAGCTGCGGACCGATGCGGTCCCAGTCGTTCACCGCTGCACCTCCGGTGCGTCGAGCAGGTGCGGGACCACGAGCCGGTCGGGCGCCGCGCCGTCGGGCTCGTCGTGGGCGCCGAGCGGGGGCGGTTCGTCGCCCGGGGTGGCCCGCTCGACCAGCGAACCGCCGTCGCGCAGCCGCTGCAGGGCCGCGTCGAGCCGGCCGTCGCCGCCGGTGACCGACAGGAGCAGGCGACCGAAGCGGCGCCCGGCCACCGTCTCCACCGAGCCGCCCACGACCTCGACGTCCAGACCCAGCTCGCCGGCGAGCACGCGCAGCACCCGGCCCTCGGGCGCGGCCTCGGTGACCGTCACCCGGACCAGGTCCCCCCGAGCCCCCGCGACGGCGGGGGCGGGCAGCAGCTGGGCGGCCAGCGGCGAGTGCGGCCGGGTCAGCACCTCGGTCAGCGGGCCGCCGTCGACCACGCGGCCGCGGTCGAGCAGCACGGCGCTGTCGCAGACCGCACGGACGACGGCCATCTCGTGGGTGATCAGCAGGACGGTGAGGCCGAGATCGGCACGCACCTGCCGCAGCAGGTCCAGCACGCCGGCGGTGCTCGCCGGGTCCAGCGCGCTCGTCGCCTCGTCGCAGAGCAGCACCTTCGGTCGCGCGGCGAGGGCCCGGGCGATGGCGACGCGCTGCTTCTGACCGCCGGAGAGCTGCGCCGGACGGGAGGCGTGCCGGTCGGCGAGGCCGACGAGGTCGAGCAGGTCGGCGACGCGGCGGCGCCGCTCGGCCTTGCCGATGCCGGCCAGTTCGAGGGGGTGCTCGACGTTGCCGGCGGCGGTGCGGGAGTCGAGCAGGTTGAAGTGCTGGAACACCATGCCGACGGCGCGGCGGGCCCGGCGAACGCCGTCGTCGTCGAGGTCGGTGAGCACCTGGCCGTCGACGACGACCTGGCCCGAGGTCGGCCGCTCCAGGAGGTTCACCAGGCGGACCAGGGTGCTCTTGCCCGAGCCGCTGGGGCCGACGACACCGGCGAACTCCCCGTCGGCCACGGACAGGCTGACCCCGTCGACGGCGACCACCTCGGCCGCTCCACGGCGCGCGGGGAAGACCTTGCGGACGTCTCTCAGTTCGATCACGGGGCCTCGGCAGGGCTCGGCGGTACAGCGCGGACGACGGGTCCGGGCACGGACGGTCTCCCTCGCGTACCCGGATGGCGCCGGACTAGAGCCGGCTCGACGTGCGCATGAGGTCGACGGCCCGACGACGCGTCAGCGCACAGGTCCTCCGCACCGGACGATCATCCCCCGCCGTGCGGAGCGCGGCCACGCGCGGCACCCATCGTTGGACGACGCTCAACCGGGCGAGCCGCTGGAACGGCCCCGGTGCAGGGGCCCGCGCCGAGCGTGCGAGGCAGCCGGGCCCCTGGTGAGAAGGCTCGACCAGGAGCTGCTGGAACGGCCCCGGTGCAGGGGCCCGCGCCGAGCGTGCGAGGCGTGGGGGGCACCGGGGTCCTTCAAGCGTCGATGCGGCGGCGACCCTCGAACGCCCGGCCCAGCGTCACCTCGTCGGCGTACTCCAGGTCCCCGCCCACCGGCAGTCCGCTGGCCAGCCGCGACACGGTCAGCCCCATCGGCCCGACCAGGCGCGCCAGGTAGGCGGCCGTCGCCTCCCCCTCGAGGTTCGGGTCGGTGGCGATGATCAGCTCGGTGACGGCGCCGTTCATCAGCCGGGTCATGAGCTCCTTGACCCGCAGGTCGTCGGGGCCGACGCCGTCGATCGGGCTGATGGCGCCGCCGAGCACGTGGTACCGCCCGCGGAACTCGCGGGTGCGCTCGACGGCGACGACGTCCTTGGGCTCCTCGACGACGCAGAGCACGTCGTCGGACCGGCGGGGGTCACGGCAGATGCGGCACTGCTCGGCCTCGGCCACGTTGAAGCAGGTGACGCAGAAGCGGACCGACTCCTGGACGCGCGTCAGCGCAGCCACCAGACGGCTGACGTCGGCGGACTCGGACGACAGCAGGTGGAAGGCGATGCGCTGGGCGCTCTTGGGCCCCACGCCGGGCAGGCGACCGAGCTCGTCGATCAGGTCCTGGACGGCACCCTCGTACACGGTGCTCCTCGGGTGTGCGAAGTGGAACGGGCCGAACGGCCCGATCAGAGACCCGGCAGGCCCAGCCCGCCGCCGGAACCACCCAGGCCACCGGCGAGCGGACCCATGCGGCTGGCGGCCAGCTCGTCGGCCGCCCGCTTGGCATCGCGGACGGCGGCGACCACCAGGTCCTGCAGGGTCTCCAGGTCGTCGGGGTCGACGGCCGCCGGAGCGATGGTGAGCGCGGTGAGCTCCCCGTCACCGGTCATGGTGGCCGACACGAGCCCACCACCGGCGGTGCCGGTGACCTCGCTCTCGGCCAGCTCCTGCTGAGCGGCGACGAGCTGCTGCTGCATCTGCTGCGCCTGCTGCATCAGCTGCGACAGGTCGGGCTGGCCTCCGGGGAACATGCTCCGAGAGTAGGCCGCCGGTACGACACCCAGCGGCAGGCGAGCGGCCCGGCCCCCAGCGGGTCCCGACGGGAGGCCGCGGGCGGTGGGTGCCGGGACGTCCTCCCTCAGCTCTCGACGGGCCGCGCCCCGAGCTCTGCGCGCAGCAGCTGCAGGGCCGCCTGCTCCTGGTCGACGGCGGGTTCGGGCTCGCGGTCGCCGCCGGAGGACACCTCTGCCGCGCGCTCGGCCATCAGCTCCCGCGCCTCGGCGGCCTCCGCCTGCCGGGCGGCCTCGCGCGCCACGTCGGGGGCGACCGGGGGCCCGG
>Ga0196960_10000359_pt1 | contig 17048 bp, 18 predicted proteins | sample S3v_5metaG_FD_183187 | JGI IMG/M metagenome (GOLD analysis project Ga0196960, IMG submission 183187) | Soil microbial communities from Anza Borrego desert, Southern California, United States - S3+v_5 | ecosystem: Environmental > Terrestrial > Soil > Desert | place: USA: California | collected... | reverse complement strand
CGCCCGCCCTCTTCGACCTCCCCCAGGAGCCCTGATGGACGCCCCGACCCCCACCGCCCCCACCTACGAGACCGCCACCGCCCGCCTCGAGGAGATCATCCGCCGCCTCGACTCCGGCCAAGCCGGCCTCCGCGAGACCCTCGACCTCGTCGGCGAGGGCAAGTCCCTCGTCGAGTTCTGCGCCGGCGAGCTCGACGCCGTCGGTAAGGGCCTCGAAGAGCTCCGCCTCGACGAGCTCGTCACCCGCCTCGAGGGCTAGTACCGGCTCCAAGCGAACTTGCCCTCAGAAGCCCCAGACAGACAACTGCAGCGCCTTCTTGTCCGCGAGCTTCGCGACGACGGGCACCGTTCGGTCTGCAAGGGCGAGCCGCGCGATTTCGAGGACGCGTCGACGCGGTTCAGCATCGTTCTCATGGGCGGCTTCTTCCTCGGGTTCACGTTCTGCATCAGCGATTGGCTCGAACTCGGGCTGACGGGGTGGTTGGCGGTTGCCGCTCTCCTGATGCTTGGCTGCGGAGGGCTGGCTCTCGCCATCGGTCCAGGTCGGGCTGCGGTGCTGCTCGTCACGGCGTGGGTCGCAGCGGCGGTCACGCAGCTCGTTGCGACGGACGCCGATGACTTCGGGGCGACGATCGGAGTTCCGTTCCTTCTGACCTTTGGGACGATGTGGGCGGTTCGAGGTCGACGATTGGCGACGCTCGCCCGTAGCGCCCCGCTTCTGCTCCCCGTCACGCTCACCGTCTTGCTCATCCCGCTGTTCACCGCAGAGGTGTGGCAAGCGGCTACGGCGCTTCACGCAGGGCACTTGGCACTGGCGGCGGCGCTCACGATTGTCCCGCTCGCCGCGCTTCTCGCCGCACGGGTTCGCCCGGAGCTGACCGCGATCCTGCGGGACGTCATCGACACGACCGCAGACTCGGCAACGCTTCCGGACGAGGCAGCGGACCGGGTCGTCCGGCGGGTAACCGAGGCCCACCGGGAGGAGGAGGGGCCACGCGTTCGAGACCAATTGGAGGAGGTGTACGCCGCAGGATTCTCGTCCCGGGTCCGCCTCACGCTCGCTGATCGGATGATTAAGTCGTTAGAACGGACTGCGCTTTGGAGGCTCGTGACCACGGCGGCTGGGCTGACGATGGTCGTAGCGGCGTACCTCTACACGCTCGCGTGGATCCTCGTTCAGCGCGAAGTGGCGACCAAGTGGACGGAACAGCCGATTCCGACGTACGAGGTCGATCTGGGCGTTGCTGCTGTGTCCGTGCCGGGCGGGCCGTACATCGCGGTTGCAGCGCTGCTTGGCGTCGTCGCTACCGCCGTGTTCGTGTCCTTCGCCGTCACCGACGAGCGGTATGCAGGCGACTTGTCCAGCGCACTCGTCAAGACTCCATTGCCAACGGCGGTCGCTGTCGCATTGCCGTACACCGTCCTTCGCGAAGAGCACGGCACGCTTCCCACCGCGGCAAGCGAACGAGCTGCCCCCAAGAGCACGAAAGACTAGCCGGCGTCCCGTAGCTCGCGCGCGGCCGCGTCGAGGAGCGGCGCGGTGCGCGGGCGGATGGCCTGGGAGAGGACGACGGAGGAGGTGGAGCGGCGGATGGCGCCGCTGGCGTGGATCGCGTTGAAGATCTCCTGGAGGTGCTCGGTGTCGCGCGCGACGACGCGGCACCAGAGGTCGTGCTGGCCGGAGATCGCGTCGGCCTCCAGGACCTCCGGCACCGCCTCCAGCGCCGCGGTCGCCTCCTCCAGCCGTCCCTGCGCCAGCTCCAGCAGCACGAACGCGGTGATGCCGTAGCCCATCGCGGCCGGATCGATCTCGGGGCCGAAGCCGGTGATGACGCCGCGCGACTCCAGCTTCGCCAGCCGCGCCTGCACGGTCCCGCGCGCGACACCGAGCCGGCGCGAGATCTCCAGCAGCCCGACCCGCGGCTGCGCGCGCAGCTCGGCGATCAGCCGGGCGTCCAGGTCGTCGAGGCGGTGGGCGGTCATCGTGCCCCGCGAACTCTGCCAGAGCATCCGAGTTCCGCATCGCGAGGACCGGTACCGTCCGCCGCATGGGCACCGAGCCAACCGCACCGATCAAGCAGGTCGTCTTCCGTATGCGGGAGATCCAGGCAGGCCTGCCGACCGCCGACGGCGTCGCGCGGTTCAACGAGCTGTACCTGACCGTCACGGAGGCGGTCCTCGACGACACCGGCGCCGGCAAGTTCGAGGACCCCGACCTGCTGGCCGACCTGGACGTGCGGTTCGCCGGCCTCTACTTCGCCGCGGTCGACGCGAGCGAGCAGGGCAAGCCGATCCCCAACGCGTGGCAGCCGCTGTTCGAGAAGCGCCACGACAAGCACATCGCGCCGCTCCAGTTCGCGATCGCCGGGATGAACGCGCACATCAACCACGATCTGCCCGTCGCGCTCGTCGACACCCTCGTCGCCCACGGCCTCGCGCCCAAGAACGACAGCCCGCAGCACCGCGACTTCGAGGCGGTCAACGGCATCCTCGCCCTGGTCGAGAAGCAGATCAAGCGCAAGTTCATGGACAAGGTCATGCGCGACGTCGACCGCGTCCTCGGCCACGCCGACGACGTCGCCGCGATGTGGAGCGTCGAGCGCGCGCGCAACGCCGCGTGGGTCAACGCGCAGGTCCTCTACAAGCTCCGCGACGCACCCGACCTCTACGACGCCTACGAGGACTCGCTCGACCGGATGGTGGAGCTGGCCTCCCGCGGCCTCCTCGCCGCGCGCGTGTAGACGGCAGTACGGTGGCCGGGTGAGCGACTGGGACAAGCTGGCCGGCCTCGAGCTGACCATCGACGGCTACGAGCTCGAGCGGCTCGAGCGGGACGTGTCGAGCGGCTTCACGCGCGTGAGCACGATCATCCGGCTGCGCGGCGGCGGCGAGGAGGGCCTCGGCGAGGACGTCTCGTACGACACCGAGGACCACGACGCGGCGCAGACGGCGGGGCCGACGCTCCCGCTCGCGACGGACACGACGACCATCACGCTGCGCGAGTTCTCCAAGCGCCTCGCGCAGCTCGACCTCTTCCCCCAGTCGCCCGTCCGCGAGGTCAGCCGGCTCTACCGCCGCTACGCCTACGAGTCCGCCGCGCTGGACCTCGCGCTCCGGCAGGCCGGCACGAGCCTCCACGCGTTCCTGGGCAAGGAGCCCAAGCCGCTCACGTACGTCGTCTCCCTCCGCCTCGGCGAGCCGGCGACGATCGCCCCGCTCGCGAGCCGCCTGGAGCGCTACCCCGGCCTGCGGTTCAAGCTCGACCCCACTCCCTCGTGGACGGACGAGCTGGTCGACGAGCTCGCCCGCACCGGCGCGGTGGACTCCGTCGACTTCAAGGGCTTCTACACCGGCACCGTCGTCGACAACCCGCCGGATCCTGAGCTGTACGCCCGCGTCCTGCGCGCGCTGCCGGACGCGTGGATCGAGGATCCGCACCTCGATGCGCCGATCCAGGCGCTGCTGGAGCCCCACCGCGACCGGGTCACCTGGGACGCGCCGATCCACGGCATCGCCGACATCGAGCAGCTTCCGTTCCCGCCGAAGATGGTGAACGTGAAGCCGTCGCGTGTCGGCAGCCTGGAGGAGCTCTTCGCGACCTACGCGTACTGCGAGTCCAACGGCATCGCGATGTACGGCGGCGGCCAGTTCGAGCTGGGCGCCGGCCGCGGGCAGATCCAGCTGCTCGCCTCGCTCTACCACCCGGACGGGCCGAACGACGTGTCGCCGAGCGGCTTCCACGTCGACGCGCCGCCGGCCGGCCTGCCGGAGAGCCCGCTCGCCCCCGCCGCGCACGACCGCGGCTTCCGCTGGGGCTGAGCCGGCACACCACGGCTCAGAGCCGAGACCGTCTCCGACTCAACCTCCGGGCCCGGCTGCCGACTGCCCGGGTATGGCCGCCGGGTTCCTGGAGCGTCTTCCCCGTGGGCGCACCCTCCCGCCCGACGTCTGGGCGACCCGCCACCGCATCATGGTGCGGCTCGTCTGGCTGCACGCGCTCGGCCTGCTGATCTTCGGCCTCGCGCGCGGCTACGGCCTCCCGCACAGCCTCGTGGAGATCGTCCCGGTCGCGGGCTTCGCGATCATCGCCGCCTCGACGCAGCTCGGCCAGCGGGCCCGCGCGGGCGCCGTCGCGCTCGGGCTCCTGACCTCCAGCGCCATGCTCGTCCACCTCTGGGACGGGCAGATCGAGGCCCACTTCCACTTCTTCGTCGCCGTCGCGATCCTCGCCGCGTACGAGGAGTGGTCGACCTACCTGCTCGCGATCGGCTACGTCGCCGTCCATCACGGCGCCGCCGGCCTGCTCGACGCGGGCGAGGTCTTCGACCATCCGGCCGGGAACGAGAACCCGCTGGAGTGGGCGATCATCCACGCGCTCTTCGTCGGCGCGCTCGCTGTCGCGAACGTCGTCAGCTGGCGGCTCAACGAGGACGTCCGCGAGGACATGCGCGCCAGCGAGGGCCGCTTCCGCTCCGCGTTCGACGACGCGCCGATCGGCATGGCGATCGTCGCGGCGGACGGCCGGATCGTCCGCGTCAACGAGCAGATGGCCGCCCGCAGCGGCTACTCGGCGGCCGAGCTGCAGGAGATGCGGCTCGCCGAGCTGCTCGCGCCCGAGGAGCGCGAGGGGCTCACGCGGTGGCCCGAGGCGAGCACGGACGGCGCCGAGGAGCGCCGCTTCGTCCGCCGCGACGGCACCGCCGGCTGGGCCCTGTGGCAGCACTCGCGCCTCTCCGAGGAGGACGACCACGCCGCCGAGGGCGCGTTCATCACGCACGTCATCGACATCTCGCAGCGCAAGCAGGCCGAGCGCCAGCTCGACCACCAGGCGCACCACGACCCGCTCACCGGGCTGCCGAACCGCAAGCTCTTCCTGGAGCGGCTCGACGAGACGCTCGCGCAGACCGGCGACGACGAGGCCGCCGCGCGCGCCGCGGTCCTGTTCGTGGACCTCGACAACTTCAAGACGGTCAACGACTCGCTCGGCCACGACGCCGGCGACCGCCTCCTCGCCGCGCTCGCGCAGCGGATGCGCCGGGTGCTGCGCCCGGACGACCTGCTCGCCCGCTTCGGCGGCGACGAGTTCGCCGTCCTCGTCCGCGGCGTGGGCGGCGCCACGGAGGCCAAGCGGGTCGCCGAGCGGCTCGCCGGCGCGATGCGCGCGCCCGTCGTCCTGGACGGCGACCAGCGGTTCGTCACCGCGTCCATCGGCATCTGCGTCGCCGAGCGGCGCGCCGGCGAGACGCTCGACGCCTACGCGGTCATGCGCGACGCCGACGCCGCGATGTACCGCGCCAAAGAGCTGGGCAAGGCCCGCGCCGACGTCTTCGACGACTCCCTCCGCGCCGAGGTCGTCGAGCGGTACGAGCTCGAGTCCGCGCTGCGCGGCGCCGAGGAGCGCGGCGAGCTGCGCCTGGACTACCAGCCGCTGATCGACCTGCACACGGGCCACATCACCGGGGTCGAGGCGCTCCTGCGCTGGGACCATCCCGAGCTCGGCACGATCGCGCCGCTGCGCTTCATCCCGATCGCCGAGCAGTGCGGCCTGATCGTCCCGATCGGCGCCTGGGTCCTCCACGCCGCCTGCCGCCAGGCCGCCGAGTGGGGCGCGCGCTCCGAGGCCGGCGCGCAGCTCGAAGTCGCGGTGAACGTCTCGCCGCGCCAGCTCGCCTTCGCCGCCTTCGCCGACGAGGTCGCCCACGCGCTGAAGGCGTCAGGCCTGCCGCCGCACCGCCTCTGCCTGGAGGTCACCGAGAGCGCGGTCGTCGCCGACCTGGAGACCGCGACCGCGTCGCTGGAGCGGCTGAAGAAGCTCGGCGTGCGCCTCGCGCTCGACGACTTCGGCGTCGGCTACGCGTCGCTCAGCCAGCTCAAGGCGCTCCCGAGCGTCGACGTGCTGAAGATCGATCGCTCCTTCGTCGACGGCGTCCTGGCCGACGACGAGGACAAGGCGATCGTCGAGGCCGTCGTCCAGCTCGCCGCGTCGCTGGGGCTGGAGACCGTCGCCGAGGGCGTCGAGTCGTCCGACCAGGCGTCGGTGCTGCGCGACATGCGGTGCTCGCTCGCCCAGGGCTTCCACTTCGCGCGCCCCGTCTCCCCCGACGCGATCGCCGAGCTGCTCGAGCGCCAGCGCCTGGGCGAGCTGACCGTCTAGACCGTCCCGTCCTAGGGCAGCCGCGCCCGGCGCCGCAAGCCGAGCGCCAGCGCCGCCGCCAGCAGCACCGCCGCCCCGCCGCCGAACGCGGCGGTGATCTCGCGGTCCTCCTGCTCGGTCCCGAGCCGGGAGCCGAGCGACTCGTACACGTCGTCCAACCGGTCCGCGTCCTGCACCGTGTACGCCCGGCCGCCCGACGCCGACGCGATCTGCCGCATCGTCTCCGGGTCCGGCGCGACGCGCTGCGGCGGCAGGAACGGGCGGTCGGGGTCGGTGACCGTCCCGTCCTCCGTGCCGAGCGAGATCGTGTAGACCGGGATCCCCTGCGCCTTCGCCTCGCGGGCGACCGGAATCGGGTCGCGACCGGCGGTGCGCGCGCCGTCCGACAGCATCACGATCGCCGACGGCGGCCGCTGCGCGCGGTCGCCCTGCGTGAGCTGGTCGACCGCGGCCTTCAGGCCGTCGCCGGACGCGGTCGCGCCCTCGGCCGACAGCGACGCGATCGCGGCCCTCACCGCGTCGTGGTCGTCGGTCGGCGTCTGCAGCACGGTCGCGCTCGTCGCGAACTGGACGAGCCCGACGCGCTGCCCGTCCGGCACCTCGTCGACGAACTTCTCCGCCGCGCGCTTGGTCGCCTGCATCCGGGTCGGATCGACGTCGTCGGCGTTCATCGAGCCGGACGTGTCGACGACGAGCATCACCGACGCGCGCTCCACCGGCACCGCGACCGACACCTGCGGCCGCGCCACCGCGATCGCGAGCGCGGAGAGGGCGAGCGCGAGCAGCGCCAGCGGCACCACGCGCGACGGCGACGGCACCGCCGCGGCGGCGCGGGAGAGCGCGTCCACGGCCGTGAACCGCACCGCGTACCGCTGCCGGCGCCGCCCGGCGAGCCACGTCAGGCCGAGCAGGAGCGGGACCGCGACGAGGGCGGCCAGCCAGATCGGGTTCTCGAAGGTCATGGCAGCCGCCCGAACCAGCGCAGCGACATGCCGCCGCCGACGACGAGGAGGAGCAGCGCGCCGCCGGCGAACGCCGCGGTCACCTCACGCTCCTCGTCCTTCATCGAGACCTGGGAGCCGAGCTTGTCGTAGATCGCCTCCAGCTGCTTGGCGTCCGCGGTCGTGAACGCCTCGCCCTTGGTCATCCGCGCGATCTGCCGCATCGCGTCGCGGTCCGGCGGCACCTTCTGCGTGTAGGTGCCGTTGTTGCCGCCGGGCCGCTCGACCTCGATCGTGCCCTCGTCGGTGCCGAGCGCGACCGTGTAGATCGGGATCTTCAGCCGCGCGGCCTCGCGGGCGGCGTCGAGCTCGTCGCGGCCGCGGGTCGACTCGCCGTCCGAGAGGAGCAGGATCGCCGACGGCGGCTGCTTGCCCCCGGGCGGCGTCGCCGCGCGGATCGCGTTGATCGCCGCGGTGATCGCGTCACCCGTCGCGGTGCCGCCGGACGGCTGGAGCTTGAGGATCCGCTCTTCGGCCAGCCGGTGGTCGGCCGTCGGCGACTGGATGACGCGCGCCTGGTGGTTGAACGCGACCACGCCGGTGCGGACGCCCTTGGGGAGCTGCTCGATCATGTCCGCGGCGGCGTTGCGCGCGGCGGTCAGGCGGTCGGGCTGGACGTCCTTGGCGAGCATCGAGCCGCTGACGTCGGTCGCGAGCATGATCGTCGCCTGCTCGACCGGGACCGCGACCGTGGTCTGCGGGCGGGCGAGGCCGACGAGGAGCGCGACGAGCGCGATCCCGTAGACCGCGATGGGGGCGTGGGAGCGCCACCCCGGACGGACCGGGGCGACGGCCGGCATCAGCGCCGGGTTGGCGAACCGGGCGGCCTGCCCGCGGCGCGCGCGCAGGTGGCGCGCGTAGAGCCACAGGCCGGGCGGGACCGCGAGCAGGGCGAGGAGGAACAGCGGGGCGCCGAACGACATGGCATGGCTCCTCTCGCTACCGCGGCCGGTTCTCGAGCGTGACGTCGAGCGAGCGGCTGCCCTCGCCGCGCTGGACCTCGACGCTCATGCCGTCGCCGGGATCCTTGGCCGAGACCGCCTCCGAGACGTCCTCGGGCGTCGCGACGCGCTTGCCGTCGATCCGCTTGATGACGTCGCCGGGGCGCAGCCCCGCCTTGGACGCGGGCGAGTTCGTCGTCACGTCGGCCACCTGCGCGCCGCCGGTCGGCGCCGGGGACGTGCTCACGCCGAGCCACGGGCGCTTGATCTGGCCGCCCTTGACGAGCTGGGGCACGATGTCGCGCGCGGTGTTGGCCGGGACGGCGAAGCCGATGCCGATGTTGCCGCTGCCGGCGCCCGCGGTGGCGATCTGCGAGTTGACGCCGATCACGTGCGCGGACGAGTCGAGCAGCGGGCCGCCCGAGTTGCCGGGGTTGATCGGCGCGTCGGTCTGGATGACCTCGTCGATCTGGAAGCCGTTGGGCGCCTGGATCTCGCGGCCGAGGCCGGAGACGATGCCGGCCGTCGCGGTCTGCGGCAGGCCGAGCGGGTTGCCGATCGCGACGGCGGCGTCGCCGACCTTCACCTTGTCGCTGTCGGCGAAGGCGAGCGGCCGGATGCCGGTGACGGCACCCGAGTCGACCTTGACGACCGCGAGGTCGGTCGACGTGTCCTTGCCGATCACGTTGCCGTCGATCGTGCGGCCGTCGTCGCCGAAGCGGACGCGCACGTCGGTCGAGGTGCCGACGACGTGGGCGTTGGTGACGATCGTGCCGTCGGAGTCGGTGAGGAAGCCGGTGCCGCTGCCGGTGCCGTTCGAGATGGCCGCGACGGCGGGGCTGGCGGCGGCGAAGACGCGGCCCGCGGCGGCGTTCCCGCCGTTGCCGTTGCCCGCGCTCTTGGCGGCGGGCGTCTCGGCGACCGTGACGGGCGACGAGTCGTCGTCGGTGACGAGCGGCACGCCGATGGCCAGCGTCGCGGCGGCGATCGCCAGGCCGGAGAGCGCCCCGCCGGCGAGCGCCTTCGGCCAGACCTTCCCCTCGCGCTTGGGCGGGTCCATGACGGCCGTCGCGGCAGCCGGATCCGGCGCGTTCGGGTCGCGGAAGATGTGGGACTCGCGCGTGGGCGCCGCGTCCGGCGGGAGGAACACCGGCGGAGGCGCTTCGGGTCCGGCCTCGCCGCTCCACAGCCGGCCGGCCGCCGGGCCGCGGGAGCGGTGCTTGGAGGAGGGTGCGTCGGCCATGTCGTGCACGGTACGTACCCGCCCTTCCGTCAGCCTGAGCCGAAGCTAAGAAGAAGCTCAACGGGCTGGCGCGGCGCCGCTGAGCGCCTCGGCCGTCACGGGCGCCTCGCGCACCGTCCGCGCGCTCGCCCGCATCGACCGCACGGTCAGCGCCAGCCCGCCGAGCACGACCAGCCCGCCCGCCGCCTCGGCCACGTTCGGGACCTCGTCCAGCGCGATCCACGCCGAGAGCAGGCCGACGACCGGCACGAGCAGCGTGAACGGCGCGACGCTCGACGCCGGGTGGCGCTTGAGGAGCCACGTCCACACGCCGAACCCGAACGCGGTGGAGACGATCACGACATAGAGGAGCGCGAGCACGCCGCTCACGTCCAGGCCGGTGAACGCCGCGCCCATCGCGTCCGGCCCGTCGATCCACACGCTCATCAGCGCGAGTGGGATCGGCGGGATCAGCGACGACCAGACGAGCAGCGCCGCCGCGTCCGGCGCCTGCGCGCGGCGCGTGCAGACGTTCCCCAGCCCCCACGACGCCGCGGCGCCGACCGTCAGCAGCAGCGCGCCGAGCGGCACGCCCTCGGCCCGGCCGGCGCCGATGATCGCGATCCCGCCGAACGCCACGAGCGCCCCGGCGACCTGCCCGGGCGAGAGCTTCTCCTTGAGCAGCGCGACGGCCAGCAGCGCGGTGAACGCCGCCTGGAGCTGGAGGACGAGCGAGCTGAGCCCGGCCGGCATCCCCCGGTCCATCCCCACGAAGAGCAGGCCGAACTGGCCCATCGACAGGAAGCACCCGACCGCGACGACCCATCTCCACGGCACGCCGGGGCGGCGCACGAAGAAGATCGCCGGGAAGACGACGAGCGTGAACCGCAGGGCGGCGAAGAGGAGCGGCGGGAACGTGTCGAGCCCCACGTCGATGACGACGAAGTTGATGCCCCACACGAAGGCGACGGCGGCGGCGAGGAGGGCGTGGCGGGTGGGCACGGGTCCACTGTGGCGAACACGTCGCAACAGAACAACTGGACTTCGTGGAGGGAAACCGGAAAGATCGCTACATGATCGATGTGCGACGGCTCCGGGCGCTCCGCGAGCTCGCCGACCGCGGCACCATCGCCGCCGCGGCGAACGCCCTGCAGCTGACGCCCTCCGCGGTCTCCCAGCAGCTCGCCGCGCTGGAGCGCGAGGTCGGCCACCGGCTCCTCGAGCCGGAGGGGCGCGGTGTTCGCCTCACCCCCGCCGCGCACGTGCTGCTCGAGCACGCCGGCTCGCTCTTCGCCGGCCTGGAGCGGATGCGGGCCGACCTCGACGCGCACGCCGCCGGCGAGGCGGGCGAGGTGCGGATCGGCGCGTTCCCCACCGCGATCGTCGACCTCGTCGCGCCCGCGGCCGCACGCCTGCGCGAGGACGCCCCGCGCGTGCGGCTCGCCGTCACCGAGTACGAGGCGCCGGGGGTCTTCGACGTCCTGGCCGCCGGGCGGATCGACGTGGCGCTCGGGATGGAGTCCGCCTACGCGCCGCGCCGCGACGACACCCGCTTCACGCGCGTCCCGCTCCAGGCCGACGTCCTCGACGCTGCCGTGCCGGACGACCACCCGCTCGCGCGCGAGCGCGAGATCGACCTCCGCGCGCTCGCCGACGAGACGTGGGTCGTCCCGCCGCCCGGCTGGCAGTGCGAGTCGGTCCTCCTCGGCGCCTGCCAGGCCGCGGGCTTCACGCCGGCGATGGCGCACCGCACCTCCGACTGGTCCGCGGCTCTCGCCCTCGTCGCGGTCGAGCTTGGCGTCACCCTCGTCCCCCGCCTCGCCCAGACCGCCCCGCCGCCCGGCGTCGCCATCGTCCCCCTCACCGGCGCCGAGCCTCCTGCCCGCCACCTCTTCGCCGCCTGCCGCGGCGGGGCGGAGACCGCCCCCGCCCTCCGCCTCGTCCTCGACGCCCTCCAAGCCGCCGCCGCCCGTCCGCGCGGCCGCGAGGTCCTTCACGCGGCCTGACGTCGACACCGGTTCGTGGCGTCATTGACCCACGAGTCAACAATCGTGGTTAGAGTGCCGCGCCGATGAACGAGCGACTTGGCGTCGTCGGCGGAGGAACGATCGCAACCGGGCTGGCCGTCACGGCAGCTCAGCACGGCGACGTGATCCTCTGGGCGCGCACACCCGAGAAGGCCCAGAAGGGCATCGACAAGCTGGCCCCCAAGATGGAGGTCGATCCGGCCAAGATCACGGTGACCAGCGACCTGGCGGACCTGGCCGGCGCGACCATCGTCGTCGAGGCGATCGCCGAGGAGCTGGAGACCAAGCGCGAGCTGTACGCCAAGCTCCCCGACGGCGACGGCACGCTGCTGGCGACGACGACCTCGTCCCTCTCGGTCAACGAGCTGGACAAGGCCGCGAACCGCCCGGGCCGCTACTTCGGCCTGCACGTCTTCAACCCGGTGCCGCGGATGAAGCTGGTCGAGCTCGTCTTCCCCGACAGCGCGACCGAGGAGACCAAGGAGCGCGCCCGCGCGCTCTGCGAGCTGCTCGGCAAGACCGCCGTCGAGGTCCCGGACACACCGGGCTTCGTCGTCAACAAGCTCCTCTTCCCCTACCTCTTCAGCGCGGTCGAGCTGCAGGAGCAGACGGGCCTGGACTCCGAGTCGATCGACACGGCGATGAAGCTCGGCGCCGGCCACCCGATCGGGCCGCTCGCGCTGCTCGACCTCGTCGGCCTCGACGTCTCGAAGGCGATCGGCGAGGAGATCGGCGCGCCGATCCCCGCGACCGTCGAGAAGCTCGTCGCCGAGGGCAAGCTCGGCCGCAAGAGCGGGGCCGGCCTCACCCTCTGACCGGCGCCTCGATGCCATATGTAGCTGAGATGTTTCTTTAAGGCATCGAAAGGAAAGAGGAGATGATCGCGGGGCGGGGCGGAAGAACTTCGCAACGCAACCTCCTCCCAGAAGCAGACGACGGGCCCGCTGCCGCGGGCCCGTCGCCTTGTGTGCCTGTCTGTGTGGTGGACCCACCCCGATCCACCTGTGCCTGTGCTCCCTCGCCGTCCCACGGGCGAGGGCTCTGGACGCTCTAACGGTCGTCGCGGCGAGAACTTGCGGGCAGCGACCGGCGGTCCCTGATCCGCACCGCCTCGACCCGGTTCTCGCGCACGGACTCGACGCGGATCGAGTAGCCGTCGGCCTGCACGGTGTCGCCGCGACGCGGCAGCCGGCCCAGCTCGGCGAAGACGAAGCCGCCGACGCTGTTGTACGCGTCGGTGTCCACCGGCAGCTCGACCCCGTGGTCCTGCAGGTCGTTGACCGCGACGTGCCCGCGCACGTACCAGTCGCCGTTGGCCAGCCGCCGGATCTCGCCGCCGGCCGGGTCGGTCTCGTCGGCGATCTCGCCGACGACCTCCTCGACGATGTCCTCGACGGTCACGATCCCCGCCACGCGCCCGTACTCGTCGACGACCGCGGCCATCGAGGAGCGCGCGCGCTGCAGGTCGGCGAGGAGGTCGTCGAGCGCCTTGGTCTCGGGCACGATCGGCGCCTCGCGGATCGCGCCCTCGAACGACGCCTCGCCGCCCTCGGTCATCAGCAGCCGGGCGAGCGAGTTGGAGTGGACGATCCCGCGGACCCGGTCGCGGTTCTCGTCCTCGGTGACCAGCAGGCGGGTGTGGCCGGAGGAGACGCAGCGGCGCAGCGCCGTCTCGACGTCCTCCGAGACGTCGACGGTCACGACGGCCGGGATCGGCGTCATCACGTTCCGCGCCTCCTGCTCGTGGAGGTGGAAGACGCCGCTGAGCATCCCCGCCTCCCCCGGGTCGAGCGTGCCGCCGGCGCGCGCCTGGGCGATCAGCGCGCGCAGCTCCTTCGGGCTCGAGCCCTCCTCGAAGTCGGTGGCGTCCGCGTTTATGCCGACGACGCGCAGCAGCCGGTTCGACGTCCAGTTGAGCGCCGCGATGAACGGGCGCATCGTCTTGTCGAAGAGGAAGAGCGGGCGGGCGATCCGCAGCGCGGTCGGCTCGGCCCGGACGATCGAGTAGATCTTCGGGACCTGCTCGCCCGTCGTGATGTGGAGCGCGGTGGTGACGATGTAGGCGAACGCGAACGCGAGCGCGCTGGAGACGCCGTGCGAGACGCTGTCGCCGAAGAGCGGCTCGATGAGGTCGGCGACGGCGGGCTCGCCGAGGAAGCCGATGCCCAGCGAGGCGAGCGTGATGCCGAACTGGCAGGCGCTCAGGTACTCGCTCAGGTCGTCCATCAGCGTGACGACGAGCCGGGCGTTGCGCCGGCCCTCGGCGGCGAGCTCCTCCATGTGGGAGCGGCGGGTGCGGACGAGCGCGAACTCGGCCGCGACGAAGAAGCCGTTCGCCAGGATCAGCAGGACGACCGCGAGGAGGAGCAGCGCGGTCACGGCAGGCGGTCGATCCGCTCCGCCATGTCGCGGTCCGCGTCGGTGATCGCGTCCTGCGTGTGCGTGTAGAGCGTCAGCCGCACCTTGTTCCAGCCGTGGATGAGGATGTCCGGGTGGTGGTTGGCCGCCTCGGCCGCGTCGGCGACGCGGTTGACGTACGCCATCGCGCTCGCGAAGTCGTCGAGCTTCAGGTCCTTGACGAGCTTGCCGTCCTGCTCGGTCCAGTCGCTCATATGCTCCTCCCCATGCGGATCGTCTCCCTGGTACCGCACGCGACGGAGCTGCTGTTCGCTCTCGGCCTGGGTGACCAGGTGGTCGGCGTGACGCACGAATGCGACTTCCCGGCCGCGGCGCTCACGCGCCCGCACGTGACGCGGGACAGGCTACCCGCGGGGCTCGCGGCGGGCGAGATCGACGCGGCCGTCCGCGCCTCGACGTTGGACGGCGAGTCGATCTACGAGCTGGACGAGCAGCTGCTCGCCTCGCTGGAGCCCGACCTGATCGTCACGCAGGAGCTGTGCCAGGTCTGCGCGGTGTCGTACTCGGACGTCGAGGCGCTGGCCGGCCGGCTGCCGAAGCCGGCGAAGGTGATCGCTTTGGACCCCACGACGTTCGGCGAGACGCAGGGCGACATCCGGACGGTCGCCGAGGCGACGGGCGCCACCGTGGCCGGCCTGGACCTGATCGCGCGCACCGCGCTGCGGGTCGACGCCGTCGAGGCGGCGGTGGCGGACGTCGAGCGGCGCCCGCGCGTCGCCGCGATCGAGTGGATGGACCCCGTGTTCGTCGCGGGCCACTGGACGCCGCAGCTCATCGAGATGGCCGGCGGCTTCGACGTGCTCGGCTTCGCGGGCGAGCACTCGGAGGAGTCGACGTGGGAGCTCCTGGCCGCCGCGTCGCCCGACATCGTCCTCTGCATGCCGTGCGGCTACGACGCGCCGCGCGCGCACCGCGAGGCGCTCCTCTTCGCCGACCAGCTCCGCTCCGTCGGCGCCGGCGAGGTGCTCGCGGTCAACGCGTCGGCCTACTTCTCACGCCCCGGCCCGCGGCTGATCGACGGCCTCGAGCTGCTCGCCCACCTGCTCCATCCCGACCGCGTCCCGGCGCCGCCTAGCGCGGCCGAGGTGCTCGCGGTCGACCTCACCTGACGCACGATTACGTCACCTCTGACCCTGCGGTCGAGCGTGAAGGCTCGGCGGCGGGGTGATGGTGCGATCGGGCGCTAGGAGCACGATCGCGCCGTCGACCGGCAGGCGACGCGCGCCGTAACCGGTGTCCCCTCCGAGAACCGCGGGGGCGGCTAGTAGAGGGAGGGCGTGCCGGCGGCGGCGATGCCGCCGATGACCGCGATGACGCCGATCGCGATGCAGCCGAAGAGCGCGGCGGCTTGCGAGCTGCGCTGCTGGCCGACGATGATCGCCATCGCGCAGAGCCCGCCGCCGGCGAGGCCGCCGAGGTGGCCGCCGACCGAGATCGTGTCGGCGTTCTGGAAGGTCGTCAGCAGGTTGAGCACGAGCACGATGCCGATGATCGTCCGCAGCGGGTTGATGCCCTGCTGGCGCATGATCACGAACGCCGCGCCGAAGAGGCCGAAGACCGCGCCGGACGCGCCGACCGTCGCGGCGTCGGGCGAGAGCAGCAGCGCGCCGAACGCGCCGGCGAAGAGCGACGCGAAGTAGAGCGCGGCGAAGCGGACCGGCCCCAGCTCCCGCTCGAGCATCTGCCCGAGGAAGAAGACCCCGAGCATGTTGAAGATGAGGTGCGTCGCGCCGTCGTGCATGAAGCCGGCGGTGAGCAACCGCCACCAGTCGCCCTGGTCGACGAACGGGCCGAACAGCACGCCGTTCTCGTAGATCGACCCGACGCGCGTCTGGAAGCCCGTGCCGCCCTGCGAGATCATCAGCAGGAAGACGACGACGTTGACCGCGATGATCGCGTACGTCACACGCGGCTCGCTGCCCCGCGCGATCGACGCGGCGGTGCGCACCTTCGTCTTCTGCTTCGAGCACTCGGGGCACCGCATGCCGACGTTCGTCGGGGTCATGCAGTCGACGCAGATCGGGCGCCCGCAGGACGAGCAGGAGACCCCGGTCTCGACGTTGGGATGGCGGTAGCAGGTCTGCATCGTCAGAATCGCGAGCGCAAGCTAGCAGCGGCCGCTAACGGCTCCCTGAACGCCGTGGGCGCGCTCGCGCTCAGCGCCGGAGCAGCTTCTCGAGCCGCGAGCGCTTGTCGTGCCGCGCGCGCAGGACGATCAGCGCGGTGCCCGCGCCGGTGGCGACGACGCCGGCGGCGATCGGGCGGATGACGCGCGTCCAGTTGCGCGGGTCCTTCATCGCCTCGACCTCCCACGCCTCCAGCTCGTCGACCGCCATCTCCGTGATGCGCGTGAGCCGGTCCTCCAGGCGCGACGTCAGGTGCGCCGGCGGATCGACCGGCGCGAACGCCTGCCGCAGAAGCGTCTCGAAGTCCGCGGTCCCACCCGCGCCTGCTCCGCTGCTGCCGCTCACGACTCCTCCTTCTCGTCCCCGCGCACGATCTCCTCCAGCTGCTTGACCGCCCGGTGCAGCAGCACCTTCGTCGCGCCGTCGGTGCGCCCCAGCGCCCGCGCGATCTCGCGGTTGTCCATCCCGAGCGCGAACCGCATGATCACGGCCTCGCGGCGGTCGCCCGACAGCTCCTCAACGCCGGCAAGGATGCGCGCGAGCTCGTCGCGGCCCTCGACCAGGTCCTCGGTGGTGTGCGTGGTGCTCAGCATGGGCGTGTGGAACTCGAGCGGGCTCTGCGGCTTGCGGCTCCGGTCGCGGTAGTGGTTCGCCGCGAGGTTGTGCGCGATGCGGATGAGCCACGGCCGCAGCGGCCGGCCGTCGCTCTCGCGCTGCGCGCGTTCGAAGTGGCGGTAGGCCTGGAGGAACGTCTGCGTCGTGAGGTCCTCCGCGTCGTGGTGGTTGCCCACCCGGTAGTACGCGTAGGAGTAGACGTCCTTGAGGTGCGCCGTGTAGAGCTCGCTGAAGTCGTGGTCGAGCTGCTCCTTCGGCGTCGTCACCCCGCAAGCGTAGACGCCGCTTTACGCGGCGGCGCGGGGCCTCCCGGTCGTGACGGTGCGCAGCCAGGCGTCGGTCGCCTGCTCGCCGGTGACCACGCGCGCGAGGCCGTCGACGGCGGTGGACGGCACGCGGTCGGCGAGGAGCGCGGCGGCGAGCAGCGGGAGCGTGTCGAACGCCTCCACCGTCTGCCCGACGGTCTCGCCGACCGCCTGCGCCGGCATCCCGGCGGCGAGCAGCTCGCCCGCGCGGCGGTTGCGGCTGGTCTGCGCGACGACGG